>JACCED011265964.1_pt1 | contig 39787 bp, 53 predicted proteins | sample 7455021 | NCBI WGS metagenome assembly JACCED01 (sample SAMN15323456, study PRJNA562643) | freshwater metagenome | isolation source: river surface water | place: USA:Blue River Watershed | collected 2017-08-19
AGTAGCCATGCCATCGTGGACTTCGCTCTTGTTCACAATGCCATTGTCGGCACAATACTTGTCTACTGCGGCGGATGCGGCTTGTGCGGTTATTGCACCGTTCTTACTATAGTCTACACTACGTAAGGCTCCATTGACATTGAAGCTAGCAGGTAAATTATTACCGTACCACTGACCAGTGCTACCACCAAGGCCGCCTGATGCAGTAATCCATCCACGGTTAAGTGGAGGAACGTATGGCTTTTCAAATTGGAACTCAATACAAACTAAACCATCTTCCAACTTGGCTCCGCGTGGTCCATCTTCAATTGCGGCAGTACGTTCAATGAACTTGAACTTGTTGCCTGCATTGAGATTACCATTCTTAACATAACGCTCGAGGTCAACCTCTTGACCTGCATTTAAAACCAAGCCGCCTTCGATAACATCTTCGCCATCGATGAAGATGTTTACAAGTGCTCGTGTTGTGTTGAGGTTTTTGATTAGAAAGCTATATTCGCTACCAAATGGAATATAGACTGTGTCCTTGAATTCACGGAGGATCTTGCCGTTTGCTTTTAGACTCGCAACGAGTTTTTGATTGTACATCATTTTTCTTCCTTTTACTGTGTACTGACTAAACACATAGTAATCTTAAAGTCAGTTGGTTGTAGCTAATGCTACAAAACTATTTAGTGGTGCCGGTCTGTTCCCGACTGCCACTAAGTTACATTTTGGTACTCTTGCTTGCCCACGGATTTATCTAGCTTACCGTGCAACTCATACTGGACTCAACTTAGAGAAGTGACCGCTGCCTTGGTGCGATAGACGGGACTCGAACCCGCAATCTTGAGTTTTAGAGGCTCTTGCTATGCCATTCAGCTTCTATCGCTATGTAATTATTGTAAGACAAAACAATCTAATAGTCAATGATCAAGTTGTCCAAAAGAAACCCGCCGAAGCGGGTCTTGAGTTTCTGTTACGAGGTATGTCTTACCCTAAGCGGAGTTTAGGCCACTAATGCGAACTGTGAGTCGTTTGCGTTTACTTTGTTTTGCTTCTACGACCGGGGAACCCCAATCCTACGGCTTCTGCTTTGCCGAGCTGTCCACTTTGTTACTCTTTGCCCAATCGATCCTGTGTCAGGCCCATCAAAAACACACTACTGTGGATCATCCCTAAATGCTTACTGAATTTTACAGTCGGGTAATGTGTTTATGGTGGACCTGGCGGGCACTGCCCCCGCGTCTTGAACTTATTTTACATCGCTTCATACAGCAATAACTTACAGTATATATTTATTTGACTTGCTTGTCAATAGCAGTTTATCATCAATTTGACACAAATTGTCGCGGAGCTTCTCCAAATCTTAGATGCTTTAACAAGTCGCTAACTTCAATGGAAATCATTCGCTTAGTGTACTCATGTCTCGGACCGTCAATGATCCAATCAATCCCTTCGGGTCCTTGGTACTTGGGAAAGTACTCTAACTCATGTTTCCAGTGTTTGAAATAAATGTATGTCTTTATGTACACATCCCACAAGTCAATGACCTTGACTCCTTCAACCTGATTGTTGAAAAAGTAGTCGTATGTGTTTAAGAAAGCAGTCATGGATTCTTCATTTAATGTAGCCAACAACATGTTGCTGTTTTTCTCAAATGAAACAAACTTTCCTTGTCTATCTAACAAGTCCATTGCTCTGCGACGGGCAAACTCAAAAGAGTTGTAAGACTCCATATAATACAGTCGCTGGTCTTTTGAGTGTCTATATATGTTAGGGCCGTCAAGCCCTTGTATTATGTCTAAGTCGTTAGGTAGTTTTGAACAAAAGTGTTTGTATAATAATTGATTTGGAGGGATACCCAACTGTTGGTATTCTTCAAGTATGCTATCTTTTAAAGCATCAGTGTCAAGTTCCACCGTGGTAAGATGGAAGTTGTATTTTTTCTGCAATAGAAAAATGTTTTCCAGTTCGTTATCGTTGTATCCAGGGAAGTGCCTAAACACACAATCTAGGTTTATACCTTGCTCATAAAAAGAGTGCAGTACAATTTGGCTGTCAAGTCCCCCACTTAAACTTAGTACAGGATTAGGCAGGGTGTCGGCTAACTCTTTTGCTCGGCTTACACACGACTCTCGAAAATTTAAAGATTGAGTTGCTGGAGCAATTTGTAGTGTAAATTTGTGGTCAGCGTAATCATAATGCCAATCTGAATCTATTCCTGTTGTTTTCATCAGCTATTTAAATTGCTGTTGTCGTGCTGTTTGATCTTATCTGACGCATAGGTAGTAAACAAGGATGGGAAGACGCCATGTATCAATAGTGCAAAGCCCATGCTCCATGCAAACCACAAATGCTGAAAGTAACCCATGTTAACATCTTTTAAATGTTTCATATTAGATGAATTTAAATAGTCCAAAAATTGATCCGTCTTTGTTGCTATACGCAAGGTAATTGGCGTGGGCCGCACCAAAGTCATTTGACGAGCCAAACCATTTTGCTTCGCGGTCTTCGTTTGATACATCAACCCAAGTGCCTGTGCCATCTGTGTTACCATCAACATCTCTGTTTAGTACAAAACGCTTTGTATCACAGGAAACAAGATTATACCACCATACTTCTTCGTTTGGCGAAGTTGGTTCTGTTTCACCAGAGTACACACGTTGTTCTGCGGCAAAGTAAAGTGTGGTTCCTGTTGGATATGTACCTTTGCGTTCTAGTGCATACGTGTCGTTAAATGATCCGTTTGCATCTTCTAATAGCTCATATGTTTCTAATCTTGCAAGTCCAAGATTGAAAGGTTGTACATTACCATTTGTATCTTTGCGTGGGCGCAAGTTTTCATCAACATAGCAAATAAAGAATTCTTCTGCAACACCTGCACCACTGATATCTATAGATGGAACGCTGAATGTATGAGCATAACCTCTGTGTAATTCTATAGTTGGGTTTGCATTTAAGTATACATCCTTGCGGCCATTGACAACCTGCTCGCTGACATCACCTGTTACTGCCCAGCAGTTACGATCACCAATCCAAACAAAATCAAATGTTGTCTTGGGCGGTTCGATTGTTGCTCCATTTAATGGATTGCCGCCAGTATCAGTTGGGTTGCCTGACACTACTGTAGATGTATATCCAACTAACTTGCCGCAATAGTCGTACACTGGTTCTTCTTGTGCATAGTAAGGATCCTGTGGTGTTAGTGCATTGACCGCTAAACTATACACTTCAGGTCCTAGAATAGGCAACCATGGATTGGCATTTGTTATGCCGTCTGCCTTGATAGGATAGCTGCCAGTTTGTTTCATGCTAGCTACCAATGTCTGTGCTGTTGCTGTTGCACTTTTTAAATTTGGTGCATCAGGTGGAGGATAAGGTGGATTCCATTGTACTGCTGGTGTGCCTGCTAATGTTGGGCCGCCACCTGGTACATATGGTTTGCCAGTTGTTAAATCATGTTTGTGGCGAAAGTCTGGAAACAGCTGACGATTGATTGATTTGTCAAGTGCTTTACCAACACCTTTAAGTCTCTTGGTAAGTGCATCAAGTTGGTTGCCAGGTATGTCGCCCATCTTGCCTACATGCTTGCTTAGACTTCCTAATATGCTATCTGGGTTATACCCGCCACCTAGCCCAATGCCTCCATTGCCGTCTAGACACACTGATGGTTTTGCTAAACGACCCAGGTCATTTAAGATTGCATTCATCTCGCGAAACTCGGCATCAATTACTTGACTAACAACGTCGGGGATCTGTGGGGCTCTTAGCGGGATAGCACACATACCATCTAGTGCTAATAAACTTTGCACTTCGGCAATAGCGGCATTGACACGAGCAAGTGTTTCAGGAATACCCGACATTGCTTCTGCGGCTTTTAATTGATCTTTAATGTTATCTAACTCTGCTTTTAAATCACCTAGGCCTGCAAGACCAGCTTCTTCTGCAATCTTGTTTAGGTCAAAATTTACGCACAGCAACGGGCCTTTGAGCATGTTGTTGATGCCACCAAACAAGATAGCACAAATGATGTCTTTGATAGGCTTGTTTAGAATGCCTTTGGTTGCAACACTAACGCCGGGAATAACTGGGATATTTGCCATAGTGTGTTACTTATGCTTCTTCTATACGCTTCTTTAGTTCGCACTTTAGATCAATATCACCTTTGGTGCGTCTTGCAAGTATGCCTGCAAGTATGCCTGCTGTTCTTAATGCTCCGTACCTTCGTATCATTGCAACCGTAAGATCAAACCACAGTTTTTCAATGGTGGCATGTTGATCGTATTTCATTAGGCCCACTTTAGATCTGGTGGAAGACTTGTTCCCGCCTTGCCGCCAACTTGTTGGTAAGGTGCAGATCCTGTTCTAGCAACCAGTACTGCTACACTAGCTGGACTATTTCCACCGTGAGCTACATGTACCCAACGGCCTTCGTAAATTAACTGACTAAAGGAGCCGCTCATGTTCTTACCAACGTACTTAAACAAATCCTTTGCCTTTTCAGAAGGGTCGCCCTGACCTAAAATTTGGATATCAACAGCGCGACCACACGGATGATCACCAATGCTATTCTTTGCGCCCAACGATCTATCATACGCCGGAGTCCGGTAACCGGAACTAATTGTAATTTTAAATCCGGCGTCGATTAACGGATCTAAAATATTTTTGCATGTCTTTTGCCAGTTACATGCAATTTGATTCGCTGTTAGATTGGCTTCTGGATTTGCAACTGGTTTGTATTTCATGTGAGCATATTTGAAATACTTGCTACATGGTTTGTCCCACAGTGCATCAGTGTAATCTTCACAGCCCTCTGGTGGATTAGGGTTTTCTGTTGGAGGTGGCGGTTGTTGTCCTTCGCCTGCGCCTGGGCCCATTGTTTTGGCTGCGTCAGCACTGGCCGCGGCATGTCCCTCAGGTGTATTTGGGTAATAAATTACCCCGCTTTCGGTTGTTAGTCTTGCACCCGAACTAGGCGCTTTTGCATCGCACATAATGAAATCTCCCAGCTATTTATGGGAGATTTCATTTTTAACCAATATGTACGTCTGGGCTACCTTCTGCCCTACTATGTCCACATTCGTCTTCGTCACCTGCTCGATTTACAGGGATTCCGCCGATAAACACTGTGGGACTGCCGTTTGCAGTAACAGTTGGTAAGTGCAGATCATGCCCAGATACAGTACTACCATCAATGCTGGCTAATTGCTCATTGACATATACTGTACCTTGGGCAACATCTTCAATGACTCCACCGCCATCGTTAGAATCGCCTTGACGATGTACTGCTGGCATTAGAACTTTAATCCAGCTGGTGCAACTTGGATACCGCTCATTGCAGAACTGTACTGGTCAGCAAGTTCTTTATCAGTACTTGCTACGCATACAACCAAGGCTTTGTTAATCTTTAGATTACGTGTGTTTCCTGGATTAACAGTCATCAAGTAAGGAGTAAGTGCTGGGCCACCTTTGGGACCTACACTTAGCGTCACTGGACGATCGATAGTGTAAGTTGCACTATCATCTTCTTTGTAAGTACCAATAAGTTCTTCACCTGAACTCATCTTAAGAGTTACTACATCACCATCTCGTTTTACGTCGATTAACATTTTTTTCCTTATAGTTTAAATCCAGCAAAAGTATCTTTGCTTACGTCTTGTTTAATACCACCAATAACATAACTTTCAATTTCTGTTTCTTGTGGTGCTACTTGCAATCCTTTGCTACTTGTCCAATGATCCGTCCAAGGTAAAGGATTGTCATTTGCGCTACGTTCGTAACGTGTTTCTACGCCAAGGCCTTTTAGTCGCTTGTTGGCAATGTGTTCAACATACTGGTGCAGTAGTTTTGCGTTAAGACCAACAATGGCGCCACGACTAAACAAATAGTCAGCCCATTCTTTTTCTTCGGCTACAACTAAATCATAGATAGCACCAATCTCGCCAATCAACTCGTTGGCAATTTCTTGCATCTCTGGATCGTCACCTTTGAACCAGTTCTTGATAATGTGTGTTGTAATGCTTAGGTGTTGACTTTCGTCTCGAGCAATAAGACTAATAATCTTTGCCGAGCCTTCCATCTTCTTTAGTTCACCAAACGCAAATGAGCAAGCAAACGACACATAGAAGCGAAGTGCTTCAAGTGCATTAACATTGACCATTGCCAAAAACAACTTCTTCTTGACTGCTCGCAATGTGCCCTTGCCAGCATAGAAATATTGTCCTGCTACTTCTAAGAACTCGTCATATGCTTTAGTTACTGACTTTGCACGAGCAATAATCTTTTCATCATCAAGGATAGTGTCAAACACTTCGCTCGGATTTGAATAGATGTTCTTGATAATATGAGTGTAACTGCGACTATGAATGTTTTCAAAGAACTGCCAGGCATTCATGCAACCCTCAAGTTCAGGCAATGAGCAGAATGGCATAAACGCCATTGCTGGACCACGGCCTTGTACGCTATCAAGTAAAATCTGATACTTTAGGTTGGCAGTAAAAATAAACTTTTGTTCATCGCGGAAGTCAAGGTAATCACTGCGATCTTTTTGTAATGACACTTCTTCTGGGCGCCAGAAGTATCCAAGTTGAGTTTGCGTTAGCTTATCAAACACTGGATACTTGAAAGTGTCAAATCGTTGGGCATTGAGTGCTTCACCAAAAAACATAGGTTGTTTAGTAAAGTCTACTTTGTCCTTATTAAAAACTGTTGCCACTTTCTTGTTTCCTTAAATTGTGCAGGCTTCACAAGCCTCTGAATCGTCATCATTTACTTGTTGTAATTGTAACATAGGTGCGGCGGTAGTGTCAAGTGTATCTTCGTCCTCACCTTTCATATCGTATGTGTTATGGTAGTATGAAGTCTTCCAACCCAACTTGTAAGTTGTCAATAAGTCACGGAACATGATACTCATTGGCACTTCGTTGTTTGGATAGTGCTTGGGATTGTAAGACCAGTTACCCGAAATAGCTTGGTCAAAGTATTTTTGCATTGCCGCTACAATCTTGACATAACCATCTTGAACACCATCTTCATACAAGTAAGAGTAGTTGTTCTTTAAGCTACCGTACTGTGGAACGATTTGTTTCAACGGACCTTTCTTGGACTTCTTAGTGCTCATTGCCGCACGTGGTGGCTCAATACCGTTGGTTTCATTAGAAGCAACTGAGCTAGACTCACTTGGCATTTGTGCGCTTAGTGTGCTGTGGCGCATGCCATGTTCAGCAACTTCGCGACGCAACAATTCCCAATCGTAGTGCAAGTCAGTTCCCAAGAACTCATCAACATCACGCTTATACGTGTCAATAGGCAAGATACCTTGGCTGTATTTGGTACGACTAAAGTATTCGCAAGGACCCTTTTCCTTTGCAAGCTCAACACTGGCTTTGATCAAGTAGTATTGGAATGCTTCAGTTAAACGATTAACTGATTGTGCGGCTTCAATGTCAGAGTACTTTAAACCCTTCTTGGCCAAGTAGTGTGCAAGACCAATGTAGCCAATGCCAAGACTGCGACGAGCTTTAGTACTGATCTCAGCGGCAATAACTGGATAGCGTTGGTAGTCAATGATCTGATCTAACGCACGAACTGCAAGCTCAGTTAAGTTCTTTAAGTCGTCAAGCTCGCGAACATTACCTACGTTGATAGCACTTAAAATGCAAAGTGCAATTTCACCTTCTTTGTCATCAAGTGATTGAATAGGATCTGTTGGCAATGTAATTTCTTGACACAGGTTGCTCATACGCACCATATCTAAGAAGCTACTGTGGCTGTTGCAGTGGTCAATATTCATGATATAGATACGACCAGTTTCTGCACGTTCCTTTAGCAATTCTCCAAACAAGGCCATTGCCTTGACTGTCTTCTTAGAGATTGAAGGATCCTTTTCGTACTTGACATACAGTTCGTCAAACACTTCGTTGTTACCAAATGCTTCGTACAAGCCTGGAACGTCATGCGGTGAGAACAATGTAATGTCACCGTCAGCTAACAGACGTTCGTAGAAAATCTTGCTTAACTGAATAGAGTAGTCTAGCTTGCGTACACGATTGTCTTCGGTACCTTTGTTGTTCTTCAGTACAATAACGTCACCAATCTCTTTGTGCCAGATTGGAAAGTGTACTGTAGCACTGCCACCACGGACACCGTTTTGTGTGCATGAGCGAACAACACTTTCATACACTTTCAAGAATGGAATAACACCAGTGTGTGCAACTTCGCCGCCACGGATTTTAGAATTAATAGCACGAATACGACCAACGTTCAAACCAATACCAGCACGTTGGGCAATGTAATAGCCGACAGCGGAACTGCTGTTAAAGATTGAAGGTAGTGTGTCGTCAACATCAACCAATACGCAAGAAGCGAACTGGCGAATAGGAGTACGCACACCTGACATTACTGGTGTAGGAATGTTAATCTTAAATGTAGAGATAGCATCGTAGTAACGACGAATGTAGCTTAGACGCTTGTCAGCTGGATATGTCGCAAACAATGTTGCGGCAATCATCATGTACATGTACTGCGGTGTTTCATAGACATGGCCATTGGAACGATCTTGCACAAGATACTTGTCTACTACTTGACGCATGCCTGCGTATGTAAAGTCCAAGTCACGTTGGTGGTTGATATAAACATCAAGTTGGCGCCATTCTGCTTCAGTATATTGCTCAAGCAATTCAGCATCGTACACACCTGCGGCTACGTTTTTCTTTACCAGGTCATACAATGGAATGTAATCAAATTGTCCGAATACGATTTTACGAAGACCGTATAGCAATAAACGTGCGGCTGCAAATTGATAGTTTGGCTTTTCTAAACTAACTAAGTCACTTGCACTACGTACAAGAATCTCCTGAATGTCGCCAGTGGTAATGCCATCGTTGAACTGCAAGTCTGCGTTCATTTCGATTTGGCTTACACTAACTCCGGCAAGACCTTCACATGCTTCTTCTACCATCAAGTGGATTTTGTTAATGTCCAACGGCTCTTTGCGCCCGTCTCTTTTAATTACGTTAATTGTTGATTTGCTCATATTTTCCTTTAATCCAATTTTTGTGTGCGCTGTCTTGGTGCAGTAAGTTCATACTTAACCAGGAACCATGGCGCAATATCTTTATACTTTAACTAGGTTAGCGAGGTCGCTAGGGCCCCATGTTTGTAGAATTTGCATTTTTGCTTCGTCGATGTCGAGTACTTCACCGTCATAATAATTTAACAGTTTTTTGTTAGGAAGTATTACCAACAAGCGGGGTGTTTCGTCAATTATGGCTAACATTAGATCGCAATCAATTTTAGCCAGCACCATACTGTAAAACATACCAAGTCCTTGTGCATTGGGACAGAATGAACCGGACCCAATTAATGCCCATGGGTCTGGCCAAGTTTCTTGTCTCCAGGGGTCGAATGTTTTAGTAACCAATGGGACAAATTTCCACCAGGTTGCTACTTCTTGATATGCAGAGTCTGTGTCGAGGCTAGCAAGACTTAGTCGCCAATCTCTCCATGCTGCCAGTCTACCTTGTTTGTCAGTAAACCAATGTTCTAAGTTTCTATGTTCCACGCGATACTTATGCTAGTTTATAATACTGTTCTACTCGGCGAAGCCACAGCTCTGTATAACGATCAAAGTCTGCACCTTCTACGATAAATTCTTGATAGATGTTGTCTGCTGAACACATAAAGATTACACCTTTGCGAATCTTAGTGCCCCAAACTTCGTTGTGTGCTAGTGCGTATGCTGTAGTTTGAACAAAGTAATCGTCAATCCATTCACGCTTCTTTGGCTTGTTAGTTTGCTTATGGTCCATAATAGCATCTTCGCCGCCATGGACTCCAACTAAGTCTGTTGTGCCTGCATATAAGCCTGGGCAGTAAAGTTGAACTTCAGTGCCCCATACTTCATTGCAATTGACCAGACCTTCGTTGATAATAGTCTGTGCCATTTTGTGGCTTTGTATACTGTATGGGTTTGTGCCTGGTGTGCCAGCATCTCCAGTTAGCACATAGTTCTCAAGCCACTTGTGCATACGAGTGCCACGGCTAGCGGCTTCGGTTGTAATCTCTTTGGCTTTTTGTTCGCCGACGCTCTTTCGCCAGTTTGCAAGAGCCTGTTTAGATTCTTCTGATTTGGTTTTGTCTAGAATTGTAGTAACGCTAGGTACTCGTGATCCATCTGGGGTTTCGTATAGACGACTTGCGCCGTCTATTCGATTTAATGGTTGGTAGTTGTATTTGGGGTTAAAATTTATCATTGTCATTTATTATACACAAGCGTATATAATAAGTCAATGATTACCAGGCGATTACCCACTGGAAAGTGGTTTGGCTAGTTGGGTTAATTTGGCGTTCGATTGTGTATCCAAGATCTGTAAAATACTGAATCACTTTAGCCATTTGAAGTCTTAATTGGCGACTATCATTAACACCGGTCCAAGTATTGTAATACTCAGTTGCAAGTGCATATCCAGTGTCAGTTGGATTCTTTGCCATTGTGCTAGTTGTAGATACTGTTACTTCAACTGCGCCGTCAGCCGCAGCCAAAATAACTTCTTCTTCTAAGTCACGGATTTCTCTTAAAACAAAAATATCTTGTAGTGATTTTAAACGTGCTTCTGATGCAGTTAACATTACGCGGCTCATAATCCTAAATCCTTTCGTGCTTGCTTTACTGCATCCTTGCCTACAATTTCTTTATTCTGCTCTGCTTGATCAACTGTATCAGCGCCTGGAACTGTAGTCATCATAATTTTATCATTGCTAACATCGGCGACCAAGTCGTTGTTTTTTGCTTTGAATGTTGCGATTAGACCACGGATAGCATCAATTTGATTTGATGCGCTGAATCCCATCTTATTAAGACGTTGTACTAACTCTTGCATAGGCAAGGTTGCTACGCCATCGTTTTGACTCTTAATTAAGAGCATCTTGACAGCATTAGCAAAACTTTGATCTACACTAGATAGTTCAAGCAATATCACTCTTCATCTCCCTGCCAGTTGGTTCTTCTTCTGGGCCTGCACTACTTGGGAAAATTGGAGCTTCGCCGCCTGCTTCTTCACCTGGTAAAGAGGCTGGTAAAGCATCGCCTGGGCTTGTTAAGCTAGTAATAGCTGAATCAAGCGTGTCTTTAGTTTGCATTAACATGTTAATGGCTTCTTCTAATGCGCCCTTAACTGTTTGTACGTATTGCTCGCCTGTTGCATCGCCGAAACGAGCTTTAATTTGATCAACCAATGTAATCAAATCTTTACCTAGCATGTCTGCTACGTCTTCGATCATACCTTGGAAGTCTTTGTTCATTGAACGTGCGGCAATAATAACTTCTGCTTGATCTAAGTCAGCATCGTCTAATTCGCCTTCGAATAAAACTGGATCTACGTTAGCCATTTCTTCATATACTTCACGTTGCAAAATTGCACGAGTATACTCTGCACCGCCACGGCTTGCTAAAGTATCAATTTCTGCTTGAACACGCTCTAGTTGTTCACGTAGCATGCGTCCGCCTAGTGGCTTAACATCAATGCTTTCCTTACGCAACGCACGACGAGCTGCCTGTGCTGGCGTAGTTGTTGTTGTAATATCATTAAATTTCATAATGGTCTCCGATACTTTATTTAGTGTTTTGGCTTGCTCATTTTGTTCATTCTAGCCACACGTCTGCTAACTTGGTTGAACTTTTTAGTTCTACGGCTTCGCATTTTGAATCTAGTTTTGAATTTGGATTTTAAGCGTTTGAATCTGATACGCTTTTTGATGTCGATACGTTTGCTACATGTACTTGCCGCGCTAACGACTCGTCCCTTTTTAAGTCCAGTTGTGCAACGAACTTTACGTTTAATTCGTTTACCGGAACGGGCCCATACTATTTTAGCTTCGACAACGATTTGCATGTTATTTTGGTAAATGTGTAACCACGTATCCTAGCATTGCTAGTAGGCCCACAACAACTGTGGCTGTAGATGTGACCATAATTTTAAACTTTTCGTCTTTAGCGTTACTTAATAAAGTTTTAATTTCGCTAAGATTCTTTTGATTGTCTGCTTTAAAGGAAGCAAAATCTGTATGAATACGTTCTAAACTAGATTCTACGAATCCAATCTTTTCTTCTAAACGCTTATAACGCTCGGCACACAATTCTACGTGCAACTCTAAGCTGGTTTGTTCTGTAATCGGTCCATTGGCTGGCATTTTGGCTATTCCGTAAAAAAACTACCCGCATGACTCGAGTCTGCAAGTGAAGTTGTGAGTAAAAATGAGCCTAGGTGAGTGATTACAACGGATTGTTTATATAGTTATATTTAGCACTATTAGAAAGAATCGTGTCGTATGTAAAACGTATTTTTGTCTGGACCAGACGTAATAAGTCTGCCATCTAATGCGGCTGTTTCAGTTAGGCCCGTAATTGCGGTGTTGCCGTCTGAATCAGTTGTTAGGGTTTCTTCTGTCATTTGGCCAACACGCTCAGCAATCCATTTTAGGCACCAGACACGATGTACGCCTTTGATGTTTTCCCCAAAAAGCCCGTTAGTTACATCTTGCTGATCAATACATTCTACTCCTGCAAGCAACGGTTGACCGCGACTAGCAATAATGTTCATCAATGTAGCAAGATTACTACGGCTATCATTACTTGCTGGGCCAATATCGTAAAGTGTCCATGCCGTAAAGAATTCTGGATCGGCGCCCATGTGTGCCCCAGGAATCATCCAGGATTTTTTATCTTCTCGTTTTTGCATTATTTCACTGTAGCAATTGCACGGCCGATTGCATATCCTGCCGCGCCCATGGCACCAACCTTAGCTACGCTCTTTAAAAAGCCATCACCTGAACGAGAACCAACAATAGCACCGGCACCCAATGCCGCAAGCTCTGCGTTGGCTGCGTCTGTAATTTCATAGCCCTTGTTTCGTGTCAATACATCTAATACAGGTAGCAACTCACTGCGCTTACCTCGCATACGATAGTACTGTAGCAATCTTGTTGCACATAGTTCACGTTGCTGAGTTGAAAGGTTTTCCCAGTCAGTAATCAATCTACGCAAACTTTTGTAATTGCTAACGTCAATATCCATTTGGCCTTCTAATCTATACATTAGTCTAATAGCTGTCACTCTGTCTAATGTGCCATTGGCAATTCCTGTCAGGAACTGCTTTACTAATTTAGTGTTGATACGTAGCTGTTTGGCTAGTACTAAATTCTGATCATGTGCTTTTAGCTGTTGGGCAGTGCCACCTGTTGGGTTAAACAAGATGTGCAAGCCTTGGTATAAGTCTGTGCCGCTAATTCTTGGTGCAGTGAAGTTGCCAAATGCCAATGTACGCTGTGCATAGTCTTTGGCAAAAGGTGCTGTTTCAAACTCCTTGCTTAACATGTAAAGAGTTAGCATGTTTAGGAATACGCTGTCTACTGTGTCACGCAATGTTAGCTGGCCAAGGTGCGTATTACGAAACATCTTGCTTTCGTTGCAGTTTTCATTAATGAAACTAAAACTGTTGTCTTGATTGTCTTCCATGTTACTTGTCCTTGTCTTTCATAAACACAGGGCGGTTAACTAATTTAATCTTGCCGTGTGGTGTAGCTGAAACAAAGCCTTCGTGACCTGCGCCTGTTTGTACACTGCTAACGTCAGCACCTACATGCTTGTCTAGCTGATCTTTAATTTTGTGCTTGATAACTGTGATGCCAGCAACAATATCCCAAGCTGTCTGGAATGCTGCCTTGAATTGGTTGATGTGTGCTTCTACGTTGGTTTGCTTGTTAGCCGACAAGCCGCTTGGACCTTTTAGCCAAGCCATGAACTCGTTTGCAACTGCTTTACCGTTTGTAATTTCTTGGCCGCTTCGTGCTTTAAAATTAACAAAGCTCTTGAAGATGTCTGGCAAGTTAGAAATCTTTAATGCACCGATTGCAAAAGGATCTAACATGTCGTCAATCTTAGCGGCTGCTGGACTGTTAATAAGTGCTTGCACTTTCTTAATGTCTGCGGCAGGTAATTTAACAGTATGCTCTTGTGTTAAGTTTGTAGATGGGCCAAAAACAACTAGACCTGGTACAGATTTAATGCCAACTGCGTCTGGAGATGTTGGCGTTGGTTCGGCTGTAGCAGAAGCGGCTTCATCAGCAGAGTCGTACATACCATGTACTGCAATGCCTGCGCGGCTACGAACAATCTTCTTACCAACTTCGCTGGTCTTGTCAATGTGATATTCAACTTTGTTTGGTTTAAAATTTACTCGTTCATCGTCAATAGTTAAGTCTTGTGCTTTCATCCAAAGCATATCACCTTGGAACATCTTGCCTGCTGTCTTAACAGGAGTTGCACGTTTTAACAAGTCATACATACCACCAAAGTGTGCGGCATATTCTGCACGGCCTGGGCTGTCTGGCTTACGGTTATAAATCATTGCAGACACTTCTTCTGCGCTTGTTGGACGACCATCATACTTCTTGGCACCAATGCCTGCTTTGTCTGTTACAATGAATGTGTTCTTATCCAACCAGCCAAAGATAACAGCTGGGCTACCGTCCCACTTGATCGTTGTTGTGTCATGATGCGATTGAGCCGCATGTGTTAGTGCAGTTAGCGCACGTTGAGCACCTTCAATGCCGTTTTCATCAAACATGATATCTTCTGGGTGATCAATACGAGCCTTGGCTTCAGTGAGCTTACGCTTATGATTTTGTGTTACTTCAAATATTTTCATTTTGTTTTATCGTATGCTTCTCGGGCTGTATCATAAATTCGTTTCATTTCTGGACCCGATAGTCCCGGATTGGCTTCTAATGCCTGTCGTACTGCTTCTTCGCCTGCGGTATGTGAATCTTCTAATGCTTTAAATTCTGGATTGTTTTCTGCTTGTGCGGCTGCGGCTGGCTTGGCTGTAAAATCCATACGGTCAAGTGCATCATAAACAGTCTTTGCCCACTGCTTATAGATATCAAATGACTTTGCTCTTGGTGGTTGGTCAGTGACTGCAATTTCTAACCATGCTTTGAATTGTGCTTGAATCAAGGGTTCAACTTTTGCAACAACTGCACTAACTGCTGCCGGATCTACTGTTGCAGAATGGCTTGATAACAGTCTCGACAAGGCCGCAGGGTTAACCAATTGCGGTACGCTTGCTAATACGGCCTGCATTTGCTCAGTGCTAAGATTCAAGTAACGCTTTTGCACGCCTGTGCTACCTGTTAGCATGTTAATTGTAACAAGTTCTTCTAAATTATCTTTTAGTTGGTCATCGGGACTTAGTGTTTGTAGGTCGGGACTGTTCTGCATAAACAATACCCTATTAAGTGCGGTACTTGCTGTCTTGAATGCTTCAAGTGCATTTGGATCTACTTCTACTGTTTCAGAATCCTCTTGTTGGGTTTGGATAAAAATAATTGTAGCGGCTACAATCATCGATATAGCATTTAATGCTGGCTCAACTTCCATGCCAATAGAGGCACTACCAGTACCGCCAAGGATAGCATCAAACAATAATTTAATTTCGTTGTTAGCACCAACATTACTCGACAATACCAAGCGTTCAATATCAGCACGATTAGATTTAATAGTAGGACCAACCTGTGCAATATCAACTTGCATTTGGTCGGCGGCTGCGACTTTATCAGCCGCCGCTAGTGTCTGCTGATACATCATTTTCACTGGTAGGGGTACAGAACCAGAATTAATTTGGTCTAGTTGATTACCCAAACGTTGCGTAACACGCGGTCTTGTGGTATTTGTAATAGCGTCTGCAAACTTACGCAAGGCCGCATTGCTACCACGCAAAGCACGAATGATACCAGTTGGGCCATCGCCGCCAGCCATACTAGTTACTTTAGAAACTAAATTGTCTAAAAAACCTTCATCTAATTGACGCTGTAGGTCATTAACTTTCATTGCTCGTTTTCCTTAATTGCTCTTACACCTCGAGCAAACTTAGCAGGGTCGCCATTTTTAATGGCTAGTTGCAATCTTCGTACCAGCTCTTCAGCTTGGTGCGGTGGATAGTTAGTTTGTATAATTTCAACTAGATTGATAACACGGGCAATGGCCTGTGTTGCTAGTCCCTCAACAAGCAAATGCTTGTCTTGTTGTGGTACTAGGCCTGTTATTTCTTCTAGGATGCTACGAGTTTGTTTACGCATGATTAATATATTTAGCTAAATAAAGTTAATAGGAGACTCTGAAAATGCAACTTTCACCAAGCGCACAGGATTTGAGAGATTTGGCTAATAAGCTACAAAAGCTCAGCGAATACGATACAAGTGCCGATACGCACGAACCAGACCATGAAATCACCGACAGCGAACTAAGCCGCTTAAAGATTGCACTACGCCCATTGGTTGGTAGTGACATGCAAAGCCGTTTTATGCAAGTTCTAAACAAAATGGTTAGCGGACAGCCAGTTACTTTTGCAGAATCACAGCTTATTACAGCCGCTTTCATTAGCATGGCAGACATTGTTGCAAGCGATAGTTCATTGATTTCTCGTTTACGTGCTGACATCAAAGATTACAACGCAAATGCTGGTGGCGACAATGAAGAAGGTAACGAATACAGCCCAGAATTGAGTGCCAGTGATTTTGAAGAACCGGAAGCAGAAGAGCTTCCAGTTGACAATCGCGAGATGAAATAATTAAATTTCACGACTTACAATAGCCCTTAGTGCATCTCTGTTAGAATTACTAGCAACTGGTGCAGTTAAGGGCTTTGTCTTGGGTATGCCAGAGTCTGGTTTTTCTAAATCAAATCCTTCTTTAGCTTGTGGCTTTTCCCAACTTGTAGATCTTGGCGCACTTGTAGTACTAGTATCAATTGGTGTTCCCATTGTGTTGCGTTTTAGCTTGTCATACACATCACCAGGTTTGGTAGTGCCACTACCCTGGTCACCATCCATGTCACTAATACGCAAAGTATCTGGATTGAAACTTAGGTCAATCTTTTGTCCAACTGCTCCAGAAGAACGTGTCTTCATAAACTGTAGCTGTACCATGCAACGTTCGCGCATTGTGGGAGTAGAGAAGATACCAAATACGTTATCAGCAGTTTGAATCTTACTCAAACCACCGGCAATCATAGAATGATCAAACTCAACACTTTCTACAGCAGAGCGGTTCAACTGCGAAGCTGTTGCCAACAATAGCTGTTCACTAACAACCAAGTTACGCAATTCTTCTGCTACCAACTTGTCCTTAACAAACATGTCACTAACACTAATCTTTTGACTTGCTGGCATCATCAAGTCTAAGTAGTCAACTAAGATAGCATCTACTTTGATCTTGCGCTGTGTTTGGAATTCACGCACCCAAGACAAGATATCGTTTGCAGTAATGCCGTTCGTTAATTGTACAATTTGCAATACGCCAGCCTTCTTACCATTCATACGAACTTTAAGATCAACGTCCTCAAGTCGCTTAAACACTTCTCGAGTAGGCGTATCTGTTAGCATAGCATCCATACGCATAGCACACAAGCCCTCACTCAGTTCAAGAGAGAAGTAAACAGTATTCAATCCTGCCATTGACCAGTTTAGTGCTAAGTTTTGCAAGAACAAACTCTTACCTGCACCGGACGCACCAGCAAAGATGTTTAGTTCGCCGCGGTTAAAGCCGCCATACAGTTTATCGTCAAGTGCCTTCCAACCTGTTGTCAACTGTCCGTTATTATTCTTCAATGCGTTAAGACGACCGCTTGGATCAGCAAAGTAGTCTGTACCAAATGTCTTAGGTAGACCAACTTGTACTGCATCTTTGATCAGCTTTTCAACTGCGCCATACTGACTCTTGTCCAACATATCAGCACTTTGAAGGATAGCCTTCTCTAATGCTTTATGTCTTGCAAAGCCTTCGAACTCTGCCAAGAACCAAGAGCTGTGTTCAACTGCTTGTGTTTCTAAATGCGAAAGCTCTGTGTTTGTTGTTGCTTTTACTTGTGTAATGTCTGGAATGTTTCCATGCTCATTTACATACGTCTTGATAAATTCTGCCGCACTTCGCAGTCTGCGGTCAAAGTGATCGGGATCAAGTACGTTCTGGCAACGTGCTGCCAAGTCCCTGTTGCTGACTAAGAAGTCCAAAAATAGTTTTTGTAACTCATAGCCGTATTCTTTTACATCATCTGCCATTATTATAGTTTTCCTTTACGCACACCAACGGCGTGCTATTAATTTAATCTTCAAGGGGGAGGTCTCAATCGCCGATATCACGCTTTGTAGTGTAGCAACTCGCCCAAAGTGCTGTACTGCTTCATTGGCATCCTTGATACCATCGGGCCAGTCTGGGAACGATACACTCCAACCTAGCTCGGCCGCTTGCATTGCTAACTGTAAGCCAGCCTTATCTCTATCCGGTAACACCACTGGCTCGTTGTCAATGTCTTCGATAATCTTTGCTTGTTCAGGACTAATGCTGTTAGTCATAATAGCAACGCCATCTAAACTTAGTGCATCGTATTCGCCTTCGACTACTAGCGTATATTTTCTTGCTTGGCTTTGCTTGTCTAAGTTAAACACAAAGCTAGCAGGACGACTTGCAATAATCTTAGCTGTACCCTTGGGCACTTCACCGATCCAACGTGCATTGTAGCCCACTAACTTACCTTCATCAAAGAAAGGTAGGATAGCACGATTGTTCATGCCTTGTATGCTACTGGGACTCGACAACCAATCAGTTAGTTCAAGAACTTTTCTACTGTCTAAGTACTCGGCTGCTTCTAATGTTATGTCTTGTATTTCCCACGGGAACTCGATCTCTGGCCAATCTGGCTTTTTAAAAGGTTCGTGGACTGTGTTTTCATCGTCGTCAACTACTTGATCCCACAGCTGGATCTTAAGGCGTTGGATTTCACCCTCGTCAATACCAATGGCCCGCATAAACTTAATCAGCTTAATGCCAAGCCGCTGTCCTGGTCTCCAACCTGTAGTGTAGCCGCAGTTAAAGCAATGGTACCCTACGCGGTCTTCTTCAAACTTGATGCCACCACGATGTTTAGTATCCGGACGTGCTTGTCCATTTTGGACGCACACTGGGCAGTTAATAGTTAACCAGCCGTTGGTGTTGCGCTTTAACGCAGGTAGGTGGGCTTGTAATGTAGATTCAACTATGCTCATATAGAGCTAGTTTACACTCTTATAAGAACTTTGTCAAGGGTACCAGCGTTCGAAAGGCTATCTTGCTTTACGATACGCAACCAACGAACACCAGCGTAGAAGTTGTATGGGTCAATACCTGTGTAGCCATTCAAGTCCATATTGTGTGTTTCATAGTCTTGTGGCTTTAGGTTGCCCCACAATGTGGAACCAGTTACTGTTTCATCCAATGTACCTTGTACAATTACTCGACCAGTCCAATTGCTACCATATAGTGCTACTGTGAAAAGGCTTGTATCTTTTCTGTAGAATTGCGGGCCGTTAAACGCACTAGATACTATCAATCCGCCAACGTCTGTCCAAGTTGTAACCTCTTGGGTAACACGGCTTGTTGGTACAACTGCATCCTTAACTTCAACATCAAATGCACCTTGCTGGGCACGGTTCCAAGTTAAGGCGGTTTCTAAGCCATTAGCATCAACAAATGTAGCACCTAAAGAATAAATGCCAACTGGTAGCGTCATTAGGTCACGGGCGAAAACGGTCAAACGAGCTTGCCCATTTTCTTCTACTGTTGCCATAGCACGGCGACGGAAAATAGTAGTGCCAGTGGTTCTATCCCACATTGTAACAGTTAACTCGCGGCGTAGTAAACTAACAGGGCGGCGATCTGTACCTGTAATAGTAAGATCTAAGATGTTATCAACACCTTTAAACCATACTATACGTTGGTCAGTATAGCTTGGTGCGTGACGAGTAGCACTTGGGCCGGTACCGGCGCCAGAGTAGTTTAATGATGCTGTTGGAATACTTGAGTTTAATGTGGCCATGCTCTTATTTAGCGATTAGACTACCAATTTCTAAAATGCTAAGTAAAGCTGATGGACAACAAAGTTAAAGAATTTCTAGAGCGTTTCCCGTTTATGAGCTTGGTTCGATACGGAGAAAACGAGTTAGTTGGTATTATACAAAACAGTGACAATGTAGTTGTTACAATGTATGTCTACAACCTGCTAAAAGACGATGCTGACAAAGTTGCTTTCATTGAACAAGGGGAAGAATGGTGGTGGGGTTCTAACCGCTTAATCCCTATTAACATTGTTCTCAAAGAACAAATGCGCCAGTTTACATACGCCCTAAAAACTTATAGCACAAAAGATTTTGAAGTGCTATATGGCCACCAAACCAGCTTGGCTAACGTTATAACAAAACGCACCAAACGACGTCAAATCAGTTTGGTGCGTAAAATGCGTTAACCTTGTACGTTAAATCCAAGTTGCTCACATATTAAATTCATTTGAGCAACAATGGCAACTGCATAAGCAATTGCGTGTGCCTTCTTAAAGTAGTACTCACCATTCTCGGGCTTCGTCCAAACTTCCTGCAGTATCATATTCCATGATTTCCCAATCAGATAACGTTTGGCTGGGCGGATCATTGCAAGGACGGCAGCTAATTGTTCCACGGAAGTAGGGCAAGTCTTCTTCAGAACATCCCCATGCCCGTTCAAATGAAATAACAGATTTGAAAAGTCGTCTTGTAGTAGTAGATCCCATAATGGCTCCTGGTTGGCTAGTTGATCTAAATGCTCTTTGCTGTTAACGCCTTGATATAAACTTACATTCAGTAAGTCTACTTTGAAAAATCCCAATTCTTCTGCTTGCTGATAATCAAGGTCGCACCACCCTGTAAAAGGATTCGTAGGCACTGGATGAAAGTACACGCCAGTCTTGTGCTTTTGTCTATTGCCGTTTGGCATACGTTGCATTGCAGGGACGTGGTCTAGTAGTTTTAATACTTGTTCACGATCCGCAAAGTCAATGTCTACGTCAGGTAGGTTCATTTTTTCTTTAAAGTTGTTTTGACAATGTTCAATAAATCTTCTTGTTGTTGTTTAATAGCAAGTACTTCTTGTGTCATTTCTTCTAGTCGCGCTAAAACAATTTCAAGTCGTGCTTCTAATTTTGCGTAGCGAGTGCCTGCGTCATCAACGTGTTGATCCACAACACCTGACTTTCGTTTTGTTTTATTTTGTTTATCCACCATTTAGTATCCACATGCTTGGTAATTGTATCAATTTGCCCTGGTTCCATTCTATCTAACAACTGCTGTGCCGCTTCAGCTGAATAGATGATCCAAGGACTAATACGTCCCATAGTTATCATATTCATTGCTGTTGCTGGTGCAACTTTGTTAAAAAAATCTTGCCATCTATTGTTTGTACGCTCACCCCAGTCAACCATTGCTAGGATAGTGCGTTCTAATGCACGTTCTGAAGTTTCCTTCTTGGCTGCTTCTTGTACATATAGTTGGTAAGTGCCTGGCTTTGTCCAATCACTTAATCGAACGCTCATTTTAAAAAGCCAGTTTGTAAACTTATCGCTTTCTAAAGGACGCAACTCAATCAAGTAGTTAGCAAATTTTACAAACCCAATATAGTCTGCGCTCCTTATGAAATCGTCGATTGTCTTTTCTTTCTTTGTATTGGGGCTTACATATTTCATAAAGTCCAACCATACGCTAAAAGCAATACGACTTTCAGGCTCGTCCTTGTTCATCCATCTGCGCTTGCGCTCACACATGTGGCTACTTAAAGTACGCTCACGTGTAAATGCCTTTCCGCAGAAGCGACATTGGTAGTCCTGTACCATTATTTAAACAAGTCCTTAAGATCTTTATTACCCATGTTTTTGGCAACTGCTATATCCTCTAACACATCATTGCCGTTTAGAGTACGGAACAACTCAATCTCCTCATCGTCCATTGAAGGAAACTGTTCAATTAGCCATGCTGTTAGTTTATCCTTCTTTGCACCCTTAGGTGGAATGAACTCATGTCGCATCTTGTGACCAATACCACATAGCGCAAGAGTGCGCCAGCGTAGTTCATCATGGGCACTACCTACTGCAATGTAATCTAAGTTAGATAAGTCGTTAACTGTTGTTAGATAATACTCTTGCAAGTCCTGTGTGCCTTGCACTTGGCTACCCCAACGTTGTGCCATGTAAGTGCTCAACGACTTTAACTCATCTGGTCCTAGCTTACTATAATAGTCGCCCTTGCGTAGATCTACTGCTGTCATGACTTGGTCAATTGGCAGTTGATACTTTGCTGTTGCGCTTGGTGTTGCTTTCTTTTTAGTAGCCATGCGTATATTTTAAAACCAAATTTTGTTTAAGTCAAGCACTTCTGGAATTTTGTTTGTTTCTTTGACAAAGAACGCACACATGGGTTCGTTGCCTTTTTCAAGTGGCACTGCTAACAAGTGGCCAAACTTTAATTTAGGCACATACCACTTTACTTCTTGGTAAATGTTAACTACTTCAACTCGTTGCCATTCTGGTTTGTACCCATTGATAGGATTAAACACAAACGTAGAGAAGCCGCGGTCGTTGATGCTCATTACATTAACAACTTCTGGCTCGCCATGATCTGGTTCGCCAATTACTAACGACCAATCCAATGGTACCTTTACTTCTGTCTTGCCAATACGTAGTACTGCGGCTGGGCAAGAGAAACTTTCTAAGAATACCAATGGTACAAAAATATAATCTACTTCGTTTGGATTTGAATAATCCAAAACTCCATAACGCAAGTCTTCATCAATCTCTTCAGGTAAACGATCTAAGTCATATGACCGATTGTCGACTGTTAATATGTTCATTTGTAAGTAACCTTTTCTGTTTGGTATGGATAATTGGCTTCAGTGTAAAATTTCTTCCTCGTAGTGAGGTGACGTTTAGCAAACTTGGCTGTAGAAGTAATGTCCCAAATTTGCACAAAGTCTTTGTCTTGTGCTTTTCTTATCCCGCGGCCAATACTTTGAATAACTCGGACAAACGACTTCCCAGGCTCAACAAGTACCAAGTTGAAGATGCGAGGAATATTAATACCAACAGCCGCGACACCATATGTCGCAACGATAATTTTGTTATCGCTTGTAGTGATTTCGTCGTACTCATCTTTTCTATCCTTTGATTTCATTGCACCCGATACAAATACGCTGTCGGGTAATCTTTCTACTAACATCTTGCCAGTAGCAATACGATCAACTAGAATAAGCGTATTGCCAGCTAAACTGATCGTTTCAAGTGTTTTAGCTAGGTGATCTAATCGCTTTTCATTTGACGTTAGGTACGTCAATTCTTCTTGGTATGTTTTGTACTCCACCTTGTCATCAAACTGTAGTACCTTAACGTGGCAGTTAGATAACACACCCATGTCTTGTAGTTCGCTTGCAGGTAGTCTGTGCAGTACTTCGCCCAATGATGCAATAAGGCTAACGTATTCATGTTCTTCTTTGGGAACAGTACCAGTTAGTCCCCAACGGATTGGTATGTGTGCAAATGTGCTTGTTAGTAAAGTACGCAACACATCTGCTTTTGCCATGTGAACTTCGTCAACAATAACTGCAATTAGATCGTCAGTGACTGCTTCAATACCAATTGCACTTGTGCCTTCTTTGTTCTTCTTAATAAGGCTGTTAATACTTTGCCATGTTGCAATAGTATGTGTATGTCCAAGGTCTTTCTCGTCACCAAAGTACACACCAACATCTAATCCCATGTTAACATAGTCAGCATGTGTTTGACGTACCAAGTCCTTGTTCGGTACAATAACCAACGTGCGACCAAACGGCTCGCACGTTAAACTTAGCGCCGCAGTCATTAGTGTCTTACCAGCACCTGTAGCAATCTCTTGTACGCCCTGTGGGTTAGCAAGATAACGATTGATACACTCTACTTGGTAATCGCGAATCTTAATAGGCTGGCCTTCTGCAGGGTGTCCTTTAGGCCAAAGGATGTGACTAAACGTGTCTTCGGTAACTTCAGTAAACTTGATGTTCCAGTTAGGACGCTTGTCATCAATTTCAATTTGCCAGCCTTCCTCATCAAGGATAGGTAGCACTCTATCTAGCAAGTTTAGATAAGTGGCTCCGGCTGTTGTAAAGAAACCAATCTTGCCGTCCCACCTTCCTAATCGAAAAGCAGGTACGTGATATGCATGGGGTAGCATATACTTTAATTTGGTTTCGCATTTGCGACGAGTACTTGGATCAAGATCATGGAACTTGATATTGACTTCGTCTTTAATTTCTAATCGTGTTATTCCAGGCATATTCTATTATAACACTTTTGTAAGTTGATGTCTATTCATTAGCTAGATACTTATAGTAAAAACCATGGTTTTGAAAAAGCAATTTGTCCGTTATGTAGAAAAAAGAACAGACTCCGAAGAGTCTGTTCCACCGACATCCATCCACGCAAATAGTCAGCTGTCGGTAAACCGTTAACCTCCGTGCTTCAAGAGGTACTTGTTAGAAATTGCCTTAAACGAAACTTGCTTTTCGTGGCACTTGAAAACCAAACCTTCACGCTCACATCCAATCATGCCCATAACTGACTTGCCTTCAGCAAACTTTAGGATCTGATCCATGTTAGTAAGACCAAGCGTGTCAGTCAGACGAGCCGAATATGCAAGTACAGGGCAGTGGTTAAGTCCATGCTCTGCAACAAACGTCTTACGCTCGCCTGGAGTAAAGTAACGACCAGCATCAATATCGTAAATGTCGTACACAAGGAAATCTTGATCACGCATTTGATAAATGTTGCCTTGAATGCCGTTACCTACAATTTCACCTTGGATAGCAATGTTACGACCAATACCAACCAACTTAGCAGGTAGGTTGTACTTGTTTGCGGCACGCCACAGCGAGTTATCAGCGTTTGGCTTAAGGTCAAGGTTGCGCGAACACACACCTACTTCACCGTCACGCATATACACCGTCATTGACGAGCCTTCCAGCTTTTCGGTAACTTCCCAATGCAGTTCATCATTGGTCAGCCATTCCGCAAGTTCAGCCTTTATGTTTTGAATACGCTCTTGATCAGTCTTGGGAATAACTGACGGGAACATGCCCTTAACTTCGCCAGCAAGCTCTGCAGGCACAGGTGCTTCGTACTTAACAATGCCAAGCAGTTCAGATACGTCTTCACCTTCAGCGCAAATCCTACCGCAGGTGGCATACGGCAGTAGCAGTCCTTGCGATAGCTGACCACGTAGCTTTACAGTACGCAGGCGTTCGCCTTCAACGCCTTCAAAAGTCTTGGCATAGTGGCCAGGCTTGGTCAAGTAAGGTGCGATAGCAGAGGGAATGAACGAATCAATTTCACAATATACTGCAAGGTCACCTGCGGCATATTCACCTTTCTTGGTAACTACCGTCCAACCACCTACAACGGCACACTCAATTGCATCTGCACCTTCGATTGGACGAAGCGCATCAATCTTTCTAATAGTTGCCATCTTACGCATATAAATTCCTTAAGCAAAAAGTTGTTGTGGTACAGATCCAAACAACGAATACAGTGTCCTACTTGATGTAGAAGCAACTGCAAGTTTCATATTTTTTTAGCGGCTTGACTCTTGTAGTAGTCACGTGCAATTCTATTACGGATCGCCCCGCGGGTGTTATTACAGGCAAAGCATGCGGCAACTAAGTTTGAAGGCGATTCAATCTTCTTGTTACGTGGACTAGCCCATTTATCACGCAAGTGTTCAACTGTTGCATGTTGCGGGGACTTTCTATCTTGATTCATTTCACAATTGCAATAGTAACATTTATTGCCTTGCTTTTGAACCAACGCTAAAAGTGTCATAACAGTTCCTTGACAAACAGGACTTATTGACATTGCCTGTTTAGTAACTTACTCGCCGCGCTTCATAACAGTAGTTTCTGCAAGACGCTTCCACTTGTCGTTGCCAGGGCCGCACATCTTCTTCAAGTCTGCAATCTTAATAACAGTACGCAAAGACAACTCACGCAACTTGTCTTTGTTAGCATCCACGTACTCGTACAGTTCTTGCTTGGCACCTTCTTCAAACTCGTAGTGGTCCAGCATACCGTCCATCATAATTTGCTTGATACGCAACATCTTGTCACGGGTAGTGTCAAGCGTCAAATCCAAATAGTGACAACGGCTTTCCAATGCACCCAAGTGATCTTTGAGCTTTGCAGAACGCACGTTCTCAAACTTGATGTTAGTGATAAAGATTGCAGAGCCTTTGAACTCGAAGCGATCTGGTACACCTTCTTGACGCAACATACGGCTGTCAGTGTTCCAGCAAATAGTACGCTTCTTGCTAGAGTCTAGTGCGGCTTTCAGAATGTTCAGTGACAGTTCGTCAAGCAACACAGAATCACAATCGTCAAACACGAGCACGTTACCTGCATCGCTATAATTGTAGAGCTTGCAGTACAGTCCAATGGCGCTCATTGCACCTTTAACAATCTCATAACGAATACGAGTGCCACCAATTTTGTCAAACATGGCGCTCTTGTCAAGCACCTTCTCAACACCAAAGCTCTTACCCACGCCAGGAGGGCCAACAACAATCATAGCACGGACTGAGCCATCGACAGCACCTTCAGTCATTTCCTCGAGAATGTCAAAACGCTCGCGGATACGTTCAATGGCTTGCTCGTCTGTTTCTTGCACTTTGGGTTCCTTACGTTTGGGGGCGTCAAAGTTGCCTTCAACACTGGTTGCACAATCTGCGGCAGTTGACGGAATGACGTCACGCATAGATTCTACTTTAATGCGAACTTCACGGCCTGCTTTAATAAGGGGTTCAAATGACTCATCAGCAACTACTGTGACATAGCCGCCTTTGGAGCCTTCTTTATAATCTGACACAAGTTCAAACGTTTGATTGATAACGTTGAAGTTGCGGTACGTACCTTTTGCGATAGTAATGTATGCTGACATTTGGGTTCCTTTGCGTGGATGTTTAACTTACTACAATATCTATTATACTGTCAGTTGGCTCAAAGAGCAACCGTTTTTTGACTGTTTTGGGCAGTTTTTAGCACTTGTTGCGTAAAAACAACACCCCCATTGATGCTTTGATACAAATCTGCTACTTCTTTGAGGTAAAATTGCATGATTTTACCGCTTTTTGTAATCAGTGTGTATTGCATGGTGTCCTTTGCTGTTTATGTGTTTATTATACTGGTTCTTGGACCTGCTGTCAACCACTTTTTTGGAATACCAAAGTAAATTTTAGGGGAATACCAAAGTAAATTTTTGTTGTTTTTAAGCCACAAAAAAAGGTAGTACTAAGTACTACCCTAATAATTGTCTATTTTTTAAGCAGTTTAACGAAGCTCTGCATCTTCCATACCAGCTACCCGCAATTTTACAACATTAGATAATTGCCATTGCTTGATGTCAAGTGCTTTAGTAAGACCTAAAAACTTGTTGCGAACAAGTGCAAACTCATTCACAATAGCATCCATGTCACATACTTCCGGTTCGCCATCTACATATTTTTCAGCATCGCGACTTGTTAAGGCACGATTGTAATGTTCTGTAAATTGACGAAACTTGGCACTGCGAATCTTACGAAGCTGAATGTTAAGTTGTTCTAGTATAGCTTCAATTTCTTGTAGCTGATTGAATCGATATTCTACAATGCCCGGCATTTCGCGGCTGGCTTTTTCTAAACTACCAACTAGCTTTAATTCCATACGGCCTTGAATTAGTTCGTTTTCAAACCACTCAATGCAATCAGGAAGGCAACTGAGATCTGCAACAACCTTCCTATACCAAGTACTCATTAATAGTCCTCGTCTTCGTCTTCTAGTTCTTCTTCTTCAATGTCACCAAGGATTTCTGCAAACGCACCGTCAAGTGCAGAGTCAGAACCTTTAGCATCTTCTTGTGCCTGTTCTAAGTTGACAAAGTCTTCTGATGCTCGCAAATATGCCAGTGCGGCATCTGGGCGTTCTTTCTTGTCAATGTATGGTTTAACTGCTAACCACATCTCGACTAGCATTTCTCCCGATGTATCACTCATTGTATTTTTCTCCATATATCCACCTTTAGTGGTCAGCGATACTTAGCTGACTTTTGTTTGTTGTGTTGCCATTTTAGACAAGTACTCTTCGCTTTCAATCCACTTGTTGTTAACAAGGAATCCCCACTTGCGTATTTGTTTGCCTGGCATGAATAATGTCCAAGGCGTTACGCCAGGAGCAAGCTCAATACGATGATAGCTGTTAGCGCCACATATACGAAAATGGCCGGGTCCTCTCCATTTACGTACTTCACACGATTTACTACCATCTGCGTTAAATTGTGGAATCCATTCATAGTAGCCGCCTTTCAGTATTAAAGTAGCGTAAGGCCATGGATGATCATGCACGTCATCGGGATCTGATTTAAGGAACTTGTGTAAAAACACATTAAATGGAAACCGTGTTCTGTCTTTAAGGAAAACATAATATCTTTCTAGTAGTGGTTCATCTGCACGACGATCCATGATAACACGGTGTCGTCCTAATCGTTGCATAAGTTTTTTAATCATCAAAATCCCCATTGGCGATTGTTAGATTGTACGCAAGGAAAATCTGCGTATCTTAATGGTTGCGGCGATGTCTTGACACGATTATCCCAATCATGTACCCATTTCTCTACTTCAGGTCTAATTTGAGTGAGCCACGGTATCTCAAGAGTAGTTAGTTCTTGTTTTACATAGTTCAACATACTGACAGGATGATGATGCGTGTCAGTATAAATGTCGTTTAGATCGGTTGTTGACCAGTTTACCTGTACAGTATGGGGTGGTGGATATCCTAGTACATTTAAAATTGGCTTAGCATCAAAGTTGCACTTATACATCTCCAGAATCTTGTTAACTTGCTTTAGCATTTTTGCAGTAGCAGGATTATTGCTATTACGATAAGGTTCATTCCATGTCATATTAAACTGAGTCTGAGTAATACCCAAACCATCTAATGCCGCACGAGTTGCGTTAATCAACGAACAGTCACGTAATGCATAAAATTCCATGTCTGCATATTTTTCAACCCAGTCTTGTGGATATGTGCTTTGATTGAAAATGTTGCCAGGTGTCAGCCACATTCCGTCAACGAATCTATCTTCCCTTGACAAGGTGCTCCACGATATAAACGCATGGTCGCCTGCTTTAAGCAAACCACTAGCAATAGCATGTTGCACCTGGATAGCAATGAATAAATTTCCTACTCCGGGCATACCCCAGTTATCGCCTTCTATGCCTGCTTCAATTTCTGCTTGCTTTAACACAATATCAGCCCAAGTGGGCCAATGGTACTTGGTAAAGCTACAGCCAAATGTCATTACTCTCATATTATTTTTCTTCTGCAAATGCATTTAAGATGAGGTATACGCCATCATCACTTCTTTGTATGCTAACGTCTTTGCTAAAGCCAGCGTAGTGAAAAACACCTTGCTCAACTCGTTTAAAGCAATCAATCATAATCTCTGGATCACCCATGACATCAGCATGGATCATCTCCTGCTCATATAATGTCTGTAGTTGTTCGATTAGGTCTTTAATTAGCATAGTATATTGTAACAGATTTTTCTGTTAAGGCCAATGGGGAGTTTCGCCAAGTAGTACTCGAATGGATTGAAACTCTTTCCAAGCATCTCGGTACATTGAGTTTTCATGTAGCAATTCTAAATGACGTTCTTTATTGTCAATAAAGAATTGTGTCACATCGCTTGGGCCGCCTGTGTATCCGCTTGAGGTTCGAGCTGTATATTTGCGATTGGCAAAATCTATTGCATGATGTATATCTGCTTCCATACGTTCCAATCTTTCAATTGTACGTTCGTCAAGTTCAACTTGATACACTTGCTCTTCTCTTGCAACATAACGTTCAGACCAGTCAATCCGGCCGTCTTCTCGATCGCTGGCCCAATTCATATAACCAGGATCTTCCCAACGGCGCAAGGTGTGCCGACCAACGATCTTTACACCTTGCCGTCTCAACCATTTTTCATGGTCGAGTTCCATTTATTCCTCGACTACTTCAGGAGCTTCTGCTGGAACGCTCTTGTCAAAGATGTGCGGGTTAGCAGTAATGTCAGACATTACACGATCCAAACATCCGTCATCGTTGCGTTCCCATCCCTTACGGAACTTCTTGATAATCTCACCATCGGCTGTTGTGTAAAGCAAGCTATTGCCTTCCTTCTTCAACATACCTTTGCCTTCGATCAAGTCAGTCAAACCGCTGTATGGATTCATACCTGTCTCATAAGGAATCTTAACTTGTACAGATTCAAAAGGTTTAGCATAGCGTGTTTTCATGATTTTACATGCGGCACGAATACCTTTAACTTCTGAAACCTTGTTACCGTCTTCGTCTTCCTTCAACTTCAACTTACGCATAGCTACAACGATAGAGCTAGCATAGATAAAGCCTTGACCACCACTGATCTTGTCATCTGGGTCAAACATGTCTTGCGATGCGTATGTGTGGTTAGTTGCCACCAAGCCCAAGTTTAAGTCGCCGAACATGTTAACACAATTACGAACAAGTGCTGTTAGTGCTTTAGGCTTACGACCCATGTCACCCTTCATGTCACCTGCGTTAAACTGGTTAACGTCGGTTGGAGTCAACAACATGCCTAAAGAGTCAAGTACGAACAAGACCTTTGGGCGGCTGTCTTCTGGCATAGCTTTGTATTGTGTAACGAATTCGCTAATCATCTTAGCAACGTCGTCAATCATAGCCATGTTAAGTTTTAGCAACTTATCTTCGGATGTGTCAACGCCCAAGGCGTGCAACCACTTTTCATCCAATGCGTTTTCTGTGTCGATTAGAATTGGAAAGATGCCTTGCTTTTGTGCATTAGCAACTAAGTTGCCAGAACAAATAAAGGACTTACCTGCACCAGATTCGCCAGCGAACACAGTAACCTTACCCATTGGAATACCACGAGTAAAGTCGCCACTGATCAAATAGTTTAGTGCGTAGTTGTTAGTAGAGACCCAATCAGTTGGGTCGTTAAAGCCTACTGATAGGCCTTCAATTGATTTCGTAATACTTTTACGAAACTTTGATACGTCAAATGCTTTTGCCATTATATTCCTTGTAGATGAAGTGGGAGAGCATCATGCTCTCCCGTGTGTCAATTAGGCTTGACGGCTACGAATCATCTTAAGGATGTCGTCAACACTTGGCTTTGCGCCAGCTTCGGCTGCTGGGGCCGCGGCTTGTGCAACTGGTGCAGGTGCTGCCGCTTGTGCAACTGGTGCAGGACGAGCCGCAGGAGCTGCCTTAGGCGCTGGAGTATCCTCATCTGCTTCACCAGCTGGTGCGTTGGCAATCTGAACGCCACTTGGACGATAGAATTTGCCCCACTGCTCTGGGTCGTACAACTTGCCTTCAACTGAAGCTTCGAACATTTCAAAGATTGCTCTTTGTTCGTCGATGCCTGGACGCTTTGGCATGAAGTCGTTCAAGTTGAACAAGCCGTGTGTAGCAATTGCTTGCAGTTCTTCTTCGTTCAAGCCACGCTCTTTACGAGCCCAACCAGAAGTAGAGTAGTCAGCATAACCACCTTTTTGTGTCTTGTTCAAGCGGAAGTCTGTACCTGCTTGGTAGTCTGTAGGAATATTTTCCATGTCAGGATCCATCAACGCTTGCTTGATAAGCGTAAAGATTTGTGGGGAAATCACAAAGCGACGAATTGGATTTTCTGGAACGCTGTCTTCTTCCATTGGGCTGTTTACAACGAAGCCTTGGAAAACGTAAGAACGCTTCTTCCAGTATGTGCGGCCAAGTGCTTCCATGTTAGGATCCTTGAACCAAGGACGGATAGTGGCATGTACTGGACATGTTTCGCCCCACATTTCAACGCAAGGTACTTGTACAAATACTTTTTTGTTTTCGTCTTGACCAGCGACACCAGCGAATGGGATCTTGATCATCTGACGTTCACGCCAAAAGAATGTGTTTGTTTCGTCTGCGTCTGGGAGGAATCGAAGTGAGGCTGAAGTGCCTTCTGGGATGTTCCAGTGTGCGTAAATGGAATTGTCTCCACCACCTTGTTTAGTACCACTGGATTTTTGTGCTTGCTCTGCTAGTCGAGCGCGGATTTCTGCTAATGTTGCCATAATGTTTTACCTTTAATGAGTTAAGTTTGAGTGTTAAGCCCTATAGCGGACTAAAACAACACATGCGTTTTCTTTGTGCATGTGTTGTAGTATACTTATGATCTAGAATTAAAGCAAGAGGCTTTTTAGCCGTATTTCGGACAAATTAGCCAAAAAGGCGATTTAAGGAAGCTTCAAGGTCAGCAACTGCTTCGGACACCATGTCGTTAGGTTTGATTGGTGCTTGGCCTGGCTCGTTGGCTGGAAGTTGGTATTCGGTGATACCACTTAGGTCGCCTGTACGTGCGGCACGTTCCATCATGCGCTTTAACATAATGACTTCGTTCTTACCGCGAGTACGGATATTGGATACTTGATCCGTTTCTTCTAAACGCTTGCTCCAGCGTAGCAGTTCCATAATGTCTTTGCGACGACGAGAGATTTCAACAATCTTAGTACCAAGTTCGTCCCAAGGTTTGCCACCAGACTCAACGTGCAACGCCATAACACGAGCGCCCAACAAGTGGTTGTATGGGAAACGGAAACGCTCACCATCTTTTTCCACAAATAGAGCTTGAATGTTTCGGCTACGTGCGCCTGGCTTTTCCTCAGTTACTGACTTGGTGTGGGCCAAACGGATCTGTGTGCTACCCAACGGGTGGTAGCTGATCTTTAAACTGTTACGACCTTCTGTAACTGTTTCAGTACGGTGAGCCATTTTCTTTGGTTCAATTTCACCTTCGTAACTACGGATAGTTGTGCCGTACAAGTAACGTCTAGCAACTGCTTGGACACGTGGCTTGAATTCAGTTTTAAACCACTCTACGTCAGTGGTGCTCGGATCATACCACACTTCAACGTCAGTATTGTCGTAGTTGACCATAACCATAATGTTTTGGTCTGGTACATATTGATAAACTGCTTGCTCTTGGTCAAGAGTGCCTTTACCATCTGCATCTTTAAATGTAGAATTGTGGCTCACCCCTGCTACTGTAGCGGCTAGTTCTTTGGTTAGTTGTTCTCTTGTAGGCATAGTTATATTTAGTTATAGGAAGCCAATTGGCATTGGTCTTAATACTTCGTCTGTACCTGCATTTACGAGCCTGTCATACGTGCCAGTATCCCAGGTCATAACAACTTCTGTCATACGTAGCACTAAAATAGTTGCCATAACTAGGTCGTCAGTTTCCCCATCTTTGGCTGCAAAACTGGCACCGCGGGCAATAAAGTTCTTTAGCTCACGTAGCAAGTTATGACTGTAAATTGTCATCTTATCGCTTTCGACGTAGTTCTTTAAACGCATACAAGCTGTAATTTTAGTCTTGTGTGTGGTATTGAAACCTCTACGTCCGCGGCTTTGGCCAGCACGACGAATTTCTTGTACAAATGTACCAGGAATATGTTCTTCGCCAAATTCTCGAATACTAATTAGGGCCGCTTCGCCAATGGTGTTGTTTTCAACTGACCAGTATAGCTCTACGTTGCCTTTAGTTTCATCTTGCATCCACTTTAAAATAGAAACAAGTGTGCGAAGCTGTCCTTGGATATCAGTTTTGTTATGTTGCCATTCGGCTACTTGTTCTAGCTCTGGTAGCTTAAACACTTGAATAGCCGCAGGGTCTCCACCTGTGCCTAAACTTGGATCCCATCCAATAACGTATGCGCTTTGTTGTTGTGGATACTTGTAAATGCGGACTTGACCCATCTTACCATTTGGGTCTTTGCTTTCCATTGTAATCAACTTCATTGAATTGACTAGCGTTTCGTCAGCAATAACGAATTCACATTCGTGTTCACGTAGGAATCGTTCTTCACCAATCTTAATACGTTCTGTTGCGGCCCATTCTTCATCGCGATCAGGGTGGGCGCTCCAGATAAACTTGATACTTGCAAAACCGTTGCGGCCTAGCTTTTGTGTATTACCGTACTCGTCAATGTTCTTAGTAGCATCTTTCCAAATACGAGCAAACTGGTCATCGTCTTGGTTAGGCGTACTAGTGATAATACACTTACCACCAGTTGACAATGTAGGAGAGATAGAAGTCCAGAACTCGCTTGCAATACGTGGCTTAACGAATGCAAACTCGTCACAATAAATTAGGGACAATGACATACCACGAGCAGTTGTTTCTGTTGTAGTAGTTGAGATGATACGGCTACCGTTATCAAAGTCAATGCTACCTTTGTTATAACTTGTAGCACCAGCTTTTAAAAATTCAGGAAGTGTTTCGTATGTGTAACGAACACGTTGCATAATTTCTTGTGCGCCAGCAAACTTGTGTGCGGCAATAAGAATAGTTTGATCTGCCATGAACATAGCACGCCATACTAGGTAAGCTGCCGCACATGCAGTCTTACCCATCTGACGACCAAGCATGTTAATACTATAGCGATTGTTATGATAACAATCGATCAGTTCACGTTGATAATCAAACAGTTTAAATTTTACTTTACCTTTAGTAGGGTGCTGTACCCAACAATAGTTGTCGATGAAGTATACTGGATCCGTTGCACAGATGGCAAGTTCACGGACATGCTCGTCCGTGAACTTTTCTACTTTAAAAGGAGTCTTTACAAAAGTATTTTCGCCAGCCATTCGGCTTCCTAATTACTTCTTGCGGCTGATAGACTCAGCAACAAACTTTCGGTATTCGCCCATTGCGTCTTGGAATTTCTGCTCAACAGTAGATTCCTCAATGCTCATTGGATTTTCACCTTGGCCGTTTGCACGATTTTGTCCGTAGTGTTTATTTCCGCCAGCTTCGCCCTTAGAACTTGGTAAAGAATCAAACTCAGTTGGCTCGTTCATTGAAGTGCCTTCTGGACTATTCATTAACTTGCTTTCAGCAAAACCAGATAGCTTCATAATGCGACCTAGTTCGTCTGTGTATGCTTCACCTTCATATACGCCTTGGCCGAATACAGAGTTAGTTGCAGGAGCTTCTTCTTTAACTTCTTTGTCTTTGTCTGCCCAGTCCGGTACACCGTCGCCATCAGCATCTGGCTTCTTGTTGTCGTCAGCTTTATCTTCAGCTGGCTTGTCACCGTTCTTCTTAGCAATCATTTTTGCAAATGCGGCTTTTTGTGCGGCGCTTTGTGCTTCGTTTGTAACACCAGCCAACTGAAGGATACGTGCTGTTTCTTCATCTAGCTCTTCTGACTCGCCAACTTCTTTCTTAGCGGCTTCGTCGTCGGCCTTTTTACGAGCTTCTTCTTCGCTGTCAGTTTCTGTACCGCCATATACACCAGAACCTGCTTGGTGTGTTAAGCCTGTTGCTGTTTGCGTTACTTTACCACCTTTAGAAGTGTATGACGTATCACCTACTGCTTCTTTAGTTTCTTCTTCGTCGTCAGATTCTTCCTCTTCAGATTCGCCGCCTTGTTCTGCTTCGTGATCAGCCATGTCATGGTCACCATCGCCATCAACATCGCCTGGTACATCGTCTGCCGCTACTGTAGGTTCTGCACCAACATACATAACTGCTGGCTCTTCAGCACCTGGCATTTCGCCTGGCATCTCTGCAGGACCGTCAGCCGCAACGCCACCAACTTGAATACCTGCTAGCTTTAAGATGTTAGCAATTTCATCGGCGCTGTCTGTTGTAACGCTAATGTTCTTGCCTGGCATGTTAATAGTAACAGTCATTGGGCCTTCACCTTCAGGAGTTTGACCAGTTACACCAGCCATATCATCCCAGCATTCACCAATGCCTTCTTTGGCAATACGGATGCTTTCGTTTACTTGTTTCTTAGTCATTATTTTTCTCCCTTGCCTGGAACAGCAATGTTATTTTGTTTTGTACCGATTGGGCTAGTCTTGCCATCGGCTGGGCCTTCATAGTCAGGTCCCGATGTGATTTTACCAACGTTTTGTGTAATGTTAGCTTTACGCTCCTTACCGGCTTTGTCAGCGGCGGCCAATGTATCTTGATTGTACTTGTCGCCAACTGTGTCAGCGCAAGTGCTACCAGCTTCAGAGTCATTACCAATCAGTGGCTTGTATTCACCTTCTGGTTTTTCTTCTTCGATTTGCTGTTCAATTGGTTCATTACGACCAAATACTTTTAGTGTACCTTCTGCCACATACAACAAATTTCGCAATTCGTTTTCTAGCATAGGGGCACTAACTGGCAAGCGTGTTACTACATCAACAATAACAATTTCATGCCCGCCTAATTGCGGGAAGTCCATTGGTACTGCTTGTAACATTAGCTTTTCTGGGCGGCCAACTTCTAGTGCATCATACTTTTTCATATGGCGCTCTAGAGATTCAAGTTGGCGATCTGACGGCTGAAAAGCCATCTTAACACGGTAGCGGTGTTCGCGCTGTAACTGATTAATATACTCTAATAGTGTGGGCATAATTAAATCCTCTCATAAGACTATTTATTATGACCAACGCTCTTTAGGATTGCTTGCACGATATCATTGCGATTTCCCATCAATCCGCCTTCTGTTGCGTCTAATACGTTACCAGAATCTGAGTTCTTTTCCTCTCGATCCATACGTGCTTTACGCAACTGCAATTCAACCATTTTTAGCTTTTTATCTATTTTGGCTGTTTTTGCATCCACTGCTGTTTTCAACAGTTGGGCGGCAACTTCAAAGATTTTGCCTGCATTTCTATCATCTACGTTAAATCCCAAATCCATCAAACGCTCGCTTTGTTCTTGCGCGGTGTTTGCTAACTTGTCTAGCTCACACTCTGCTGTTGCCATGTCTGTTACAGTAGGCAATGCAATATCAACACGGTTTGCCATGTCAATAGTAGCGGTAGCTACATCAAGCTGTTGCTGAATTTCTTCAGAAACTTCTGGTTGTGTGTGGTCTGAAGCAGTTGCTTCCTCAATAGGTGGGAAACCAAATACTTCTTCTAATTTCTTAGTCATGCACTTACTTATGACTTACTTACGGCGTTTGCGTGTTGGATTAGCGTTGTTGTAGATGTCTTCTTCCGTTAGGATACGGAATGTTGCGCCCATGCGCTTGCACCAGATTTGTGCGGCTTGCCACTTGCACATATTAAGTGCTACAGCCATCTTTTCTTGCTGGCTACGAGCCAGTTCCATGACTGCTTGTGCTTTGGGTTTGATTTCAATGAGTTCAGCACGGTTAACTCCATTGACTTGGTACGTTACTAAAAAGTCTGGAACGTAATACGTATCGCGCCCAGTAAAGGGATTTTTGTAAGGTATACGAACGCATTCGCTTGCCCAGCTTACTACACTAGGATGGTTGTCGCAAAATCGCATAAACGTTAACTCCCAACCACTGCGATACTTAGGAGTACCCTTGCCTACGTACTTTTCAGGATTTAATATAGTGTAAAATCCTTGTGAATAGTTGTTAGCCATTATAGTTCACGATTTGCTATTGGAGAAACTGCTACTGCTGTTTTCTTAGTGTAACGAATTGTATCAGGTAAGTTAGTGTTAATGTGATCAAGTACAGATTGATCTACATCTAATGTTCCTTTGCCTACTGCACGTTCAATAAGAGCTTTAAAATTTAGTTCAAGATCGATGCTTGCTTTCCATAGTGCCATTACAATTTGTTCTGCAGGAGAACGACCAAGTCCTAAACTTAGCACTTGTTGTACTGCACGATCAAAATCAACTTGAGGTATTACTTTATATGCCATGATTAATAGTCTGTTGGTTTGTTACTTTTCTTAACGTACTGTTGTTCTTTGTTAGCTTGAGCACTTGCAGTTGATGGATTATTATTAACACTTTGTGGTACCTGTCTATCAGTAAACGATCCGTCGGCGTTGCGAGTACGCACTTGAGAACTATATCTTGGTGCTGTTCGCAGGGCGTCTGCTTCTGCCATTTTTCTAGACGTTTCTTGTGATTGCAAACTGTTTGTTCGTGGAGGGTATTTTTCCAATCCAGCCAGGTACGCTTTCTTATATTCAGGATTCATTCCGCGATCTTCTTGAACATAAGCTGATTCCCTCTTGACAAATTCTTGATTGGCTGCGCTCAATGGTTTTCTACTTTGCACTGATTCGGGTGTTTTAGGAACTGAGTCTTGTGTCTTATTAACTTCTGCAGGAGTTGTTGCACCAGTACTAGGACTTACTGTTCCTGCGCGGGCCAGGCGAGCAGTTTCTGCATCAGATTGATTGTTGGCTACTAATGCTCGCTCTCGCTTTAGTGTCTCAATGTATCGTGCGTTTGGTGGTAATGTAGGATCGCTACCTCTACTGAATCTAGCAATTTCTTTGTCGTATTCAGCAGTTGATGCGTATCTAGTTTTCTCAGCCGCTGGAAATGCTGTAGTACCTGCTGGTGGTGTTTGTGTTTTATTTCTATGTCTTGCTGATTGCTTTGTCAAGTTTGGATTACCCCAGGCTGCACCAAGAGGTCCGTTGTCTTCTCCGCCAGCTTGTCTCCATTTACTTGGCCCTGTCTCAACATTAGCGTCAGCCTTAGGCGGCTTTGTAATTGGTACCGATACAACAGACGGCTTTGATGGGGGCTTGGGCAACTTTTTGATGCCTGCGCCTTTATCGCCTTTGCGCGGTCCTTTAAAGTCAAGACCTTTAACACCAGCAATGTTCAACTCCTCATAGCGAAGTGTAATTGTCCATACAACTGGATCGCTTGTTGAATAGTCTAATGTGTCGTGCTGTGCGTCAACAATGTACGCATTTATCAATGTATACATTTTGTCAGCACCGTCACCGCTTAAATTTTTCATCGTAATCTGCACAGTCAATGGCAGTTTACTATTATTCTTAGTAGCATCTGGCGAGTCAAACTGCCCTTTAACGAAATTCCAAATTAGACTTTCTGCAACATTATTTGTTTGATCATAAAACGTCATTGTTATAGGTTCATAGTTCATTTTAGTCTGAACTATGGTTTTATGGTTGTAAACGTTTATTACTTGTGTTTCAACTGAGAAACGTGGAAGCTCGCATGTCTTGGCAACAAGTGGGCCAGTTGATGTTAAACCTTTGGCACCACCACCATCACCACCACCTTCGTCAAGTGACAATTCAACTTCCCAAGCAAATTTTAAGTATGGGAATCCGTCACCTAGCGGGCCAGAATTGACCTGCTTGTCGTTAAGTAAAAGTTTTGTTGCTAAATTTGTAAACGCCATTGTGTTCAATGGAAAAGGGTTATTTCTAACCCTTTTCTTTCTCCTTGTAAGGGCAAGCATTTCTGCTTACACTTACTTATCACTTATAGTTAAAGCGGACTATTACTCTGGTGACTCACCAGCTGAACTTGAATCAAGACCGTTATCGCCTAAGCCGCCTGATAGGGCATCAGTACCACCAATATTGTGGTTAGCGTTATCGTACTTGATAGCAATAGTAATCTGTAATGGATCACTTGTTGCATAGTTGTTTTCACCATAGTTTACGTTTTGGATGTAGCAACCTGCTAGTTGCCATGCATCTAAAACTTCACCTGGTTGACCACCGTCTAAGTTTTCAATAGCCATACCAAACTTATAGCCGCCGCCTGCGCGAACGCTGGCTTGGTTAGCATGGTCAACTTGCTTTTGCATCTGTGATGCAATAGCTCGTGCTACATTACCTGTAACGTCATCACGCACTGTTAGCGTAATTGCATCCCATGTGTGCTTACCGGCTAAGTTGATACGTGAGTTGTAAACATCTACAACCACGTCATCGTGTGTTAGGCTTGGACGACTTACGCTTACAACTTGACTTGTTAGCTCTAAGTTTTGCAAAGGGTCGCTGTCTGAGCCAAATCCGTTTAATCTAACGCGGAAGCGATATGATAGCTTAGGTTGTACTAGAACCGCGCCTTCAT
>JACCED011036538.1_pt1 | contig 39758 bp, 55 predicted proteins | sample 7455021 | NCBI WGS metagenome assembly JACCED01 (sample SAMN15323456, study PRJNA562643) | freshwater metagenome | isolation source: river surface water | place: USA:Blue River Watershed | collected 2017-08-19
AGTTTCTTCTGCTCCCACTGCTCTTTAAACGAGAGTGGTTGTACGGGACTTTGTTCCATAATTCCTCCATAATTTGTTGGAGCGGGTAACGAGGCTCGAACTCGTGACATCTTCCTTGGCAAGGAAGTGCTCTACCAACTGAGCTACACCCGCAATCCTTACTACTTATGCTACTTTTTTATCAGACATAATATGTTTCAATCTGTCTGCACAGTAAGAAGCAGCAAACGCTCTAGGTTTAACCATAGGTACAACATTACACATACCACGGATATAACCAACAGCTTCGTTAATAACACATGAAGATCCATGCATTTCGTTTGGGTTGATATCCAAGTGGACTTCCACTTCTCTGCCATCCAACACTTCATGCAACTTCAAGTACAACTCTGCGATCTTGTAAACTTCATTCATCAATCGCATACGAGGACGATCTTTTCTTTGGTCGTAATCTCTTTCTCGTTGCACTTCACCAAAGATTTTACATCCATGTTTTCCGTCAATATGAACAACTACAGCTAATGTGTAATCTGCATACCAGACATCATTCATCACGAATCGTTCAGAATCGCCACCGATGTAAATCTTTGTTTCGGGACTTTGTGCATCAATAAATGCTTTTACTTCTTCGATGTCTAGTTTTTTCATGTCACATTACCTCATTTTCCTTTCAGGTTATTGGAGCGGATAGGGAGAGTCGAACTCCACTCTGCGCAGCTTGGAAGGCTGGCGACACACCTTGTGCTTACCCGCATTAAAAATCTACGCTACCAATAGCGTTTAATTCTCTGTCTTTGTCTGCCAATGTTTGCATCCATTCGTCTTGTGTTCTATGGATGTTTGTAATCAATGCCAATCTATAATCATAATACATACCCATTTTGTCATCTGTTGGTTCAACATAATGAATTAAATAACCAGGATGCACAATCATTAATCCTTCTTCAACCCTGACCTTTTTAAATGCAGTAAATTGGTTTACCCAATTTATCCCTGCTCTTGGATCTAAGAAAGTTAGATTTCCAGGGTTTCTATCAGTGGCAGTTATGTAAAACACACCAACACCATAAACATTAGCATGTCTATGCGGTGTAATTCTATATGGTGAATCTGGAAAAGTTTGTCTAAAGTATCCTTTTGCAACCCTAAATGGTGGTAATGGCATCTCGCAATGGGGTCTAAATGCTGTCTCTGCCATCTCCATGATTTTGTTTTTGACAATAATCATAGTCTCTGGCAAATCAGGCAGTTGCCAAAGATCTGTTTGATTTAATCTACCTAGTCCATTCTCTTTGGTCAAGTACTGAACATCATTCCTCAGCTTTTGTAAAAATTCTTCATTAAATGGTTTTGCCATAATGACTGGTGTAGACCAGAGATTATGCATAATCTGCCCATCTTGTTTTGGAACATCAAGATATGAACTCCAACCCATATTTAATTCACAATTTTGTTTTTCCATACATTTCCTTGTTTGGCATCCCTCCAGGGACTCGAACCCCGACTAATGGTTTTGGAGACCATCGTGCTGCCATTACACCAGAGAGATATAAAAATTTTGCGTAATTCTTTCTTTCTGAATAGAATTATCACCCATCTTATGTTTCGTTCCTGCTTTCCAACTCACAAATCTATTTTTAATATTTTTAACAGTAACAGTTTCATTAAAGTTTTCGTGGTATTGTTTCAAATCATCGCTGTTATATGTATAACATTTATCTAATGTTATCTCAAATTCTTCCTGCTTAGACCAATTATTTTCTGCTTTTAATTCATAAAAAGAAATACCACTATTAGTATCTATCACATCTGAAATAAAAATCATTCCACAAAACAATAATTTGTAATTATCTGCGTTGACCTCACATAAAAATGGATTCCTACCATCAATATGTATTCTTCCGTTTATCTGATTTTCTTTATAGATGTGTTTTGTCAAGTGAGTATTCATAAACACTTGAGAAGGATTTACATCGAACATAGCAAACATATGCTTGCAAAATTGCTCAGTGAAGATGGGTGACATGATACTCAAATCATCTGACTTGTTAGAATTACCACAAGTGTTGTTTAAACACTCATCACTAAGTTCTCTTAGGTGATCTATAATTTCTTGTGTGTAAAAATTATCAATAATTTGTATCATATGTTTGGTGCCCCAAGACAGACTCGAACTGCCGACCTTCGCATTACTAATGCGCTGCTCTACCAACTGAGCTATAAGGGCATATTATGGTGGAGGATAGCGGAATCGAACCGCTGACTCAAGCGTGCAAGGCTAGTGTTTTCCCAATTAGACTAATCCCCCGATTATTGGCTCCAGTGGAAGGGATCGAACCTCCGACCAATTGATTAACAGTCAACTGCACTACCGCTGTGCTACACTGGAATAAACTCTCGGAAAGTGTTAGAGACTTTCCTTCCCTATTAGGCAACTCTAACACGCCTAAGAGGAGTACTTGGTTGCGTACGGTTGGAATCGAACCAACTACCTTCAGCTTATGAGACTGATGAGATGCCATTTCTCTACGCCGCAATATGTTTGGTGGAGGTAGACGGGATCGAACCGACGACCTTTAGCTTGCAAAGCTACTGCTCTCCCAGCTGAGCTATACCCCCATTAATTGGTCGGAGTACAAGGATTCGAACCTTGGACCCTCTGGTCCCAAACCAGATGCGCTACCAGGCTGCGCTACACTCCGATTAAACTGGTGCTGAATGTCGGATTCGAACTGACGACCTACCGCTTACAAGGCGGTTGCTCTACCAACTGAGCTAATTCAGCATAAACTTATCTTGGTGCCCCTAGAGAGAATCGAACTCCCGTCCTCGGATTACAAAACCGATGTTCTACCATTTAACTACAGGGGCAATGTTTGGTGCATCGACAAGGGATCGAACCTTGGACCTTCGCCTTGTAAGGGCGTTGCTCTACCGCTGAGCTATCAATGCATTATCTTTACTTAGCCGTCTTGATCACTGTCTTTAGGCAAGTCGCCTTCAACTGGATGATCATCGGCTTGTGTTTCTTCTTGTTTTTGTTTCTTACCAAAAATGGCATCCCAATTATTTGAGAATGTCTTTTGGTCTACACTATATGGACGCGGGCTATCACCCTTACCACCATGTGACATATTTTTCTCCTTAGTTGAAGTATTGTGCAATATCAGGTGCAAATACTGCAAGCCAAAACGTTGACCACATTACAACTGCAATCATCATTTCTCCTTATTAGGTGCTCTGACATCCCCCGGCGGTAATTATATCGCATCAAGAAGAATCTAGTAAACTATAAACTAGTTATTCAACCATCACGCACGACTTCCACCCGCTTCCCGACAGGGACCGTTATCGCATTGCTAGCGGCCTTTTGGTTTAAAGACTACCACCCGTAGCTATCACACTACTTCTCATCGTGCGGGTCACACTATCTGCTGATTAGGCAGAACGTTCTGGCGCACCGTAGGGGACTCGAACCCCTGGCCTTCTGCGTGACAGGCAGACGATCTAACCAACTGATCTAACGGTGCATAAAGGAGGAGACCGCCTATGTACAGGCATGACCCATACACCGTCCACGTTATCCGCTTATCTTTGAACATTGACCGAAAGCAATTGCGAAACGGTTGCACAAGTGATAAGTTTCTGTCTCCATATCCTGGTGCCGCCACATGGACTCGAACCATGGACCTATGCGTTATCAACACATTGCTCTAACCAACTGAGCTATGGAGGCTTAAATTAGTTCCAGATTACACGGCGCCAGGATATAGTTAAACTATTCGCAGCTTCTGTCTGGTGGCAGCTCTTTCCGCTGACAATACTTTTCCTTACCCTACTGGACCGACTTTGCTCATCGTTCGTCATGCTATCCTCTCTACCCATGTACCTTGGGACGGGCTTTTACCGTGCGGAGCATGAAGCCCGGGACCTCTCTCCCGGGTCGGTTTCCATCTACTCTAGTACTTACTATTGCCTTAGTATTTGGTGCAGGGCGAGGGATTCGAACCCTACAGTATTGCTACTGTATTTTCGCATTCTCCTCCGGGTCTAGAAATCCCATTGGACACACCATGTGAGACCCCGCATTAAAATGGTGCTCGAGGCCGGACTCGAACCGGCACGCAATTACGCGGGAGATTTTAAGTCTCCTGTGGCTACCTATTACACCACTCGAGCAAAAATTATTGGTGGAGGACCAGAGAATCGAACTCTTGTAGTCACGATCCGTGCAAGGGAACGCCGTAGCCCACTACTCCCCCCAATAACCATATTGAAGTATACTACTTGCTATGCCGGCCACTATCACTTACCGCGGAGTTGTGCGCCTTCCAGCTCCTTATGCAATACACTTCAATATGGTGCCCCAGGAGAGACTCGAACTCTCACGCCTCTCGGCACTGGCTTCTAAGACCAGCGTGTCTACCATTCCACCACCAGGGCAAATACTACCATATTAAAACACACTATCAAGCGGCTTGGTTAGAGACGCAACTACCGGCCTACTACCACAGTAGGGTGAGCGTTTAGTGCATTTTAATATGGTACTCCGTACCAGAATCGAACTGGTCTTTCCGCCTTGAAAGGGCAGCGTCCTAACCGATAGACGAACGGAGCAATATCATTGTCAAGTTTTTAAAGAACATGCAGTTAATTTCTTAACTAGCTTCTATTGTAGCTGACATCAGTTAAGCTGTCAACCACTTTTTGCAATGTTGTTTAGGCTGATGCTTGTTAAACACTAGCCGGGATTTGAACCCGTACTCCCTGCCACAAGGCAGGTGTGCTTCCGTTACACTACCAGGACTCCAACTTAGCACTGCGGCAACAGGGTTCGTTGGGACAAGAATTAGACCTTCTGACGATTGCCGTCATCAGCCTAAACAACACTGCAAATTTTTAAAGAACATCTAGTTAATTACTAACTAAGCTTCTATTGTAGTACAAGATTGATATCTTGTCAACAACTTTTTGAAACTTTTTTGTTGTATTTCTACAACACCTTTTGTTTCTTGCTGTATTGCTACAACATTTATCTATTGTATGACAAGATCGAAACCTTGTCAACAACTTTCTTGTTGTATTTCTACAACATATTTTGGAGCAGGATATCGGGTTCGAACCGATGACATTCTCGTTGGCAACGAGACATTCTACCACTGAATTAATCCTGCTTAATACTTTGCAATTCCCAACGAACCGCGTCCTCTGCCTTTATTTGCACCGCCTAGAAATTCTGTCTGGCTGTGACAATTAGGACAAATTAATCTCAAATTGTCTGGGTGGTCGTTTGACGGATCACCGTTTATATGATCAACGTGTAAAGTAATAGGTTTGCCTTGCCAATCACTTACGCTACACACTTCACATTTATATCCCCTCTCTTCAGCAAGATACTTCCTTGCTGTAGGTCGTTCTATCCGTTTTAATAAACCAGAAAAGAACTTCCGTTTGTGTTCCATTTTCTTATATAAGCCGCTACACTGGTTACTACAAAATTTGCCAGTTGAACTATGCCCATATTCAAAATCTTTGTTACATTGCAAGCATATTGCTTTCATTGGTAGAGTTTCTCCTATACTGTATTTATACTCTACCGCATAAATCTACCAACTGAGCTATACCCGCACTAAACTTAATACTTCTATAAACAAAAACCCCGGAGTGTTTAGTTCCGGGGCTTGCTTCAAACAATAAAGTTGATTTAAGCCCGCAGACAACCCTCGGCACCTAATGTACCTGCTACCGGATTAATCAGCGTTGAAATTAAATTCTTCATCATAGTGTAATTATATATCCTGAGAACCCTGTTGTCAACCGTTTTAGGCGAAAAAATTTAATTTTTTTCCAAAACCGCTTGCATAGTTGCCTTGCACTCGTCAAATGTGCCGGCGCATCCCCAACTTGCAATGATCCTGGTTTCAGTTGCATCGTAGCGTTTAACATCGTGGGCCACATCGTTGCGGATTAGTGTTGGGCGAACCAAAGCAAAGCGATATACCTCAACACGCTCACCTTCAATTCTATAGTGTCGTTCATCTTCTTTGTACCTGAGCACAAACTCAGTGCCTGGTAGCGGCTCGTACCAAATCGTTTGACTTGTTGCATCACATCCTGATATAGGAATGTTGAAAGCAGCCTTGCGGTGACCATCAATGTGAAAAGGAATGTACCCTTTAGGTGGGGTGTGGTAAATGTTTAACCAATCACCTAAGAATGGTAGCTGTGTTCGGATTCCAGACAAGTACTCATCGTCTGCAACATTTATTCTAACATAGCCTTTGGTGACAAAATCCGTTGCCAATTTTTGCATAACTACATTACGGATGTAAGCTATGTCTAAAAAGTCCGGAGTTTCGTAGACGAAATTGTTGTTTAGCATGCAGGTATTTATATGGATTATTCTTACAAAAATATAAGAGAAATTTATTCTCATATTTTAAAACTGGGAATGTTGAGTCCTCCTGAGGATGTTATCGCAACATGGACCGTTTTTAAAAATGTTAGCAACATTACCAACATGCTTGAACTAGGATCCTACTTAGGTGGTGGATTGGGTATCTTCAACCAATTATTGCATCAAGCTGGACACAATGGAGTACAATTTGTAGGGGTAGACCATTTAGACTTTATTGGCGCAGGTGCTAGAAACAGACCTGGTGCTTGGTACACTGATCACTTTAACAAGTGCCTTAGTCCCGAAGAACAAACAACACTCAAAAACCTAAACACCGCAGACGAAGCAGCCAACTGGATTAAAGAACGAACTTTACGTTTAACTGGAACCCCTATCAATCTTGTATGTGTTAAAACTGAGAAAGAGTTAAGCGATCAGCAGTATGATGTAATACATCACGACTACGGTGACGGGGTAGATGAAAACTTGAGGACTATACGACACTGCTTACCTAAGCTAAAAGACACAGGAATTTACATTGTAGATGACTGGTGTACTGGTGCTCCTTTAAGAACCGTTGCAACCGTTATTGCACAACAAGAAGGATTACTGCATCCGTTTTTATGGGCAAAGAATAAAGTATTCTACGCTAAGAATCCTGCCAGGGCACAAGAGCTGGTAAATGCAATACTAAAAGATCCAGACAACAATCCTAAGTTGTTTAAGGGCATGCCGGGCTCTGAATACTTTGGTTCTAACTACAAAACTATCCGAATGCATTGGCAGGCAATTCAATGGAGTTAATATGATAAACTACAAACACTTATCCGATTGCCCTTGCCCTGTAAGCGATCCGACTATGTTTAATTACATGTTTGACAGCTCAGAAGCAATACACATATCGCATCCAACGACTGCCTTATCTGATTCTTTTGTGCGATGGCTAGCCGAAAGAAATATGTTCCCTAGCTTTTTAGAAATATTTTACTTGCCAGCTGGATGCACTGTCAGACGCATACACACTGACCTTGACCATATTACTGATCGTGCAAGCAAAATAAATTACATCATTGGCGGCGAGGATGCACCTATGCAATGGTTTGAAGTTAAGAACGCAGGCAGTGCTGATACAAACTATGCGCCCGATGCAGTGCGAAAAGGTGGTACATCACCTTTCTTACATTGGACCAGAGACGAGTGTACATTGCTAGAAGAAGTTGTACTGCACGGTTCCAACTTAGTGCATGCTGGCATACCGCATGTTGTGTTTACAAAAACAAAACCACGCATTGCAATTAGCGTGGTTTTAAAAGACATAACGTCAAAGCAACGATTAACGTGCGAAGATGTTGTTAGTCGCCTTTAGTCTCTAGCACTAGTTTGCATGTGGCCATAAACTCATCGTATGCAGCCTTCACCATTGGATGCTGTAATAGCTTGTCGGCTTCGTCTTGCATTGCTTTTACGCCAGCTTCGGTAACTTCTCGAGCACTAGGCAATTCAACGTAATAACGATCGCTTTCAAACACCTTTGCTAGATGTTCCCATGCTGCCTTTTGTTCTTCGGTAATAGGCTTATTATGCGGACGCATTTCGCTTGCCTTCATGATTGCTGTAGACATTGCATCTTCTGCATACCGACCTGCGGCAATCATTGGCGCTAGCGCAGGTTCAATATTGAAGCGACGACTGCTACCGCCAGGGTAACACATGACAAGATGATTGCCCTTTGGAAAACTATCCAAATGATCGCTGTCGTACTCGGCAACTGGTACGTAGCGTCGACCTTTTTTCTCATAGTAAATTTTCTTCATATTAACCTGCTTGAATGATTTGATCAAAGCCCTCATCAAGTGTAGGCTCGTCCCAATTGTTAATCATCTGCACCATTACATCTCCAGGAATTTCTTTACCAGGACGAGAACGCAACCGTTTGCCCAGCTCATCTATAGGAGGAGTTTTAAACACTACTGCAATTTTATGGTACTCAGGTAGCATGCTAAACTTTCGTTGGCGCGATGCCAATGTAGTAGATGTCTGATCCCAAATAATATCCTTGCCAGCGGCCCGTGCTCTCACAACCTTTTCAGCCATTAGCTTAACGGCTGTAGGCATGTATTCGTCAAACACTTCTGAGTAAGTCTGTCCGCACTCTCGAGCATAGTCTTCGACAAACTCATCTGTTGATACAACAACACATTCAGATGCCCATGGTTGTTTAGATACCCAGGTAGATTTACCAGACCCGGGGACTCCTATTAGGACATATAATTTTTTCATCGTTGCATCAATTTAAGGTTCAAGACAAAGTTCTCAACGGTTAGCTTTGTAATAACTGCTTGGATCTCAATCTTCTCGTCAGGAAAGGTTTCCAGTACGCTAGTTGCCATCATACGATATGCTTCGTCTTCGCTGATAGCCAACATGCCCCAGTCGATAGGATCGGTAACTTCTACCTCTTGGGCAAGTTCTACTAGCAATTCAATTTTTTGATCTATATCCATGTGTGTAGTGTAGCATAAAATAAAAGGGACTACAAGAGTCCCTTTGATGTTTTGGTTAAATTAAAACCACACCCGAGCCATTACGTTAACAGCGTTAGACGTTGCACCTGGTTGACCATTGACATTGAACTGACGGGCAATGTTAACACCTACCAAAGAATTGTTGCCGTTTGTAACAGCATAGTTCATTACTAAGTCCATCTGACGAGTGCCGTTTGCAAGGTTAACTCGCTCTTTGCCAGTAACCGGAGTAGCAGTTACATCATCCTCGGCACCGCTGTAAGTGTAGCCAGTAACAGCACTAATATCAGCATAACCTTTGCGGATAGCCACTGGTGACTGGACTGCAAAAGTAAGTTGGTCTTTTGTTTTGCCTGTGAAGAAAATTTCTTTACGTGCAAGACCCAGCTTCCATGATTCACTTACGATAGTAGGGCTAAGAGACATTAGGCTATCTGAGACATTTGATGTTTTGGTAAAGCCTAGACCATAGTTGCCAACCAAGTCAATGTTATTAGTGATTGGAGTAGAACCACCTAGCATTGCAAATGTAGTAGAACTATTACCTGTTGCAAACAAACCAGAACCTGTGTTATTCAAGAACCCGTTTTGTTCTGACATAGAGCCAATTTGGAAACTCACTTTGCTGGCACCATATGCTGTAGACATTTGGGTCGCAAAACCATTGTCAGATTGTATCAGTGTCATTGCAGTAGTCTTGCCAATTGGCACCGTGCCTTCGCGATAATTTGCTTTCATTGCAAGCCAAGGGCTTGCACTAAAACTATTCACATAGTAATTGCCGTTAGCAACTGCACGAGTAAAGTCTGCTGTAAAGTTACGATTCATGCCGTCAACGACCTGAACACTTTTAAGAAGCTGACTGTTTTGCAACGCTGTCGTAACTGACCCCGAAGTAGTAATGCCAGTGGTGTTAATTGTAGTACCACTGATAGTGTTACCGGACTTAAGAGCAACCTTGCTGTATTTCAAATCTGCAAGAGGCTGTGTTGCTTTATCGAAGTTAACAAGACCGTAGCCGTAAACTTCGTCAACGCCAGGCTTACCTAAGTCAGTAGCAGTGTTCTTAATCAGTTGCACAATTTCCGCGGCTTTTAGCTGAGGCCATGCTTGGTGAATAACAGCAACGCCACCAGCAACGATAGCAGTAGCAGGGCTGGTACCACTCATAAATGTAGCATTGGTTTGTGTAGTAGATGCACTACGATCCATTGCCACTGCAATCTTCTCACCAGGTGCTACAACATAAAAGTCTTTAACTTGGTAAGTGTCTTTACATGTGCCACTAACTAGATTGGTACAAATATGCCCGGCGGCATTGCTGAACGAGCTGAGTTTGTTGTTTGCATCAACACTACCAACGATCAACCAGCGGCCACCAAATGTCAAGCTACCGTCACTGTTAGTAGCAGTGGCAAATGCGCCAGGAAATCCACTGTAAGCAAGGCCTTGGTTGCCTGCCGCGGCAACTACCACGCTGGTAGTGTTAGTAGTCGCTTTCAGGGTATTGAATGTAGCAACCTGTCCGTACATTGTACCGTAAGCAGTATTGCCTCGATAAACGCCTGTAGCAATTTGCTGTGTACCGGCAATGTAATTTTTGTCAAAGGTTGAGCTAAAGCTCATGTTAACAACAGTTGCATTTTGTGTGCCAGCCCAATTAAGAGCTTGTGCAACTGCCGCTGTATTAATGTTAGGCATCGAGCCGCCTTGACCTACTTGTGCCAACAGCAACTGAGCATTAGGTGCAACACCAATGGTGCCTGTACTATTATAAACACCCCCAGCAACTGATGCCATAGCAGTACCATGCAGGCCCCAGCCTGCATTGGCAGCACTAATCGAGCCCGGATAGAAGTTTTTATATGCTTTGATGTTAGACTTAAGGTCTGCGTGATTGACGTTAAAGCCTTGATCCAAAACTGCAATAGTGGAACCTTTGCCAGTATATCCACGGGACCATGCACCAATGATACCTACTTGTTTAAGTGCGGTATTTGCTTCAAACTGTTCAACAGTCATCTTTTTAGCGTCTGGCGTCAAATACATCTGAGCATTAGGCCCAACTACCAATTTAGTACCGTCAATGGCTTGGCCATGTGCTACTGACGCAGAAACTGCAACTGCAATGATTGAAAGTTTGAATAATTTCATATTACATGCTCCAATAAGTTTCACTGGCAGGGTTGCAACACCAAGGAGTGTCTGCTTCGATTTGTACATCCTTACCAGTCATCAGGTTCTTGACAGTAACATACCGCTCTTGCACATCAAAGCGCCAGCCATCCTTTTTAGGATACAGTTGTGCAGTGAGTTCGCGCAGTTCGCGCTCAACAGTAGCACGGTCCATACCCAAGAACGGATACTTGGCAACAAAACGCTCGCCAGCTTTGCAACGCTTGTCAGCTTTGTAAACTGCAACGGTCCAATCTTTCTTGCTCATCTCTAACTCCTGTTTTGTTTCGCTATGTATGTATTATAACGGGTCTGGACCAGATTGTCAACCAAAATGTGATCTAAGAACGTGCGCTACGTCAGCGTCGAGTGTTACTAAAGTATTACTTTTTTCTGCAACTGTTGCCAAGCTCAGCAATTCACGAACCCGTCCGGCCCACATGCCGCCGGTGATTTTGATCAAGTCAATTTCGTCTGCCCACTCTGCTTCAGCTTGTTCACGAGTCATTGGCTTGCCAAAACCAAACCAGCCTCGATAGCCAATGGAACCTGCAATCAGTTCTTCGCATTCGCGCTGAATGCGAATCTTACGAGCTTCAATATATGAATTACAGGCGGCAATGACCGTTTGTGGTGCAATTTGTATATGACTCATTTGCTTACTCCTCAACAGTAATTTTGTCGCCACGCAGGACCCAAACAAAAGCCATAAACACTGAGCTCAGCCAGTCAGCATCCACAGAACGCATCATACGGTAGCCTTCCATGAAACCAATTTCTCGTTGCATATTAACTCCTGTTTTGTTTCGCTATGTATGTATTATAAGCGGGCTAGGTCCAAAGGTCAACCGTTTTTTTACTATTTTAGGGCCTGTTTTACGATATTTTTGTGAGGTTTTGTTGTAAAAATGCCACAAAAAAGGGGCAAACTGCCCCTTTAAAAGTAATACTTAGGTATTACACGTTTTCAATGCCGTTTAGCTTCCAATCTTTGCCAAACTTTTCGTAGTGCCAAACTTGGTTAACTTCCGCACCATCGTCTTCAAACCTGTACCAGATACTGAACTCGGTGTTGTTAGACAATCGAATTTCATGGCTAACATTGTGCAGGGTAATAGTACTTGGGGCAAGACCGTTAGTCAGTTCATCTACTACATCCGGACCAAGCAAAGTTTGCAGTTGGGCTACGTCCGCAGAGGCAAACGCCTTTTGGATTGTCCAGAATTGCTGGGTAGGGTTGAATGGATGAGAACTCACGCCGCGCTCCTTGTTAATAAACTTACGAACCAGTTGAAAGCCTTTGTAGAACAGCCAAGCAACACCAAGTAGCAAGGCAACTACGATTACGAAACCAAATACATCAGCGATAAAACTCCACACGGTATACTCCTTTTTAGGTTGAACATTGACGCCACTGGGATTAAATTGTGCGTCAGTTGGGATGGCACCAGGGCCTGTTGCTACAACTCCACCTGCTGATCCGCTAGGCGTGCCGTTATTAATTACAGTAGTTCCGCCGCTGTGGCTACCATGGTTGTTGAACAGCGCATTACCAAGGACTGTACCGGCAAATGATCCGCCTAGCGAACTCATAAATGTACTACCATTGGTAACTTGCGGCTGGGGGACTGCTGGAGCACTGTATGTTGGGGTAGGTGCATAACTTGGGCTGTATGAACTGCTACTACCGGTGCTTGTGTTAGAAGGTGTTGGCTTTGTTGCCGCAACATCATTGCGAACGCCATTAGTTACTTCGCTTTTTCGCACGCCTACACTAGATGAGGTGCTGCCAATGCCGCCTGATTTAGCAGGTGCTGGTGCAACTGACGGGGCTGGTGCCGGCTTTGAAGGTGCCGAATACGAGCTAGACCTGCTAGAGCTACTCATTGAGGACGAACTTGATCGCCCACCACTAGAACCGCCTGAGCGGCCGATACTACCTGCAAACGAAGTAGTTACAAGGGCCGTTAGTGCAGTAGCAACAACGGCAGAAGCGACAAATTTGGTAAGCTTCACGGGAACTCCTGGTTTAAAAACTTTATTATAGCGGTATCGTTGCCACTTGTCAACCACAAAAAGAGGCCCAATTTGGGCCTCTATAGTACTAATTGTTACAATTAGATTGTAATACCTAGTGAAGCTGCCTTGTATGCTAAAGCAACCATCTTGCGGCTAGGTGCACCATGTTGGTACTCAGTAACCTTTACGCCATTGCCAGCGACACGCTGGTTAGCATAGACAGCATAACCGCGCTGGCGGATCTGGGAGATTGTAGCAGTTGGGTTAGCAATACCAAAACGCTTGGCAATTGCTGCCTCGCTTAGAGTTTCACCGTCAAGAACTAGTGCCTTGAATAGCTTGTACTGCTTGGTAGTTTCATCAAATTTCTTCAACATTTAAAGTTTCCTTAATAATTTAACACCTTCGCATCTATTGCTGTGGTGGTATTACAATTATATGCTTGACAAACAAAAAAGTCTATATGATTCTTCACCATATAGACTTTGTTTGGCAAACTAGCTTATCTTATTTGGACGAGATAAAGTCGTTTAAGGTCCGGGCCTTGGCAATAATCTCTGCTTCAGTTGGAAATGCAGGAAGTGTTGGTGGTACAGGAACCAAAGTAGATCCACTACCCTGTGCAAAGGTAACCTTTGTGTGGTAGTCAGTGAGAGCCAAGTCTCGTTGTGCATGCCAATCTTGCTCTAGCATTTCTTTTGCCATCTTTAGTAGTTCGAGGCGGATAACGTATCCATTAGGTGTACTCATTTTTTCTCCTTGTGTGTTTGAGTGTGTGCAAACATTGCGTCTACAAAAATAATTATAGCACACAAAACGCAAAGTGCCGCCAATTACGGCGGCACTGAGCAACTAGTTTAGTCTAAATTAGAAACTACGTGTGTAGCCTACGGTTAGAGCCTTTTCAGCGCCATCACCGCGCACCTTGTCATAGGATAGGCCAACGCTGTCTACTTTTGTTAGTGCATATGAAACGCCAACTCGCATAGAATTGCTACGATCAGTAACATCGCTTGCATAAGCATCGCGGAAACGATATGCAACACGAGCAGATAGTGCCTCGGTTAGCTTAACGTTTACGCCTGGTTCAATGGAGTAGTAGTAAGTAGTGTCGCTACCGCTAACCATTTTCGCACCAGTTGCACCACGTACAGAACCAGAGAAGATACCTGCTGAGAAAACTGGTGCAGTTACGCCAACTTCGGTTCTATTTGACAATGCTGCTGTTGATTCTTTGCGTGTATTGCTTACGTTCAAATCACCAGTTAGGCCAGTTTTGCCAATTGCTGTTTTGACACCTAAGATATAACGGTCTGACTTAGCACCATTGCTTGTAGCCTCTACATCGCTAACTGCAATAGATACACTGGTTTGAGCAGCGGCTGAGCCGGCTGCTAGAATAGCAACAAGAGATGCTAGAATAGTTTTCTTCATATACTAAATTTCCTTTAAGTTATCGCAATGAAATATTGCGTAAGATAGTTATGTTGTGCTGTATATTAGTGCTAACCATTAGTTGGCATTACGAATAAACTGTTCCTGCTCTGTTAAGCGATCTACTTGCCAAGTTGGGGCAGATGGTGGCATCAAATGTGGATACGCTTTGAACATACCAGTTTCAATTTGACTGTGTGCTAGTATTTTGCCAATTTCTTCTCGGCGCTCTGCTGGCATTGACGATTTGGCCATGTACAGGTTAAAGATATGCGGAAGGGTAACACTATACTCAGCTAACGTTTTGATATGCTGTGCATCAGCCATTCGTGTTGGGCAATGAACTGCAAGTAGTTGCAGTTTAGGATTTTGATCTTTAAACATCCTATACTTTTTAGGTGGGCTGAATGCAAAATTAATTCCATGATCAGCAACAATTGCCTGGAACCCATCATCGTCAGAGTTAAAGTTTACAAACTTGGGGATGAAGCCATACTTCTTAGATAGTTCAACTGCGGTAAGGTACGCAGGGCTTGCTGGAGATACTGTACCAACATTAACAGTCTTACCGCGATATGCTTCTAAGCTATCTAATCCTTTAGCAGTATCACCAATGTTTGTAATGACGCCTGTGCAAATGTCGTAGCCGGCATGTTCTACTGGCTTGTAATCTTCTTTCTTTAACTTGTTGCTAATTGTATGTTTTAGAAAATGGGGGCCAACACCTACAATGCTTGTTTCGGGGTGAGAGTCTAATGCCTTGATTGCAATTAACCCGTTTGCGCCAGGTTTAAACTCTGGTACAAATTTATATTTTGTCTGAGTTGCATTGGCATGCTCAAAGACTTTCATTAAGGCTGGCGATAGACCAAAATTTGGACCTACTCCTGTAGTACAACGCACCTCAATTGGATTAGCAACTGCTGTCAATCCTAAGGAGCCAACCAACACCAACGCTACAAACTTTTTCATAATTAACCTTTGTTACGAAATGCAAAATTGCATATAGATTTTATAACAAAGTATTTTTTAAAGTCAAGAGAAGGCCTGCCGAAGCAGGCCTGGTAGTTTCTGTTACGAGGTATGTCCTACCCTAAGCAGTGTTTAGGCTGCTAATGCGAACTGTGAGTCGTTTGCGTTTACTTTGTTTTGCTTCTTCGACCGGGTTACCCCAATCCTAACGGCTTCTACATTGCCGAGCGATAAAATACTTACTTACGGCCCAATCGATTCCGGAGGTCCCCCATCATAAACACACTGACTAGATGGGCGTTTAGAGTTCGTCTTGCGAGGAAACATCTAACCGTTTTGTCCCAACTAGTGCGCTTATGGTGGAGGACAGGGGATTTGAACCCCTTTCTTGAACCACTTTCTTTATTTCACTTTACGCTGTTAAAACTATTTATGCTAGCTTTTGGCTCTTTACAATACGGCGAGTTTCGTTTTCAATAGTGCGTTTCTTTTCAGTCTCGCGCTTGTCAAACTCTTTCTTGCCCTTTGCAAGACCCATAGCTAACTTAAACTTTCCATTTTTATTATATACTCTCAAGGGTACAAGTGTCAAGCCCCGTTCTTGCGTTTGGCCAATCAAACGGCTGATTTCTCGGCTGTGCAATAAAAGTTTGCGGCTACGCTGTTGTTCGTTATCACTTGATCCGATGCTGGCACCGATCAAATAGATTGCCCCATTCATAACCTTACAATGCGAGCCTGCAATGTTACAAGTCTTAGCCGCAATGGCTTTGACCTCCCAAGACTCTAGCACGAGCCCGCACTCGTAGGTTTCGAGTATTTCGTAATCGTAGTGTGCCTTGCGATTTTCAATCATTCCATAAGTATAGCATGGATGTATGTAGCTGTCAAGTAGATGTAGCAGGAGATGTTAAAACAAAATCTCCGCCGTCCTGATGTAAGGTCCAATTTGGTAGCAGTTTTTTAGCCATTCTAGCATACAATGATTGTCTAGAGTCTTCTTTAGCAGAGAATGTTAGTGTCTCAATCTTATCTTTATACTGGACCAGAAATGCTCGCATAATGTCAACTACTGTGCTCATTACTTCGGCGCTATTGCCTGTTCCAGTTAGGCCAAATTTGTTAGCGCGGTCCAGCTTACTACCATGACGTTTGAACTCTACTTCCCATACGCCATCTGTGCCATACGCATGAAACACATAAGGGATTTCGCCTACGTGGAATACTGCTACTGCTTCTTCGCTGCCGCGAAAGCTCCACTCCCACGTTTTGCCAGGCTGGAATAGTTCTTTAATGATTTCGTCAATTTTCATTGTGTCAATTTGATATAAACTGCCTTGTTGCCTGGCCTGTTTTTAAATGCTCCAACAGATCGTCAACTTCCATTGATATCATGCGTTTTGTATATTCATGACGCGGGCCATCAATGATCCAATCAATTCCTTCGGGTCCTTGATACTTAGGAAAGTAGGCTAATTCTTGCTTCCAATATTTATAATAAATGTAAGGTTTAATGTACACATCCCACAAGTCTATTACTTTGACTCCGTCGACTTGATTGTTAAAGAAGTAGTCGTAAGTGTTTAAAAAAGACACCATTGTTTCTTCGTTTAAGATAGATAACAACATGTTGCTATTCTTTTCGAAAGAAACAAACTTTCCAGGGCGTGATAGCATGTCCATTGCACGGCGGCGTGCAAACTCAAATGAGTTATAAGACTCCATATAGTATAGGCGCTTGTCTTTTGAATGACGATATATGTTAGGACCGTCAAGGCCTTGTATGATATCTAAATCGTCTGGCAACTTTGAACAAAAATGCTTGTAAAGCAACTGATTAGGCGGAATGCCAGTTTGTTCGTATTCGGTTAGAATTGATTCTTTTAAACTATCAGTGTCAATGCTAACTGTCGTTAGATGGAAGTTATATTTCTTCTGTAGTAAAGAAATGTTCTCTAGCTCGTTGTCGTTGAATCCAGGGAAATGTCTAAAGATGCAATCTAACTTTATACCTTGTTCGTAAAAAGAGTGTAGCACTATTTGGCTATCAAGCCCGCCACTTAGACTCAACACAGGATTTTGCAAAGATGCTGCTAACTCGCTTGCTCTTGCTACGCATGCATCCCTAAAGTTTAACAAACGTGATGCTGGATTAACGTGCAGTATAAATTTATCAGCAACGTACTCGTATTGCCAATCTGTGTCAATTCCGGTTGTGTTCATATCAGCTATTTAAATTGCCGTTATGTTGTTGTTTTATCTTATCAGATGCGTATGTTGTAAACAAGCTAGGAAATATACCATGAACCAATAATGCCAGCGCCATACTCCAAGCAAACCACATGTGTTCAAAGTACCCCATGCCCACTTCTTTAAGGTGTTTCATTAGATAAACCTTAATAGTCCAAATACAGATCCATTGCGATTACTATACGCAAGATAGTCAACATGTGGATCGTTGTAGTTGATACTTGAGCCAAACCAAGCTGCATTTCTATCAGCTTCGCTAACTTCTACCCAAGTGCCGGATCCGTCACCTGCTTCTGTATCCGCTACCCACTTTTGTGTAACACAAGTTTGAAGATTGTACCACCACACATCACTGACTGGTGTTGCTGGTGCGGTTTCGCCTGTGTATACTCTGTGCTCTGCGGCAAAGTAAAGTGTAGTACCAGTTGAATGTAAACCTTTACGCTCTAGTGCATACGTGTCGTTGAACGATCCGTTTGCATCCTCTAGTAATTCATATGTTTCTAATCTTGCTAGCCCGTTGTTAAACAATACAACATTGCCATTGCTATCTAATCTTGGGTTTAGGTTTGCATCAACATAACAGATGAAGAATTCTTCTGCTACGCCATTGCCTGTAATTTCTAAACTTGGGATACCAAATGTATGATTGTATCCACGATGCAACTCGATTGTAGGATTTGCATCTAAGTAAACATCCTTGCGACCGTTAACAATTTGTTCACTTTGTATTCCGCTTACTGCCCAGCAGTTTCTATCAGCAATCCAGGCAAAGTTAAAGTTTGTCTTTGGTGGATTAGGTTCTGCAGACTCTGCAGGGTTCCCGCCTAGTTCAGCAGGAGTACCAGAAATAACATTTGATGTATAACCTACTAACTTTCCACAATAGTCGTAGATTGGTTCTTCTTGAGCAAAGTATGGGTCTGCTGGAGTTAATGCATTGACTGCCATTGTGTATACTTCAGGTCCAAGCAAAGGTAACCACATGTTTGTATTTTGTATACCGTCAGCATCAATTGGATAACTGCCAGTTTGCCCAACGCTTGCTACTAGTTGTTGTGCTGTTGATGTTGCACTTTTTAAGTTTGGTGCATCAGCTGGAGGATAAGGAGGGTTCCATGCTACTGCTGGAGGTCCTGCTAGTGTAGGACCACCACCGGCTACATAAGGTGCTCCAGTTGTTAAATCGTGCTTGTGTCTAAAATCAGGAAACAGTTGTCTGTTAATAGATTTGTTAAGTGCTTTCTTAACTCCTTGCAAACGCTTTGTTAGTGCATCTAATTGCTTGCCCGGAATGTTGCCCATGTTGCCAACGTGCTTGCTTATGCTTCCTAATATGCTTTCAGGGTTATAGCCGCCACCTGGACCAAAGCCGCCGTCGCCGCTTAGACACATGCTAGGCTTTGCTAGCCGACCAAGGTCGCTAATAATGGCATTTAGTTCTCTGTGTTCGGCATCAATGACTTGAGCAATAACGTCTGGAATCTTAGGGGCTTTTAAAGGGATTGCACATAAGCCGTCAAGTGCCAATAAACTTTGAACTTCGGCAATAGCAGCATTTACACGAGCAAGCGTTTCTGGAATGCCAGAAAGTTTTTCGGCTGCTTTTAATTCTGACATTACATCGTCAACTGCGGATTTTAAGTCACCTAAACCTGCAAGGCCTGCTTCGTCTGCAATTTTGTTTAAGTCTGCTGTAACGCAAAGCAACGGGCCTTTAAGCATATTGCTAATACCACCAAACAAGATAGCACAAATAATGTCCTTAATTGGTTTATTAAGGATGCCTTTGGTTGTTACTTTTACGCCGGGAATAACTGGAATGTCTGCCATAGTTGTTTACTTATAGTTTCTCTAATCTGGTATGCAATTCTCTACGTAAGACTACATCGTTGCGACTGTAACGCAACAGTATGCCAATCAAAATACCAATTGTATAAATTCTGCCGCGCTGACGAATCGTCTCAAGTGCAAACTTGTACCATAATTGTTTTAAATCGTCAGACGCATTGTACTTCATGTTATGCCCACTTAAGGTCAGGTGGCAAACTTGTGCCTGCTTTACCGCCTACTTGTTGATATGGTGCTGACCCGCTACGTGCAACAAGTACTGCTACGCTAGCTGGGCTGTTGCCACCGTGAGCAACGTGTACCCAGCGACCTTCGTAAATTAGTTGGCTAAAGGATCCGCTCATATTTTTACCAATATGCTTAAATAAATCCTTTGCCTTTAAGGACGGATCGCCTTGACCTAATATCTGAATGTCTGCTGCTCTACCGCATGGGTGATCACCGATGCTGTTTTTTGCACCAAGGGATTTATCAAATGCTGGCGTTCTATATCCAGAACTTAGTGTAATTTTAAAGCCAGCATCAATGAGAGGGTCTAGAACATTCTGACAAAGTTTTTGCCAGTTACATGCAACCTGTGTCGGTGTTAACTTTGCTTCCGGATTTGCAACAGGCTTATATTTCATGTGGGAATACTTAAAGTATTTGCTACATGGTTTGTCCCACATTGAGTCGTTATACTCTCCACATCCTTCTGGGGGAGTTGGGTTTTCTACAGGAGGGGGTGGTTGTTGTCCTTCGCCTGCACCGCTGCCCATAGTGCCGGCCATGTCCTCTTTTGCAGCGGCGTGGCCTTCTGGGGTGTCATCGTAGTAAATGACTCCACTTTCTGTTGTTCGTCTAGCTGATTTTGCCGGTGCTTTTTGCTCACACATAAAAAGAAATCTCCCGTATATTTATGGGAGATTTCATTAATTATGGACCTACAAAAACATCCGGGCTTCCTTCTGCCCTACTATGCCCGCATTCGTCGCTGTCACCTTCTCTATTAACTGGAATCCCGTTAATAAAAACAGTAGCACTACCACTTGTAGTAGATGTAGGCAAATGTAAATCATGTCCGTCTACTGTACTGCCATCTACAGAAATAGGCAAATTATTTGCAAAAACTGTAGACTGGGCAGTTCCAGAGATGGGTCCACCGCCATCGTTTTCGTCACCTAAACGATGTACTGCTGGCATTATAGTGTCATCCCTGCTGGCGCAATTTGAATGCCACTCATTGCAGATGTGTACTGACTTGCAAGTTCTTGGTCAGTATTTGCTACGCATACAACCAGTGCCTTGTTAATTTTCAAGTTGCGGGTGTTGCCTGGATTAACTGTCATTAGGTATGGAGTAAGTGCTGGGCCACCTTTTGGTCCAACGCTTAGTGTAACTGGGCGGTCAATTGTAATAGATGAAGCATCTTCGTCTTTGTATGTGCCCATTAGTTCTTCGCCTGAACTCATTTTTAGTGTAACGACATCGCCGTCTTTTTTAACATCAATTAGCATAGTTTCCTCTTTTATAGTGCTGGTAATTCATCGTAGTTAATAGCGTCACTCATAACGCCAATAACATAGTTAGTGCTTTCGTTCTCTTGTAGTGCAGTCTGTTTTTTACTTGTGTCGCTGTGTTTGTTAAACCAAGGAATTGGAGTTGTCTTTGGTGCTGGTTCCATGTACTTGATGCCAATTGCTTTTAGTGCATCTGCGGCAGTATAGTCCATAAAGTCTTTTAGAATGTTAGCATTAAGACCAATGACGGGGCCTTTCTTAAACAAGTAGTCAGCCCATGCTTTTTCTTCGCGGATAACATCCATGTAAAGCTGATATACTTCTGCTTCGCACTCTGCCTTGATCGCAGCAAAGCGTGGGTCTTCCTTAACAACTTGGTTAATTAAGAAAGCAGTCCATCCCTTGTGTAGTAATTCGTCTTGTAGAATCAAGCTAATAATGTTGCCGTTACCAATAAAGATTTTGTTCTCTACCATAGCAAGACTTGTAGCAAACGACACCATAAAGCGGAATGCTTCTAAGGCATAGCTTGCATGTAGTGCCATGTAGATTGCTTTAATGTAATCTTTTTCTACAACGTCTCCACCAACTTCTTTGAGGCAATTAATCTTGTGTAGTGCATCGTAATACTTGCCAACACTACTGGCCATGTCTACAATTTCCTTAGTGTCGTGGATTGTGTTAAACACTTCCTTAGGCACATTATAGATGTTGCGGATAATGTGGCTGTAACTACGGCTGTGAATGTTTGTTTCAAAGAACGTCCAGTTATAGACCAGTGCTTCAAGTTCAGGTAAACTTACAACTGGAGTAAAGATTTGACTTGGTCCGCGACCTTGCAAACTATCTAGCGCCGTTTGGCGAAGCAGGTTAGATGTAAAGATGTGCTTGATTGCATCACTTGCGTCCTTGAAGTCTTGACTATCCTTAGTTAAGCTAACTTCTTCTGGAACCCAAAAGAAGCCTCGAGCAGTCTTTTCGAAGTCAGCAATCTTGCTGTATTTGACTTCTTCGAAACGTTGGATGGTAACTGGACCTGCAGGGTCCAGGAACATCTTACGATGTAAGTAATCTGATTTTGTTGTTAAGTCATATTGTTGTTTGCTCATAGCTTACATGCCTCGCAGTCGTCTTCCATATATTCTTCTTGTACAGGTAATTGAACGTGTACTTCGTCTTCTTGAACTTTTGCTCCAGCTTTGTTAATCAAGCTGTAATAGAAAGTTTTGATACCCCAGTGTACTGCTAACATTAAATTCTTTGCAATTAATGTTGTTGGCACTTTACGATCTGGGAAATGTGCTGGATTGTAGAATGTGTTTGTGCTGATACTTTGATCAACATAGGCCTGGATAACTGCCGCTGTTTTTAAGTAACCTGCACAATCAGTTTGTTCCCACATTAACTGATAGTTCTTACGAACTTTGTTATTGTTATACTCAGGAACAACTTGTGTAAAGCTACCTGCTTTACTTTCCTTTGTACTAATCAAGCTCATTGGCATTTCAATACCGTTTGTGCTGTTAATAACAACACTGCTTGATTCAACGGGTGCAACTGCCATTTGTGTAGCATTACGTACACCATATTGCTTCATTTGGGCACGTAGGCTTTCCCAATCTAACTCTGGAGTAAAGTCTGTTAATTCGTTTACGCCTTCGGCACGTAATTCCCAAGGGAATACGCCTTGACCGTAACGTGTCTTGTCACTGTCAACACACTTGCCACGTTCTTTGGCAAGTTCAACGCTTGCTTCTGTTAGGTAGTATGCTTGGTGTTCCATCCATGACTTGACTTCATGCAATGCATCCTTCTCGCCATATAGCATGCCGCGTTTGGCGTGCCAGTATGCCAAGTTTGTAATACCAATACCTAGCGGACGAATTTCATCGTTGCTTAACTTAGACTGAATAGATAAAAAGTCTTGATAGTCAAGAATGTTATTAAGACTGCGATGCAGAATACGGCAAGCACGGCGCATATCTTCTGGATTTCGGAATGCTCCCCAGTTGATACTACCCAATGTACATAGCGCAATGCGCCCGGCATCATCATCAAGACGCTTAAAAGGCTTAGTAGGAAGAAGAATTTCACAGCAAAGATTACTCTGGTAAATGGTATGATACTCAGGATCAAACGGACCTTGGTTCATAACGTTGTCAATGAACACTAGGTAGATACGACCTGTATCTGTACGTTCTTTTAGGATACCAGACTTGAATACTTCTTCGGCTGACATTACCTTTTTTCTCAGTCCTGCTTGCTTTTCGTACTTAACGTAGAGTTCTTCAAACAAGGCGGTGTTTGAATAAAACGCTTGGTACAAATCTGGCACTTGATTTGGGTCGAAAAAGGTGATGTTTTCCTTGTTTTTAAATCGTCTCCAGAAGAAAGCGGACAAAACGACTCCGTAGTCCATGTGTCTAACACGAGTTTCTTCAGTGCCTTGATTATTTTTAAGAACAATAAGATCATCAAACTGATGATGCCAAATTGGATAGAATACGGTAGCTGATGCATTACGAATGCCTCCTTGACTGCAACTACGTAGATCACCAAACCATTTCTTTAGGAACGGAATCATACCAGTGTGCATAATTTCCCCGCCACGAATAGGCGATCCTAGTGGGCGTAGACGACCAATCTCCAAACCAATGCCGGCTCGCTTGCTGGCATACTTGGCCATCATCTCTCCACTAGCAAATATAGAATCAAGGTCGTCATCGCTACGGATAAGAACGCAACTACTAAACTGTTTAGTTGGAGTGCCAAGCCCAGCCAGCACAGGAGTAGCAAGAGTGAAAAGACCATCACTGGCAGCATTGTAATATTCCTTAATATAACGCATTCTTGCGCTGTTTGGTTCTTCTTTATGCATAACCGTTGCTGCCGCAACCATATATCGAACTTGAGGAGTTTCATAAATTTCCTTTGTAGCACGGTTGCGAACAAGGTACTTTTCGATTAACTGCTCAATAGCCGCATAAGAGTATTGTTCATCTTTCTCATGATCAATGAACTCGTCCATTTTGTTCCAGTCAGCTTCAGTGTACCACTCTAATAGCTCAGGGGTATATAAGCCAACTGCTACGTTTTTCTTTACAATGTCGTATAGCCTAGGAGGTTTGTAATCTCCGTATACATCTTTACGCAACATGCTTAGTCGTTGCTTGCCGGCTACATATTGGTAATTTGTGTGCCCTACTTCAGGGTTGCTTTCAACGTCAATTAAGTCAACAATAGCACGTAGAGTAATTTCGTCAATTTCTCTAGTACTGATACCATCATAGAAATGAGGCTGAGCTTTAATCTCAATCATTGACTGACTTACGTCAGCAGTCCCTTGACACACTTTGCTGATCTGTGCCTGCCATTTTTCAACTGCTAGCGGTTCTTTTACACCGCTACGTTTTTGTACATTAATTGTATTTTTATTCATATTCTCAATCATCAATCCCATCATACGCAACACTTTCTAGTAGGAGCATTTACTTACCACGTAAGTGTGCGTAAAATCTTTATACTTTAACCAGGTTTGCGAGGTCGCTAGGCGCCCATTTTTGTAAAACTTCGACCTTAGCTTCGTTAACATCTACTGTTTCGCCATCGTAGTAATTTAACAATTCGTCTGAAGGCAACAATACCATTAAACGAGGATTTTGTTCTACCATGGCTAAAACTAAGTGACATTCTATGCCTGCTAATACCAAGCTATAAAATATACCAAGGCCTTGTGCATTAGGGCAAAACGATCCGTTGCCAATGAGAGTCCACGGATCTGGCCATGTTTCTTGACGCCATGGATCAAAAGTCTTATTAACCATTGGAACAAACTTCCACCAAGTTGCAACTTCTTGATATGCGTCATTTAAAGCAAGGGTTTTAAGTTCGTTGCGCCAATTTCGCCATGCTGCGAGTTTGCCTTGCTTATCAACGAACCAATGTTCTAAGCTACGGTTTTGCACTGTGATACTTATACCAACTTGTAATACTGTTCTACTCGACGAAGCCACTGATCTTGATAATAATCAAACTCTGCTCCTTCGATAATAAATTCTTGATAAATGAAGTCTGCTGAACACATAAAGATTACACCTTTCCTAATCTTTGTGCCCCATACTTCATTGTGTGCTAATGCGTATGCTGTTGTTTGGATAAAGTAATCTTCGATCCATTCTTTCTTCTTTGGCTTGTTAGTTTGCTTATGATCCATGATAGCATCGCTGCCGTCATGCACGCCTACTAAGTCTGTTGTACCAGCATAAAGGCCTGGGCAATATAGTTGTACCTCTGTACCCCACACTTCATTGCACTTTGCTAAGCCTTCGGAAATGATAATGCCTGCCATGCGATGACTTTGTTGGCTATAAGGATTAGAACCAGGTTGGCCAGCATCGCCTGACAGTACATAAGTTTCCAACCACTTGTGCATTCGTGTGCCACGACTTGCAGCTTCGGTTGTAATTTCCTGCGCTTTCTTTTCACCAACACTCTTGCGCCAATTTGCAAGAGCTTGCTTCTTTTCTTCGCTTTTGGTTTTGTCTAGGATTGTAGTAACACTAGGGACACGCGAACCGTCGGGCGTTTCGTATAAACGACTAGGCCCGTCAATTCGGTTTAGGGGTTTGTATTCGTATTTTGGGTTATATGTAATCATTGTTGTTTATTATACACAGAGGTATAACAAATGTCAACAATTACCATGCAATAACCCATTGGAAAGAGGTTTCGCCGACTGGATTAGATTGGCGTTCAATGGTATATCCTAAATCAGAAAAATACTGAATCACCTTTGCCATTTGCAAAGTTTTCTGACGGTCATCTCTTACGCCTGTCCAAGTATTGTAATATTCATTAGCAAGTGCAAACCCTGTATCAGTTGGATTCTTGGCCATTGTACTTGTGGTAGCGACTGTAACTGATACTTTGCCTTCGTTAGAAGCGATAATAACTGCTTCTTCTAAGTCTCGGATTTCTCTTAGAACATAAATGTCTTGCAATGATTTTAATCGTGCTTCTGATGCAGTTAGCATTACGCGGCTCATAGTCCTAAATCCTTTCGTGCTTGTTTAACTGCATCTCGACCAACAACTTCTTTATTTTGTTCTGCTTGGTCTTGTGTATCCGCAGTTGGTACAGTTGTCAACATAATTTCATCGTTGTTAACATCAGAGACTAGATCATTATTTTTAGCTTTAAACGTTGAAATTAGTCCGCGGATAGCATCAACTTGGTGCGTTGCACTAAAGCCCATTTTGTTTAGACGTTGAACTAAATCTTGCATAGGCATGTTTGCTAAGCCGTCATTTTGTGCTTTAATTAAAAGCATCTTAACGGCGTTAGCAAAACTGTTATCTACGCTGGCTAGTTCAAGCAATATCACTCTTCATCTCCCTGCCAGTTGGTTCTTCTTCTGGGCCTGAGCTACTTGGGAAAATTGGAGCTTCACTGTCAGCAGCTTCTTCACCTGGAACTGCTGGTAGCATGTCAGTGCTGCCGCCAGATGTTAGTCCAGTTAGTGCCGAATCTAGTGTGTCTTTTGTTTGCATTAAACTGTTAATAGCACCTTCTAGGGCGGCCTTAACTGTTTGTGCATATTGCTCACCTGCACCATCACCAAAGCGTTGTTTGATTTGGTCAACAAGTGTAATCATATCTTTACCTAGCATGTCAGCTACGTCTTCGATCATGCCTTGGAAGTCTTTGTTCATTGAACGAGCAGCAATAACAACTTCAGCTTGATCTAAATCAGCATCGTCTAAGTCCGCTTCGAATAGAACTGAATCAACGTCTGCCATTGATTCGTATACTTCGCGCTGTAAAATAGCACGAGTATATTCAGCACCACCACGGCTTGCTAGTGTGTCAATTTCTTGCTTAACACGTTCTAGTTGCTCACGTAGGGCACGACCGCCAAGCTGTTTAACGCTAACGCTTTCTTTGCGTAGAGCACGACGAGCAGCTTCTGCAGGTGTTTGAATGGTTGTAATGTCATTAAATTTCATAATGGTCTCCGATGCTTTATTTAGTGTTTTGGCTTGCTCATTCTGTTCATTCTAGCCGCACGTTTGCTTACCTGGTTGAACTTTTTAGTTCTACGGGCTCTTGCAATGAATCTTTTTTTGAATTTGGCTTTTAAACGCTTAAACCTGATGCTTTTTTTGATATCTACACGTTTGCTACATGTACCTGCTGAGCTAACGACTCTACCCTTTTTGCGGCCGACTGTACAGCGAACTTTGCGTTTAATTCGCTTTCCGGCGCGGGCCCAGACTAATTTAGCTTCAACAACTATTTGCATATTATTTTGGTAGGTGTGTAATTACATAACCTAGCATTGCTAATAGACCTACAATGACTGTGGCAGTGGATGTTACCATAATCTTGAACTTTTCGTCTTTAGCATTGCTCAACAATGTTTTAATTTCACTTAGATTTTTTTGATTCTCTGATTTAAAAGAAGAAAAATCATCATGGATTTGGTCTAAACGATCCTCCACTGACGTAATCTTCTCTTGAAGTCTTTTATATCTTTCAGCGCACAACTCAACGTGCAACTCTAAGCTGGAACTTTCCGTTAACATAGCATCAATCATCCACAATAAAACACCCTCATTGCTCTTGCATTTGAGAGTTAACAGTTGAGCCTAAAGTTGTGCCTAAGTGAGTCGTGGTAATACAGGGGTTGTTTATATAGATATATTTAGCTCAGATTAAAAAGAATCGTGTCGGATGTAGAAGGTGTTCTTGTTTGGACCAGTTGTAATAAAGGTACCGTCAAGAGCTGCTGTTTCGTTAAGCCCGGTATACGCTACAAGCCCCTCTGTATCAGCTGATAGCGTTTCTTCGGTCATTTGACCTTGCCTATCAGCAATCCATTTTAAACACCATACACGGTGTGTTCCTGTTATGTTATCCCCAAACAAGCCGCCTGTAACGTCTTGTTGATCTATGCACTCGACACCAGCTAACAACGGCTGGCCGCGGCTTGCAATAATGTTCATAATAGATGCAAGGTTGCTACGGCTTTCATTACGGTCTGGACCAATATCATATAATGTCCAAGCCGTGAAAAATTCCGGATCGGCACCCATGTGCGAACCCGGAACCATCCATGATTTCTTATCGTCTTTTTTCTGCATTATTTTATCGAGTGTATTGCTTTACCTACTGCATATCCTGCTAAGCCTGCTGCACCTACTTTGGCTACAGACTTTAAAAAGCTGTCACTTGATCTAGAACCTGCAATTGCACCTGCGCCTAATGCTGCTAGTTCTGCATTACCTGCTGCTGTCATTTCGTAACCCTTGTTCTTAGACAATGCCTCTAGAACTGGTAACAGTTCGCTACGCTTGCCGCGCATACGATAATACTGCAATAGTCTTGTAATGCATAACTCACGTTGATGGGTAGTTAAATTTTCCCAGTCAGTGATTAGTCTGCGTAGGCTTTTATAATTACTGATATCAATATTCATTTGCCCTTCTAGGCGATACATTAATCTAATAGCAGTAATACGATCAAGCGAACCAGTTGCGATCCCAATCAAGAACTCTTTAACTAATTTAGCATTGGTTTGAAGCTGATTGGCTAACACTAAATTCTGATCATGTGCTTTTAGCTGTTGGGCTGTAGGACCTGTTGGGTTTAGCATAATATGCAAACCTTGATATAAGTCTGTGCCACTTACACGAGGTGCTGTAAAATTACCAAACATTAGTGTACGGTGTGCATAGTCTTGAGCAAATGGTGCTGTTTCAAATTCCTTGCTTAACATATAAAGAGTTAGAAGGTTGATAAACACGCTGTCAACTGTGTCACGCAGTGTTAATTGATTCAAGTAAGTGTTACGAAACATCTTACTTTCATTGCAATTTTCAAGGATAAAACTAAAGCTGTTGTCTTGGTTGTCTTCCATTTTATTTTGCCTTATCCTTCATAAACACTGGGCGATTAACTAGCTTAATCTTGCCGTGTGGTGTTGCGGCTACGAATCCTTCGTGACCGCCTGCTGTTTGTACTCCGCCTGTATCAGCTGCAACGTGTGTGTCAAGCTGATCTTTAATTTTGTGCTTGATAATAGTAATGCCAGCAACAATGTCCCAAGCTGTTTGGAACGCGTTACTGAACTGTTTAATGTGTGCTTCTACGTTTGCTTGCTTACTAGCACTTAATCCACTAGGACCTTTTAGCCATGTCATGAACTCTTTTGCTACTGTTTTACCGTTTGTAATTTCCTGGCCGCTACGTGCTTTATAGTTGATAAAGCTCTTAAAGATGTCAGGTAAGTTTGCAATCTTTAATGTGCCAATTGTAAATGGATCTAGCATGTCATCAATTAAGGCTGCGGCTGGGCTATTGATCAATGCTTGCACTTTTTTAATGTCTGCCGTTGGCATGTTTACTGCATGCTCGTGCGTTAAGTTTGTTGATGGACCAAAAACTACTAGGCCTGGTACTGTCTTAATGCCAACTGCATCTGGGCTAATTGGTGTAGGCTCAGCAGTTGCACTGCCAGCTTCGTCTGCAGATTCATACATACCATGTACTGCAATACCTGCGCGGCTTCGAGCAATTTTACGACCAACATCGCTCGTCTTGTCAATGTGGTATTCTACTTTGTTTGGCTTAAAATTAACACGCTCGTCATCTGTTGTTAAGTCTGCTGGTGTCATCCATAGCATATCGCCTTGGAACATTTTACCAACTTGTTTTGCTGGGGTAGCACGTTTTAACAAATCGTATATTGCACCAAACTTTGCAGCATATTCTGCACGACCCGGAGCATCTGGTTTGCGATTGTAAATCATTGCGGCAACCGCACTAGGGTTTGACGGACGACCGTCGTATTTCTTTGCGCCAATGCCTGCTTTGTCAGTAACGATAAATGTTTGCTTATCTAGCCAGCCAAAGATAACGGCAGGTGAGCCGTCCCACTTAATTGTTGTTGTTTCGTGGTGTGTTTCAGCAGCATGTGTTAATGCTGATAATGCTCGTTGAACACCTTCGATACCGTTTTCATCAAACATAATATCTTCTGGATGGTCAATACGAGCTTTGGCTTCAGAGAGCTTGCGGCGTTTTGGTTGTGCTACTTCAAAAATCTTCATGGTGTTGGTGGATGTGATGCAACCCAGGCTTCTCTGGCTCTAGTGTATGCATCTCTCATTTGGTCTGGCGTTAAGGCTGGGTTAGCAGCAAGTGCAGCTCTAACAGCTTCTTCACCTGCATTGTGTGCAGCCTCAAGATTATCTATTTCTTTTTCAGCAGCTGGAGAAGCTGGCTTCTCTGTAGCAGGTGCTGGTGTTGCATTAAGATCTAATTGGTCTAAGTGGTTCTGTAAAAAGTCTGAACCCCATTTACGTATTAGATCAAAAGATTGTGGGCGGCCCGGTGTTGTTTCTGACTTTGCAATTTTAATCCAAGCAACAAACATACGTTGCAAGGCTGCGGCAACTCTTTGTGAATAGGAATTTACAGTTTTAGGATCTAAGCCGTTTGCATGCATACCAATGGCATTTTTAACGGCCTGTATTGATACAATTGCAGGTGGGCTAGATATAACTGAATCTAGTTCGGTTGCATCTGCGTTTAGGTACTTTGCTTTTACTTCACGTACAATGTTAACAATTAGTTCTTCAACACGATCTTTGTAAACTTCGTTAGCCTTTAGGTCTCTTATTACTGGTGAATCACGTGATGCTAACGCTTGCATTAGTTCAATACCAAGTTTGTTGAAACTTGTTACTAAGTCTTTGCCAAGTTCTACACCGTCGGCTTCAGCATCTTGTTGAGATGTTTCCAAGAACATAACTGCGGCAGCAATAATCAATGCAACTACCTTTGTAGTAGCGTCTATATCATTGCCTCTAGAGTTAATTGCACCACTTAAAATGTCATCATAAGTTTGGCGCACTTCATCATCTTCAGCAGCTTTGCCATTTAGGACTAAACGCAATAACTCAGCTTTGTTATTCTTCAAAATCTGCTTGATAGCAGCTGGTTCAACTTGAATAGTTTTTTCATTGGCAACAACTTTAGGCAACAATGCTATTGCAGTTTTGTAAATCATACCAATTGGCATTGGTGTTGCACCACTTTTAATAGCGTTTAGCTCATTGCCTAAGCGATTTAGAATTTGTGGACGGGCAACATTAACAAGCGCATCTGCAAATTTGTTCAATGCAGCATTATTGTTCATTAGTGCGCGGATGACACCTGTCGGTCCATCACCGCCTGCCATTGCTTTTACCTTGTTAACAAAGTTATCTAAAAATCCTTCGTCTAATTGTTGTTGTAAATCAGAAACTTTCACTGTTCATTTTCCTTAATAGCGCGAACGCCCCTGGTAAATTTAGCAGGGTCTCCATTTTTAATTGCCAACTGTAATCGACGAACTAGCTCTTCGGCTTGGTGTTCTGGATAGTTAGATTGAATAATTTCTACAAGGTTAATTACGCGAGCAATAGCTTGTGTAGCAAGTCCTTCAACAAGCAGATGCTTATCCTGCTTTGGGACTAGTCCTGTGATTTCTTCTAAAATGCTACGAGTTTGTTTACGCATGATTATTGTATTTAGTGGTAAATAGAGTTATAGGAGACTTTGAAAATGCAACTTTCCCCAAGCGCACAAGACTTGAGAGACTTAGCAAACCGTTTACAACAGATTAGCGAGTTTGAAACACAAACTGCTGCTGATACGCACAACGCCGAGCATGATATTAGCGACAGCGAACTTGCTCGCTTAAAAATGGCACTACGTCCATTGGTTGGTAGCGACATGCAGAGCCGTTTTACCCAGGTTCTAAACAAGATGATTACCAGCCAACCAATTACGTTTGCTGAATCCAAATTGATCACTTCTGCTTTCATTAGCATGGCTGATATTATTGCAGGTGATTCGTCATTGATTGCCCGTTTACGCAAGGACATTAAAGACTATAATGCTGAACATAACGGCGATAACGAAGAAGGTGACGAATACAATCCAGATTTGGAGCCAGAAGATTTTGATGCAGTAGAACCAACAGCCGATTTGGAAGAACCAGCTGATGATTCTCAGTATTCACTAAAGTAATCAAATATCCCTGCTCACAATAGCCCTTAGTGCGTCCCTGTTTACGCTAGTAGCAACAGGAGTAGCTAGGGGCTTTTTAGTGTCTGGTTTATCTGCCCAAGGCGCACCTAACACATCAAGCGGGCCCGACGGAACAGACGACGTGTTTACTGTTGTGCCTCCTGAATTAGTACGCTTTAGCTTGTCATAAACATCACCAGCTTTCATGGTAGTACTTGCGCTATCTTCAGCAGCATCACTGATACGCAATGTGTCTGGATTAAAGCTCAAATCAATCTTTTGTCCAACTGCGCTTGAACTTCGAGTCTTCATAAACTGCAATTGTACCATAGAACGTTCGCGCATTGTAGGAGTACTGTAGATACCAAATACGTTGTCAGCAGTTTGAATCTTTGACAAACCACCAGCAATCATAGAATGGTCAAATTCAACGCTTTCAACCGCACTACGGTTTAACTGCGAAGCTGTTGCTAGCAATAGTTGCTCAGTAACAACCATGTTACGTAATTCTTCTGCTACTAGTTTGTCCTTAACGAACATGTCACTTACACTAATCTTTTGACTTGCTGGCATCATCAAGTCTAAGTAGTCAACTAGAATAGCATCTACTTTAATCTTACGCTGTGTTTGGAATTCACGCACCCATGCTAACAAGTCATTTGCTGTAATGCCGTTTGTTAGCTGTACAATTTGTAATACGCCTGCTTTCTTTGCATTGATACGTACCTTAAGGTCAACGTCTTCTAGTCTCTTAAACACTTCGCGGGTAGGAGTATCTGTAAGCATAGCGTCCATACGCATAGCACACAAACCTTCTGCAAGTTCTAAAGAGAAGTAAACAACGTTAAGCCCGGTCATCGACCAATTAAGTGCTAAGTTTTGCAAGAACAAAGATTTACCTGCACCAGATGCACCTGCAAAGATGTTAAGCTCGCCTCTGTTAAAGCCGCCGTACAACTTGTCGTCGAGAGTCTTCCAACCAGTGCTTAACTGACCGTTGTTATCTTTTAGTGCTTCAAGGCGGCCCTTAGGGTCTGCAAAGTAATCAGTACCAAATGTTTTAGGCAAGCCTACCTGTACTGCTTCTTTGATTAGCTTTTCAACGGAACCATACTGGCTTTTGTCTAGCAAGTCAGCACTGGTTAGAATTGCTCGTTCAAGTGCTTTGTGTCTTGCAAAGCCTTCAAACTCATCTAAAAACCATTTGCTATGTTCAATACCCACATCGCCAATTGCTTTTAATTCTATTCCGCATGTTGCTGTAATTTGTGCAATATCTGGAATATTAGCATGTTCATTTACATAGCTCTTAATAAACTCTGCGGCGCTACGCAACCGTCGATCAAAATATTCAGCATCTAGCACGTTCATGCAACGTGCTGCTAAATCCCTGTTGCTTACCAGAAACTCTAAGAACAGTTTCTGCAAGTCATATCCGTATTCTTTTACTTCACTCATTTATAATCCTCTAAGGTCACTGGCACCAGCGCCTTGCTAATAATTTAATCTTCAACGGACTACTCTCAATCGCCGATAACACGCTTTGCAGTGTAGCAACTCGTCCAAAATGCTGTGCAGCTTGGTTTGCATCTTTAATGCCATCTGGCCAATCTGGAAAGCTAACGTTCCATCCTAACTCTGCGGCTTGTAATGCTAATGTAAGGCCAGCTTTGTCTCTGTCTGGTAGTACCACTGGTTCATTGTCAATATCTTCAATGATCTTTGCTTGTTCAGGGCTTATGCTGTTTGTCATAATTGCAACCCCGTCAAGTGTAAGTGCATCATATTCGCCTTCTAAGACAATTGTATACTTACGAGCATGACTTTGGTGGTCTAAGTTAAACACAAAACTAGGTGGCCTGCTAGCAATTATTTTTGCAGTTTTCTTATCAGGTACATCACCAATCCATCGAGCATTATAACCAACTAGCTTGCCTTCGTCGTAAAAGGGCAAAATAACTCGGTTGTCCATTCCCTGTACTGGACTGCTGCTAGTATACCACTCTGGCACAAGCTCTAGTATGCCTCGCTTGTCAAGATATTCAGCGGCTTCTAATGTAATAGGTTTAACAGCCCAGGGCCATTGGATTTCAGGCCAGCTTGGCTTTTTAAATGGCTCGTCAACGATTGTTTCGTCTTCGACTACCTGGTCCCACAACTGTATTTTTAGTCGTTGGATTTCACCTTCGTCAATGCCAATGGCTCGCATTAGCTTGATTAGCTTAATACCTAACTTTTGTCCGGGGCGCCAGCCTGTAGTGTATCCGCAATTAAAGCAATGATAACCAGTACGATCTTCTTCAAATTTAAATCCGCCGCGCTGGCGAGTATCTGGACGTACTTGTCCGTTTTGAACGCACATAGGGCAGTTCATAGTCAACCAGCCGTTGCTATGAGACTTAAATGTAGGTAGGTGTGCTTTAAGCGTGGATTCAACTATACTCATTATGAGTTAGTTTACACTCTTACAACTACTTTGTCAAGGGTTCCGGAGTTCGAAGGGCTATCTGATCTAATTACTCGTAGCCAGCGGACGCCTGCATAGTAATTGTATGGATCGATACCAGTGTAGCCAGCTAAGTTTAAAGTGGCCACTGAATAGTCTTGTGGTTTTAGGTTAGCCCACATTGTTGCTCCAGTTACGTTTTCGTCCATTGTACCTTGAACAATAACTGTACCAGAGTAGTTAGATGCATAAAGACCAACTGTGAATAGTGTTGTGTCCTTTTTATAGAACATAGGACCGTTAAACGCACTGGATACTAAAATGCCATCAACGTTTGTCCAAGAAGTAACTTCGTTTGTACTGCGGCTTGTTGGTACAACTGCATCTTTTACTTCTACATCAAACGCACCTTGTTGGGCACGGTTCCAAGTTAGTGCAAGTTCTAAACCGTCTTCGTTGATTATAGTAGCACCAACAGAATAAAGGCCAGGGCCAAGTGTCATTAAATCTCGAGCAAAAACTGTTAAACGAGCTTGTCCGTTTTCGGCAACTGTAGGCATTACACGGCGACGGAAGATAGTAGCACCTGTTTCACGATCCCACATTGTAATAGTAATTTCTCTGCGTAGGAGACTTACAGGTCGACGATCAGCACCAGAAATAGTTAGATCTAAGATATTGTCCACGCCTTTAAACCATACAATACGTTGGTCAGTATAGCTAGGTGCGTGACGGGTAGCACTAGGGCCTGTTCCTGCGCCAGAATAGTTTAATGTTGCTGTTGGTATGCTTGAGTTTAGTACGGCCATACAGTTATTTAGCAGACCAGCAATTTCTAAAATGATAAGTAAATGCGATGGATAATAAGGTCAAAGAATTTCTGGAACGTTTCCCCTTTATGAGCTTAGTTCGCTACGGGGAAAACGAGTTAGTTGGTATTATCCAAAATAGCGATAACGTTGTTGTTACAATGTACGTTTACAATCTACTACGATCAGACGAAGATAAACTTGCTTTAATTGAGCAAGGTGACGAATGGTGGTGGGGTAGCAATCGCTTAATACCAATTAACATTGTCCTAAAAGAACCAATGCGTAGATTTAGCTACGCATTGAAAACCTTCTCGACCAAAGACTTTGAAGTACTATACGGTCACCAAACTAGCCTTACAAATGTCATTACTAAACGTACAAAACGACGTCAAATTAGCTTGATTAGAAAGCTAGATTAAGCATACTCGGCACTAATTGCCTCGCAAATTAAATTCATCTGCGCTACTACCGCAACTGCATACGCAACTGCGTGTGCCTTCTTAAAGTAGTACTCACCATTCTCTGGCTTCGTCCATACTTCCTTCATAATCGTCGGCCAGGGCTTCCCAATCAAATAACGCTTCGCTGGACGAATCATAGCAAGGACGGCAGCTAATTGTTCCACGGAAGTAGGGCAAGTCTTCTTCAGTACATCCTGGTGCCCGTTCAAATGAAATAACAGACTTACAAATTGGTCGTCTAGCAATAAATCCCATAATGGCTCCTGTTGTGCTAGTTGTTCAAGATGCTCTTTGCTTTTTACTTGTTGGTATAGACTCACATTAAGCAAGTCTACTTTGAAGAAGCCTAGTTCTTTGGCTTCTTTGTAATCTAGGTCGCACCAACCTGTGAATGGGTTTGTAGGAACTGGATGAAAATAAACTCCAGTCTTGTGCTTTTGTCGTGTACCATTTGGCATACGTTGCATTGCCGGTACATGTTTTAATAATCGTAGTACTTGCTCTCTATCAGCAAAATCAATGTCTACGTCTGGTAAGTTCATTAAATCCTCTTATGTCTATACACTTGCTCGACCATAGTCATAAGATCTGATTGCTGTTGTCTAAGCTCGTGTACTTCTCTGGTCATTTGGTCAAGTAGTTCAAGTACGACAACGATTCTCTCTTCTAGCTGTGCGTAGCGAGAGCCTGCTTCATTGTCGTGTTGATCCACTGTGCGCTTTTTTTGTTTTGTTTTATTTTGTTTTTCCACCATTCTGTGTCCACATGCCTTGTAATTGTGTCAATTTGTCCAGGCTCCATTCTATCAAGTAAGTATTGTGCTTCATCAGTTGAATAAATTATCCACGGGCTAATACGTCCTGTAGTTATCATATTCATACCTGTTGCTGGCGCAACTCTTTGAAAGAAATCTTCCCATCTGTTACCAGTTTGTTCTGCCCAAGTGTTCATTAGAATGACTGTTCTTTCTAATGCACGTTCTGCCGTTTCTTTTTTAGCAGCTTCTTGAACATACAACTGGTAGGTTCCTGGCTTTGTCCAATCAGTTAATTTAACTCCCATCTTGAAGAGCCATTGTACAAACTTGTCTCCTTCAACCGGGCGCAATTCAATTAAGTAGTTGGCAAATTTTACAAACCCAATATAGTCAGCACTCCTTATAAAGTCGTCAACTGTTTTTTCTTTTTTGGTGTTAGGACTTACGTACTTCATAAAGTCTTGCCACACAGAAAAAGCAATACGACATTCGGGATCATCCTTGCTCATCCATCTGCGTTTCTTTTCGCACATGTGGCTGCTCAAGGTTCTTTCGCGGGTGAAGGCTTTTCCACAAAAGCGACATTGATAATCCGACATAGTTATTTAAACAAATCCTTCAATTCGGTTTTAGTAGTATTTTTAGATACAGCCATTTCTTCTAATCCATCTGTACCATTAAGTTCTTTGAATAGATCAATTTCATCATCGCTGAGTGACGGGAACTGTTCAATTAGCCAGGCAGTTAGCTTATCCTTCTTGGCACCTTTAGGCGGGATAAACTCGTGGCGCATCTTTTGGCCAAGCCCACATAGTGCAAGTGCTCGCCAACGTAGCTCGTCATGGGCGCTACCAACTGATACATAGTCTAGATTGCTCAAATCATTAACCATTGTTAAGTAGTGCTCTTGGATCTCTTGTGTCCCTTGTACTTGGCTTGCCCAGCGTTGGGCCATGTATGTACTAAGCGCCTTAAGTCCGTCATCGTCTAGCTTGCTATAATAATCACCGTTGCGTAGATCAACTGCTGCCATTACTTGTTCAATGGGCAGTTGATACTTTGCTGTTGCTGGTGCTTTCTTTTTAGTAGCCATGCTGTATATTAAAACCAAATCTTGTTAAGGTCAAGTACTTCTGGAATCTTATTTGTTTCTTTGACGAAGAAAGCACATTGGGGTGACTCGCCACCTTCCAATGGAACTGCTAGCAGGTGTCCAAACTTTAGTTTTGGCACGTACCATTTAACTTCTTGATAGATGTTAATAACTTCTACCTTCTGCCATTCTGGTTTGTAGCCATTGATAGGGTTAAAAATAAATGTACTAAACCCACGGTCGTTAATGCTCATTACATTGATAACTTCTGGTTCGCCGTGATCAGGTTCGCCAATGACCAATGACCAGTCTAGAGGAACTTTTACTTCTCGATTGCCAATGCGTAGCACTGCCGCAGGACAACTAAAACTTTCCAAGAAAACTAGAGGGACAAACATGTAATCCACTTCGGCTGGGTTGCTGTAATCAAGTACCCCATATCGTAGGTCCTCGTCAATTTCCTCTGGAAGTCTGTCTAAGTCGTATGACTTGTTATCTACTGTTAAAATATTCATTTGTACTGTACCTTTATTGTTTCGTACGGATAGTTTGCATCATCATAAAACTTTTTGCGTTTGCTTAGGTGTCGCTTGGCAAACTTTGCAGTGCTAGTCATGTCCCAGATTTGGACGAAGTCCTTGTCTTGAGCTTTGCGGATACCTCGACCAATAGATTGGATAACGCGAACAAAGCTCTTTCCGGGCTCCAGAAGAACCAAATTAAAAATCCTAGGAATATTAATACCCACAGCGGCCACACCATAAGTCGCCACAATAATCTTGTTATCGCTAACTGTAATCTCATCATATTCTTCTTTGCGATCTTTTGATTTCATTGCACCGCTAACAAAGACGCTATCGGGCAAACGTTCAACAAGCATCTTGCCTGCTGTGATTCTATCAACTAGAACAAGAGTGTTTCCTGTTAAGCCGATTGCACCAATTGTCTTTGCTAATTCATCCATCCTACGCTCATTGGTGGTAAGGTAAGATAGTTCTTCTTGATACGTTTTGTATTCTACTTTGTCGTCGTATTGCAACACTTTAACATGGCAAGCAGATAGCACACCAATGTCTTGTAGCTCACTTGCCTGTAGCCTATGCAATACTTCACCTAAGCAGGCAATCAAACTAATATACTCGTGTTCGTCTTTTGGGATAGTCCCAGTCAAGCCCCAACGCAAAGGTACATTAGCAAAAATACCTGTTAGCAATTGGCGCAACACATCAGCTTTAGCCATGTGTACTTCGTCTACAATAACTGCAATCAAGCCATCAGTTAGTGCTTCAATTCCTACTGCACTTGTCCCTTCTTTGACCTTCTTTACTAGACTGTTAATACTTTGCCATGTTGCAATAGTATGTGTATGAGTTAGATCTTTTTCGTCACCAAAGTATACACCTACATCAAGACCTAAGTTTACATAGTCAGCATGTGTTTGGCGTACTAAGTCTTTGTTAGGTACAATAACAAGAGTGCGTCCATATGGCTCGGCACACTTACTCATACCTGCTGTCATTAATGTCTTACCAGCACCGGTTGCAATTTCTTGCACCCCTTGCGTGTTTTGTAGGAACCGATTAATAATCTCTACTTGGTAATCTCGTAGCATAACAGGTTGCCCTTCAAACGGGTGTCCTTTTGGCCACAAGATATGTGCAAACGTATCTTCGGTAACTTCGGGAAAATTGAAATTTTGGGGCTGGCGCCTGTCGTCAATTTCAACTTGCCATCCTTCCTCACCAATGATAGGTAGCACCCTATCAAGGAGGTTAAGATATGTTGCACCAGCTGTTGTAAAGAAACTTATCTTACCATCCCAGCGGCCTAGCCTAAATGCAGGCACGTGGTATGCGTATGGTAATTGATATTTTAGTTTCGCTTCACAGCGGCGTCTTGTACTTGGATCAAGGTCATGAAACTTAACATTAACCTCGTCGCGAATTTCTAGTCTTGTTATTCCTGGCATAGTATCTATAATAACATACTCC
>JACCED012011698.1_pt1 | contig 39627 bp, 45 predicted proteins | sample 7455021 | NCBI WGS metagenome assembly JACCED01 (sample SAMN15323456, study PRJNA562643) | freshwater metagenome | isolation source: river surface water | place: USA:Blue River Watershed | collected 2017-08-19
GAATTTAACAAAGTAGAAACCACATATTTCTATTCTCAAGATTTACACGACTTGTTTTTTAATAAAGACAATTCTAATGGAACCGCTGGTGTCGTTTCTGATGAAAATTCTAATCAATTTGATGATGATGATTCTAATTTCAATGAAACTGGTCAAAATAGCAAACCAATTCAACAAGAGGTTGTAAATCAAACTTCAATAGTTTTATCTGATTCAGAAGATGAAGTTAAAATGTCTGATTCAGAAAATGAAATTAACGTTTAAAAAATGTTTTTTCTAATTAATTTATTTTGATATTCAATTCTATCTAATGTTAATTTACTTATGGTTTGTGTAATTTCTCTCATTATTTCGATTATTTCTTTTTTAGACCAAGGGTTTGACTTTGCAAATTTGCTGGTATAGGTTTTAATTAAATGTGAAAAATAAGTGCAATCGTAACATTTATCGAAATACATTTGGTTTGGTATAATTTTTTGAGTATACAAACTGGGTCTGAGAACACGATTAAAATAATTAAATTGTCCAATGTATTTGCTACATGAATATTGAGTTTTTTCAAGTTTACCTGCAAATTGTATACGTGCTTCCGAAGAACTAACAGGTGCATACGGTTGAATATAAATTTTACCAGTATAATAGTTGTAAGTATCTGGTCCATCATATGGACATCTAAATTTAAAATATGAATAATCAGGATTAATCATTTGATGCCATTTGGCATTTGATTCTTGGTTTTCCATAACTGATTTATCATCTGTGTTTACTCTTATGTCAGAAAGCAAGAACAATGGATGGGTTCTTTTTGCAAACTTTTCCCCATAGTATTTGGCCGTTTCATCTGTAAAGTACTCTTTAGAAATTTCTTTAATTTGTTTATGGGAACTAAGTTTTGGGTGAAATGGTAATGGATCAATGAGATACCAGTAAGTATTTGGAAACATATCACAAAGAATTAAAATATTATCTCCACGAGCTGAACCGGGATAAATTATATGAACTTCTTTATCATCTGGGTTAATTCTATTAGTTAAAAATAATAAAGTAACAAGAAACATTTTTAATTGACCCCAATGAACTACTGATTTTGGTTTTGGTTGAGCCGGTTCAAAATCCATTGTAACAGGTATTTCATCATAGTGGTAAATTAATTTATCCTGATAAAAATTACTCATTGACTTATGTTGGTCTATTTGTGATTTTCCGGAATTATTTATGTTCCAAGATTCACCAACAAAATCATAAACTAATCCATTGGTACATTGCGACTTACATTCTGCTTCTGTTTTTTCGACAGTTTGTCCTACATTACTTTTTGTCTTGGATGAAGTTAATACATGTTTTTGTTTCAAATAACCTGTACATTCATTACAATTATAAATATTTCCCATGTTGCAAAAATATTCAGCACAATGGGGATTATGGTATGCTAATTTTTTTTGATTTGAATGTAATTTACATGAACCAAAATAAAAATTATTCGGTTTAATTTCAGTAAATTTACTCATAAGATTGTAATTATAATTATCATAGATAAAATTATTAAATTAAAAAATTTACCATCCAATGTATTTAGCAAATACTTAAATGTTCCATATCAAGTGTTTTTAATATTTGATTATCAATTTTACTTTTGATAATTGGTAAATTTCTATATGTGGAATATAAAGGGGTTTTGTTTAACATATAATAATAACTATCTTGGTTTTTTTGTAATATGCCTTCTGATACAAAAAAATCCAAACATTTAGCTTTATCAAAATCAGAATTAGTAACTGAATTTAGAATTTGGTTAATTTCATAAAGGGAAAAATTACTTAATTGGTGTTTAGATAATGCGAAATCAAACTTGAGCAAATAATAATTATAATTTGACATTAAATTATAGTCCAAATAATACAACTAATTAAATAATCAATATTTTTTAATTAATATGTGACAATTAAAGCCAAATAGAAAAAATTGAAAATCATCTTGCTTATAATTCTTAAAAGTTTAATTAGTAATGACAACCCATATAGAAGTTACATTTAAAGCTATTACTGGAACAAAAACGTTTCACATTGATGCAGATGCAGTTATTGATCCAAATACTGGGAAACCATTTAAATTTGCGTCAATTCATGGAAAATCATGGCAAATAATATTTGGACCAAACATTAATATAATTGATGATGAACCATTTACGCCATGTCCTAGTTATTGTAATCATCGCGGAATATACAAATTTAACAGCATAACCAGTGCGTATGAACCATATAACAACAAAGATGCAAATAAGCAAATTAGTTTTCATACACCAACTGGGATTGTAAAATTTGATGTTGAACCTGACGCATATACTGACCCTAACACTGGAAAGCCTTTTCCGTTTGTTCACGTTCATGGAAAAACATGGCAAACAGAGTTTATTGCCGAATTACCGGATTATTCTGAGGCATTTACTCCTGGTGGTGTTCCAAGAGAAATGAATCATCGTGGCACATACTATTACTGTGCTCAATCCCATGCTTACCTTAAGATGGAATGAATAATTAAGTAACAGGTTTATTTTTTAATTTAACGTAAAAATAAAATTAAATTAAAAATACTTAAGTAAAATTTAAGAGTAGGCACCGCCTTGTAACCACCCCATACGTTCTTTTAATAAATCAGACCTACCTGCATAAACATGCGCGGGCATATTGTAGTTCATAATTGTTTTATGTTTATGTCCAATAATTCTACGGGCCCAAGTTATTTGAACCGTATCACGAGCACGTGTGGATTTATTTGCACAACCACGATGCCATAAGTTTGAATTAATTAATACCGCGGTACCGGCTTTCCCACAAGTAGGAATTCCATTGGCTTCCGCATATTCTGGATCAACAACTTGACCATATCTGTGAGAACCAGGAACAACATAGGTTGGTCCGTTTTCGGGACTATCGCAATCAGATAACCAAATCATATATGTACATGCTAAAACTGGTAATTTTATCCAATCGGGTAATTCTTTTCCATAGGGTATAATAACTTGTTGGAGCGGATCATCCACATGCCAAACAGGAGCCTGCCCACGACCACCAGGTGGAACTGAAAAGGCATTATTATGTATAACATGAGCTTTCAATGAAGAATTATTTACTCGAGTATCAGGCACATCCGCAATAATCCATTGAGCAAAATCAGCTAGTTTGGATGATTCGATTATGTCAACGGTTGTTGTAGAATGTTCAAAAAAACATTTATGCATTAAATGTGAACTGGCATACTTTTTATTTATTTTGGATAAACTTGCTTGTTCAGCTGCAGTTAAATCTTTTTTTAATTTGGCAATTTGTTCGGGACTAATAGCATTATCAATAATTACAAAGCCATTGGAATGAAAATATTCACCAATTGCTTTAAATGTATCAGATGAAAAGTTAAAATGAGGAACTTGGTTAGTTCCAGCTGTGGTTTTTTGAGTTTGATTTTGTTGAACTTGTGTTGGTGGCGCAGGAGGTAAGACAATATTATTTGTATTATTTATTGGGGGCATTGGTGGGCCAGCTGAACTATCCAAACTAGATGTGAATTTAGGGGCACCCTTTGCCCATGCGGATTGAAGGGGTTTTGACATGACACGCTTAATTATTTAAAAGGCTAAATCTTTAAGTCTAATTAGTGTAAATAAAATAAAAATACGACAATTATATTGGATAATGCTCTTTATAATACAGTAACAAACCAATACTGTTTATATTTAATGTTTGAACAAATGTGTAATACGCAAAAAAATATTAATTATTAATTAATAAAATATTTAAACTTTATTATGTTAATTATATTATATGAGCGATTTACCAGAATATTCAATAGATGAAAATGAAAATTTATACGACCAATACACAAAACTTAAAAAACAAACTCCTTATGAAAAATGGAATGATTTTCATAAAAAATTTAGTGAAGCACTAGGAATAAAAAATTTAGAATATTTTATAAAAGAAGCAAATGGAATAAATCAAATAATTACAGATAATCAATATAATTTTACTTTTTTTACTTATTTTGATATTGGGTCTTTGCTTACAAAAGGATTTACATTGTTTAATACTAATGTAATGAATTTGATTCGTGAAAAATATAAATCATTTCCAGATGGTGTTAAAATAGCTTTTGTAACTAATTTAATTAAAAATAAAAAATTTTTAAGTTTTCAAGATTTTTTTTCTTATGTTTATTCGAATAGTTACTTGACGTTAACAGAAAAAAATTTAGATTTTAGAAATTTTATTGAATTAAAAATAATAGAAATTTTAGAAGAAACGAACGATTATAATTTTAATATTCAAAGTTATACTTCTTCCTTTATTTACTTTACTGGTACTGAGAGTTTTAAACTTAAAATTGTTGAAATTATAAACTGTATTAACTTTAAAAATTTCAATTTGAATTTAACAATGTTTCTTATTGATGGATTTGGTATTGATTTTAAAAAAATTATTTTAAGCAAAGATAATATTAATGAAATTGCTAAAAAAAATAGTAAAATGGCTGCATCAGGTATATTAGGTTTAGAAAACCAAAAAAATGCAATTGAAAAATTTCCTTATTATTTATCCGAAGTAAAAAATCAAACAGATGAATTATGTTTAATTGCCGTAAAATCTGATCCAAATACTCTACAGCACGTGAAAAATCAAACAGATAAATTATGTTTAATTGCAATAAAATTTGATCCAAATACTTTACGATTTGTTAAAAATCAAACAGATGAATTATGCTTGGTTGCAATAAAATCTGATCCAAACACTTTACGATTTGTGAAAAATCAAACATATGAATTATGCTTGGTTGCAATAAAATCTGATCCAAATACTTTACGATTTGTAATAAATCAAACAGATGAATTATGTTTAATTGCAATAACATCTGATCCAAATGTTTTACAATACGTAAAAAATCAAACAGAAGAAATTTGTTTAACTGCAGTTAATATAAATCCATTTTCTTTCAAGTACATTCAAAATCAGTATGTACTACATCTTAAAGAAATATTAAATGAACAATTTATTAGACAACTATTTAGATGCGGATTAAGTTTTGAATTTTTAATTGAAAAATACTTGGGCAGAAAATATAATGATCTAATAAAATTAGAGCAAGAAAAAGCCTTACATGAAACAGAAAAATTAACTAAATTAGCAGATTGGTTTTTTAGTTTATATGTTAATTATGTTTTTGAAAAGGAAGAAAACAATGGGATAAAAAACTTTGAAGATAAAATCATAAAATTAGATAATACTGTTGATTATTACCATTCATTTATTTCACAAACTAACTTAAATCCTATTGATGTTTTTCAGTCGGATAAATTTATTTGGTTTAGTTCGCAATTTGACCAGTCTTTTTTACATTTATTTAACGTCAGAAAAATAAATAAATTAGCTGGTCAACAAATAAATTTATGTTTGGCAAAATTTAAGTTACAAGGGGAAATTAAAGTAATTAATTCTGAAAATATTCACAATAATAATATTTTTTTATATTTGTTAAAACCGTATGTTAACAAAGCTATAGTAGATGCATTAAAAATAAGACATGAGTTTGTCATAAAATTAACAAATTTACATAATTCTTATTATGCAAATGGAGAATTTTCAAATGAAAACAATAAATTTATACTAATAATATTAAATGAGCTTAATAAATTTATTGTAGAACCAGAAAATAAAATATATGGTTACTATAATAAATTAGATCAAAATGAAGTTGCATTAATCCAAAGAACCAATTTAATTAATCCGGATTCAGTTAAAATTTCAAAATACACACGGTTTATTAGAGAAGAACCAAAAGGAACAATTACATTTCCAACAGTTTATGATAATTACTTAAATTATTTTAGCGACATAATTGTAACGTATATAACAGGAGACAAGCTTATTACAAATCTTGACTATAAAAAATGTATTAAAAATAAAGGTTATAATTTAAATGCTTATAGAATGTATCAATTAAAATCAAACACACAAATTTATTATCAGGATTTTGATAATGATTCAGTTGAATTAGAATTTAAACCACCAGAAACAGAAGATTATTGGAAACAAAAATATTTAAAATATAAACAAAAATATATTGCACTTAAGGCCATTAAAAAATCCAGTTAAAATAATTGATTTAATTCCATTGCAAATACAAATTTTTATTAATTAATTGATTTAATTCCATTGCAAATACAAATTTTTATTAATTAATTGATTAATTAATAAAAATTGAAAAAATAATGTCATTATTTAAATAAAAATACTCTTAATGACTCAAAACCTCCCTGTATATAGCAATCCCGAACTATGGGAATCGTTTTATGAAAACTTGTATATATCCTATGTAAATAATCCTGCCTATATTGCATGTAGAAACGCGCATTCACACTATATAGATTTAATTAAACCAAACCATACTATATATTTCAAACTAACAAGTTATACCAATAGCTCCCGAGGCTTCAAATATAATTTGGGAATTAATGTGGACACCAAACAATTTAAACCATTTGGCTGTTGTTCTGGTGGTGGATTGTACTTTTGTAAATTAGAAGATTTGTACCAATTCAGATTATTTGGTCGTTATTTGACCCCAATTATTGTACCAAAAGGAATTCCAATTTACCAGGAAACTCATGATGGTTGTAAACATAATAATAAACCATACAATAAACTCAAAGCTCCTTGTGTTTACCAGTTACCACGAATTAAAATTGACGATGTCCAAGTCAATGAATTTATATCTAATGCTTCAATTGGCAATCGCCAATTTAAGAATTACATGTTATATAAATCTGAAAAATACGAAGACATTAGACAATTTGTTGAATTCACAACCTATGACCCTTATTGGAAGGAAGAAAGGGCTTTAATGGCATTTAAAAGAATTTGTTTGGAAATTCAACAGTTTCCTTTCAATCGGAGGTTTTATCAAAAGAAAATTATGAATTTTCCCTCAGTTAAATTAGATCAAGTTGTTATAAACTTTTTGTTAACAGATGTTTTCCCAGAATTAGTTGCAAAACGTAAATCCAAGTCCAATCCAATTTTATTATTATATTTAAATCCTGGTTGGTTTCAAAACTTATTTACCCCAGATGAAATAAAATTATTTAGGGCCCATAGAGTTGTTGTGGCAGGGTCCGCAGTATTAAAATATATTACTGGGAGCAATTTTAGCCCCAATGATATCGACATATATATAAATGCAAATGATATGGAACAATTAGTTAAATCCAATTATGTCGTCTTTAACAAAAAAACTCAAGCTGATAATAATTTTTACAATATGAGAAATATTGTTGGTGTCCATGAAATAATTACAAGAGTTGGTAAAAAATACCAGTTAATTGTTGTAGAAACAAAACCAGCTGAATTTATCCGAGAAAATTTTGATTTTGACATGTGCGCTATTGGTTTTGATTTTTCCTCCGGGATATTTACTGGTTCATTTGTTAATGTTATTGAAAAACCCGATTATTCTGTGCTAACTATTCAACCTAGTTATATCAATAAAATGTGCGGGACTGAATCAGATGGCTACTCAAAATATCGCGCCAGGAAAACCATTTATCGAATGAAAAAATATATGAGACGTGGTTTTACCATTAGCAATTGGAAAGAATTTTTAACTGTGGTTAGAGATAAAATGTGTTAAACAAACTTTATTTTATTTATATGTCATCAAAATATATTATAAAAAAATTGATTTTGTTATTTGTTCAAGCTTGTTCAATTCTAATTTAATGGATTTTAACAAACTAATGAAAACATGTATTGTACTTATGGAATATCATCAAAGAAAAACCCTAGATGCTAGAACAATGCAAACTGCAATTAGAATAATGTTTTTGGATGATTCCAGGTTAAAGGCAATGATACAATCCGGAACCAAATATGTGACTGTTGCTGTTGGCTCAAGTAAGAAAAAAATTACAAATTGGGATGCAAATAAGCTTGCAGTTACAGAGTTTATGGAAACACAAGCACCCAATATAACAAATATTAACTATATTATTAGTGAAAACGCAATTACATATTTAACTGGAGTATCTGATACGATCAACAACCAGGTCCAACAATTTTAATTTATTTAAAATAAAAAATTGACAATAAAACAAGTTACAATAATGATAAATCAAATTAATGTTTAATGTATCGAGTGAATCGGATTATAATTGTTGTAATTTAAAAGGTCAAGATGTGCCTAATAATAAAAATTTATTGTCTTTTTGTGTTGATGATGTTTTTACTCCAGTTGAATGTGCCCAACTGATAAATAAATCCGAATCAGTTGGATACATAAATGCAAGCATAATAAATAAAAAAACTGGAGAAGAATATACCAATATAAAATTTAGAAATAGTTTAAGATGTATAATTGATGATAACGATTTATCAAAAATATTAGAAGCCAGAATATTACATTTGATACCTAAAGAATACCGCGGCAAAAAATTCAATTGTATTAACCCAAGATTTCGATTTTTAAAATATAATGATTCTACGCATCATTTTGTTCCCCATACTGATGCTTGTTATTCAACAGATACAACTATGTCAATGATTACTATTTTAATCTATTTAAATTCCAATTATACTGGAGCAAGAACATCATTAAATTTTGATAAAAAAACTATTGAGAATGAAATTGTTCCGAAAACAGGAATGGTTTATTTAATGGATCAAGATATACTTCATTCAGTTCCACCTTTAATAACGGGATGCAAATATGCTATAAGAACTGAATTAATGTATTGGATATAAAAATAAAATATAAAAGTTTTTTATTTTTACATTTGTTTAATTAAAAGTGGATAATAAAACAAAAAAAATTGATTTTCTTAGCTAATAAATGGGTTAAATTATAATGAGTTTTCCAATGGTATTATTTACATCAAACACATTAATAAAATTAATTGTACTGTTAACATTAATATTTGTATATTTACAACCGGTTAAATCAGCCAACCCAACTAACCCAGCTAAACCAATTAGAAAATTTAATCAAGTGGTTATTGTTAATTCAACAGACTTTGTTGTTATTCAATTAAAACCAAAAGATAACTATCAATATGTTGGATTAGCTAGCAATGGTCTGGTATATCAAACCACATGGGTTTTTTCACATTATGATTATACACCAACTAAAGGACTTAAAATAAATCCCAATGAATATTTAACAGATAAAAAATCTCGCTTTGTGTACAAACCAAACCAATATACTCCATGGTCCCAGCTTGATCTATTAGTTTGGTCTAATTCGAATACACCTAGCATTATCCAAGTACATGTGTTACCAGAATCAAAGCAAATTGTTTCTAGTAGGTTTTTACTAGGAGATGAAGCTTGGATAATTACCGGTTCAAACCCATTAAGACCAGCTCAGATTACCCATTGGGGATATAATGGGGGTTTTATTACTGGAACTGAAAATTATATTCATGTGCAATCAACAGGTGGACCAGATAAAGCAATTTGGTATTTTAAAGCACCGGAAAAATACTATCGGGATTTAACCATCGGGTATTCAGGTACTTTAGAGTTTGAACTGGTTAAACTTGCTGGTGATTTTTCTCATGGGAAACTAAATCCTGTACCAATAGTTAAATTAAGTTGTCCGGGATTAACGTTAAATTACTATAGTGCGCGCGAATGGACTGAGTTGATGGAATTTAAAAGAAATTGGACCATTAGATTAGTACCAGAAGAGTTTTCTCCTCGCGTAACACCAAAAGATTTTGCCAGTTTACTTGAACAGGTTAATTCAATTGAAATTCTTGGTGACTGGACTAGTGGGTATGAAACTATTGGGCTAAATTGGGTTCAAATAAAAATTCTATAATTTTTACTGTAAAAATAAAAAAAATTGCGTGCGAGTTAAATTATATAATTATATATTTTTTTTGTAATCCATCTACTGCTTTTAAATATTATAATAATATAATTATATGTAAGTATAATGATAATAAATGAATTTTATTTTATATTAAAAAATAATATATGTATTTTAGTTGTATAGTATAGTATAATTCAATAATAACTCCAAATAACTCTAGATAATCCAATAATAACTCCAAAATAACTCTAGATAATCCAATAATAACTCCAAATTATAAATTTATATTTTTATTTTTTTTAACTGATTTTATTAAAACTTTCCCATCATATAATTCTGAATCATCTGACGATTCCATTTCAGAGCTAGATTCATAATTTTCACTTAAATTACCACAATTGTATATAATATCCTTAATATTTTTCTCTTCTTCATTTGCGAGTTCTAAAAAATAGTTATCAGTATCAGGCTGTGATTGCAACCATGTATTTTGAACAATTTGTCTTTTATTGTATGAAAGTAAATTGATTTTTTTCATAAACTCCTTTAAAATTTTATTATTAAAATCACTATTTTTAATTTTTTTTAGAAAATCTATGTTTTCTTCAATTTGAATTCTTTTTGATTCTTCAAATTTGTTTTTGTTGTTTTTATAAAGTATTTCTTGTCTTTCAATTGCTTTCGAAAAAATACTATCAAAAAAATATTTTTTCCTATCTTTATCAATTGATTTTGTTTCACTGTTATAAGTTGAAACATATTGGCTATCGAGTGCTGTTGTACAAAATGAATGATTCAATGGTAATCGCTCATTAAAATTTACAAGTTCAATTAATTTTATAACACCTTCAATTTCTTTGTTAAATATGTCAGTTACTTCTTTATCATTAAGTTCCAATATGTTTTCATGACCTGTTTCATTAATTTTGCTTTGAATTATATTTCCATTTATAATATTTCCATTAACAACAGTTCCATTATTAATAATTTTATTATTTTTTAAATTATTAACTTCTTTTTTTAGTTCAATTATTTCAGTTTCGATGTTTTTAATGTTTGAATATTTAATTTCTGAACATGTTTGTTTGTGTTTCCATTTACCTTGACTATATTTATAAAATTTTCCACAATTTTCACAAACATACTTATTTGTATTATTTGGAGTTATACTAGAGTTATCAAGAGTTAGTTTAGAGTTATCAAGAGTTAGTTTAGAGTTATTGTTTGATTTATTTAAATGAAATTTTTTATTATGTATCCACAACGACTGGTATGTTTTGTATTTTTTATTACAAATATTACATATATATTCCATATATTTTATAGTATATTATAATTTAAAATTAATTATTCTCTATATAGAATTTTTAAAAAGTATATTAAATTATATAACTTATATCGCACGCAATTTTTTCCAGAATATTTAATGGCAAATAAATTTATTTAAACAAAAATTAACATTAAATTTAAAAAACCTATGACAGACGAAGAAATAAAAAGCCAAATAAAGTGTTTGCAGAATGAATTTATTGCGAAAACAACTGGTTCTGATGATACAAAGTTTTGTTTTAACAAGGCTCAGTTAGCTCAGTTCGCAGATAAAAACAACTATCGAGTAGTTAAAATCAATTGGTGGTTTTTTAAAACTTATCATTATGAGTTAGGTATTACCGAATGCAAAAATTTACTGGCCAATAGTTTAGATGAAAAAGTCAGAGCATTTGCTTTAGACCAGCTAAACAAACATTATCAAAAAAAAATATCACAATTACTTTATCAAAAAATTATTTTGGATAGAGAGTTAATTAAACAAAATCAAATTGAATCAATGTGTGGAACTCAATTAGATATTAGAAATTTTTTAGACAGTCTTAAATCTCAATATGCTTGTCCAGACTATAATTTATGGTTTAAATCAAATTCTAATTTAAATGATGATTTAAAAATACTTAATAGTTTGTTACATCAATTATTTTCATCAGAATCAATAGTTAAAGGTGTTTTTGAAATTTATGAAAATTTATTTCAAGTAAAAATAATTCAAGTAACTGAAACAAATCCAGATTATAATTTATTTTACACTCATGACAATATTAGTAAATGGCATGTGCAAATTTATAATATTTATGATAATGGAGTTAGAATTGGAACTTTTTATTTGGATTTATATAAAAGGGATTTGAAACTACCATACCCTTGTATAATTCCTTATGACGCCAATAATATATCTCAGTCATATCCAGCTGCTTCTGTAAGTTTAACAATTGATGAACCATACGCACCAATTTATTTAGAAGACATAACAAGTTTATTTCATGAAATGGCTCATATGTTTCATTTTGTATTTGCTGGAACAAACGCGTTCGCAAAGTTTCCTTATGATTTTATGGAAATACCAAGCACTTTATTTGAAAACTTTATTCAATCCAAACCAATTTTAAAATTATTATCAAAGTATCCAGAACAAATTACAAATAGTTTCGTTGAACTAATAAAAAAATGTTTATTTAACATAGGTTTTTTTGAAAATCAAATTTCATGGAAAAAAGCATGGGTTGATTATCAACTTCATACAGAACCAGAAAATAAAATACTTGACATTATAAATTCGAATGCTTATTTATTAGCTAATTTGCATTGCTTTAATTGCCAAATGGATGGGTATAGATATTTATATGCAAGAGAAAAATCATCTGAACTGTATAGGAAATTTTTTAAAACAAATGAACTCAGCCAAGCTCATGGAATGAAATTTCGCAAAGAGTTTTTATCCGCAAATTCATTCCCATTAAAAATATATAGGGATTTTATTGCAAATATTTAATTCCTTAGGTACTGATATATGAGCGAACCCGCTGTTGAACTTGTTGGTAATACCCAAACTCAAACCCAACCAATCCAAGCTACTGAATCAAAAAACTCTAGTATATTTTCAGACCAAGACCTAATGCAAAAAGTTGGAGTTATTCCTACTGTGTTATTTGAATTATATAAAGTAATGGTCTCTTCTTTCTTAATCCTCTTTGTTCCTCAAAATTGTGATGGACATGTTTGTTCTCTTAGTGAAAATTTAATTACTCCTGATAGCTTGTATACTGGAGGTTTAGTTATTAATTTTTTAACTATGGGGTCTTTTTTAATTTTCTACTTGTGTGAAATTTTAAGAGAAAACAAACTAATTTGCTACTTGGAAGTTAACCCATCTGTACCAGCTGATAATGAAACTGTTGGTACTTCTTTATTAGCCTTACCTGGGGAAAAGTTAAATGCAATTTACTCAATCGATAAAAAATACCAATGGGCTGGATGGACAGCGCTGGGAATGTTTGTTGCTAATACTATATTAAGTGGATTTGTTGTTTATAAATATTACTTGGATAATCAAACAACATCCACATATATTACCAATATTTTGTTTATGGTTACTAAATTAGCTGATATTTATTCAACTGTTAATACCGATAAAAATATTTTTTATTCTGCTTATCATAAATGTAAATTACAATATAATGATGTTGATCCAGATAAAAAAATAACAAATGCAAATACTGAAGTTGGTGTTTCAAGTAACCAAACTAGTAATCAAGTTTAAAATAAATTTTATTATTTGACAATATCATTTGATTGATATTTTCAAAAAATATTTTTAATTTGCAGTCATATTATTAACATATAGCGAGTCTTTAAGATCTAAGCCATTTGATTCCATCCAATCAATCAGAGTATTAACATCTAATAAACCCAAATGTAATGCACATGCACAAACAATAAATTGCCCACATAATTCATCTTCTTCTTGTCTAGTTCTAAAGTGTTTATCTTTTTCGCCATCAAGTCCCTTTTCACCTTTATACAAGTTTAATTGAAATTCTAGGGATTTCCCATAAGATTTACTTGACACATAAATACCTTGTAATCCTCTTTTTAAATTTTCACCAGAAACTAAATTTCCAGTAGCACCTATAGCGACTGGAATAAAACCCTGTTTAGATACTGCGATTAATTGTTCGCATCTATCCAACGCACTGGATGCTATTAGATTAGCAGTTGATGTTGAGGACCATGATTTTATTTCTTTCGCACCAGTATAATCTAAAGTTGCCTCACATGCATATGGTACTGTGCATTCTAGTATACTAGCAGATGCACCAGGTTGCGAAAATAGCATAGACAAAGCTGATATACCACCACCTGTTATAGCAATGACAAACCTGGTGTTATTAGCTTTGTTATGTTGATGAATTTGTCTAACAAGCTCATTGGTATTATAATTATTAGTTAATTTGTTAGGTGATATCATTACTTGGTTTTATTTAATGGGCATTTTGGTTTAAAATTTTCAACTTTTTTAAAAAACTTTCGTAAAAATTGAAACTGATAAATAATATTAGATAAATTATTATCGATTAATGTTTTTAAAGTATCAACTATTAGTTCCTCCGAATATGTTTGAAGAATTAGCTGATTCGGTAAATTTTGTCCCAGTTGGAAAAGGACGGCTCGGAACAAACATTGTCAGTCCTTCAGGTAATTTAATTCCAATTGTTCGCACTACAACTCAATATCCAAACCCAGCTAATCGGTTCCAATCGATTCATTTAGAATTGGTTGAATTAATTGGACAAACATGTCAACACCAAATCAATACAAATGATTTTAAATTAAATAATGGGTTATGTGAAATTTACACAGACCAATATAGAAAAATGGGTTGGCACACTGATCAAGCTTTAGATTTGGCACCAAACACTTGGATTTGCATTTGTTCATTTTATGAAAACCCCAATTGCAAAAATTTAAGAAAATTACAAATACAAAATAAAACAACTAAAAATCAAACTGAAATTACTTTGGAACCAAATTCTTTGGTAATGTTTTCATATGACACAAACTGTCAACATGTCCATAGGATAATTTTACCTAATGAAGAACCAAGTTCCCCCTGGTTAGGAATTACATTTAGATGTTCAAAAACTTTTATTGATTTTACTGATGGGGAACCAAAGATTGCGAACACAAACAAACTATTACATTTAGCATCACATGAAGAAAAATCCCAAATGATTAAATTAAAAGGTATTGAAAATTGTTCAGTTGATTTTACTTATCCAGAACTTGACTATACTATTAGTCCGAGCGATTTAATTAGTCCAATATAATTTATGTTAAATTAATTTAAATTAAAATTACATATTTGGTTGTAAGTAATCTCCAGAATTAAGACTAAAATTAAACTTGGAATAAGTAATTTGGTCAGCCAAAACATTTTCTTTCCAATATAAAGTTTTTAATTCGGATACTCCTTCTGGGTCAGGTTCACACATTTCAACTAATTCTGAATCATCTTGAATCCATGTTTTACCATTGGAATAAATGGCTTTAGTTTTAGAGCATCGAACAACATAGCCCATTCTAGTGGGAATTTTATCAATAGGTAAACCAGATGGAACAATCTCATGTGTATATAATCTATTAGTTGATAGACTCATTAAGAAAACTGAATTAGGATATAAAATCACATCAAATAATTTAACAAAACTGTCATCTTGCACGCAAGATTTTAATCTAAAACGTAACTTTGTTAACACCGATGTTTCTTTGTAACAGAAATCCCATGGGTCTGAATCGGATGGGCTAATATAACCGGAAAATTTATCCGAGCTTGTGTATCCTTCATAAAATGAACAAAATCCCATAAGGCCATTAGAAGGCATATCTTTGGTTTTGTCTGAATGGTCTTTAATTTTTGCTTTCTTTTCTTTACTGTTTTCAATTGAATTATGATATGTTTGAGCTAACACATGATTCATACAAGCAGGATTTTCAAATAATGATTTAGCATAAGTGTTTACAGTTGATGTAACAATATTGTCAGTTTGTCTGAAATTATCAGTTGGTCCAGCTAAATTAGAAGAACATCTTAACAAATTAAATTCTAATCCAGTACCATCGGGAGTTTTGTTAACAGGAGTCAAATAAATTCCAGTTCTAAATGCATTTGATGGTTTATTAGATTCAGTTAAAGTTTGAAATGTGTGTTCATCAGAAATTGACTGAAAATAATTGGTGTCATCACAAAATAATTCAGGAAATAACACTCCCATATTATGAACATTAATTGGGACTTGACCAATTTTAACCAAGCGATAAACATCTAATTCTAGAATATCAAATGGAAAATTAACTGCTAGTTCTGACACGATATTTATGTGGGTAACATTTTGCCAATTTATTTGATTTAAACTTTCACTAATATTACCACATAAATAGACTAAAGAATTTGATTTTAAATTTGCTGGATTAAATTCCCCGGGCAAAACTTTAATCCCGCAAAAATTCTTGGAAATAAATTCCCACTGGGCCTTTTGTTCTTGGCTAAATAACCCGGTAATATTACTGGTGCCGTCAATTAACCAAGTATTTGATAATAATAATTCTGCTTCTCCGTTAAATTCCATTGGAATGGGTATAACAGATTGGTCAACAATTACAACCAAAATCAATTTTTTGAAAAATTGATAATCCCATTTACTACATTAGAATATCAATAATTTTAATGGAAACTAAATTACTTGATACTAGAATTCCCCATAAAGCTATTGAAACAAAATGGCAAGCTAAATGGACTAATGAGTCAACATACAAGTCAGTACCTGATTCTAGACCTAGATTTTCCATGTGTATTCCTCCTCCTAATGTTACTGGAGTATTACATATGGGTCATGCGCTTAATAACACTTTTCAAGACACCATAGCTCGAGCCAAGCGGGCTCAAGGTTATAATGTATGTTGGGTTCCAGGGACTGACCATGCAGGAATAGCAACCCAAGTCAAAGTCCAAAAAGAATTGGAAGCTAAAGGAATCAAATCTAGTGATTTAACTAGGGAAGAATTTTTAGCTCATATACATGCATGGAAAGAATCATCTGGGACCACAATTATTTCCCAGTTGAAAAGACTTGGTTGCTCTTGTGATTGGGATCGTGAATGTTTTACTATGGGTTCGGAATTTTCTTCCCATGTAAAAGATATATTTATTAAATTATACGAATCCAAACTGATTTACCAAGGAAATTACATGGTTAACTGGGATCCTCAATTACAATCAGCTATTGCAGATGATGAAGTTGAAACCAAACCTTGTAAATCCAAGTTGTACTGGATTAAATATTTTAATGCGGACAAAACTAAATTTGTTACTGTAGCAACTTCTCGACCAGAAACTTTGTTTGGTGATGTTGCGATTGGTTTTAATGACCAAGATTCACGATATCTTGGTGACCAAGAAGAATATTTGATTCCAATTATTGGAAAACCCATTAGGTTAATTCCAGATCCCGCTGTTGACAAAGATTTTGGTTCTGGCCTAGTAAAAATTACTCCAGCACACGATAAATTTGACTTTGAATTTGCTAATCGTCATGGACTTAACCCAGTCCAAATTATTGATAAAACAGGAAAAATTACCAATACAGGAACTAATTACGACACCATGCCAGTTTCGGTAGCCCGTAGAATTATTATTAAGGAATTGACCGCGCTTGGTCATATTGAAAAAGTAGTTGAATATGATTCAGTACAAAAAACTTGTTATCGTACTGGAGCACAAATTGAACCAATGTGTACTACCCAATGGTTTGTTGATATGGCCAAATTAGGTTCAGAAACACATTCAATGATTGAGTCGGGTGAAATTCAGTTATTTCCAACTAATCAACTAAATACATACAAAACCTGGATGGATGGATTGCGCCCCTGGTGCATTTCCCGACAACTAATTTGGGGACATAGAATTCCAGTTTTTTATTGTTTAAATTGTTCAACCCAAGTAGCAAGTAAAGAAACTCATGTTAATTGCTCTCAATGTGGTAATCATATGACCCAAGACCCTGATGTTTTAGATACTTGGTTTTCATCGTGGTTATGGGCTTATGGGGTATTTAAACCTGAAGAATTAGATTATTATTTTCCAACTAATTGCCTAATAACTGGTTCTGATATTCTGTTTTTTTGGGTTATTCGAATGATGATGGCATCGAAATATATGAAAGGAACTAAACCTTTTTCTAAAGTATACTTGCATGGGATAGTTCGAGATGAATCTAATAAAAAAATGTCAAAGTCACTTGGTAACGTAATTGATCCGCTTGTACTTATTGATAAATTTGGTTGTGACCCAGTTCGATTCAGTTTGTTAATGACCACCCCATACAGCTCAGATGTACCCATTAGTGAAAAAACATTTGATATTGGTAAAACATTTTGTACAAAGTTTTGGAATGTGGTTCGTTATGCTCAGTCAATTATGATTGCCAATCCATATGGTTGGACTGGGTCATTTTCCAATTATGTGATGGAAGGACCGGTTGATACCAATATTATTGAGCGGTTTAACCAAGTTAAAACAAATATTGCAACCAGATTAGATGAATTTGAATTTGCTAAAGCAACTAGAGAACTATATTCTTGGGTATGGGATGATTTAGCTAATGGATATTTAGAATATTGCAAAGATAAAATTCCAAGTAAAAAACATATGTTACTGCATCTTATTTATCAAACTATCCAACAAGCTCATCCATTTATCCCCCATATTACCAGTGAAATGTCTGATGTACTTGAACAAACTTTAGCTAACATGTCACAATAATTCTAATTGTATTTATTATATTTGTTTTATTTTTGTGGAAAATTTAATTAAAAAAATTGATTATTTTATAAAATATTAATCTAACTTAAATAAAATTTAATGTCCAAACAAAATGAACAAATAGCTTATGCGACACCTATTTATCCAGAAGCTACACCAATTTACAATCCAAATATTCCGTCAGCACCGCCTGTATTAAACCAGTATACGGGACATTTAGATTCCCAAGATATTTTAATTTGCGGGCCCGGAATACCTGAAAATAAAATGGAGCGATATAGACAAGTTGTTGAAGCTTATGGAATATCTATGGTGTTTGCAATGAGATTAAGAGAGTTAGATGGTTATGAAATTGTTATAATATGTGATGACTCTGGGTCAATGGCTAATCCAGTTACCAAACCAGATGACCCATTTTGTAAAATAGAAACTAGATGGCAAGAAGCGCAAAAATCATTAAAAATTATTGTTGATATTGCAAGCGTTTTTGATTCGGATGGTATTGATATTTATTATTTAAATCGTGGACCCATATTAAATGTACATAGTTCAATTCAATTAGAATCCAAAGTAAATTTTTCTAGAGGTCCTGCTGGCTCAACCCCATTAGGTGAAACTTTACAACAAGTTTTAGAAGCAAAAAAATCTTGTGAAAGAAAACTACTGATAATTATCTTTACTGATGGAGCACCTGATAATATGAAACTGTTTAAGTCAGTTTTAGCTAACAGGAAACCAATTAATAAGGTATTTGTTAGTCTGGTAGCTTGTACTGATGATGAAACTGCCGTTGGGTATTTAAATGGGCTTGATAGTACGATAAAAAATGTGGATACTAATGATGATTATTACAGTGAACGAAATGAAATTTTACGGGCGCAAGGACAATCATTTCCTTTTAGTTTTGGTGATTATATTTGTAAAATTTTATTGGGTCCAGTATGTCCATACTTTGACAAATTAGACGAGTACAAATTAACACAAAAAGACTTGGGTGCAATTAAACAAAAACCAGTACCAACAAAAAACAAATCATGCGTGGTTAGTTAATTTAATATTAAAAATTTAATAAATTTATAAACTAATTTAATGAACAGGAATTCTAATGAATTAAAAAAATCTGATGAAAATGATTTTGTAGCCAAATGTATTCATGATATTAGAAACTTTAAAAAATTAAGCGATAAAACAATTGAAGAACTAAATAACTTGGCTCACACAGACAGACTTAAAATTTTACAAACTTATAATGAAGTTGTTGACTATGCCAATAAATTGTTTGAAGAATAAATCATAAAAAAATGATAAAATAAATGTTTAATTAATAATTTTACTTTATAATGGGTACAACAATTTCACATCATGAATATACACCAATTAATTCATCTAACAAAACTGAACACCTAATTAATTTTGCAAGTCTGGGAAATTTAGCAATGTTAGAATACTTTTCAACCAATGAACAAGAAACTTGGATTCAAAACCGTCAAAAAGTTGCAAACATATGTGCCACACATGGTTATTTAGAATGTTTGCAATTTGCCCTTGAATCTGGTGCATATGTTGACCGCGAATTATTTGCACATGTGGTTAAATGTCCTAATTCTGCATGTTTAAAATATTTACTTGACGGGCGCTGTTTAGACTTGTTATTTGATTCAGACATAATGTATTGTGCGGAATATGGGCTTGTAAATAATTTAAAATGTTTACACGAGTTTGGAATTATTCTTGACATGGACCATTTGAGAGCAGCACAACTTTATTCTCATGATAAATGTATGGAGTTTATTGAATCTGTTTGTAATTACAATTAAAAAAAATTTAAAATAAAATCATTTATAATTATACGAGGTGCAAATTATTTAAATTAATATAATTTAATTAAATTTCACATGATTTTTTCGAGCCAAATATTAACAATATCCCATTGAGGTCATTTCAATAATGCGAACTACATAAAGTTTACAGTCTGCGGTATTTGATTTAGTAATTTGATTTGGTTTTTCTCTATCGATTGGATATTCAAAATAAGAGCCAAATGATTCTGGTTGAAAACTTGGTTGGGTTCGCAGGGTTTTTTGTTTAGGTTTTTCCACATAGTCAGGATGAGGTATAATTTTAATATCAAATCCAGAATATTTTTTAAAACCTAATTTGTTTGCAATATAAGCTTCCACATCTTCCCAAGTTGTTGTTTCGCCAATTTTTATTTTAATTATTTGGCCTGCAAATACCATTTGTTTTATATTGGTTTCTAACTCATATCTAATATAAAATCCCAATTCTAATGGGCCAGTTGGGTTAGATTGAACCCATTCAGTATATTTAGGTAAATTTTTTTCATCTGATTTTATTTGTTGTCGAATGTCTTTAAAAATTTTTCTGCCGGATTTGTTAACCACATAATCTAATTCGGTATCTGACCTAGAACTATTATATATAGGTAAATTTTTAATAAAGTTTTCCCATGGGTCTTTTTTATTTGTAATAGATTCTGGTCTGGTTGATTTAGTTTGATTTAATGATTCAACTTTTGTCACCTTTGACACTGTTCCTACTCCTGATACTGGTATTGATTTATATACTTTAGTAGGTACATGAGCCAATGGTTTTTCTTGTGCCCATACTTCAGGATGGATAAAATTACCATAGGTTTGTTTATATGCGATTAGCGTATTACCAAGTCTAATGGCTCTGGCCAATTGATCTTGCGATTCAGCAGGGTTATGATGTATTACTCGATTCCATTTGGTTAAACAATATGTTAAATATGAGTTTGTATCTAGGATATGAGTGTGCCAGAATTTATCAATTTGATCCGAAGGAGATAAATTGTGATTGGTTGCTCTCAATTCCATAAATCTCTCATACTCAAACTTAACCTTTTCACACATGGGCTTATCCCATCCGTTATACCGCGCGTAAAAATCAATGGGTACGTTTAACATTACAACCTTAAGTAAATATATCTTTAAAAGAAGATTATAAAATAGATTTTTAGTTTGTATTTGTGTTATTTTCATTAGACACACCAACGGCAATTCCTATAATTAACCCAATAACAACCAAAACAAAAGCCCCAATCATAATTTTCATTCTCATATTTTTCCACCACATTTTATTTTTTAATTGTCTGGATTTTTGTAAAAAGATGCCGGAACTTTGCATTAATTCTTCTGATTGTATTTCAATTGATTCTAATTTAACTTGATTTTCTAAAGCTTTTGTAATATTATCATGCATAATTATTTGAGTATTTTCTACTTTAGCTTTTACATTAGATAACACATCAAGTTGTTCAATTTGATTATATTTGTTATAAAATCCTTTTAGGTTTATTGATGTTGGTTTACCTGAAATAAAATACAAATCCATTTCTTCCAAACATTGTAATCCTACTCTTCTAGGATATTCACGCACACAAACCATGATAAATATTTTGTCTGACTTGATTAAAACGTGAAATGCTTTGGCATCATGCTCAAACACCGAATAATTTTTAATATCTGGGTTTATTGTTTTTATAACCCCGTCAATTGGATACTTAATTTCTGGGTTGTACAAGCATTGTAATTTTTTATCAATAGAATAAATATATAATCCAAATATGTTCATTAATGGTGTAATTTATAATACATTAAAATTTTTTGTCAATTTTTTAAATTAATTGGAAACAATAGTTGCGATGTATCACAATTAATATTTTCTTTAGTTTTGTAAGATTTAGGTAATTCTAATACTAACAGTGCTTTTGGTATTTGATTTATTGGGCAGGTAAATTTACTGTTAGAGTCAAACCGAATTTCTCGCAAACTGTCTGGAAATGAATCAATTGGATGAGTAAATTCGATTCCAAGGGATATTTTTTGTAACCTTGGAGGTAGTTGTGATAATTTACGCGAATACTTGTCCGGTAATACCAATTGTAGCAAATTGGTTGGGTACGATTGAAATTTTCTGTTGAATTGTGATTTTTTTGCAAATATCAATTCTTCTAATGTGCCAGGTAGCTGGTCTAAATCCTGGTCAAACTGTTCCCCAAGTTCCAATACCAATAAATTAGTCAAGTTGGACAAATTTAACGGTTGGTTAAATTGTGCATCAAATGAAAATCGCAAATATTGAAGAGACAGAGGAACCAATCCAGATATCACGTGATTATATTGGGAACCAAGACTAAGTGATTTTAAATTTGGACAGGATAATAATATCAGACCAAGTGGATGTGAATAATTTTCTCCTAGGCCCAAATGTTCTAATGTGCCGGGTAACCTAGTTATTTTAATATTAAACACATCGCCTAAAATCAAATGAGTTAGACATGGTTTGTTGTTCGGTGTAATGTCAAACATTGTGTTTATGTCTTGGTTGAATTTGGATTCCGGGTTAAAAATTAACCGGGCTAGAGGATTTGCTCGCACGTTCAAACTGATAACATTGTCTGGTACATCAAGTCTGGTTATCAGGTTATGCGAACAATCCAAATGTGTTAACGTGGGTTCTTGATGGTACAAGTCCATATCAGTTATTCTGTTATGTGAACAATTGATACTTTGAACATTTGAAACATCCGACCAACTGGCTAACCCTAACAAATTACAATTAGATACATTAATTGTATTTGGTTGGTTTGAGGAGATTTTTTTTCTGGAAAATAATTTCGTAATTATAAAGTTTAATTAGTATTTGGAATAATTAATTACTTAAGCTTAATATTTCAACTTTATTGGGAAAATTAATTTAAAGAATAAACCATTATATTAACTAATGGAAAACGTAAAGCAAACATTAAAAGCCGGATTATTAGCAGTTTGGTGCGCGAGTTCACTAGGAACTCCTATTTTAGCAAGCGGATATGTCAGCTGGTTGGGTAGAAGTTATGGTAATGTGAAAACTGCTGGTAGTACCAAGTTACCAGAATTAGTTGATGCGAATACCGGGCTGGCTATTATCCCGGATACAAAATTTAAATCCAATGTGCTTGATTCTAAAAATTTTCCCCTTGCTGTTGTACTGGGCCCTTTTGCAATATTGTCTTCTGGATATTACGCTGGTGTCAGTACTTATAATTTAATTGCTGGAAAGTAAATAAAATTTCAAATAAATAAATTAAAATTTTATTTATTTAACATTTAGATAATAATAAAATTAAACAACTATATCAAAATTAGGTTTGGCTTTTATTTTTCCCATGGCTATTGATTTAGCTTGTTTTCTTACTTTTTCTTCTTCATAATCATCATGTTCATACCATCCATATGCACGTTGTGTACTAATATGTTTTTGTCGTGTATCCTTTAATATTTGTGCGTAGTTAGTATGGGAATAAAGCCAGTCCATTTCTTTCATAATACTAACAATTTTATTTAAACTATAATCATTAGAACCATCAATAAAATCATTACATATTTGGCTATCTGGGCGTAATTCCAATCCATTAATCATTAGTTTGGTTTCCAATATTAATTTATTTCTTCTCATCAATTTCAAATGTTCAATCAAATTATCAATTGAACTAATAATTTTTTTGGTTTTGTTTGAATAATATTTATTTATTTCCCAATCCAATTCAAGTCCTTCAATAAAATCATCATCGATATCATTTTCTTCATACCCATATACAAATGCATTGCAGTACAACCCATCAGGTTGTAAATTATTTTCAGCTAATTTGACATTAAGAATTTTTTCTTTTTGGTCTACCAATTTATATTTTCCAATAATTTGTTTAATATTTTTTCCATTTGATAAATATTCTTTAACTTCTGGTTTATTTGCGTATCGAGTCCAATCCAGTCCATTAGATTCAAATGCTGATTTAATTTTATCTAATCTAATAGTTGTTTTTGATTGTTGTAATTTTTTTATGTCAGATTCCTTTTGACGAAAAACATTTTCCCAATCCAAACCATATTTTTCAACAGTAAGTTCAATCACATGGGGTTTATAATAATAAGTACATAAGTTGTGTCTATATGTTGTATGACCACATGGAAGCTTTTTTAAATCTGAATCATCTAATTTATATGATTTAATTACATCTGTTTTATATATACGATTTTCAGAGCATTTTACACAAATAAACATATCTTGGTCAGGTTCAATAACACCAGTGCACGAATAACAAGTTTTTACCATTTGATAATAAAAGCAAATTGTTTTTTAAATAGCTTTTATTTTTTTATATATTTAATAAATTGGAAAAAATTGATAAATATACAAATTTAATTGTAATCTAACAATTTTAATGATATTTATATTGCAGTTGTTTTTTATGAGTTTAATTATGATTTGGTGTGCGAGTTCATTGGGAACCCCTATTTTAGCTGGGAGTTATGTTGGATGGTTAGGTAATAAGTTTCATCATATTCAAACTGCTGGAACAACTAAAAAACCTGAATTGGTTGATATGAAAACTTCCCAGGTAATTTTCCCAAATACTAAATTTGAAACCAATGTACTTGACTCCAAAAACTATCATTTAATGGTGGGGCTGGGTCCTTTTGCTATTTTGCATTCGGGATATTACGTCGGTGTATCCACTTATAATTTATTAGCTAGAAAGTAACTCTTGAGCAATTACAAAAAAATTGATTTAATTAATAATAATAGCTTAAATGTAATAATTTAATTAATGAATAAAGGACTAATATATTTAATACAACCTGAACGCTTAATTGGGATTAACCGATTTAAAATTGGTTTTTCCGCCGTAACTGATCCAACAAATATTGTAGTTGCAAACGGAAAAAAAGCCCGATATTTAGCAATAATGGAATGTTATGACGCTAGGTCATTACTTGGTGAAATTAAGGAAATTTTTGATGATAAATTTACAATGCTAGGTGATGATAACTATTATGAAGGTGATGAAGACGAAATAGTTAAGACATTTACTGAATCTGTTAATGATTTTATTCACAGCTCTGATAATTGTGATGGTGAATGTGATAGTGAATGTGATTGTGATGAAAAATCTGCCAATTCTGAAGAACCAAGTGTAACAGAATTAGTTTGTAACAACTGCACTGTTGAGATTATCGAATGCTTTGAAGAAGAATTGGAAAGCATGCGTGGTGAAATTTCCCATATTAAAAACACTTTAAACAAAACAAATGAATTCGTACAAATTATCCTAAATGAAATAAAAGAACTAAATAATCAACTAAAAATCAATAAACCGGTAAAACCTAATGAAAATAAAATAAAAATTAATGGTAAGGAATATTTGGTTGAAAAAGATAATGTATTTACAGTTAAGCTTGATGGAACAAAAGGTGTAATTTACGGAAAATATATTAATGGTCAAGTACTAAAATACGAATCACCTGATAAATAGGAAGTATTTGGAAGTAATTATAGTTTTATTTTCCAAAAATTGTAGCAATGGGATTAAAATCGTAATTGGTTTCCATTAGCAAGTGCCAAACACTATGAATACTAATACTAATCCCGAGTAAACTAAGCATTACTAAATTATCTTTAGAACCTGGATTACCAACCCAATATAAATAAACACAATACATTATTATAAAACCACTTAATATTTGCGCATAAAAACTGGGTTTGTTAAAAATATTTGTTTGCATATAATTACTAGATATTTTAAAAAAAATTAATTGGATTTTTAAAATAATTTAATTTATAAGTCCGGAACAATAGAATTAATTTTAATTATTTTGTCTTGCTTTTTGTTATCATTGTTTGTTTTTTCAGAATTGGAAATTTGTTGTTTTATTCTAATATAGTGAGTCACAGTTATAGTTGCCAGTAAAAATAATAATACGCTTGATATTATAATTAATGTATCAACTTCATTATTTGTTTCTTTGGGCTCATAATTATTATTTGTGTTATTTGATTTTTCAATGGGGTAAACAGATGGTAATTCCGATAAAATACTTTTTAAACTTGGTATTTCAGACGAAAAATTTATTTGGTTAATATATGATATAACTGGCATTAAAGAATAAATAGTTGGGTTTAGTGTAGGTCTAGTAGTTGATGGGGCAAAACTTGGTATCATTGTGGGTTTTGTAGTAGGGTTTTGAGTAGGCAAATTTGATGGCACAAAACTTGGTCTCAATGTGGGTCTAGTAGTTGATGGTTCAACAGTTGGGTTAAAACTAGGATTGCTACTAGACGGTAAATAACTGGGGCTACATGTTGGCCTGGTAGTTGATGGTTCAACGGTTGGGCTGGAACTAGGTCTGCTACTAAACGGTAAATAACTGGGGCTAAAAGTTGGCACATCAGAAGGTTCAACCGTTGGACTGGAAGTGGGAATACCAGAAGGAGAGTTTGATGGAACTTCACTTATAGTACCTGTAATTATATTTTCCAATTGAACTAATGCCATTGGAGAGCTTGTTAATTCAGCAACGCTAATACCTGATAAATTTAAAATATTCAGTTTTTGAATTAGCTGATTAATATAATTTTCTAATTTACCAGACATATAGTTTTCCATTATTATTTTTAATAATAAATTATATAAACCGACTGATTCAAGTGCAAAAATTTGATAAATTCCACTTAATGGAATATCAATGTCAAAAGATATTTTAATTTGTGTGTTTTGTAATTTATTCTTTTGGACTAAGTTTGGGTATATGCGATTTAACTTTATGAATTTTTCCGATACATTAAAACCATAAGACATACCATGAATAAGTTCATTCTTAACCAACATACTTAATGCATCATCTAGTCCGGAAAATGAAACATTTGTATGCCAACATGCATGTGGGATAATTTGATTTGTATTCCCGTTTATACTTTTTGTTAAACACAAAAATATACAAATTGTTACCAAGTAAAAAATATTATTAAAAATCATTTGTGCGTTAATTAATATTATATGTTTAAATTTCTAAGATAAATATTGATTATTTCAATTTATTTTCCACTTTTTTATAAAAAAATTTATTGGGCACTTAATTTATAATATCAACCCAGCCCCACAAAATAATACTGATACGTCCGGACCCAGTTTGGTTTTCTGGTGACACCATGGGAATCCCGTCCTTTGCATAAATTGTCTGCAAAGTAGGACCATCTACTTGGTGTTTAGACACCATAGGAATGCCGTGGCGCCATTCGCAATTGGTATCGCGGAGAAAGCAATAAACAGAACCATTTGGTAGAGGAATATTAACTTTTGTTCTGGTTTTTCCATGTTCAAACATAACATCACGAGTACCACCGAAGCTGACTCCAATAGTTATATTTTGAGTTTTAGCTTTGTCAGGGTCCACTGCTGCTGCATCAAAATGTAATGGCTTAAATTGTGAATCATCAGAAAACAAATTAAATCTGGTTGCCTTAACATCGCATTTAAAATATTCTTTTAACTTGTCCACCACCATTAAAAATGTAGGGCATTTTTGTTTAAAGTTTTTGTGGTCATCTGCAATGTAATGAGTATCCCCATGCCACATTTTCCAAATATCTTTATTAGATAATCCGGCCCCAAACTGATTGACTTCTTCTAATAATTTCTCGTATAAATTTCCATGTGCATAATCGCTTGAACCAAATAAACCATGAACCAAAATAACATCACGTGATTCATAATCGTAATTATAAGTTGGACAGGATGAGTTACCAATCATTACTCTCATATCTGCAGACGAATCAAATGGTTCAAATGATTCCGTATTTTTTTTAACTAATTTTTTCTTGTGGTTTTTTGGTTTATCATGCTCGTTGGGTTTATTAGTTTGATTCACGGAATTGCCATTGGAACCGGTCAATTTATATTTGTGTGAGCGGGTACAAGAGTCTCCGTGTTTACATGTTCCTACAAAATGGTATCGGCAAATATTATCCACATGAGCAAAATCGCAACTTTCCCCTTTTTTACATTTACCCATCACATAGTGTTTGCATATTTTTTGTTCTGTCATTGCAAAGTTAAATGTTAGAACATTATAAATATTTTTATGCAATTTTTTTAAAAATGTAGACAACAAATAAGCCGTTGGACAATCTGTAAGGTTAAGTTTTAAAATCCAATATAAAAGAAAAAATTCTTAGTTTATTATATTATGGTAATTTTATTATTTGCGGGATTATTATTTTTTTGGTTTTACTGTCAAAGTGGGTATCAATTAATTTATCAACCAATAGTTAAATTAAAACAAACAGAAACCAATGTGCTAACAAATTTTCAACATGGGCAATCATTATCAGTTATCACATGGAATATTCAAAAATTGCCTTGGATAACAAAATCAGTTAGTTACTTATCTAATTTATTGGACAAGTATGACATTATTTTATTACAAGAATGTTTTATGGTTCAAATTCAAACTTTAAAAAACATGTTTCCAACTCATTGGATTTCCAAGGGATTTTTATCTGGACCCAAACTATTAAATTCTGGTTTGGTTATTTTGTCAAAATATCCTATTGTTCAAGTGCAATTTTACCCATTTGAAAATTCTAACCCATATACCTCAGACTATTTATGTGAAAAAGGCATATTGGTTGCTACGGTTTGTGTTGAAGGTAAGTATTTGTATGTTGTTAACACCCATTTACAAGCATCTTATTACAGCTCATATGACCCGGTAGCACTTGACCAATTTGTTGAACTGGAAAAAATAATTAAGTTGATGGAAAAAAACAAATACATTATTGCCGGTGATTTTAATATTGACCCAAATGTTCTAATAAAACATTTTCCCAATGTAAAACCAATTGGCCCAAATACCCCTACCATTTATATTAATTTTCAAACGGGAAATTCTCAGTCAATACCAGCAGATGCACATACTCCATTAACATATGATTATTTTATTTCTAATCTTCAAATAACCAAACCTAAAGTAGCTTATACAACCTATAGTGACCATTTACCAGTTTACTGTAAAACCAATATAAATTAAAAAAGTTGAAAACAAGTTTAATTAATTCAAATGCCTTAGATACTAATGGAGTTTATTGAAAAAGTAGAAAATACCAATACATCCAATACTAGCTCATACGCTACTGCCTATGCCAATTACATTCGATGGGCTGTTTTTGAATTAGCTTGCTCGGGTAATATTGACCATAGAAATTATTCAGAGTCAAATGGTAAATCAAAACTAAAGAAATATGTTGGTAAATTTGCAAGTGCGGACAAAGCAATTGGGCAAATCACCAAAGAGCTTGTTGAAAATAAAACATTTAATGAACAAATACAAGAATATTTAAAAATAATTGGTAAGACTGACCCAACCCAATCCACAATAGCTGATTGTGATGCCGATGAAAATAACCAAGATAGTTGTTGCGATGATGATTTTTGTGATGAAAATAGTTATGGTTCTGACGAAATATATGATACAAAACAACAATTATTTTCAGAATTTGTTGACTTTATCGGACTTTATGAAATTGAAAATTTACACGGGGATGACCGAGATGAATTTGAAGAAAAGTTTTTCCAATTATTTGAACCGAATGTTAATTAACAATTTTAGAAAATTGAAAATTTATTTATTTTACTTAAACTATTATAATAAACAATGGGTCCTCTTAGAAAATTAACAATAACTACAGAAAATGATATTTATTATGCTGTTGGAACAATTCAAGCTTATGTGCGAGCCAACAACTATAAAGGATTCATTATGTGTGATGCAATGGATAAAATAATAACAAATCCTAATGAAAAATTTACACATCAGGAGTTTAATGGTTCTGATGTATTTATTTCTGCTCAGTCATTTCAACAAAATAATCAAGCTATTGGAAACCAAATAAGAAAATATATTAGAAACTTAATTTCCCAACTGAAACCTAATCAAGTAACATGTATTGGCGGTGAATCCTATTTGTACGGGTTAACTGGGTTAATACCGAATGTGTACGCGTACACAAATTCTCCCAGCATTTATGAGGATATTGTGTTTAATGCAAGGTTTGCAACTGGGATAATTTGCAATCCAATATTATGCGAATACAATAAAATTAATCAAATAGAACCGAGTCCGGTTTGTTTAATTAATTTGTCAAGTTTAAATGTAAGTTTGCTTATGGTCCTTAATAAACTTGAATTTAATCGAATTATTATTATTAGTTGTCATCATGAGGATTTTTGGAAAAAAATCCAATACTTGTCCAACTATAAAATTCAAACAAGAAAACAATATGTGGCTTGTTCGCTTGGATATTTTCTTACTGTCAACGTGCTGGTAAGTACTAAATAATTTTATTTATTCAAAACAAACATCCTTTGTAATACCATCAGATGCAAAAAATTTTAATTGAAAATATGCCAAAGTTGCAATTAATGACATACTGCGGTTTTGTGTTAAAGTAAATGCAATACCTGCATAAATAATAAATTGGAACCATGGAAGTTTAACAATATCAGCTTGAAAACTTCCTGTTTTTATTCCCACGTCTTGTGCTGCAACTTGAACAATACAATATGCACCAAATAATTTGAGCATAGTATCGATTGTATTGTTTGATAATATTTTTGTAACACCAAGATTATTCATTGAAAAACTACTATAATTAAAGTCCAAGTAAAACATTATTAAAACTGGTATTAATGAAATTATAACTTTTATTGATTTTGTAATATTAGCATTCTGGTACTTGCGCTGAATTGGTTCATAGATATTTTTTTTTAAATTATTATTTATTTTTTCATAATTCATATAACTTAATATAATTCCAAATAACATTAAATGTTGGAAATATTCAAATGGAACCCATCCATAATTTTTAATTTCCGTTTGCATTGGCTGCATTGGCTGAATTGGTTATATAATATATTACATTTTAAATTAATTAAAAATAATTTTATCAAGTTGGGTTCTAACACAAAATATTCTATGAACAATAATTCCAATGGCAAATATAATAACAAGTACAATTTTAAAGTCCCAACTAAATTTTTCAGCTAAAAACCAAGCAAGTCCAATAGTTACAATAATATCAACTATAGCAAAATTTCCAATTCTAATTGAATGGATTCCTTGGTTTGGTTTACCAAATAAATCTTGATATTGACAAAGCATTTTTAATTTATAATTAAGTAGATTATAAATTAAAAATAAATTAAATTAAACTTTTTCTTCTGGTCTTTGCCTATTGGCATTTTTCTTATATGCATTATCATAAATAACTAAAGTTTTACCATCGAGTGGAGAACTAATTATGTCAAATCGATAATCTTCAGGAATATGGTTATACGCAATTACATGGGTTCCTACTTTGATATTATTAGTTTCCATAATTAAATTAGCTTTATTTTCTGAAATATAACTAGATTCAACATTATGAATTGTATGGTGTGAATCTTTGTCTAAAAAAGAACCAGCTAAATTAGCAAAGTTTTTTGCCGCTTCTTCAGACTTATATTGAAAATGATAAACTCTGTTAATATCTGAATGTGCATTATATAACTCATCAATAGATTTAAGAGTATAAGTATTTGATGTATCGAAATTAATAAGACTAGGCATCATTAAAAATTTATTAATTAGATATAATAATAAATAAATTTCAATTTTTTTCCAGTAAAAATATTGATTTTAATTAGATTTGAATTTAAAATTATAAATAAACAATGACAACATACTGGTCCTATTTAACAAATAATGCTAATGAACTACTAACATTTGAATCACATAATAATTTAAAAAAAATGTCAAGCGATTATAACGAACTAATTGCATTTAAGTTTTTTACACAATTTCAAGGTTTTACTAAAATTTTTGTTTCAAATAAAAGTCCATCGGAAAACCCAGAAACAAGTAAATTATTTGAACTTGACCTGTTTTTTTAATAATGGATTTGGTAAATCACTAACTGCGAAAGTGTCTGTGTAAATTTGATTAATTGTTAATACATCATCGTCAGTCCAAGAAAATTCAGCTTTAGAATAACAATCCAATGGTACAACATGGTGTTTACAGTTATAACAAAATCCACAAATGGTTATTGAAGTTGGTAATTCATCTTCTACAGTTTTATAAAAAAAATCAACGTTACTTAATATTTCAGTATCACAATAAATACAAAACTTAATTATTTTTTCAATTTCTCTGCAGGTTTGTGAATTGCAAGAATTGTATGAATTCCATGAATAATGAGAATTTCTAGAACCATGAGAACTGTGCGAATTTCCATTAGAACCATTTGAATTTCTGGTATTTATTGATTGAGTAAAACTTGAGTTTTCATCCATTAAATTAGTTTATATAAAAAATCAAAAAAATTGAATTTAATAAACTTTTATTTCTATTAATGTGATTTTTAATGATTCAGCAAGTTAACTCATTTTATCAAATACCAGTTACTGAGAACACTTTAGTTGTTCTAGATATAGATGAAACAATTATGGCTTTTCCAAACATTAATAAAACATGGTGGCGCGAAACATATGAAAAACATTTTAGTTCAACTGGTGACAAAACTATTGCAGATAACTTAACTCTTAACGAATGGCGCGAATATGTGCGAGTTAATAAACCTTATTTGCTTGACGAAAAAAAATTCAAAAAATTTCTTGAAGAAATTGAATCCAAATCCGCTCAATTGGTTTTACTAACTGCACGCGACCCAATTATGACCGAAATTACCCATTTACATTTATCCCACTGCGAACTATCAATAAGTCCAAACCAAGTTATTCACGATGAAAATAAAGGTGATGCACTCGCAAGAATTGTACAATCATATCCAAATATTACCAATATAATTTTTGTTGATGACTTTGAAAAAAATTTACTTAGTGTAAAAAACAGATTTAGCCAAGATGATATGGAAAGTTATGATGTTAAGTTATACCAGATAACTCACAATTAAATTAATTACAATTATTTTATACAAAAATTAAAAAAAATTGTCATAAGATATAATTATTTTAAATTTTATGCAAAATTAAAAAAAATTGAGATTATTGTTTATTAGCACAATAAATATTAATATTAATGATTTTTGCAATTTGTGGTTTACAAGGCTCAGGAAAAGATACTATTGGTTCATATCTAATTAACAAATATGGATTTACTAAATTAAGTTTTGCTGGGGTATTAAAAGATATTGTTGGAATTTTGTTTGGATGGGACCGGAAAATGTTAGAAGGTGCAACCAAAGAATCTCGTGAATGGCGAGAACAAGTTGACCCGTGGTGGAGTCAAAAGTTGGGAATAGAAAATTTAACACCTAGATATGTACTTCAATATTTTGGCACAGATTTATTTCGCACTCATTTTCACCCAGACATTTGGGTTATTGCAGTTGAACGACAATTATCCAAATACACTAACTGTGTGATAACTGATTGTCGGTTTCCTAATGAAATTGCCATGTTGCGGGCTGCCAGAGCAACAATAATTAAAATTACTCGTGGGAAATTACCTGATTGGTATGAACCTTATGCATCATGTCAAACTGAAAAACCAGATGGAGTTCATCCTTCAGAATACATGTGGATTCGTGAATCATTTGATTATGAATTAGAAAATAATTCAACTATAGAAGATTTAGAATTGCGAGTTGATGGAATTTTAGCTAATGGATTAGAAACTAATTGTACAACCAATACAACTAATACAACCAATACAACCAATACAAGTAATCAGGTTAAGGCGATGTGTTTGGAAAATAATAGTGAACTTAGTAATGATGATATACTATTATCACGTAAATATGCTCATGCGCATGCACAATCGGGATTAAAAATGTTTAGACATATGGATTTTTAGTTAAATGTTTGTTTTAGTTATAGTTTAAAGAAACTTTAATTTATTAAATTAATGGAAAAAGTTGAATATAGAACTGGGGTTTCGCAAGTAATAGAACTTGATGACATAGATAGTTTAGCCCAAGTACCAGATTGGACCGATATTATTTGGTTGCGTGTTTCAGGGGGAATTTTTAATGAAAATTTTTCTTTTCCCCCAAAATTAGCCGAAGTATATATTACCCGCTGTACTGGAACTCATAGATTACCCAAATTACCTGATTCAATAAGATTCGTTTCAATTACATATTCTTATTTATCGAATTCAGCAGTTTTATTCGGACCAGAACAAACACAAATAGAAACAGTTGATTTATCCTATAATCAAATTCAGGAATTTCCAACTAATTTACCAGATAATTTAATATCCATTGATTTATCAAATAACTCAATTAGCAAATTACCTGTGATTAAATCTATTGGAAACAATTTACTACATGTGAATTTATCTTATAATAACCTAACTGATTTACCGGGTTGGTTATTGGATTTAAATGAAGAAACAAGATTAACACTAATGCCAAATAAATTCTGGTTTAATGCATATTCAAATATTAGTTTAAACAGGGAAATTTACGATTACCATATTAAAATAGCCAATAGATTTTTTAGCACAAGTTTAGGCGCTAAATTAATTTATACTAGAATGATTTCTAATAATCAAGTAGAAAGAGATACCGATAATGAATTACGTCCAGTTATTTTTAATGTGGATGCCTATTATCCTTTAGTATTACGACCAGCACTTGCACCACCAGCTTATAATCCTATTAATCCAGTTATGCCTAACCCTGCTAACCATTATACTCCAACAACTAAAACAACTGCTGAACAGGCACAAAATGTTCACAATTCAGATATTCAAGATTCATTTTCCAAATCAGTGGAAAAGATTATGGAAAACTCTGCACCGGCAATACCTGATTACATGAATAAAATTTGGTGGTATTATTTATTTGATGGAATTAATATTCGGGCTAATTTGGCTTTTATAAATTTGGTTAAATCCAATTGTAATATACCAAGTGTGGTTTCACGTAATGGTGTTACTTATGGGGAAATATTGGAAAGAATATGGGCAATATCAGAAATACATGAATACAAAAAAGCTATTAGAGAAGTTTTACGTGATGAAATTATGGCTGGAAGAACTGTGTGTTTTACTGGTAAAGTTACTCGGTTAGTTAACACATTATCGGGTTTTGTTGACGATGTTCAAATTGGAATTAGTGAAAATGAACAAATAAATAATGCTGTAATAGCTTGTATGAGAAGATGTGAAGCTAACCCAGAACTTGATGTGAGAGATGAAGTTAAAAAAGCACTTGATGAATTAGCTGTACCAGAAGACCGTCAAGCCATTTGGTTAGATGCACTATAATAGGGGGCACTTTAAAAACCATGCACAATTAATTTACAATAATTTTTTTTATTTTTAATATTAAAATTAAAAAAAAATTGAAATTTAAATTGTTACATTCCAATATTAAATTAAGTAATGTCACATATTACTTACTTAACTGATAATATTACCGAATTATCTAATTATGATAATTCATTTAACTTTGACTTGGACCTAACCGATGATGAGAAAACCATGGAAGAGATAATTTATGAAAATGAATTGTCTATTGATGAAGAGCTAGCTCTTTATGAAACAAAGCCACTTTTTGGAAAAAAAATCCATAATGAATTAAATAAAATTTGGAATAATTTGCGCAATTGGCCAAAGTACTATACAAATAAAACACCTCTGTTTGAATTTGCAAGCAAGGTTTTTTATATTATTCAAGAAATAAAGTCACAAAATGTAAAAACTTCAAAGTATTACTTTGGATTTGAGCTTGACCCAGTACTTGAAAATGCATTGCAATCGAATTTTAAGGCAAATGGGTACGACTATGATGAACAAATATATGATTTATCATATGCATTTAATTTGTATTTCCAATTATGTTTATTAGATGATCCAAAGTATATAGCAAAATATTTTGATTTTATAAACAAAATTATAATTAAAGTATTGGTATGCAAAAAAGGAACAAGATATTCATCAATTGTAAATAAACATATTGTAAATAAAATAAATGGGAAAATTAAAAAATATAAGTTAAAAAGAAAAATAATTAATTGGTTTGGATTTTTAAATAAGAAAAAAGCCAACTAGTTTAATTAACTTTCATAAAATTTTGATAACTCGCTGAGCTATAACTTAAATATTGTAGCTAAAATTAATTTATAAAAAACAAACAACAACTAAAAAATTTAAAAATTGAAAAAAATTTATGTTGGTTTAATTATTTAATTTATAATGGATAATACTGTTTCTACTATTACTAAAGTACAACTTGATGTTAGTACTGAAAAAATTAAGTCTGTTTTTTCAAGTATAAGTGCTAAACTTTCACCTGAAGAAATGTGTTATGTTGAGTTTTTAATTAATGGATCTTATGAGTGCATTAAACCATTAATTACGTTGGAACCAATTTTTGGAAAAAAACTAAGTGATAAAATATTGTATTTGTGGGAACAAACTGGTTCTCATAGTTCATATGTGTATTCCACACATGACTTGGTGTCAATGACATGTAAAATTAAGTCATTATTTAGACAAATAGAATCTGTTCCTAACCTTAAAACCAAATATAAAACTCAAATATCAGAACTATATAGTTGTTTTTACTTGTATTTTAGAATTGGCATGAATAATTTATTAGATGTTAAAAAAAAATACTATAATTACTTAAACTCTAATGTTCAAAACATTGTAAAAAATAAGGAAAATACTCCTTACAAAAGTTTATTCAATGCACAAACTTACAATAAAATTAACAAAGCAATAGATAAAAAGATAATATATAAAAAAATATCAAATGTATTAACGTTTGGTATTTTATAAACTCATATTTTTTTGATTTTTATATCATAACTCGCAGTAACTAAAACTTAAACGTTAAGCTAAACGTATTTTAATTTATTTATAACTAATTAACAATTGTTTCTTTCCATATACTTCGATTTCTACTGGAAAGTTATTAATTGTTCGGTAAGTGATTGCAAGTAAATTATCCCCTGATAAAATTTGCCCGTAATCTAGATGACCTAACATAATTTCAACTAATTTATCGGTTCTTGCCATTACTTGTGGACTAACATCGTCGCAAATAGTAAACTTACCAACTTTCACTGTAATACCAAGAATTTTATCTAGGTTTTCAGACCATAAATATAACCGATTATAATAACCATTGGAATTTAATTTAGTATTGGAAATGTCAAGTTTACCAAAAAAATCATACGTGCTTGTTACTACATTGACATTTAAATATCCTTTGTTTTTTTGTCTTTCCCAATGTGCAGTGTCTGTATGGATAATCCCGTACATTTCATCTGGAACACCAGTGGAATCTTCAATAGTAAATGTGACATCTTTAAAAAACAAAATATTGTAATCAAATTCATGTGTAAAATTAAATGTTCCCCACTTATTATGGTGGTAATTGGCCATTTTATGGATTGAATTTTTAACGCATTTTGGATAAATACTTAAATTTATGTCTGCGCAATTAATTTTAATTAATTCAGGCCAAACAACTTGATTTGATTTGACACATGAAAACCCGTGGAGTCCAACTGAATACCCCAGTAAATTTCCTATTAAATTCTCATAATCAATAGTAAATACATTTGGACCTGATTTTTTCATTTTAATACATTGGATTTTATGTGTGGTTGCTTTTCTTACTAGAGATTCAGCCATGGTAATTTGTGGGCTGTCATGAAAATTATTATACATAAATTCGTTATTATCACGCACTATTATTTGTTGACCTTGTTGGAATTTTTTTTCTTTTAATTTTGCCAAGTAATTATAATGAGCTGGTAAGCAAAAACAATAGGCAAAATGTGCAAATTCATGATAATCAACATCTAATTCATTTGATACAACAATGTTACAAATTTCAGGGCCTGACATTAAATTTTTTCTTTGTTCGAAACCAATAGATGATGTTACATAATGTTTACAAGGATATGATTCCTTACAAGTTGAAAAATCTATAGAAATTTTTTCGGGACTGGTTAATAAATTTTGCATTGGATAATATTGTCAGTATCTTTTTAAATCAGTATAGCAAATAAAAAAATTGTTATTTGTAATTATTATTTGAAAAAAAACTCAATACTAATGGCAAACATGGCTAATTTACCAAATATACTAAATATACCAAATATAGCAAATGAACTGGAATTTTCAGAAAAATTCCCTGGGTTTGTACTAGTTGAAGAATCACATCTTCTTGATAATTTTGACCAAAAACTTATTCATGACTATTTGGTTATTCATCAAGCTCAAAGCGACACATATAGATTTGTAATATGTTATTATAACACAATGAGATATTCCATTAAAATTTATATTAATGGTCATAATGTTGTTAACAATAGTTCAAAAATGTATCAAAAAGAATTTGAACAACTTATCAAGTTAAAACAACAATTTCATCCATATATTTTACCTAATGGAAGCGCACCCATTTGGTTAAAACATAAACCATTTGGTACATATAATTTCAAATGGGAATTTATATATGAGATGATTGACTATATGTATTTATCCAGACCGGCTCATTTAAATTATGTTAAAAAAAAGTTTATTGAGTTGTAAAAAATACCTAGTACATAAGTCTCCAATAAAAATTGAAATAAATAAATGTAAATTAAACATGTTTATTGTTTTTAATGTTTTCCCATATTAATGACACAAATGCTTATGCCAGTGATTACAAGTCTTCTGGCATTATTCTTACCAAAAATACCAATGGTGAAAATCATTTTTTATTTTTAATTGAACCTCGTAGCGAACACCCAGAACCTGTTGTTCATATTATTGGAGGAAGAAGAGAGGAGTGGGAATATCCACAAGACACAGTTGCTCGCGAAGCATGGGAAGAAACTGCAGGTTTAATTAGCATACCGGATTGCTTAAATATTGTATTTGCACCAAGCACTTCCAAATATTGGTATAATCGAGGCAAATATATTTTATATATTGCTGAATGTCCAAGCGCGTTAAAATGTATTGATACGATTTTTAACAAAACTAATTCTAATAAATTAGTTTGGCTTTCTGATTCCGAATTAGTTAATTGTATTCAAAACAAACAATTTTCTTATACTGATGATAAAGGAAAATGTTACAAGTATTCTAATTTAATGGAAACTAGTTTAGTTTCTCTTACTATGCAAATTTAAAATAAATTGGAATTTAAAAATAAATTGGAATTTAAAAATAAATTGGAATTTAAAAATAAATTGGAATTTAAAAATAAATTGGAATTTAAAAATAAATTGGAATTTAAAA
>JACCED011819470.1_pt1 | contig 39511 bp, 35 predicted proteins | sample 7455021 | NCBI WGS metagenome assembly JACCED01 (sample SAMN15323456, study PRJNA562643) | freshwater metagenome | isolation source: river surface water | place: USA:Blue River Watershed | collected 2017-08-19
AATAATATTATTTAAAGAATTTTATAAATATTTAAATAATTTATTAAAAATGAATAATTATAATAAAAATAATTATACAAATACAAAAAATATAAAAAATATTAAAAATCAAAAAGATGATAATAATAAAAATAAAAATAAAAATAAAAATAAAAATAAAAATAAGGAGAATGATTCTTTAATAACAAAACATCCATTACAAGCATTAATTTTATTAAATAATTTAAAAAATAATATTAATTCTTTTTATCCATTAACATTAAAAAAATCAAAAGAATTAATACCAATAATTAATATTCCTATGATTCAGTATATAATTGAAAATTTGATAGAATCAGAAGTAAAAGAGATAATAATAGTTGGAAATGAAAAAACTGAAGATATAAAAGATTATATAAATGAATTTGAATGGGATATCAAAATGGATTATATAAGTTTAGATTCTAATAATTATAATGAATTAGAAGTTTTAAGAAAAATAGAAGAAGATAAAATAATAAAATCAGATCCATTTATATTAATAAGTGGTGATATAGTCACTAATTTAAATATTAAAAAAGTTATTGATATACATAATCAAAAAATAAAAGAAAAAAAAGATTGTATGATGACGTTATGTTTTCATCATGTTAAAGAATTTTCAAATAAAAAATCAGGTTTAGAAGAGATGAGAATATGTTTAAATGATGAAAATAGAATTATATATTATAAAAATGATTTATTTCAAAGTGATTATAATAAATTAACATTTGATTCCAAATGCATTAATAATATTATTGATTGTCATATAGATATTTGTTCTCAAAGTTTTTTAATGCGAATAAATGATGAATTTGATTATCAAAGTTTGAGAGAGCAATTTATAGTATCAGAAGTCACAAATCAAGATTTTGGAAGAGGAATATATGCATATATGATAGAAGATTCATATGCGGTTAAAATACATGAACCAAAAATATTTCATAAAGTATCAATGGATATAATTAATGGAAAAATAAAAAATTATGATTTGGAAAAAGAATTATTTAATATAGATAATGAATATTTAAATTATGATTCTAATATCTATATTGAAAAAAGTACAAAAATAGAGTCATCTACAATTATTCATTCTTCTACATTAATTGGTAAAAATACAAAAATAGGTAAAAATGTTTCAATAACTAATTGTATTATAGGTGAAAATTGTATTATTTTAGATAATGTAGAATTAACAAATAGTCATATATTTAATGATGTAAAAATTATGTCTGATTGTAAAATATTTTATAGTATTATTGGTGAAAAAAGTATTATAAATAGAAATTGTAAAATTGAAAAAGGTTCAATTATAGGTGAAAATATGATAATTGAGGAAAATTTAATTATTAAAGCTTTTTCAAGATTATCAAATATAGAAAAAAATAATAATGATAAAAATTTAGAAAATGATGAAAATAACTTGGAGGAATTAATACCTTGTTTACAAAATAAATCTTTAATTCTTAATGAACAAAAAATAATAAAAAGTCCATCAATTCGTAAAATAACATCAATTGGATGTTTTTATGATGATAAACAAGAATTTAAAACAATGTTTAAACAAGAATTAGAAAAAAATCAAAGTCAATTAGATTTTAAAAATATGGACGAATTAAATTTTGAAAAACAATTAATTTATTTTATAGAAAATTTAGAATTTAAAAAAATAAATCCGATAGAATTAAAATGTTATATTTTAGCTGAAAATAAAACAAAAATTGAATGTTTAAGAATTATTTTAATTCATATATGGAATGAAAATTTAGATATTAAAAATAATATATTAAAAATGGGTATTGAATTTAAAAAATATATTGATAAGTATAAAAAATCAATAGCTATTTTATTTGATGATTGTAATGAAATTATGATATCATTTATTGAAAATGTATTAGAAGATACAATATGGTATGAAAATAATTTTGATTTATTTTTTTATTTAATACATATATTTTATCAAAATGATTTTATTAATGATGAATCAATTAGAATTTGGATTCAAAATTCAAAATTTAAAAAACATCCTATTTATTCAAATCAAAAAACGATTGAATTTATTAAATGGTTTAATGAATTTGATATTAGTAGTGATAATGAAAGTGACTCTGAATATAATGAAAGTGAAAAAAGTTATTTTAGTAAAGAAAATAATAATGAACAATTTAAAGACGATAATGATGATGATATTAAATGGATAAATATAAATGATTTAGAAAGTGAAAATGACAATGAAAGTGATGTTGAAAATACAGGATTAGATATATATGGTGATGATTAAATAAAAAATATTTTTAATTATTGATTAATTTTTAATTTAAAAATTAATATAAATATAAAAAAATAATTATTTAATAAAAAGATATTTTTGGTTCTATTTAATTAATTAATTATTTCCTTGAAGTGATAAAATACGTACAAATAAGTTTATTAAATCTAATATTATATCTAAACTTTCAAGTGGATAATTTGGATAATTGAATATATTACTTTCTTTACAAGTTTTTGATCTTTGTTTTAAAGTTTGAGTATCAAATGATATAAATAGTGAAAATAATACAATTACAAAATAAGTAATATATCTATTTAAATTAGTATATTCATATTGTTTAGTTGCAACTTTATAGATTAAATATATCACTTCAACTATAATAACAGATAATAATGCAACAAATAAGCCCATACCTAAAATTCCATAATTTGTTTCAAAAAATTTAGGAAATATATATACCATTAATGTCATTATAAAGAATATACATGCTACAATCATTATAGTTCTGTTAATATAAGGTTTATATTTAGGTAATGATGACATGGGATAAATCATCATACTGAAACCAATAATTAATAATAACCATAAAATATGATTAAGTAAATAATTTTGTTTTGTTCTAAAATAAGTTATAGCAAAAATTAAAACTATAGTTAAAATAAATGCTAAAATTGCAGTATATAAATTTAGATTAAGATTATAAAATTCAAATGCATAATTAAATAATCCTAATAAAACAACACCTAAACCTATATATAAATAAGAATTTACAATAAAATTATTACATGTTGGTTTTCCATTTTTGAAAGAAAAGTTAAAAATAAGAAGAGTTAAAATAAAAATAAAGAAGGCATATATAAAGAATTGTTGTGGATCTTTATTTTGAAAGAATTCGATCATTTTTTTCTATATATTATAAATATTAAAATTTATAAAATAAAAAATAAAAATAAAAATATTATTTTATTTATTCATTATCACTATCATTTAAATTAAAATCATCTAAATCATCTGATTCATAATCTTCACCTGAATCATCTTCTAATTTTTCTTCTTTATCAACTGAACCTCCATCTTTATCCATATATTCAACTAAAACTGTTTTTTTATCAAGATATTCTTTTGTTTCTAATTGAGGAGCTTTATTTTTATTTGCTAATCCTTCTAACATTAAATTTTCAGGTGGTATTTGTCTTGGAACAACTTTCATTTTTGATTTTTCTAAAGATTTATTAATTTTAGTTGCAACCTGTTTCAAAACTTGAGATGCTACTGAATTTGCTAGTTTATCAACAACTGAACCAGCAGTTTGAACTAATTCATCTTCTTTAGAATTAATTTCTTCATCTTCACTTACTTCTTCATCTTCCTTAACTTCTTCAACCATAGTTGGAGTTGTAATTTGATTTTGTTTTTGTTCTTCAGTCATAATAATAGCTTCATTTGTTTCATTACTTGTCACTGTATAATCTACTTCACTTGTTTGACCATCAACAGTATTAATAATTTTTTGTTTCTTTTCCATTAAACTAAATAATTTTTGAAGTAAATGATCAGGAGCATTTTTAACTTTTTTATAAACAAATCCACTACTAAAACAACTAAAACGTTTTTCATCAACACCAATTTTAGCTAAATTTTCTTTTTGTTTTTCCAATTCAAATTCATTAAATCCATCAATTTCATCACTTGTTTCTAGATCTTCATAAAATTCAGCAAAAGGTTTAACCCATACTTTTTCAAAACCATATTCTCTTAACATTTTATCAAAGAATGGAAAACTTACTAAATATTCAGGATGAGGGTTACCAATAGAACCAACTAATACATCAATTTGTTTACCTAATACAGATTTTTTTTCATCAAATGTTATTTTTGTTGTATATTTCTTTTCTATTTTCCAAATTACATCACCATTATCTTTTTTACCTGTTATTACACTTTTACCTTTTAATGCTTCATAAATTCTCTCACCATCAAATGTTGTACCAATTAAAAATCCACCAATCTTTAAGTTATCATTTATATTTTGTAAACAACTTCTTAAACTTATTTCATCTTTAAATAAATAATGGATACAAAACATATATGACACTGTATCAAATAAAAATTTACTTGGTATATATCTTTTCATATATGTTTTATCAGCATCTGTTGTACCACATGCATAATCAGGAAAAATAAGTTTACCTGAATCACCTCTCATAAAATATGCTGTTTGTGGTTTAATAGGAAGTTGTCTAAATAATTCTTGTGCTTTTTTAACATTTGCATAATCTATATCAATACCAACTAAATCTCTATATCTTGCTTTTCCTATTTTATTCATATCTGCACCTTTTCCTGAACACATATCTAAAATTTTACCTTTAGGAACACTTGATTTATCACGTACTGAAGGTGATGTTATATAATATAAAATATATTTAATAAAGTGATTGTGAAAATCTTGATAATTCAAACGACCAGCTCTAACATTTTCAATATTTTCATTAATTCCAGCAAAATAAGGTTGTGAAGATTCAATTGTTCCTGACTCAGTATCACTTCTAGGTATTTCTCCTGAAAACAAATTCTCTTCCGTAACTGGAAAACGAATTGCATTAAATACATCAATTGCTATCATTTCATTATTTGCACCAATTTTTTTACCTGAACGATATAATAATGTTTTATCTTTGCGTTTTCTATAAGGTTTCCATTTAAATCCTTCTTCACCATTTGGATCATAACCAAATTCTACAACAGTTTCATCTTCAATAAATTCTTCAGTTTCATGAATAGGATCTTCAGCCACCATTTTATCTTCATCATTTATAATTATATTTACAATATTAAAAGCTGATGCACTATCATTATTTGTATGATCAGGATTAAATTCTACTGCAACCGGTACTTTTTTACGATTACCTGTATCTTTAAAACTACCAACATATAATCTAACAGTTTTACATTGTTTTAATTCTGTTTCTTTTTTACCTTGAGGTGAAACTCTATAAATAATATGTGGTGTTTTTAAATCTTTCCCATTATCATTTTTAAGAGTTTTTATTAAAAAATCGATTGTATTTAAATGTGGAGGTTTCCATTTTAATAAATGAGGCCATGAACCTCCCTTTTCAGGATATTTTTCATTAATAGGAGTAAATATAATACCATCTGATTTAAATAATTGTTGACCTCTTTCTTCCCACATATTTTTTATTTTATTAAACATATTTTTAGGTTGTTCACCCTTATTTAATACTAAAAATTCATATTTTTTCATTTCAATTTCTATACTATTATTTTTTTCAAAAAAGTTTGCAAATGTTCTTGATTTAGAAGCAAAAAAATAACCTCTTGACAATAATCTTGAATTTTTTCTACCTTCTTTTTCAGTTTTAAATACTATTAATGGTTCTCTTCTTATATCTCTTCCTTTCTCAAATAACATATCATACATCATAAAAATTCTTCTTTCTCCTACTTGAATTAATTCACCCTCTATTAATGAATCTGTCCAATTTGTATCTTTGTGTCCGGTATCAATAATTTGAAAATTATTATTTATTAAAAACATTTTACCATTTAAAGTTTCATCTTCAGATTTTAATACATATAAAAAATATCTTTCACCATCTGCTTTTAATGTTATTGCATAAGGTGAAAATATATTTATTCTTGTTTCACTTTTTACCATATTAAATCTATGAAAAGTTACTGGATTTGCTGCTATAAAATCTGGATCTCCATTAAACATTCTACATTTTGATAATCTTACATATCCATTTATTACCTCATTTATTAATGTTTGTTTTAATATCATATCATTATTTTGTAAAGTTGATAAAATTATAGAACAAAATAACACAAATTTATTTGCTATTTCTTCATCATTTACTTTTAAATTTTTACCAATATATTCTATTTCAATTTCATAAGATGGCATTCCTTTTAAGGTATTTGAAGTTTTTAAATCAATACCTGTTCCCATTTTTGTTGTTGTTAAATCTATTGAAAATAATCCGTCATCACTAAATATAGAATATCTATTTTTCATTCTGAATACTTTCTGAACATCTTTTGTTTTTTCTTTGTTTAATACTAAATTTTTATCATTTTTATTTATTTCTTCACTCGGTTTTTCTCTATTTAAAGAAAATCTTATCGGATAATTTTCATCATCTATTTTATCTAATTTTTCTTTTTCAATAAATACTAATTTATCTTCACTTATATCGTCTAAATTACCATTTAACCAATATCTTTTTACATTTTCTTCTCCTAATATACTCAAACGTGTTGTTTCATAATCACTTTGATTAGTATATCCTGTTTTAATTAATATATCAAGAATATTACTTGTTTTAAAACTTAATCCTAATCCATTATTTTCTTTCTTATATGTTAATTTTTTAAAAACACGCGAAAATCCTTGATAATCTATATCAATTCCTTTAAAATTTTTACCAGCAATTCTAGCCTCCAATTCATATGTTTCCTGTTCTTTTGCTTGATTTATAAAAGAACATAACTTTTCAAAGGTACGTTTATCTAATTCCATTTTATAATAACTCTAATATCTTTCAATATTATTATTTTAAATCGAATTTCTCACTTATTTTAATTTTTATTAAAAATATTTTAATTTAAAAAAAATTGAAAAATTATTTTTTTATTATCATAATATATAAATATATAAATATATATTTATATAATTATATTTTTATTATTTTTATTATTTATTTTAAATATTAAATTAATAATAAAATTATTAATTTATATTATTAAAAATTTTTATATTATTTTTTTTTATTATTTACATTGGTTAAAATTTTTTTATTTATACTTTTAAAATATCATCTATTAATTCACTTTTTATTTTTTTTATTTGTTTACCTGTTCTATCTGATGCTTTAGTTATTAAAATATTATTATCACTTGCTATTTTTTGCAATTCATCTAATTTTAATTTTGATAATTCCTGTAAATCAAACTTTTTTTTATTATTTATAATATTTTTTTTATCAACTGTTTCTTCTATTTCATTTAATTCATTTATATCAATTGAATTATTAATATCTATTTTATTATCATCTTCATCAGAACTTTCTTCTTCTTCATCTTTAAAATTTAATAGTTCTTCAATTTTAATATAATTCCAAATATTTAAAAGTATTTTATTATGTTTAGAATATCTTAAAATCGAATCATTTTCATTTGTTTTATGAACTATCGGATAAAATAATTCATTTGAATATAATAAACAAATTGATGGAACATATGGATTTATTTTTCCTTTAAACTGTTTTGTAGCATAAAATGTACTTTTGTCATAATTAATCTCACCAGATGGTAAAATATAAAAAATAAATAAATTTATACCAAAAAAATCACAAATATATTGTTGAATGATATAAAATTCTTCCATATCAACTTTTCCTGTTAATGATTTATTCATTACTGAATGAAAAATTTCTTTCTTAAATTTTCTATTTCTATGATAATAAAATTTTTGATAATTACCTTCAGTTACTGAAGTATCATGCATTTTTTTTAAAACACTCTTTATGATAATTTCTCTTTCTTTTTCATTTTTTAATATAAATGATTCATCAAAGATAGTTAGTACCGAGGATAAAAAAGTAAATACATAATTTTTAAGATGATACTTTGACTGTATAATTGAATAATTTATAAATTCATCTTCAAAAATAACTTTAAAAGAATTTAATAATTTTTTATAAAATTGATTTGATAAAGAATTATTATTACTATTATCTTCTTTTTGATTTTCATCATTATTTTTTAAAATTGTTTTATTTTCAATTATAGAATAATTTGTCTTCTTTTTTTGTTGATTAATTTCATTATTATCATTTTTATTATTTATTTGTATAGATGATTTTAAATTGTTATTCTGATAATTATTTTCATTAGAAGTAAATAAACTTTTGTTCATTACTTGTGGTTTTTGTTTAGTTTCAATTTTTATTAAATTTGATTTATATCCTGAATTTGCTGATACCATAAATAAATTATTTAATTTATTTAATTCTTTGTCAAAATCTTTTTTTATTTCATAATTTAGTAAATTTTCAAATATTGAATCTTCAATATATTTTTGATTTACATTTATTGATTGTAAAATGTTATCAATCAATAACATTTTATTTAAATCATTTTGCTTATTATTTTCTGTATTAATTTGAATATCCATTCTTATTATAAAGTTTTTATCTTTATAGTATTATTAAAAATCCTTTATATCCATTTATTTTCATTTAAAAATTATTTTTTTTTTAATCAATTTTTTTTTCAAACAAGTAAATTATTTAGATAAATAATACAATATTATTTATTCATTATTATCATTTTCATCTTTTTCTTTCTCTTTATCATTTTTCTTTTTAAATACATTAGAATCTTTAGATTCTTTGTATGATTTTAATATTCTTGCTTTAGCACCTGTATATTTAATCTTTTTTTTTTTGTTAACAAATTTATTTTCATCATCATTTTCTTCTCCACTTGATAATTCCAATTGATATGATACTTCTTCATCAGGTTCAGATAAGACTTCCATTGTTTTATTTTCTTGTATTTGATTTATAAAATTTTGATTAAAAATATAATTATCATAATTTTCTTCATTTAATTTATTTATATCTTTAATTCTTTCTCTCTCTTCTTCTATTTTATCTTCATGAATTTTTAAATCTTTTTTTTTTTCTTCAATATATTCTATAAATTTATATACTTTATTTATTACTTCTTCTTCAACATTTGTTATATTTATAAAAATACCATTTGTATTTTCTGAAAAACTACATTTTTCATTTTTAAATATATTAAATATTTCTATTAATTCAAATCGATTTAAATTTTTTATTAAATCTTTTAGTTTTTTTTTTCTTGATAATAAACTTTCTGTCTCATTTATAGTTTTAATATCTAAAAACTCTATAATTGGTTCTTTTTCTTGATTAGTATCACATTTTTCATTTACTATATATGAACTAAACATAATATTATATTATGTTTTTTGAATATTTTTATTTTATTATTTTTACGTATCAAAAGAAGTTTTTATCTTCTTTCTTAATTAAAAAAAATATTTAAATTATAATTATTTATGATTATTTATAATTACTTATAAATTCTATTCTGTATCATATCCATCATCATCATCTCCTTCATCACCATCATCTTCAAAATCATCATCCATTTCTTCAAAATCATCACCAAATTCTTTTGCATCCATATTACCAATTTTATTTGCTTCTGCAATAAATTCATCAACTTGTTCTTCTTCATCTTGTTGTTCTAATTCATCTTCACTTTCGTCATCATCTTCTTCATCACTTTCAACTTCTTCATCACTATCTTCAATTTCCATATCATCTATATCATTTTCATCATCAACACTTTGTCCCTCTAATTCATTATCACTATCTTCTGTAAAATTATCTTTTTTAATTTCATCTACATTTTTTTTTATTATTTCTGTATTTTTATTCTTTTTACTTTTCATACCATGTATCTTACCAGTGACTTTAATTTCAGAATCATTTAAGGAATATTTTTTAGAAATTACTTCAATTCTTACCATATCACCTGATTTAATTTTCAAAAAATTATCTAAATTATTTTCATGATTTACTTTTGGAACAAATAAAGATAAAGGTCCATTTAAACACATTAAACCTACTTTTGTCACATATTGTACTTTAGCATCTATTATTGAACCTAAACTAGGATTACATACTTCTGCTGAATAAGCAACTTCATATGTTATATCACCTGTAAAACGACTTCCTAATAATTGACCTGCACTTCTTTTTAATAATTTAATACTTTCAGGACGAATATATCCTTCATCCATACATTTTCCCTCAATTTTATTCTGTAAATAACTTATTAAATATTTATCTAAATTTTCATTTAAATATTTTGGATCTACTTTTATCTTTTTTTTTAAAATACATTTAAAATAAATATTTTCCATTTCTACTATTATTTTTATATATTATTTTTTTAAATTGATTTTTCATTCTAATTCATTTTATTTTTCATTTTTTTTTTCATTTACTTAAAAAAAACCTATTTTTTTATAAAACTTCTAAAACGAAAACTTTTTTTTTTTCTTCCTTTCTTTTATGCTAAAATTTATTTAAAAATTTATATATTTTTAATTTTTAAATAAAAAACAAAAATGATTTCTTTAAGTACTTATATTTAAATAAAATATTTTATTTGTTTTTAAATAAATAATGATTTCTTTAAGTACTTAAATTTAAAGAAAATATTTTATTAATTATATTTTTTTTTTGTAAACTGCTTTTTTCTTTTAAAAAAAAAAGTTTAAATGGGCTTAAAGAATTTTTAAAATAAATTATCAATAAATAGAAAGATGTCGATTTCAGTCCAATCCCCAATTGTTCTTCCAAAAAACAATACCAATTGTTTTTTTAAAATATCTTATAATGATTATCGAAATGATATTCAAAATTTTGATATGGAAAATTATTTAAAAGATAAATATGAAAGTGAAAAAATAAAAAGTGTATCAGATTTTCTTGAAATGTATAAAGTAATTGAAGATGAAGATTCTAAAAAACCAATATTTAGTCAAACAACAAAATTTAAAAAGTTCCCAAACCATCTTAAATATTATAAATATGTTAAATTTTATAGAGATGAAGAATCAAAGAAAAAATGGAGTGTATTAAAACCTGAAAATGAAACAGAGAAAATTATTATTTTTATTAATACATGTTTAAATAAAATAACAGAACAAAATATTCAAAATGTTCAAAAAGAATGGATTGAAGAATTTATTAAATTTGATCATCCTGATTTATTTGAATTAGCTTTTAATGCTATTTTTGAAAAATGTATTAATGATTCAAAATATTTATCTCTTTATATAACTTTAGCACAATCAATATGGGATAATTATGAAATTCATCAATTAAGATATGAAATTATAAATTTAGATAATGATTATTATGTTAGATTTAAATATGGTGATAAAGAATTTGGTGCAGAAAAATTAAATGAAGAAAAATCATTAGGTCCATTTTCAAATGAAAGTGAATGTCATAATGAAGCATATTTATTTATGAATTTTAAAAGATATTTTATTGATAAATTAGAAAAAAAGTTTATTAATAGAGATATATCTTTTGTAAAAGTAAAGGTTGATGATAATATATTTTTTGAAAAAAAAAGACAGTTAATGGGTTTAATTGATATAATTTTACATCTTTTTAAAGAAAAAATAATTCATATGGATATTATTCATATTATGATTTTACAATTTTTTCATATAAATCAAAATGAATTTGATCCTATTGAAGAAATTGAAATTGAGTGTATTCATAAAATGATTAAATTTTTATGTATTCATAATTTTATAAATAAACAAAAATATTATATATTTGAAGAATATATTAAAGTATTTGGAGATTATTTAAATTCTGATAAGGAAAAAATTAATCATATAATAATAACTTCTGAAAAAATAACAAACAAAACTAAAAGAAGCGAATTCTTTTTAAATGAAATGATAAATATGATTGATAATCCAGTTAAATATAATTTTGATAATAATATTAATACATGGAATGAAAAAGATTCTAAATTAATTATATCAAAAATAATACAACAAAATAATTATAAAAATTTAAGAGATTATATTGATAATAATTTAGTAACTGAAGATTCAAAAAATAAAGTATTTGAGTATATATTAAATACTTTATTAGAAAGAAAAGAATCTAGAAAAGATTGGAATCTTATATTTGATAATACAAAAAATATTGAAATCTGGTATGAAAAAATGAAAAATATTATTGATAATATTCAAGATATATCAATTGATATACCTGATATAGGTAAACGTTTAGAAAAAATGATTAAAGATATTAGAATATTTAATAATAAACTAGAAGAATGGTCACCTATTATTAGTAAATTTAGAGAAGAAAATGAATCAAGTGAAGATGAATGGGAAAAAATGGATGATGATAGTGTTTTCTCTTTTGCAAAAAGAAGTTAATTATTAATATTTAATGTTAATTAATTTTTATTTTTTTTATTTTATTAAAAATTAATATTTTTAATTTCTTCTAAAAATTCTTCTTTTGTCCATTGACATCTTTCAGGATATAATGGTTTATATTTTTTACAATTTTCAATAAACCATTTTTTTTCATTTTCCCAATCATCTTCTATTTGGTGAATAGGTTCTAATTTAATAATTCTCTTTTTAAAATCAACACCTATATATAAAATATTTGTATTTAATTCTTTACTAATAAAATAATATCCTTTTCTCAATTCTTTTACACATTTTCTAGTACCTTCAGGTGCGATGGCTAATAAATAATTATCTTTATCTTTTAAATAATCAATTATTTGTTGTGTAGTACCTTTTTTAGTTGTATCAACCTGAATTATTTTCATTTTTTTATCAAATAATTTTATTATTGGTGTTGTTAATTCTTCAAAATTTTTTTTCATAACAACATTCATTGTATACTTTTGTCTAAAATATAAATAATGAACAAAATAACAAATAAAAAAATCATGTATTGATGTATGACTAGATACCATAATTAATTTTGAAGGTAAATTTTCAATTTGTTCATTCGTTATTTGTATTTCGAATTTTAAAAAATTTAAAATATTTTTAATTATTAAAGATAAAAAATGTTCTACATCTTTTGAAAGATATAAATAACCAAAAAATAAAATAATAAAATACATAAAATTATCAAAACTCATCATATTATATAAAAGTTTTCTTTTCAATATTTTTAGATTTATTTTTTTATAAAAATACGATTATTTTTATAAAATAAATATTAAAATTTAATTATATAATAAAATATTATTAATAATTTTTATTTTTATGTTTATTTTCAATTTTGTTTATATTTTCTTGACCTAAATTTCTGTTTCTACCATTTACATTTGAATTTTCCATAATATCTGATATTTCATATATTACATTATCAATTAAATATAAATTATTTTCATTAGGAGCTATAATATAATTACCAGAAAGAGTAAATTGTAAAATTCTTTTAGAATTTTTTTTTTCTATAATGTTTTCACCTTTATTATTTTTACCTACAAAAAAATTTTCATTTTCAATTCTTACAAAATTCATATCCATAATTTTTTCATAAAAATCAGGATTAAAGATAGAACCATAAAAATAATTTCCGTTTCCTGATTTTATTTCTTTCATAATTTTATCAATATCATTTAGGTTTAGATATTTTCCTTTATATTTAGTTCTATTAATATTATTATTATCACCCCCTTTCATTTTATTTAAATTATTTAAATTTTTAATTAATTCATCTTTATTCATTTTTGAACGACCTCCAATATTTTTTTTTGATGCTAGTTTTTTTAATTCATTAATATTTAATTCTTTCAAATTTTTCATTTTTACTATAAATTAGTAAGATTAATTTTTAAAATTTATTTATTTATTATTAATTTTTTATTAATTCTCTTATATTGTTCCTCCCACATTCTATCACTTTCTTTTTGTTTTCTTAATAATTCTTCTTCTCTCTGTTTTTTTGCTCTTTCAAATTGCTGATATCTTAAATTATCTTCTGGTGTAGCATTGTATGAAAGTTGTTCTCTATCCGATTTTAATTGATCTATATTTTTATATTCTCTATATTTCACTTTTGATGCATCTATTAATAAAGTCTCATCAACATGTGCTTTTTTATAATCGGTATAAGCTATTGAACTTGACCCACTATAATCCCCACCTCCCATTTCACCATATGTTCTAAAACCTAAATTAGCTGATACTAACGCTTGTGGTTCTTGATATTCTATCAGTTGATCATTTCTTCTATTTTTTTTTATATTATCAAATGTTGCATTAAAGATTTCTTTATTAAATTTATTTCCAAATATTTTTGAATCATCTTGTAGTTGATTATCATCTTCTTTATATAAGTGTCCATATCCTGTATTTTCCTCATCAATATGATATTTTTGAAAAATATCATTAAAAGTATTTATATCAAATTTATCTTTATTTAAGTAAATATTATGAACACCTTCTTCATTTATATCATCCTGATATTTTTGTTGTTTTACTTCCTGTGTAAACTTCTTTTCATATTTATTTGATTCTTCACATTTATTTAATAAATAAATATAAGCTTGTGTTATTAATTGGAATTGATTTGCATATTCTGGACCTGCTTTATCAGGATGATATTTTAATGCCATTTTTTTATATGCTTTTTTAACATCTTTCTCATTTAATTCATATTTTGATAATCCTAAAATTTGATAAGGATCATAATTTTCTTCAAATTCTTGAATTTTTTTCTTTAAAAATTCACTTTTCTTCTTCATATGTTCGTCAAATTCTTCTCTTCTTCTTCTTTCTTCCCTCTCAAATTCAATTCTTTCTTCCTCTTGACTTTTATTATATTCTTCAATATCATTCTGAAAACTATATGGTGACAAATTAAAATTCTCATAATCTCTTCTTAAAATTATTTGATTATTTTGATTTATTGTAGGTCTTGATGGTTCAGGTCGAGGGGGAGTATAAATTAAATCTTGATTTGATTGATTTATATTTTGTGCATACAAATTTTGTGTTTGTTGTGCTTGAAAACTATTTCTCTCATTCATCATATCTTCCATTCTTCTTGAAGTTAAATTATGATTATCTTTATTACCATTAAAATTCATATCATATTGCATTCTTTGTCTATCATTATACATCGAATTTGCTGAATTTGTAGTATTACCTCCTCTTGATTGTATAGGATCCATTTGAGGATATCTATTATTCATTTGTTGTTGAGAATACATATTATTTTGATAGTTTTCGTGATTTCTTTGATTTTGATTATTATTTATTATTTTTGGATCAATATTAATTGCATAATTATTAGTTGTTCTCTCTTTATTTATTAGATTATATTCATAATTAGGTTTTCTGTCATAAAAAGGTTGATTTTGTTGTTTTAAATAATTTTGTTGATATTGTTTTTGAAAATAATCCATATTATCATTATTTTGTTGATATCTATGATTTTGTTGAGGTTGTTGAGGTTGTTGAGATTGTTGATATGGCTGATTTTGATTATAATTATAATTTATTTGTCTTATTTGTTCTGGATATTGAAATTGATTATCATTTTTTTGTTTAACTATTCTTCTTACTGTTCTTGACTGTTGTTGTTGCGTAGGTATAGATTCTTGATTTCCCATTTTTATTAAAATATAAAATATATCTTTATATTTAAAAGAAAAAAATATTTAATTTTTAACTAAAATAATTTATTTAATAACTATCTTTTTATATAATATCAATCTTTAATTTTCTATAAAAATTATCTTCTTTTGAAAATACCCATATTTTTATATCTCTTTCTTCATATAAATTATATTCTTTATCATCAATTTTTATTTTATTTATTATTTTATTATCAGAATTTTCTAAAAATTCATATTCTATTTTTTTCAAACTAGAATATCCAATTCTATCTTTTATAAAATATTTTTCCTCCATTTCATAATCTGGTATATATACTTTTATATAATTTTCATTCATTTCCATTAAATATCCTTTAACCTGTGTTTGTACTTCATTTTTTTTCATTTTAAATATATAATTCATTCTTTTTAAATCTCTATCTAATCTTCTTGTTCTTTTCATAAATGCATTTACTTTATCTAAATCATATTTTTCAACATTTTTATTTAATAATAATAAATGAATATAAAAATCTACACTTCTTCTGATTGGAGATGTAAAATGTGTATATAAATCTAAATTCATCATTGAATGTCCCATATATTCATTTTCTTTATAATATTTATATATAGCACTTTTCATCTCTTTTCTTTCCATATATTTTTTAACTTTTTGATTATCAAATAATTCATTTTCTTTTAAACTTTTTTTATATGGTAAACAAACTCTTAATATTGTTCTACTTGGATCTTCTAATGTTTTAACTAAATGTTTAGCCACCATTTCATTTGTTTTTATCATCCATAATTCAACATATTTATGTGAATCTAATTCTGTTATATCAAATATTTCTTTTGTCTTATTATACATTTTTTTCATTTCTTTGTCTCCTTTTTTAAATTCTTTTTCAATCATATCATCAACATCTTCATATCTATAATTTTTTCTATTTTTAATTATACTTTCTCTAAAATACCAATTCTTTAATTCTATTTTTTTATTTTCATTCTTTTCATATTCATAAATTATACTCATTCCAAATCTTATTTTATTTTCTAATAGTGAACATAAATCATCAGATAACTCATTTGGTAAAACATTATATTTTTTATGTATTAAATAAACAGTACTTATTCTTTCTGTTAAAATTTTAATCCAATCTTCAACTTTATCAAAATATTTTGTTGGTGAAGCTATATGTATCCCTATTTCAAATTTATTTTCACTTAAATCTTTATAATGGAAAGCATCATCTATATCAATTGAACCAATTGGATCAATACTAAAAACTTCATAATCTATATTTGAATCTTCTTTTATTAAATTTAACAAATTATTTTTTTCAATTAATTCTTCTTTTTCTAATCTCCATCTATTAAAATTTAATTCATGATAATACCTTAACATTTCATATTCTGTTTCTTCCTCTCCTAATTTACCCAAATACTCTACAACTTGTCCATGTGGTAAACGTTGCGTTTCGTTCCATTCTTTAAACTCAAAAACAACATACATCCTTACTTTTTCTTTTTTTCCTGAAGCTACATAAAAATGTTCATATTTCGGATTTAATGGTTTACATAAATAAATCGGATTTCCTGAATTATTTGTTCCATATTGAGTTATAGAATCCATATAAAGAATTCCTACTATTTTTTTATTTGAACGCGTTTTAATATTTACAATTTCATTATTTAATATATATACTTCATCTTCATAAATTGCTCGATTATTAATCAATCCGTCTTTTTTTTCATATTTTTCAATTTTATACTCTTCCTCTTTTAAATTTGTTATATCTAAATAACTTTTATGATAATTCATTTTATAATCCTATTAATAAATATATATTGTACTTTTTTTAAATTTAATTTATATATTAAAATGAAAAAAAAAAATATTATTTTTTATTTATTTTTTATCTTGAAAATCTTTATATATTCTATGATGATTTTGAAAAGTATTATTTCCATTTTTATTATCTAATGGTTTAATTGGATTAAAACGTGCTCCTATAGGAGGAAGATTAATTTTACTTTTATTTTGATTATTTTCTTCAAAAAGATTATTTTGAAAAATTGGATCACTCGGTCCTATTTGATTTGTTGATTTTTTATTTAAATTTTGAAAATCTTGAAAAGTACCATTTGTAAATTCGGGTATTTTGTCTTTATTATTTTCATGAAAATTAAAACTCATTATGTTGCTTTATTTATATATTATTTATATATTATTTAATATTTTTAAATATTAAAAATTTAATTAAAAAATCATTTATTTTTATTTATTTCTTTTGTTCTTTTTTTGCTTTCTTTTCTTCAATTTCATGTTCTTTTAATGATACTAATTTTTCAAGAGAATCTGCAATACGAGTCATATCTTTACGAAGAGGACGTAAGTTCTTCATATTTTCATTAAGTCCTTGAAGTTCATTATGGAGAAGACTGATATAGTTAAGAATATTATTACCTTCTTCATCTTCAAATAGAGAATAAATACCTTTGTAAATTTCATTATCAGAAAGATCAATTTCATATTCACCTTCTTCATCATCAGAGTCTGAACCAGAACCTGATTCAGAACTATCATTTGATTCTGAACCAGATTCTGAACTGTTATTTTCAGATTCAGAATCTGAATGTGATTCGTTATCACTTACTTCATCTTCAGGACGGGCTTTAATAATTTCTTCTGCACTTGACATTTGTCTTTTAGTAAATAATAATAATTTTTTTCTTAAAATAAAACGAATAAAAATAAAAATAAAAAGTTTTTAAATATTTTCTTTTGAAAAATAATAATTTAAAAAAATAAAAAAAATAAAAATTATTATTAAGAATTTAATATAATTTTTCAAATAATCATAAATATTATTATTTTCCATAAAATCTTTAATAAATAATTTTATATAACTAATTTTAGATAAATAAAAATCATTATAATTTATATTATTATCAAAAAAATTATTATTTATATTTTGATTTAAATTATTAAATGGTTTTATAATTTCTAAATTAATATTTTTTTTTATAAAATTTGTATCCATAAAATAAAATAATTATTAAATTATTATATAAATAATATAAAAAAATTACTTATCTTTTATAACAAGTTAATTAATAAAATAATATTCATAAAAAATTTTGAAGAAAAAAATAATTATAGCTATTATAAACATAAATAATAATATTAATATAAATTTTCTTCTTTTTTGATTTTCAGGAAGATGATTTAATTGAAAAATAGATGGTTTTATAAAATAAATTATTAATATTATAAAGATATAAAACAAAAATAATTTTGAAAGTTCCATTTATACTTTACTCTACTTTATAAAAAAAAAAATTTATTCTTTTTTATTTATCAAAAAAAAATTATATCTTTAATTTAGATGAATATGATTCAATTTAATATAAAAAATATTAAACCTTATAAAAAATATATATATCTATTTTTTATTTTCTTAATAACATTTATTATAATTTTTTATTTAAATAAAAATTTTAAAAAAGAATATAAAGAACATTATTTAACTTATTTTTTACCATATTATGATAATGAATTCAATAAAATTCAAAAATTTTATGATGAAGAAGATTATAAAAGATTAAATTATAAAAAACATTTTATCTATGAACCATTTAATTTTGGATATCATATTTATCAACATCAAGATGTTATACAAACCATAACTAAAATAATACTTGCTGGTTCTAAAATAAAAACATGTAACAATATACATTATTCTTTATCAAGTGATTTAGTAAAAGATTTAAATAATAATAAAACTCAAATGACTATTTTATCATCACCTATAATCGCTTATTTTGATTCGGTAGAATCTGGTATAAAAAATTTTAATAATGTAAAACTTATCTTAAAATGTACACAAAGGTATGTATTTTTTATAACAAAAAAATCTAGAAAAATAAAATCAATTACAAATTTTCCATATGGTTCAAAAATTGGTACAAATCGTTTTAAATTATATAATAATAATGAAAATAATTTTATTGCAATTGAAATATTAAATTATTTGAAATATAAAAAAGATATAGATTATAAACTTTTAAATTATGATGATTTTAATAGTGTTGGTGAAGACTTAATAAATGACAAAATTGATTTAATTATTTGGGATGGATATTTTCCTAATAAAGAAATGACCGATTTTATAAATAAAAATGCATCTTATGGTATTATTTTATTACCATTTAATATACCTCAAGAACAAGTATTTAAAAGTACATTTTATCAATATGATATTTCTTATATTGATTTAAATAAATTATCACCTTCATATTTTCCTGTAAAAATTAATAATGAAAGTTGGAATAGATTTAAACCTGATTTAAAAATTTTAAAATTTGATGAATACTTGGTTTCAAATAGATTTGTTAAAAATGATACTATTTATGATTTTATTAATACATATTATAAATATATTAAAATTATTAATAATATCAATAATAGTGAACAATTCTATAATGATGTAGAATTTGATGAAAAGCAAATTCCTATTTTATATCATGAAGGAGCTCGTAAATATTATTTTAATAATGGTTATATGTCTAATAATGCTAATCCTAATTGTAAATATTTAGTTGGTGTTATGGAATGTAATGATAAAACATTAGCAGATAATGGTTTTATTTAAAACATAGTATTATTATATTTTTTTATATTTTTAATTTTTTTTGATATTAAGTTTTTTGATTTAATATATAAGTATATCCAACAGAACCATCTTTTAATATATTTTGATAAGTTAAAACTCGTTGATCATAATTTCCTACAACATTAATTTTTCCAAAATTATAATCTAATAACAATGAACCAGGTACTTGATAAATATTTGGAGTATCTGGGTCGGGAGTATTAATTGGAGAAGACATAGGTGAATTTCTAAATTCTGTTATTGTATATCCATCAACTGTTGTAAATTGACTTACATCTGAATAATGACTATTTGCAGTTAAAAATATAACGTTTTTTAATTTTAAATTATTAATTATATCTATAATTACTTGTCTTTCAAAAGGATAATCACTAAAAGTATCTTCACCAGGTGGTAAGAAAGGTTTACCAACAGAAATAAATATAAAACCATGTTTAAATGATTTTTTTGCTGAATATAAGGTTTGTGATAACCATTGAATTTGTTCTTTACCTAAAAGTGTTGAATTAATTTCTCCAGGATCTCTTTTAAAACTTTGATCATCTAATCCTATAAATGTTAAATCATATCTAAACATACTCCAAATAATTGGAGATATTGGATTCATTGAATTATTTTCCCAAAATTTACTTAATATTTCTCTACATAAATATAACTGTGGACCTCCTGATGTTTCATTACTAAAGCCTAAATCATGATCATCAGTTATAGCTGACCATGGTACAATACTCCAACAATCTTTAAGTTGAGGAAAAGTATATAATTTTTTATAACGATTATATAATCCTAATTTACTATTATATTCAAATTCACCAGGATAAATATTATCTCCCAATAATAAATTTAAATTCGATTTTTTTGAATATTCTTTAAATTGTGTATAAATTGAATATGGAAAACCTTCTGGAGTTAATTCTTTATCTCCAGGTAAACGCATACAACTATTAATTAAAAAATTAAATTCAGGTACTTCGGCCACTTCTTTGCCTGCCCAATATTTAGGTATATCAAATTTTAATTCAAAAACTGTCTTACACTCCCCTTTATAATTTGTTTTTAAAATTAATTTTGTTTTTGTTTGAGGAGGACCTTTATAAAAATCATTAAAAAAACTTACTAAAGAACCAAATTGAATTACTTGTGGTGTATTTCCCTCTATTATTTGTTTTGGAAGTTTTTCTTCTTTTACATTTTGAAAATTATCATCATAACTAATAAACATAGGATATACTTCTATATTTTTATATGTCCATATAACTATTTCTATACTAGTAGTTGTCATTAAAACTAAATAAGGTTCTATTTGTAAAAAATTTTCGTTATAAAATCCATTTAATAAATTTTTCATTTTTGTAAACTTATATAATTTATAAATATATAAAAATTAATATATATAAAAATAAAAAAAATATAATAAATATTATTTATATTATTTATTTGCAAAATTCATCACCTTTTAAATTACTATAACAATTTAATTGACGATAATGATTAAGTCTATCTTGATTGTCATTTTCAAATGCATAATCAGGACCTTCTAAAAATGGATATTTTTTTTTATCATTTTGTTCTTCACAACAATCTTCTAATTTTGTATTTAATAACCATTTATCTGATTTACAATTATAACACATTGGTCTCATTTTATAAGATGGAAAAAAATAATGAAAACCTAATGGTACTGTTCCTACAGGAAGTTCACATTGACCATTAGATAAACATTTACCTTTTTTATTTGGATAATTTTTATTTGCTTGATAAAATGGACATTCATCATCTGATTTACAAGGCTTATCTAAAATACCAATTTGTTTTGGTCTTCCATACCAATCAAAACTAGATTCACAATTTTCTCTTGTAGGTACATAATTATTTCTGTCGCTTGAATTTGAAGTTATTAAAATTTCTGCTGATTTTGATGGATTAGTGACTACATCAGGATCTGTATTAAAACATGCCCATTGATTATTTAATTTATAACTTTCTTGATAATCTTTAACTTGTTTAACAACACTGTCTGGATTCAATTGTAAAATTTGTGTATTTGTTTGATTTGTATAATTTTTATTTATTATTTGATAAGTCGGTTCTTTTTCGTAAGCTTTTGCTAATAAATATTTATCTTGTGTTAAACCTCCTAAATATTGAGCATTTATTATATATATTTTATTATCAATTATTGTACCTTTATAAGATAAAGTTGGTAAAAATAAATCACTTTCTCTAAATAACATTATTTTTATATAAAATACTCGTGGAAGTTTTGAATAATCAATATTATCTTCATCTTTTATATTTTGAAAACTTTCATTTATTTTATTTTTTTCAGTTAAATATTCTATTTTTTGAATTGCATATTTATAAATATCAAAAGGTATAATACCAAATAATGTTAATTGAGTATTATTTAATACATTTTCTTGTTGTTTATAACATCTTGCTAAAAATTCTTTATTTATTTTATTAACTTCATCTATTGGTGATTTAATATCATCATAATTAAAATGAACTTTTTTAACTGGATTATATACCTCCCATCTATCAACCCAAGTTTTTCTATTCATCATATCATATTCAAAATCAAGTTCATATTTATATTTTAATGGAGCAAAATCAACCGGTTTTAATAATAATTCATCCCATGTACCAAAATCTTCTATTTTTTTATTATCACTAATATCTTTTGTAAATTCATAATAATCTAACATACCTTTTTTATAACTATTATCACCGGCTTTACCCCATACAGGAAGAGATAATTGTGATTCTTGAATAGGTACAGGTAAATCTTGAGGAAAATCTGTATTATATTCTCTTGGAAAATCTTTCCAATATTTTTGTTCATTACTAGAAAATACACTATTTTGAGGTTCATATAATGATATCCATCTTTTATCATTTATAGAACCAAATCTTGTATCTTCAGGTATTTTACCTCCTGAAAAATATTCATTAATTTTTTTTTTATAAAAATTTAAAATTAAATAAATAATTATTAATAATATTATTAAACATATAAATAATAATATTTTTTTATTTATATTTTTTATTTTAAAATTCATTATTTTATTTTTATTCCTAAATAAATATTATATTTTTTATTTTTCATAATCCTCTATTTGAATTCCATTTTCTAATAAATTATTTTTTGCTTTTTTTATTAATTCATTTTCTCCAAGAGATAATAACATTGAATTATCTAATTTATTAATATTATCATTTTTTTTATTGGGATTAAAAACATCATTTAAAACATTTACATCTTTCATATTTAATAATGTATTACTATCAATTTTATTATCTTGAATAGATGCATTTTTTCTTTTTTCTATAATTGTTTCTATTATTTGTTGTGAACCTCTCTCTAATACATTTGATACATCTTTTTGTATATCTTCTTTCAAATTTGTTTCAACATATTCATTACTATATTTTTCATAATTTTCTATAATTGTTTTTTCTAAATAATTTTTATAATGATCATAAAAATCATCTACTCTCTCAAAATTTTTATCTACTAATTGATTTAATGTTGATTCTTTATTTGCTATTATCCATTTACCATTTTCATATACATATATAAAAGGTAAATTTTGATTTGGTAAAATAATGTTAGTATTATATGGATTTTGTTTATTAAAATGGATTTCTTCTACCAATTTTGGTACTGATTCATATGGTGATGATAATAAATTAAAATAAAAATCAGTTTGTATTGAATCAACACATTCTTTACCAAAATTATGAATAAAAAAGTTTTGATTAATTTGTGTTAAAAATGTATAATGATTACTAACAGGATTATTATTATTTTGATTATTTTTTATATAATCTTTTAATTCTGATAATTCTTTTCTGATTTCTTTTATAAATTCAGATTCATATTCTTCTTTTATCAAATTTTTTTGATTATTATTTTCATTCTTTTCTTTATCCATTGAATGAATTGTAAATTTTTTTTCTAATAATTTTGAAAAATCATCTATTGTTTGATTTTGATTTTTATTCTTTAATTCTTTTTCATTATCATTATATATTTTGTTATTTATATTATTATTATTAGTATCATTATCTTTCATCTTTTCAAAATCTTCTTTTTTTTTTAAATTATTAAATAATTCAGGTGTTGCATTAATTTTTGATATATGAATTGTTATAGGTTTATTAATTGAGTTTTGCATATTTTTTTTTTCTATTTCTTTTTTTTCATTTTCTATTCTTTTTTTCTCATTTTCTTCTTCTTTCTCTTTGTTAATTTTAACTTTACACCCTTTTAAATGTTTATTTAAGTTTGATATACTTGAATATGATTTTTTACAAAATTGACAATTTAATTCATTTATATCTTCTTTATCAAATATTTCTTTATTTGTATCTTTATCATTATCATTATCTTTTTTATTATTTAAATTATTATTATCTTCAAAATTTTCTATTTCTTCTCTATTATTTCCAATACATGGATTTTTTCTATTTAAATGATATTCATAACTCCATTTTTTTTTAAACTCTGTTCCACATTTAATACATTTATATTCAGGCATTATTTTAATCTTATTTTCCTAATCATTCTTTATATTCTTTTTTTTCAGTTTTAACTAATATTTTTAGAATAAAATAATTATATGCTATTTTTACATTAAAATTATATAAATATGATTTTATCTAAATGTTTATTGTAAATAGAAAATATAAAATTTTTTACGCGTAAAATGTGGAAAATTGCGTTTTATAAAAAAAAAAATTAAAAAAATATAACAATAAAAAATAAAAAATAAAAAGAATATTATAAATTTAAGCTAATATAACAATAATTTATTTTTTATTAATAGCAATACAAAAAACGCCTAAAATGGATTTTTCCACCGTTTAAACGGTGGTGTTTTTTCCATTTTTTTGAAAAAATTTAGGTTTTTTGAAAAAAAACGATACAACAACTCGGACTAAGTTTCAACTAGTTTTTTTTTAATTATAAAATATTGTAAAATATTATTTATTTTCATAAAAACTATAGCAATAAAAATATTTTTTAAAAATATTCCATTTTAGGCACTTTTGCATTTTATAAAAAATATTGTATTAATAGCAATAATATTAAAATCATATATCAATAAGCAATAATTTTTATTGCTATTTAAAAACGCCTAATTTGGATTTTAAAATCCATTTTAGGCGATACAAAAAAAACACATTTTTTAATGTTTTAAAAAAAAAAAGGGATCGATCAAAAAAAAAAATTCGTGACTTCAAATTTGAACTAGAAAACTTGATCTTTTTTTGGTTTTTTTACGTTTTTTCGGTGGAATTTTATTTTTATAAAAATAATAATATATATAACAATGATTTATTGTATAATTAATATAGATCTTAAATAAAATATAACAATAAAAAATATAAAAAAATAAAAAAGAAAAAAGAGAAAAAAGGAGTCATCCCTTTTTAAAATTAGAGTAAAAAAAGTTTACGTATATATAAAAACACATTTTTTAATAAATTGTGTTTTTGCCAATAGGTTGCCAATTATTAGTGATATTGATGTGTCATTTGATTTTAATAAAAATATGATACATAAAAGACTATTTTTAAAAATGCAATGCCAATTTAAATGATAATTTTATGCCATTTTTTATAGAAAATGTCTGATACGGGATCTGGTTTTTTTAGAACATTTTTTAATATAGATACGGGATCGGATTTTGAACCATTTTTTTATATTTTTCTCCAAAAATACTTACATCAATTATTAATAATTTAATAATTCGTGATACTCTAAAATGTTGCCATTTTATATAAAAAATGTCTGATACGGGATCGGATTTTTATAAAAGTTATTTAAGTCCGATACGGGATTTGATTTAAGTATATATTGATACGGATTGACTTAAAAATATTTTTGATACGGAACGACTTTTTTTTATAAAACACGAATTATTAAAAAAATAATAATTTAAGTATGAGTTTTATGCCTTCAGCGGAAAATTTGTATTTTTTAACCAAAAAATGTCCGATACGGGATCGGATTTTTTTAGAAGATTTTTTTATAAAAAATAATATCGATACGGGATCGGATTTTGAACTTTTTTGTTTTGGAGATTTTGATTTTTTACGTTTTTGGAGTAAAGGTTGGCGTGTTAATAAGTCGTGTTTGATGTGGAAAATCTCTAAAAATATGCCAAAATAAAATCAAAAAATGTCCTATACGGGATCTGATTTTTTTAGAAGTTTTTTTTCGTCCTATACGGGATCGGATTTTGAACTTTTTAATGAAAGTTAGTCCGAATACGGAGTTTTTTATTTTTTTTGAAAAAATTTATGAAAAATATTTTATGAAAAAAAAAATTTAACAATTTTGGGTATAATTTTCTTGGGAATTTTTTTATTTACGTTATATATCAAAAATAAAAAAAAATATAAAATTAAAAATAATTTTATACAAAAATTTATTTTTAACTTAAAAAATATCTTATATGCTAAAAATATTTGGATTAATTATTATAAAATAATTAAAAATCAAAAAAAAATAAAATAATTAATTTATTTTAAACTAATACTTATTAAAATCACTATTATTATTATAAATAAAATAAAAATTAAATAATTTTTATATTCATTTTTAGTATTATCTTTTGTATATATATACTTATTTATAATAGTTTTTGTTTCTTCATTCTCTTTTTTCTCATCTTTTTTTTCATTTTCTGTACTTTTTTCTTTAGTTTGTTCTTTTTTAACAATATTAATTGTAGGATATTTAACTATATATTTATTTATATTTTCATTTAAACAATCATTATCTTGTAAATGAGGAGGACATAATTTATCATTATAATTTTGTATAGGAATGCATTTACCACTAGTAGTTTTTCTATCTTTATTTAAAGAAACACACCATTTGCACTTACCTTTTTTTGTACAATCACAACATTGATTTTTATTATTACATCTACAATAATTTTTGAATTTATTATTTTTAAAATTAGGACATGAAAATTTACATTGACTCATTTTTTATTATATAATTAATTTAGATATTTTTTTATAAATTGGTATTGAAATACCTTTTTGAAATTTAATGCTTAGTCTTCTGTTCAATTAAACGTGGGTTAACAATTGAATTGATGTACTTTCCAATGAGGAAAGAAGCATCATTAATGTCGGTATCACTGGCAACTCTCTCCATAGACAAAATAGCAGTAGGAGTGAGCACGCAGATTTCTTTCTTTCCAAGTTTCTCGTACTTGAATACTTCATCCCTCGTCATTTTATTAAAGAGCAGCTCAACTGCATTCTTCAACATACCCTCACCTTTAATCTTGATGTTGGTGTTCTCTTCAACATCGAAAAATACCTCTTCAAGACGATGAACAAGACCTCCAATGGTAGTAAATTTCCGATACTCGGGTTCATTGTAATCGCAAGTCCAATCAGTTGGGTAGTTGAAGTTAGTCTCAGCTAGCTCCTCAATCTTCTTAATAATCGCATCCGCCACATTAAAACCCTTCTTATTACATTCAATCTCAAATGGGCGGGAGTCTACAATTTCAACATTAGGATCCTCCATGCGCTGTACCATCATTGAAATGGTAGCGTCACGTTCCTCTTGTTCATTCTTCGCAATCTCCGCCCAAGAATTTGTTTTCTTGTTCTTGACGACAGACGCAGCTGTTTTAGCTACAACTGCATCGGTCTTGACGACGGCAGCAGCCACTTCAATAGGTGCAACTGCATCGGTCTTGACGACCGGAGCAGCCACTTCAATAGGTGCAACTGCCTCAGTCTTGACGACCGGAGCAGCCACTTCAATAGGTGTGACTGCCTCAGTCTTGACGACCGGAGAAGCCACTTCAATAGGTGCGACTGCCTCAGTCTTGACGACAGGAGCAGCCACTTCAATAGGTGCAACTGCCTCAGTCTTGACGACCGGAGCAGCTACGTTTTCAATACCGTTTTCGGGACCCTTCTTTGCGCCCGCAAGAGCGATACGCAGTTCAAGGCCCTTGTTCTTACTCTTCAAATAATCATTCTCCGCCTTAAGCTCCTCATTCTCTTGAGTGAGGAGACGAAGCTTCTGCTCCATCTCCTCCATCTCTCCAATAAATTGGACAAGACCATGCCCAAGGGCAGTGAGTTTCTTAGAAGCTGCGATTTCAATAGTGCTCATTATGTGAACTTTTGATAAACTGATTAATACAAGTGTATCTTTAGTAATAATTTATATTTTTTTATTTCTAGAATTGTTAGATATCAATTTTTTTTTTCTTTACGTTATTATTTTATACCATTATTTATTAAAATTTGATATTTTTAATAAATTTATAAAAAAAATTTATATATTTACGTTAAAATTATTTAAATAAATTTTTACTTTCACTTGCTTTTACCAATTTATATTTATTATTATTATTTTGATTATTATTATTATTTTTTTTTCCTACTATTTTTAATAAATTCGAAAATAAATTTAATCCACCCTTTAATGCTTCTTTTTCTATATCTTTACCACCAGTTATAAAACTACCACCTTTATTTATTTTAAACTTAATTTTTAACTTTTTTACCATTTTATTTTTCTATATATTTAATACAGATATTATTTTTATTTTCTTCATAATTTTAAGCACTTAGTTCATTATTTTCTTCTACTTGTTCTAATTCTTCAATGTCTTCATCATCATCATCATCTTCATCATCACATTCATCATCATTTTCATCACCTTGTTCATCATTATCATCTTCATAATCTTCATTTTCCATTTGTTGTATATCTTCCATAAATCTTTTCATTTTTTCAGGATCTATTTCACCATCTGGTCCTCTTAACATTTCCAATACTTTTTTACCTTCTTCACCTCCTGTTTCCATTAACATTTGTTCTAATTGTTCTTTATTAAAATCTCCACTATTCATCTGATTCATCATATTCATCAAATCCTCTGAACTACCATTTTCATCATCGTTATCACCATTCATATTCATACCTTGCATCATTTCCATCATTTTTGACATATCCATCCCTCCCATACCAGGCATTCCACCCATTCCAGGCATTCCACTCATTCCAGGCATTCCACCCATACCACCTCCCATCATTTGCATTTGTTGCATTTGAGACATCATATCATTGTATTCTTCGGGTTGTTCATCATCTTCAAAATCCATTCTATCCCAATTAATTTTAATAGAGTTTTTATATAAATCTTTAATTTTAGTTAATCTAGACCATTCAAGTTCTTCATTTTCTTTTTTAATAGCATTAATAATTTTAGTATCTTTAACTTGATAAGATGAAAAAGCACTTACAATGTTAGAAAACCATTCAAATTCAATTCCATATTTTTTATTTTGCCATTCACCTTCAAATGTATATTTTTCATCAATATTTACTTTAACATTTTTACAATCAGGAAGTAAAATTTCAATAAAAATATGAGTTGAGTTTTGATACCAACTAATATTAGGAGTTAATATTTTATTATCGCACATTTTTAAATTTATACTTTTATAAATAAATTTTTTTTTAAATTCAAATTCATTAAAAAAATAAATATAATTTATTTATAGATAAATGATTAATAATAAAAAAATTAATATTTTCTTTAAGTACTTAAAAAAAAATATTTTTTATATAATTCTAATTATTTTAATAATATTTTCTATATATTATTTTTTTTATTTAAATGAAGATAAAAAAGAACATTTTTCTGAAAATATACCTATTTATATTATAAACTTAGATAGAAGTCAAGATAGATGGTTTAATATGAAAAAACAATGTATTGGATTAAATTGTAATAGAATAAAAGCAATTGATGGTAAAACTTTAGATGAATCAGAATATAAAAATATTTTAAAAACAAATAATATGAAAAAAAATACAATAGCTTGTTTTATGTCTCATTTAAAATGTTTAAAAAAATTTATAAATTCAAATGATGAATATGTTATTATACTAGAAGATGATGTTAATATTGTAAATGATTTTAATAAAAAACTTAAAAATATTAAAAAAGAAATAGAAGAACAAGATGAAAAAATAGATTTAATATTTTTAGGTGGAACACGTGTATGTGGTACTAAATTTTCAAAATCATTATTAAAAACAAAACAAACAAATAAAGATTGTAATGCAGGTACATTTGGTTATATGTTATCAAAAGAAGGAGCAAAAAAAGTATACGATAAATTTAATAATGATGGTATACTTAAAATGTTTGATCATCAACTACGGGATTATTTTTCTTTTTTAAATGTATTATCTTGTAATCCACCATTAATAATTCATGATTTTGACCAAAAATCAGTTAGAATAAATAGAAAATATAATAATAATTATATAAAAAATGCTCAAAGTATAAAAGTAAATTAATAATATAATATTTTTTATTTTATTCTTTTTTTATAAATAATTTAAATTATTTAAATTAAATGAACTTAAAAAAAAAAGTTATAAAATGAATTAAAAAAATAAAATGTTTGCTGATGATTTAATCGATTTAAACATTATAAAAGATGAAATCTTAATGAAAGAAATTAATCCATGGGATAAAATTATTCTAGTTTATTTAGCTTATTTAGGTTATTTAAATATGCAAACAGCATATTACTCATATAAATCAATTGTATCTCATGATGAATTAACTTTAATGCAACAATTTTATCATTGTTTTTTATTAATGTATTGTATGGTAAATGTTAATCAAAGTTATCGTTATTTTTTATTAAAAACTTATACAATAAGTCCTGTTATAGCAAGAAAAATATATGCAAAATTTAATAAATATTTTGATTTTTTTGCCGAAAATGCAGATAATATAGGTGAATATATATCAATGAGCAATAAGATGAAAGATTTTAGTAAAAACATGAATGATTATGATATTAAAGTTAATGTAGAGATTAAACCAAAAAAGAAATATGATGATAGTAGTAGTGAAGAAGATAATAACGAGAATGAAGAAAATTTAGATGAAAATAATATATCGATTAATGAAGAATTAAGACAATATTATAATATTGAAGAAAATAATATCGGAAAAATGATTGAAGAAATTGAAAAAAATAAAAAAATATTTGAAAAGTTTAAAAATAATAATAATCTAAACAATCAAAACAATCAAAACAATCAAAATAAAGATAATGATAATGAAGAAGTAGATTAAATATTTTTATATTTTTATATTATTATATAATAGATAAATAAAATGAATAAGGATTCATTATATTTAATAATAAAAATATTAGTTTTATTGCCTATATTATATTATATAGGATATAAAATATTTAGTACTAAAGAAAAATTATCAGTAAATTTTAAAATATTTGTTGTTATAGTTTTTTCGTTTATTTTAATTATTCATTTTATGGATATAGTAAATTTAGTTAAAAGTGTTGTAAAAGGACAAAATATAGAAAAAGCTTTTGGATTTTTTGTTATGAGTTTAGCTATTTTTCTAATATTATTTAATTTACATAAATTATTAAGAATAAATAATTATTTTAATTGTTAAATTAAAATAAAAAAATAAAATTATAAATCTTTTTTAGAAAACTATTTATTTAAATGTTAAATAAATATTATATACAACTTAAAAAAACAAAAAAAGAAATAAAAGATAAATTAATAAAATATTTAGTAAATCCATTTTGTTATATTTATAATAAATATTATTATAACATAATTTACAAAACAAATCATCCTACTAATGATAATGAACCATTTTTTAAATTTTTAAATAAAAATTATGATGATAATAATGATGATGTACCTTTTTCTGACTCTGATTCACCATTTTCTAATAATGATATAAATGATGATATAATATCTAATGATTGTGATGAAGATGTTGATGTATCATTTGATAATTGAATATTATTTTCTTCTTTTAATTTATAATTTTCAAATGACTGATTAGATGAATAATATTGTATAAAATCTTTTATATTTTCTATTTTTTTATAATATTTACTTAAATGAATAAAATCTTCATTTAATAAACTATTTACTTTATTAAGAATTGGTTGATTATAATATTTATAAAAGACTTCATGTTTTTTTGCATTTTTTTTACCTTGACGGTGAATATTTTTTAAACCTAAATGAGTTAATACTTTATCAAAATCATCTTCTAAATTTTCATTTAATCCAATAAAATCTACACCTATTTTACCTTTTTCATTAATAATATGTCTTACTTGAGGCATTAATACATGCCAATAATCCCATGCATTCTTTTTAAATGGTTTATTCAAATAAAACATAAAAGGATATTTATTTTTATTAACATAATTCCAACCAGATACTATTTTATCATATGGATTTCTTATAAAACAAAATTTATAATATGTATCCCATTTTTCAGGTGTCATCCCCATTATTTGGTTACAATGTGGAGAAGTTTTATAATACATTAAAGTGCCATGAATTTTATTTTCATGAGATTTAATAGAATTGTCATAACTTCCACAAAATTGTTGATGATCAGGACGTGTTATATAATAATTTTTAAAACCATAATATTTATGTAAAACATCAGCTATATAAGTTCCAGCGGTTTTGGGTATATGAATAAAAATTGCTTTTAGATCATGATTTATACTACACATTAATTTTATTTATTTATTTGTTTTTAATATTTTTTTTATTATTTTTAATCGAATAATTTAAATTTATAAATATCAATATTAAATATTAATTTATAATAAAAATTCGGTTTATAATAAAAAAAAAAATATAAAAAAAATATAAAAATGATCCAAGTTCAAAATTATGATTTATTTATTTTTGATTTTGATGGAACTTTAATAAATACTGAATATTTTCATTATGAAGCATATATAATAGCTTTATCTCATAAAATTAATTTACCTAAAGATAAAATAAAAGAATTAATGACTTATAATATATATTGTAAATTTGCTCATTCATTAAATATAAAAGATATGCAAAATTATCTTTATTATCATTTTCAATATCCTTTAGAGGATTTTCAAGAATTATATAATTATAAACATAAAATATATTTAGAATTAGTTGAAGAAAATCAAGATAAATTAAAATATTCAAATGGTATTGAAAAATTATTAAATAATATAATTATTAATAATAAAGAATTTGTTATAGTCACAAATTCTTCTATAAAAAGTATAAAGTATTTTATGAACTTATCAAAATTTCATTTATTAAAATATGTAAAAAAAATATATAGTAAAGAAGATTTTTTAAATAAAAAACCTCATCCTGAATGTTATTTAAAAGTTTTACATGATTTTTCTCATTTGGAGCGAAAAATAGGATTCGAAGATAGTTTACGCGGTTTTCATTCTCTATATCAATTAAATCACTCTATAATACCTGTTTTTATTAATGAAACTGATTATTTCTATTATAATACAATACAAGATGAATATAAAAATACTATTTTCTTTTATCAAAATAATCAATTAACACCATCTTTTGAAAATAATCATAATAAATTAGACACTCATGATTCTCATATAATTCAAAATATGATTCAAAATTATACAAATCAAATTCAATTAAATAAACATATTATGGAAAAAGCTATTCGTGAAATATCTATTTTGATTAAAAATAAAAATCCTTGTAATAATATTTATTTAACTGGTATGGGTAAATCTGGTTATATTTGTAAAAAATCAGCATCAACATGGCAGTCATTATCTTTACCAGGTATTTATTTAGATCTTCCAAATTTACCACATGGAGATTTTGGTTTATTAAAAGAAAATGATATAATTATTTTTATATCTAATTCTGGTAATACTGATGAAATAGTTTATATATTAAAATATTTAAAAGAAAAATATCATAAAAAAATTTTAACTATTAGTATTGTTGCTAATACTAATTCATTTATGGAAAAATATTCAGATTTTACTTATGTATTAAATCCTATTATAGAATGTGATAATATAAATATGACACCTTCAACATCTAGTTGTTTGTTTATGATGTTATTAGATAATATAGCAATATATATTAAAAAAGATATAACAAAAGAAGAATTTAAATCTAATCACCCAGCAGGTTCATTAGGTAAAAAATAATAAATTTATTATTTTTTATATAAAATAACCCCAGTAAAATAACCTAATACAAAACCAACAGCTAAATCATAACCATCATCTCCACCTGGTCTATAATTATATGTTGAAAATTTTTTATTATTAAATATTTTATTTTTAAAATTATTTAAAATTCTAAACATCTTTTTTTTTATTTTTATTTTTTATATTCCTATTTCTTTAAATATAAAAAAAAGTAAAAAACGATAATATATTTTTAATTATTATTTTCATGTTCATCGAATATGCTTTTTTTATATCAATAAGAAAAGTCATGTTCTTCGAATATGCTTTTTTTATATCAAAAGTCATGTAAAATAAACATAATATACGAACAAATTTTTAATAATTGAGTATTTTCAGAAGAACCTTCATAAGAATTCTCAACTTCAGCTATTTTATTTATTATTAATGTTTTAATTTTTTCAGTAAATATTATTTTTTTATTTTTATATTCTATTTTATTATTATTAATCAAATCTAATAACATTAATTTTATAATAATTGAAGCAGAATATCCTTCCATAAAAAGATTTTCTATATATTTATATAAAATATTAAATTCATTTAATATAATTATTAACCATAATTTTTTTATAATAATATCTTCAGGATTACCTATTATTAACTCTATCATATTATTATTATTATTATTATTATTATTATTATCATTATCATTATTTTTTGATATAACACATAAATATTGTAAATAGTTAATACATTTTCTCATATCTCCTTCACACGAATTTATTAATAAATTAATATCTTTCTCACTAATTTTATAACTCTCTTTTTCTAAAATTTCATTTATTTTATATTTCATATTATCAAAACTTAGAGGTTTAAATCTAAATTTAGCACATCTTGATGATAATGGTTCTATAATTCTTGAATAATAATTACAAATTAAACAAAATCTTGTAACATTACTATATTTTTCAATTATACATCTTAGAGCTGCCTGAGCATCTCCTGTTAATGTATCAGCTTCATCTAAAATAATAATTTTAAAACTTATGTTATTTATTGTTTTAACAGATTGTTGTGCAAATGTTTTTACTTTTTCTCGAATAACTTTAATTCCTCTTTCATCTGATGCATTTAATTCAAGTACTCTTTGTTTATAATAATCTTCTCCAAAAATCATTTTAGCAAAAGCTAATATAGTACTAGTTTTTCCAGTACCAGGTGTACCATAAAATAATAAATGAGGAAGATTACCAGTTTTAATACAATTTTCTAATAACCGAATAACATGTTCTTGTTGTGATATTTCATATATATTTTTAGGTCTATATTTTTCTACCCAAGGTCTTTTATTATTTTTTATATTAATATTATTATTTTCTATATTATATGGATTATAATCGTTCATATTTATTAAATATGTTAATTGAATATTTAATTATATTTTGTTATTTAAATTAATATTTTAACGCACCTTTTTTTTAAATTCATTTTAATTTAATTAAAATTATTATTTAAAAAAATAAATAAAATAAAAAAATAAATAAAATCAAAAAAAAATAAATAAAATCAAAAAAAATAAATAAAGAACTTAAAAAAAAATTTAATAAATTAAATAATAATTTAAAATAAATAAAAAAATGAATATTTTTTATGATTCAAATACTTTTCAAAAATTAGATATTAATTCAAAAACATCGTTTTATTTAGTATCTTTTAAATATTTATTAAGTTTTCATCCTATAATACCAACAATCCAACGAAGTTATATAGAAGAAAGAGTTGATTATTTTTATAATCAATTATTAAATAATTTACAAAAATATAATGAAATTTATAATTTAAATCCTATTCATTTAGGAGAATTAGATGGTAAATATTATATATTAGATGGTCAACATCGTTATATGGCATATTTAAAATTATTTGAAAATTTTTTTTCAAATAATAATATGGATTTTAAAATAACTTTAATAAATCATGAATGTAAAGATCAAGATGAATTAAAAAGAGGTTTTATAGAATTAAATAATAATTTTATAACAAAAGAATTGATATTAGATTTAAATGATATGGATACGGGAGAAATTTTAAAAAACTATATAAAAGAAAACTTCAAAGATCATATAACTAATTCCGAAAATCCAAGATTCCCAAATATAAATTTAGATAAATTTATAGATTTACTCATGAAAAGATTTAAAAATCAACCAGCAAGTGTAATCATAAAAAAATTAAATGAAAGTAATAGAGATATAGCTAAATATTTATATGAAAAAGATATAGGAAACTATCAAACTATAAAAAACAAAGGTGGATTATATATGACTTATATAATTTATAAAAAAAATGAACCCGAAAATAAAGATGGAAGAAAAAAACTTCCAAGTGCTTTAAGACGTGCATTATGGGAATCAAAATTTGGTAAAGAAACAACAAAAGGATTTTGTTTTGTATGTAATACTGATATTTATATACATGATTTTCACTGTGGTCATAAATTAGCATCAAAAAATGGTGGTTCTGATAATATAACAAATTTAGAATGTGTTTGTTCTCATTGTAATCTTTCAATGGGTACAGAAGATATGATGATTTTTAAAAATAAATATTTTTAATCTAATAAATATTCTAAAGATAAAGCATGATAATAAGAACATATACACTTCCAATAATTATTTTTAGTATATTGAGCTAAACCTAACCATATAACAATTAAAAGAGCATAATGAATTTTTTTAAAATATTTATCTAAAAATTCTTTAGATAATTCAATTGTTGGAATATTAAATTCAATTGATTTATTATTTTTATTATAAAAAGAAGGTTGAAAATAGAAAGATTGTTGAAAATTATCATATCCATTTAATGCATATAATATTTTAGCATAATCATAATCTTTACTTCCAAATACTTTAGTTTTTCCAAAACCACCTCTTGGATCAATAAATTTAATATCTTTATTATCAGGATTAATCATAATATTCGAAAAATTTAAATCACCATGAATAATATTATAATTATAATTTTCTTTTAAATTATCTAAATAATCAAAAATTATATTTTTAACTTTTTGAAAAACAATATCAAATGAATTTATTTTTTTTCCATTAACATATTCAATTTTTTCGATTGAATCTAAAATAGGTTTTATATCTTTTAATCTTTCTTTTATTTTTGTCTCAGTCTCAAACATATAATCATACATAAAAGTTATTTTATCAATTTTTTTATTTTCAATTGAATGTAAAAAATTTACATTTTCTATCATTTTTTCAATAATTAATTCTTTATTTTCTTTACAATCTTCTAAATATTTATTTAATGTTATATAATTATCTAAATATTCTAAAACATAAAATTCATTTGACAAAAATATTATATTAGGTATAGGTAAATTAAAATCATTATTTGATTTATGATTTTTTAAATATTTATACCAATTAATCTCGTTTTTTATTATAATTTTTCCTTGATTATCTACTCCTCTTTTAAATACTGTTTTTTTTTCTTTATCAATAATTAATTCATTAAAATGTCTACAATTTATTTTTATTTTTTCATATTCTTTTCTTAAATTATCTAATTTTAATTCATCTCCATAATCATTAATTTTTTCTAATTCATATTTTTGTATTGAATTATATTTATCTAAATAATCAACAATATCTGTGTTTTTTATTATATTTATATCTTCTTTTATCAAATTTATATTTTTTATATAATAAATACCTATTATATCACCTCCAGTTTTTCCAACATTTTCTATTTTATTAAAACTATTATTATATTTATATCTACATTCATATCCATTTGTAAAAATACAAACATTTTCTTTAATTAAATTAAAATCAATATTTACTTTTTCATCTGGATAAATATCACACCATGTTATACATAATTCTTTATTTTCAAAATATTGATTATAATTAGTTAAAATACTTTTTATAGTATATGCTGTACCATCACTATCAACATATGGAATTATAATTATATTAATATCTTTGTGAAAATTATTTATATAATATTCAGTTAAATTTATATATGAAGGATGAATAACTAAATAAAAAGAGTCAACATATTTTTTCCAATATTTAATTATATGATATAAACCATAAAAATGATCAATTGATATTAAATATTTAGGTATTATATTATGAGTTATATTAGATACTCTAGAACCTAATCCAGCAGCTACAATTAATAAATTCATTTTTTAATTAATAATTAAAAATCTTATTTTATTTAATTATTTTTTTTTGTATTTTTTATCTTATTATATCACTTTATAAATTTTAGGATCTATAAATCCTACAAAATTTTTAGCACTATGTCCTTTATAACCTTTATTATCAGCATGATTTACTGAACCTGCATTCATATGTTGAACTAATGATACAGATGAAACTAAAATTTTATTTGATCCTGGAAAATAATGTTCTATACTTCTTCTAAATTTACTATCAGGTTTTCCTACTTTTTCAAAAAAATGAGTTATAATATATTTTGCTAATTGAGGTTTAAATATTGTACAACAAGAACCAAAATAATTATATATATAAGCAGAGTGTGCTAAATTATTATTTTTCATAGGAAAAGTTATAAATGGTACATACAAACTAGAAAAAATTGTAAAATTTGCAAATCTTTTAACCCACGCATCCATATTTTCTAAAAATTTTTTACAAACCCATATATCATCATCCATCCAAAGAATAAAATCATATAAATCTTCTAATTTATTATTTTCTTTAAGTTCTTTCTCAAATTTAGTTAAATATAAAAACATTCGATGAGTATTTGTAAATCCATCTAAAGGAAAAGTGTTTTCAATAATTTTAATTTTTAAATTTGAATATTTTTCTTTATATTTATCTAAAAAGTTTAAATAATCAATACTTTTTGAACCAGATTCAAATAATAAAAATTCAATATCAATTTTACTTTCAAACATACCACCATTTTCAAAACTTTTAAATGTGTCTTCTATTATATTTTTATGTCCTTTTTCCTCTCTATTAACACATGTTATACATATAGCATATTTTAATTTTTTATTTTTAGGTATTGGTTTTAAATTAATTATTTTATTCATTTTTATTTTTTATTTTATTATTTTTTTTTTACTTTTTATTTAATTAATTTGAACTTATTTTATAAAAAAAAAATACAAAAAAAATACAAAAAAAATACAAAAAAAATACAAAAAAAATACAAAAAAAATACAAAAAAAATACAAAAAAAATAC
>JACCED010025795.1_pt1 | contig 39457 bp, 28 predicted proteins | sample 7455021 | NCBI WGS metagenome assembly JACCED01 (sample SAMN15323456, study PRJNA562643) | freshwater metagenome | isolation source: river surface water | place: USA:Blue River Watershed | collected 2017-08-19
CTTTTTTCGAAGACTTTATGAAGCCAACATTCCGCCCGCACCGTAAGAAGCGCGCCCGTAAGATCGGCTACCGCGCCCGGATGGCCACCGCGCACGGCCGCAAGGTCATCAAGTCCCGCCGTCGCAAAGGCCGCAAGCGGCTGACGGTCGTCTGAAGCCCACCGGCCGGCGCGCCCGGCCGGAACCGGCGGGCAAGGCCGCGTGCTCATGAAGTTTACGCCCGCCCATCGTCTGACCCGCGCCCGCGAAATCCGGGCGGTACGCGAGCAGGGCCGCAAGTTGGACTGCCGCGCCTTCACGCTCTGGTGGAAACCCCGCGCAACCGATCAGGCGGCCGGCACCGGGCCACGCGTCTGCGTCATCGCATCGACGGCGGCCGTCGGCCGGGCCACCCACCGGAACCGCGCCAAGCGCCGCCTCCGGGAAATCTTTCGCCACGAACAGGCCGGGGCGCCCGCCGGATGCGACCTCCTGATGATCGCCCGCCCCGGCACGCTGAGTTGGAGCCTTCCCCGTCTCGAGGAGACCTTCCGGGAGGCCTGCGGCCGCATCGCGGCCGGGGAACCCAAGTCGTGAGCCGAAATCCCGAACCTGGCTTCCTCGCCCGCCTACTCATCACCCTGGCGCGCCTCTACCAGCGAACCGTTTCGCCGATTCTGCCCGTGATCACCCTCGGCGCCTGCGCGTGCCGTTTCGCACCGACCTGCTCACACTACGCAATCCAAGCCCTCGGGACGCACGGAGCGATGCGCGGCACCTTTCTTGCAGTTGCCCGCCTCGCCCGCTGCCACCCGCTGGGCCGCGGCGGCCTTGACCCGGTCCCAGCCGCGCGTCCCGTGTGCGCACGGGTGACACCGACCGCCTCCCACTCCCTTTCCTGATGGACAAGAAAAACTTCGCCATCGGCGCCGTCCTGCTCGTCGCCGCGTTCGCCCTGCTGATCTTCGGTCCGAAACCGCCGCCCCCGGCGCCTGCGGTACCGGAGCCGACCCCGGCTGCAACCACGGGCCAAGGGACAACCCCTTCCGCGCCCGGCGCGCCGGCGCCGGCTGCCTCCGTCAACCCCACGGCTCCCATCGTCGCGAGCGTGCACCGCGACGTAGCCGACGTCCGGATCATCACCCTCGAGAACGAGTTCATCTCGGCCCGCCTCACGAACGCCGGCGGCGCGGTGCGCGACGTGGCGTTTCGGAAATATCCGGCCCTCCTCGGCAAGCCGGACCCCTACGTTTTCAACGAACTGCACGAAGATCCGCTGCTGGCGTTCACCGACTACCCGGGACTCGGACGCGGCACGATGTACGAAGTCGTGAGCAGCTCGGCCACGGAGGCCGTGTTTCGCCATGTGCTCGACGGCCGCATCGAGGTCACGCGCACCTACCGCCTCACGCGCGACGGCGAGAAGGGCGCCGATCCGTACCGCATCCGGCACGAGACGACCTTCCGGAACCTCGGGAGCGGCACGCAGCCCCTCGGCAAGGCCTCGCTGAGCCTGGGCACGGCCGGCCTGATCGACGCGGCCGACGTGGGCCAGTACCTGAACGTCGTCACCTACGATGGTAACGACACGCACTTCACGGAAAGGTCCGAGCTCGAGGGCGGCGGTTTCGGCTCGCTGTTCGGAGCAGGCCGGCCGGCCGTGGCGACGCTGGAGCGTCCCGGCAATGTCGTCTGGGCGGCGGCGAAGAACCAGTTCTTCACCAGCGTCTACACGCCCGAGAAGCCGGGAGCCGGCGTCGCGGCGCGACGGATCGAGCTGCCGCAGTTCCCGGGCGCGAGCCACCCGCACATCGGGCTGGCCGGCGCGATGCGGTTCGACCTGCCGGTGCTCGCCGCCAACGGCTCGGCCACGTTGCAGGGCATCCTCTACGTCGGCCCGCAGGAATACCGCCGGCTTTCGCGCTTCGAGCAGAACGAGGACCGAGTGCTCCCGTACACGCAGTACTTCTTCAACCGCATCTTCCTGAGCGGCTACGTCGCCCCCCTGCAGAACATCCTCCTGAACCTTACCCACGGCTGGGTCGGCAACTGGGGCGTCGCCGTGATCCTGATGACGCTGATCCTGAAGATCATCAGCCTGCCCTTCACCCTCGCCGCCTCCCGCTCGGCCAAGAAGATGGCCAAGCTTCAGCCCGACCTGCAGGCGATCCGCGAGAAGTACAAGGACAACCCCCAGAAGCAGCAGCAGGCCACGATGGAGCTCTTCAAGGAGAAGCGCATCAACCCGCTGGGAGGCTGCATCCCGATCCTGATCACCTTCCCGCTCTTCATCGGGTTCTTCGCCATGCTCCAGTGCACCGCCGAGCTGCGCCTGCAGCCCTTCCTGTGGGCCAAGGACCTGGCGTCGCCCGACACCGTCGGCCACCTCTTCGGCATCGCCTGGCTGCCCATCAACATCATGCCGATCCTCATGGGCGCGACCATGGTCATCCAGATGCGCCTCACGCCCACCCCGTCGGTGGACAACATGCAGATGAAGATGATGAAGATCATGCCCTACGTCTTCACCCTCTTCTGCTACGGCTTCTCATGCGCGCTTGCCCTCTACTCGACCGTGAACGGCGTCTTCACCATCGTGCAGCAGGTCATCGTCAACCGCATGAAGGATCCCGACGAGACACCTGCCGCCGTCCCCGCAACCGGCGGGCGTACGATCAAGAACGTCACGCCCAAGAAGCAGAAGTGACCCGCCCGCGGCGCCGCCGCCGCCCGCGCTTCACGTCTCCATGGCCGGCCACAACAAATGGTCCAAGGTCAAGCGGCTGAAGGCCGTGACCGACTCCCGCCGCGGCAAGGTCTTCTCCCGCCTCGCCCGCGACATCACGCTCGCCGCCAAGTCCGGCGGCGGCAACCCCGACGGCAATGCCCGGCTCCGCACCCTCATCCTTAAGGCCCGCGAGGCCAACATGCCGGCCGACAACGTCGACCGCGCCATCAAGAAGGGCACCGGCGAGCTGCCGGGCGTCGTCTACGAGGAGGTGACCTACGAGGGCTACGGCCCCGGCGGTGTCGCCTTCATGGTCAAGGTCACCACCGACAACAAGCAGCGCGCCGCCCAGGACGTGCGCGCCGCCTTCGCCCGCTGGGGCGGCAACCTCGCCTCCGCCGGCGCGGTCTCCTTCCAGTTTCTCCACGCCGGCCAGTTCCTGATCTCCCGCGACCGCGCCACCGAGGACGCCCTGATGGAAATCGCCCTCGAGGCCGGCGCCGATGACGTCATCGCCAGCGAACAGGGTTACGAGATTCGCTGCGGCATCCACTCCTTCGACAAGGTCTCCCACGCGCTCGAACAGAAGGGCATCAAGGCCGACAGCGCCGAGATCGCCCACATCCCCGTGAACACCGCGCCGGTGAAGGACACCGCCCACGCCGACGCGCTCGAGCGGCTGCACGACGCGCTCGACGAGATCGACGACGTCCAGCAGGTCTTCTCCAACGAGGAGGTCGGCGCCTGAGCTGGCTCCGCCCGGCCGCCCCGGACCGCCGCTTGCCTCCGTCCCGCCCGGCTGTTCCGCTCGCCTGCCGCCGATGACCGACGATCAGGACAGCGCCACGCCCGCCCCGGGCCCGGCCCGCCACCTTTCGCCCGGGGACGTGGGCCTCGTGACGCCCCGCGACTTCGTCCACCGCGAACCCTTCACTTTCCGCAGCGGGCAGACGCTGCCGGGATTCACGCTGAGGTACGAAACCTACGGCGCGCTCAACGCCACCCGCGACAACGCAATCGTCGTGTGCCACGCGCTAAGCGGCGACCACCACTGCGCCGGCTGGCACTCGCCGGAGGACCGCAAGCCCGGCTGGTGGAACAACCTCATCGGCCCCGGCAAGGCGGTCGACACGCGGCGCTTCTTCGTCGTTTGCGCCAACGTCCTCGGCGGCTGCCAGGGATCCTCGGGGCCCTCGTCGGTGAATTCCGAGACGGGTCGTCCGCACGGCATCACCTTTCCATTCGTCACCATCCGCGACATGGTGCGCGCGCAGAAGCTGCTGCTCGACCACCTCGGGGTCGTGGGGGTGCACGCGGTGGTCGGCGGCTCAATGGGCGGCATGCAGGCGCTGCAGTTCGCCATCGAGTACCCGCGGCTCGTGCGCCGCGTCCTCGCCATGGCCACGACCGGCCGCGAGAGCGCGCAGGCGATCGCCTTCAACGAAGTCGGCCGTCAGGCCATCATGCAGGACCCCGCCTGGAACCACGGCGACTACCCGCGCGATGGCGGCCCGCGCGTCGGCCTCGCGATCGCCCGCATGATGGCGCACATCACGTATGTCTCCGACGCGTCGATGGACCGGAAGTTCGGCCGGCGGAAGAAGGACACCGCCGCCACCGAGGCCTACAACTTCGACCTGCAATTCGAGGTCGAGGGCTATCTGCGCCACCAAGGGCAGAGCTTCATCAACCGCTTCGACGCCAACTCCTATCTCTACATCACCCGCGCGCTCGACCAGTTCGACCTCGAGGAGGGCGGTCAGAGCCTTGAGCAGGCCTTCGCGCCGGTCGAGGCAGAGACGCTCGTCGTGGGCTTCACCAGCGACTGGCTCTTCCCGCCCGCCCAGAACCGGCGCCTGGCGCTCGCGCTCCTGCGCGCGGGCAAGCGCGCGAGCTACGCCGAGCTCGCGACCGACCTCGGCCACGACTCCTTCCTGCTCGAGTCGGAGGACCTCTACGCCCTCGTGCGCGCCTTCCTCGAGCGCGAGGGCGCCGAGCCCGTCAGCTACGAGATCTGAACCTCCCCGAGCCGATGCCACGCCACGCCGAGAAACGCACCGTCGACATGCAGGTCATCGGGGACTGGGTGGAACCCGGCGCCCGCGTGCTCGACCTGGGTTGCGGCCAGGGGGCGCTTCTCGGCTACCTCGTCCAGTCCAAGCAGGTCTCGGCGGTCGGCGTCGACCTCGACTTCGCCAAGGTCACCGCGTGCGTGCGCCGCGGCCTGTGCGCGTACCAGGGCGACATGACGCGGTTCATGCGCGATTTCCCCGACAAACACTTCGACCGCGTCATCTGCTCGCGCACCGTGCAAGAGCTCGCCGACCCGGCCGCCGTCATCCTCGAGGCCTTGCGCGTGGGCCGCGCCGTCACCGTCGGCTTCGTCAACCACGGCTTCTGGAAGAACCGGCTCAACGCGCTCCTGCAGGGCAGCAAGATCCGCAACGAGGTCTACACCACCGAGTGGTTCGAGAGCCGCCCCTCCAACCCCGTCACCGTGCTCGACTTCGAGCGTTTCTGCGCGGCCAAGGGCATCCGCATCTCGCGCCGCGCCCACCTCGCCGGCGACTGGCGCACCCCCTGCCCCGCCCTGCCCAACCTGCTCGCCGGCTACGCGCTTTACGACCTCGCCCGCTGACGCGGCGCGATCCTTGCTTACCCAACCCACATGCACCGCACCCGCCTCCGCCTCCTCGCCGGCGCCCTCGCCGTACTCGCCCCCACCGTCTCCGCCCAGAACGCACGCACGGGCGCCGTCGCCAAGCGCTACGCCGAGCTCTGCGCCAATTGCCACGGCGACAAGCTGCAGGGCGCGCAGGCTCCCTCGATGCTTGACGACACGTGGCTCGTCGGAGGCGACGACGCCTCACTCGAGAAGAGCATCCGCACGGGCTTCCCCGACAAGGGCATGCCCGCCTGGGGCAACGCGATTCCGGACAAGGAAATCCGCGCGATGGTCATCTTCATCCGCGAGCAGCGCGACCTCTCCCGCCGCGGCCAGCTCCAGTTCAACAAGCCGGCCGACGCCGTCACCACCCGCAGTCAGCTCCATGATTTCCAGGTCGACACCTGGGTCGGCGGGCTGAAGGAACCTTTCTCCCTCGCCTTCCTGAAATCCGACCTCGCGGTCGTCACCGAGAAGCGCGGTCACGCCTTCCTGATCGAGAAGGGCAAGCTCGCCGCGCGCCCGCTCACCGGCCTGCCAGCCGTCGACACCGCCAGCCAGGCGGGCCTCTACGATGTGGTGCCGCATCCCGACCACGCGAAGAACGGCTGGATCTACTTCGCGTTCAGCGACCCGCGGAAGGATCCCGAGGGCAAGCCGGTGAGCCTCACGCGCATCATCCGCGGCCGGATCAAGGACGGCGCCCTGATCGACCAGGAAACCGTCTACGAGGCGCGCCCAGAGCACTACATCAAGTCCGGCGGCGTGCATTTCGGCGGCCGCCTTGCCTTCGACAAGCAGGGCTACCTGTTCTTCACCATCGGCGACCGCGGCCAGGGCCCGCACGCGCAGGACCTCACCCGTCCCAACGGCAAGGTGCACCGCATCCACGACGACGGCCGCGTGCCGGCCGACAATCCATTCGTCAACCAGCCGGGCGCCTGCACCACGATCTGGAGCTACGGCCACCGGAATCCCCAGGGTCTCAGCTTCAATCCGGAAACCGGCGACCTTTACGATCTCGAGCACGGACCACGCGGCGGCGACGAGGTGAACTTCGTCCGCAAGGGAATCAACTACGGCTGGCCCGTCATCTCGTACGGGATGAACTACGACGGCACCACGCTCACCGACCTCACCGCGAAGGAAGGCATGGAGCAGCCCGCCTCCTACTGGGTGCCGTCGATCGCCCCCTGCGGATCCAACTTCTACGCCGGCGACCTTTTCCCGAAATGGCGCAACCATCTCTTCGTCGCCACGCTCGCCGCGCAGGAACTCCGCCGGCTGGAACTGAACGGCGGCAAGCTCGTGGCGCAGGAGGTGCTCTTCAAGGAACTCGGCCGCATTCGCCACGTCATCGGCGGACCCGACGGGGCGCTCTATGCGCTGCTGCCGGAGCGCATCGCCCGCATCGCCCCGCCGCCCTCCCCGAAGGGCTGATTGGCAGGGCCCTGCGCGGCTCCGCGCCGCGCGCGACAGCGGTCGCTGCAGTACTTCACCTCGTCCCACACGCGCGCCCACTTCCGCCGCCACACGAACGGCCGCCCACACACCGCGCAGGGCTTCGACGGCAGGTGCTCCTTCCGCACGCCCTTCATGGTTCCAAGCTCCGCGGCGCCGATCGACCGACTTCCTCCAAGGCGAAGGCCTCCACCTCCACGCCGTCCGAACAAAGGACATGATCGGGCCCGCGGCCGGCGGGCTCAAAACCCGCCGCGGCGAACAGGTTCTCCTCACAGGCGGTGACGACCGCGCGGCGCAGCGGGTAAGGCGGATGCGCCACCGCGCCGCGGAAGAGCCGCGCGCCATCCGTCGCGTAGAAGCGGTAACGCTCAGCAAGGAAGTGCTCCAACGAGCCCGGCCCCGGCGCAGGCAACGGCTCGCCGGGAGTCCACGCGAAGCGGGAGCCAGCCCCGGTCGCACGGCGCCGCGAGCAAAGTTCGCGACCGCCCGCCGGATCTCGGTCCACCTTCATCCGCGAAACGTGATAAGGCAGGTGGAAGAACCGGCGCGCGATGGCGACCGCCAGCCACTGGGCTGCATCCAAAGAAAAGAACCAGACGCCCGGCACCCCGGCGCGGTCGCGAACGTACGTACGGAGGTTCAGCTCCGGAAAATCGGAAATCCCGGGCACCGGCGGCAGGAACGCGGGCCGCACGCCGGCCATGACGAAAGGCACGATGCCGAGGAACGCGCGGTCCTCGTGGAGATCCAACTCAAGGCCCGGCGGCAGCGTCGGCCGGATCAGGTCAGCGCAAGTCTCCCAATGCAGGAAAAGCAAGTCGCGCCACCGCATCCGCATCCGCGCCCGGCCGGGCGGCCGCGCGGGCACCGCGGCGGAGGCTTTCCCGAGCAGCGGTGCGGAGGGCGGCATGCCGCAACGGAAGCCGCCGCGGCGAAAGCGCAACCGCGCCGAACCGCGGGCGTTTGACGCCGCCGCCCGCCCACCCACGCTCCGCGCGTGCTCTCCGACGCGTTCAGCGGACTGCAGAAGCTGATGCTGCCCGACCAATGGCAGGCGCGGGCGCTGGCCGGGCTGCGCGAGGGCCGCGACGTGATCGTCGACGCTCCGACCGGCGCCGGGAAGACCTACATCTTTGAACGCTGGGCTGAGCAATCGGGATTCACGCGCCGCGCGCTCTTCACGGTTCCCACGCGGGCCCTCGCCAACGACAAGTTCGCGGAATGGCGCGCCCGGGGATGGGACACGGGCATCATGACCGGCGACCTCTGCGTGAACCCGGAGGCGCCGATCGTGGTCGCCACCCTCGAGGCGGTGCAGGGACTCGTGGTCGCACCGCCGGGCGGCCGCTCGGCGCGCGGCTTCCAGCTGCTGGTCATCGACGAGTACCAGTGGATCGCGGATCCCCACCGCGGAAATCACTACGAGGGCGTCGTGCTGTTCGCATCGCCCGGGCTGCAGCTGCTGCTCCTTTCGGGCGCGGTGGCCAATCCGGATGAAGTCGCGGTGTGGCTCACGCGGCTCGGCCGCCGGCCCGCCGTGGTGAGGCACGCCGAGCGCCCCGTGCGCCTCGAGGAGGTGGAGGTCGACGAGCTGATCCACGGCCTGCCGCGCTGCATCGAAGGATTCTGGTCCCGCCGCGTCGCCGGCGCGCTGCGCGAAAACCTCGGACCCGTGCTGCTGTTCGCGCCGCACCGGGCCGACGCCGAGCGGCTGGCGCGGCAATTCGCGCGCGAGCTGCCGCTGGCCGACCCGCTCACGCTTACGCCGGAGCAGGAGCAGCTCTGCGGCCCCCATCTTGCCCGGCTTCTCCGCGCCCGGGTCGCCTGTCATCACAGCGGCCTGAGTTACGCGCAGCGCGCCGGCGTGATCGAACCGCTCGCCAAGGCGGGGCAGCTCCGCGCCGTCGTCGCCACGCTCGGGCTGAGCGCCGGCATCAACTTCTCGCTGCGCTCCGTCATGATCACCGCGGGCAGCTACCGGCACGACCACCTCGAAAGGGAAATCGCGCCGCACGAACTGCTGCAGATGATCGGTCGCGCCGGCCGCCGCGGGCTGGACGAGGCGGGCTTCGTGCTGGTCAGCGGCACCACCCCGCGTCTGCGTCGGGCGGAGCCCTTGCGGCTCCGTCGCGCCGTCCCGCTGCCCTGGGCGCTCTTCCTCCGCCAACTGCGCGGCGGACGTGACGCCGGCGAACTCGCCCGCACCGAATCCGCGCGACTTTTCTCAGCGGAGCCCGTGCCGATGGGAATCGAGCGCACACCGCCGGAATTGTCGGCCGGCCTGCCCTGCGGGGAAAGGACCGACACCGGCCGCGCCCGCGTCGTGCGCCGGGATCGTAATCCCCTGCCCGCCTGCGCGACCTGCCCGTACAGGTCCGATTGCCTCGCGCTTTCCCCCGAGCCCACCCTGCTCTGGCAATGGCAGCGCGCCGGGATCCTGGACCGGCACCTCCGGCTCACCGTGCGCGGCGAGATCGCCTCGTTCTTCCTCGGGCCCGAGGGGCTCGCGCTCGCCGCCGCCCTCGAAAACCATCGCCATCCGCTCGACGACCTCGTGTTCGACGCGGCCGACCTCTTCGCCGCCGACCGTTTCACCGGCACCAACCCGCGCTGGCTGGGGCGATTGGCGGATTCCTGCCGGCTCGCGTACCGCCGGCTCTCGATCGAGGGCTGGCTGCGGGAGGGCGTGCCACCCCAGTACGGCTCGGGTGCCGGCGAGGCGGTACGTGCCCTCGTGGCGGAGGGTGCCCGCACCCGCGAGGTGCTCGACGAGGTGGAGACCGCGGGTCGAGGTGACATTGATCGCCTGCTTACCGAATGGCGCAGCCTGCTGCGCCAGGCCGCCGCGGCCGACGCGCTCATCGGCGACGGCGCGACCATGACCGCGCGCGACCACTTCATCGCGGAACGCTGGGACACGTTCCGGGCCCTCGCCCGCCACTGGCTCCGGGAGTCTCGCCTCGACGCGCTGCCGGAACTGCCGCCGCTCACGCCGGACCAGCGCCGGCCCGTCAACCACTCCGTGCTGCGGAACCCGCGACCCGCGCCTCCCGGCCGGCCGGTGGCGACACGCGCCTGATCAAGGCCGCGGGAGCCAGCGGAAAATCCCGTCGCGCTCCTTTGCCACGGTTTCGGCCCCCGCGGCGGCCGCGAGCCGCGCCTCGGTTTCACGGATGAGGTCAACGAGCGCGGTGGGCGGAACGGACTTCGCGGCCTTCAGCTCAAGCCGGCGCACGACGAAATCCGCCTTGATATTCCACAGCCCGAGCGCGGCGGCGGGAGGCAGGCCGCGTTGGCGCACCCATTCGTTCATGAGCCCTTGGTCGCCGTCGCGGCCCGCGAGCCAGGCGACGGCGTCCATCGGATCAAGCAGGGCGATGACCCGCCCGTCGTACTCGTCGCGCACACGCTGGCGCTCGAGCAGCGCGGGAGGAGTCAGGTCGAAGACCAGCGCGAATCGGTCTTGGAATTCGCGCTCAAGGCGAAAAACGGCGAGCACCTGCGCCTCGGTGGCTCCGGTGCCGGCGAGCGACCGCCGCACGGTCTGCCCCGCGTTACTCTCCACCATTTCCAGCGCGTCGAGCTCTTCGGGTGAGAGGACCGCCGCCAGATCGGCGCGCTTCTCCCGCTCCAGCAGCGCGAGCTGGCGCAGGAAGGCGTTGAGTCCGCCGGGGAATGAACCCGCGGTGGCCGCGTACTCGGCCGCCGCGCGCGTGCGCACATCGTCATAGTCGCGCCGGATACGTTCCACCCGCGCCTGTTTTTCCTGCGGCGAAAGCATCTCGCCGCCACGGAGGACGGCAGACGGAACGGTTTTTCCAGCGGACCCGCGGCCGCCAGCTCCGGCCATTTCAGCCGGAGCCGTGTTCGCGGAAGAGGACTCCGGCCGCGAAACGCGCCGAACGAGGAACACGCCGCAGAGCACGACGGCGAGCACCGCCGCCAGCAGGATGAACCTCGGCGCCTTCATGCGGCGGAACATGGCGGCCCACGCGGCCGCCGCCACCGATTTCTCGTTGCGCGCTCCGCGGCGGCGGCCCGCAATCGCCACCCGCGAGATGAGCGCCCTCCATTCCCGTTCCGTGCTGCAGCTCATCGGCGCCGCCCTCTGCTGGAGCTTCGCCGGCGTGCTCATCAAGCGCGTGGGCGACACCTGGCCCGGGCTCGCGGTCGCCGGCGCCCGCGGCGCCATCGCGGCAGTCTTCCTGCTGCTGACGTGCCGTGGCCTGCGATTCCCTTTCTCCCGCATACAGATCGTGACCGCACTCCTGTACGCGGCCTGCACGATCCTGTTCTGCTGGGCGACCACCCTCACCACCGCCGCCAACGCCATCCTTATCCAGTACACCGCACCGATCTGGGTCGCCCTGCTCGGGGCTCGCTTCCTCGGCGAGCGCGCCACGCGCCTCGACTGGATCGCCATCGCCGTGACCATCGCCGGCATGGCGATCTTCCTCGGCGACGGGCTCGCCTCGGGACACCTCGCCGGCGATTTCCTCGCGCTGCTCAGCGGCATCGGTTTCGGTGCAACCGTTGTCGCGCTCCGCCGCCAGAAGGACGGTTCGCCGGTGGAGTCGGTCATCCTGGGCAATATCATCGCCTTCGTCATCTGCCTGCCATGGATCCTGCGGGCGCCGCCGCTGCCTGGTGACGGCTGGATTGCCATCCTGCTGCTCGGCACCGTCCAGCTCGGACTCTCCTACTGGCTCTACACCCGCGCGATCCGCCACGTCACGGCGCTCGAAGGGGTGATCATCCCGATCATCGAACCGCTGCTCAACCCCATCTGGGTGCTGCTCTTCGTGGGCGAGGCCCCCTCCGGCCTCGCCCTGATCGGCGGCGCTGTCGTCATCGCCGGCGTGACCCTCCGTTCCCTGCTCGCCTCGCGCGGCCGCTCCTGAACGGGGGAACCTTCTCGCGGCCGAGCCGACCTTTTTCCCGTGAAGCTATCCCCGCTCCTCCTCGGTACCTCACTCGCGGCCAACGCCGCGCTCGTCGCGCTCGTTGTTTCCCGCGGCGGCGTCGAAGTTCCCTCCGCGAAGACACAAACCCCGGCCGCTCCCCGGCCGGCCGCCGATACCGCGCTCCGCGCCGCCCTCGTCTCGGGTGATCCCGCAGCGCTCGCGGCGGCAGGGGCACCCGAATCCCTCTCGCGTGAACTCGCCCTCGGCCGCCGCTTCGCGGCCCTCGCGACCAAGGCGCCCGCACCCTCCGCCGACCCGCGCTGGTGGCGCGCCAACCGATCCGGCGTAGCGGGCGCGGAACAGCAGGCGCAATGGCGCCGGGACGTCACCGAGGCCCTCGCCGCCGCCGGCATCGACCCCAAGGGCGTGTTCGGCCCCGGCGATCCCGGCCTCCTGTCGTTCCTGCCGGCCGCCAAGCGCGATGCGCTGCGGCGCATCAACCAGGACTACGAGGAGCTCACCGCGAAGTTCGGCGCCAACGGCGTCCAGCTCGCCTCCGACCGCGAGCGCCTGAAGCTGCTCCGCGCTGAACGCGAGCGCGACATCGCCGCGCTTCTCTCACCGGCTGAATCTGCCGAGTACGCGATGCGAACCTCCCCTTCGTCCGCGGTCATCCGCGCGCGCTACGGTGACGCGATCGAGACGGAAGATGAGTTCCGCCGCATCTTCGCGCTCCAGCAGGCGTTCGACGAACGCTTCCCCGCCGAGAACGCACGGGCCCGGGCCACGCCCGAAGGCATGAAGGCGTTCGCCGACGCGCAGCGGCAGCTGCAGGAGGACATCCGCAACGCCGTGGGCGAGCCCACCTGGACGCGGCTGCAGCGCGCGGCCGACGCCGACCTGCGCACGCTCGACTCACTCGTCAGCCGGCTGAACCTCCCGGCCGCCACCACAGATCAGGTGGCAGCACTGCGCGATTCCCTCGCGGTCGAGTCGCAGCGCATCAACGCCGACGGCTCGGCCGCGGCGCCGCAGAGACGCGCGCAGCTCCAGGAGCTCGCGGCGCGGGCCAAGCGGGAGCTAACCACCGCGCTCGGCCAGGAAGCGGCGGAAGCCTACGCGCAGCGGTCACCGTGGCTCGGCATGCTATCGGGCGGCCTGGCGTTCGCCACCACGCCACCGGCCGGAGGCCCCGCCGCTCCGCTGGCCGCGGGACTTCAGGGCGTTTATCCCGTGCTGCCCGCCGGAGCCGCGGCCGCCGGGGGCACCGCGCGGCAAATGGTGATCTCGGCAGAGTCGACCTTGTCCACGGACGCGCCGGTCGCGGGGCTACGCGAAGCCGTACGCGTGATGACCTTCTCGACCAGCGAGGCGGTTCCCGCGGTGACGACGGCGCCCGGCCAGGGCGCCACGATCATCGTGGCGCCGCCGGTTAACCCGCCCGCCGCGACGCCGGGACGCTGAACGCCCGGGGCGGCGCGCGGCGGGAAAAGAAATCAGTTTGAGCGGCTGACGTTGATCGCGGGATCAACGGGGGTGACGGGCGTGGTCACGACCGGGGCCGCCGGAGCGGAAGTCGACGGCGGCGTGACCGCAGGAGGCGTGACGGTTGCGCCGGAGCTCTGGCTGGCGCCGGTGGCCGCGCCGCTCGCCGCGGAGCTGGCGATCGCGCTGGTATTCACATTGGCGGCGCCCGATGAAGTCGCGCCGGAAACAGCACCTTGGGCCGCACCCGAAGCAGCGCCATTCGCAATGCCTTGGGCGGCGGCCTGAGCGGCGGCCTGACCCTGCGTCTGGGAAACTCCGGTCGTTGCTCCCGAGGCGGCAGCGCTTGCCGTCTGCTGGGCGATCGCGGTGGCCTGGGAGGGAGCAGACTGGGAGGCAACCTGGGAAGCCGCCTGCGAGGCGCCGGAAGCGGCGGCCTGCGCCGAGGAGGCCGAGCCGCCGGAGCCGACGGTGGCGCCCTGAGCGGCGGCAGTGGCGACCGCGGACGCGGCCTGGGCGGCGTTCGCACCAGCACTGGTGGCCACCTGTGTGGCCGCCTGCGCGGCGCCGGTCGCGGCACCCTGGGCGGCAGCCTGCGTCACTTGGGAAACGGCGGAAGGCATCGCCTGCTGCACCGCCTGGGTAGCGGCCTGCGCCACCTGCTGGGCGACCTGCTGGGCGGCCGTCGCGGCGGCCTGCGTGGCAGCCTGGGCGTTACCAGCGGAAGCGGCGGCCTGCGTGGCGACGGACTGGGCCGCGCCCTGCGCGGCGGCCTGCGTGACGGTCTGGGCGACCTGGGTCACGGTCTGGGCGTTACCCGAGGAGGCGGCGGCCTGCACCGCGGCGGTCACGACAGCGGCGGCCTGCGTGGGCGCGGCGGCCGCGGCGCTGGCGGCGGCCTGCGCGACAGCGGAGGGCACGGAGTTGACGACCGTGGCGACCGCGGTGTTCAGCTCCACGCCCGCGGTCGCGGAAGCGGCAGTACCGAAGCTCTGGGGATTGGCGGCGACGACAGCCACGGCCGCGACGGCCACGGCGGCCGCCTGGTTGACTGCCGCCATGACCTCCGGGTTGCTGGCGGCGACAGAGGCCGCCGTGAGGGCGGCTCCCCCCTGCACCGTGGAGACGGAAACCGAGCCGGCGTTGATGGTGACCGTGGGGACGTTGGGCGCGGAGATCGTCACCGAGCCCGAGGCCGTGACCACGGTGTAGTTCACGCCCTCGACATTGACCGTGTAGACGGTCCCGCGGGCCGCGGCCACGCCGCGCGGCGTCTTCACGCCGTAGGAGCGACCGGCGAGCTTGGCGCGGTCGATCTGCGAGACCACGCTGCCGCCCTTGAGTTCGAGCGTGGGTTCGTTGCCGGAGAGGGTGAGCACGACGACCTGCGAGTCGCGCTTGATCGTGGCGATCGCGCCGGAGACCGCCTCAAGGTAGACCTCCGCGGAGCCCGAGCGGATGGTCGCGGTCTCGGGCACCTTGAGGCCGACTTCGGCGCCGACTGAGCGGCCATCGGGCAGCAGCACCGTGGCGCCCTGACCGACGACCTTCAGGATCGTGGCCTGCTGCTGGGCAGGGGCGGCGGCCACGAACAGCAGCGGGAGCGCGAAGGCTAGGACTCGGCGGAGGAAGGATGAAGGATTCATTGAGCTGGGGTGATCTCCAAACCGGTACCCGATCCCGCCGCCGCTGGCAACGCGGGAAACCGGGCGTCATTTTTCGGTCATTAAGTGGGTGCCATCCCAATCCCCGGCCGGAGCCTCGCGGGCGAAACGATCCACCAGCCCGAGGAAGACCAACGACGGGTTGTTCTTCACGCCCGGCGTGCGCCCGGGAGCCTTGGGCTCGAGGGCGGCGCTCGCCTCGAATTCTCGCCGCGCGCCGTCGAAATCGCGGGCGCGGTAAGACTCCAAGCCGCGCGAAAATGCGGCGACGCACTCGGCGCCGCCGGCAGGCAGAGACCCGGCCTCGCCGAAGACCTCGTGGATCGGCACGGGCTCGGTACGTCCCTTCACGACGATGCGCCCGAGCGGACGGAACACGATCCGCCCGGGTGCGTGTCGCTCGCTCGCCGCCCGCGTGGCCTCGGTGCACATCACGTGCACGCCCCAGTGCTTGGCGCCTGACTCCATGCGGGCGGCCAGGTTCACCGAATCGCCCATCATCGTGTAGTTGAACCGCACGCGGCTGCCCATGTTGCCCACGACGGCCACGCCGGTGTTGAGCCCGATGCGCGACTGCATCGCGTTCACCGCCTCCGGCCAAGCGCCCGCCGCTCGCCATCGCTCCCGCAGTTCCGCCAGCCGTGCCTGCGACCGCAGCGCCGCGAGGCACGCATGGTGCGCGTGACCCGGCAGCAAGAGCGGCGCGCCGAACATCGCGACGACGGCATCGCCGATGTATTTGTCCAAGGTGCCTCCGGCATCCTGGATCACGTCGGTGCAGGCGGAGAGGTACTCGTTGAGCAGCTCCACCAAACGCTCGGGGGGCAGCAGTTCGGAGAAGGTGGAGAAGTCCTGGATGTCGCTGAAATAGGCGGTGATCTCCTCGGCCGAACCGCCGAGCCGCGGCATCTCCCGCGCCTGCACCATGCGCTCGACGACCGCCGGCGAAACGTACGTGCCGAACATTCCCTTGATCCGCTCCTTCGCCCGCTGCTCCGACAGCACCCGCCGCCCGATCGCCTGCACCTGCAGGCCGAGGAAGCCGAGCAGCGGCCCGGTGAGCGGCACCATCGCGCTGCCCTCGATCCAGGCAAACGCCGCCCCCAGGGTGAAAACAACGGGCACGCCGACGGCTGCGATCGCGTGCTCGCGCAGGCCGCGCTCCCCGAAGCGCCACACGCACAGCCCGCCGGCCAGCGCCATCCCGAACCAGATCCACGCCGGCGGAACCCGGCGCAGGTAGTCGCCAGCCAGGAAGTTTTCCAGCGCGTTGGCGTGGACGAGGACCAACGGCGTCTGTGCGGCCAAGGGGGTAGGCGCGAGGTCCGTCTGCCCGGCCGCCGTCTGCCCCACCAGCACGATGCGTCCGGTGAGCTGGGGCACCCGGCCCGGCTTCTTCTGGTAACGGTCCGTCAGCTGCGCAAGGGCCTGACTGTAACCATAGGTCACCAGATCCTCGACGCCGTGGCGGAAGTTCACGAGGTAAAGCCCTGCGTCGTCCACCGGGATCCTCGCCGATCCCAGCCGGCCGCGCACCTCGACCGCGTCACCCAGCCGCACGGTCACGTCGTCCGCCCCCGCCTGCCAATGCGCCATCAGCGCGCGGAGGCTCAGCGAGGGATGAATGAAGTCGCCGATGCGCACGACCAGGGGCACCGCCCTTCGCGTGCCGTCGCGCCCGGGCGGGGTGTCGACGAAACCGATCTCCGCCCGGGCCGCCAGCGGACCCGCGGGCAGCAGCGCCGCCTCCGCGGCGAGCACCCGCGTGCGGTCACCCTCGACTCGCGTCAGCCGCACCAGCCGGGAGCCGGTCGCCTCCGGGGATCCGGGCGCCGCTCCCTCGCCCGCGTCCGCGCCCATCGCGCCCAGCACCACCACGCCTCCGGCTCCACCGACCCCGCGCAGCAGGTGCGCGTCGTCCTCGGCGTCGGCCGAAGGTTCGGTGAAAAGGATGTCCCACGCACTCACGCTCGGCCGGCGCAGTCCCGCCAGCAGGAGAAAGTCACCGTGCAGGCGGCGTGGCCACGGCCACCGCCCAAAATCCCGTAGGCTCGCCTCGTCGATGCCGATCAGCGCGATCGAGTCCGACGCGTTCCGCGGTTGCAGGCCGGCCCGCAGGCGGGCGAGCCCGTCCCACGCGACGTTTTCCACCGACTCGAGCACCGGCAGGCGGGAGAGGCCGAACGCCGCCAGGCTGCTGATCAGGACCGGGATCAGCACGGTGCGCCAAGGAACCGGGGCAAGGGGCTTCGCCACGGGCCGCACGATGCCGGGCCGGAGGCGTCCACCAAGCCTATTCCTCGACGTTCAAGTCCGTCCCGCGGGACGCAGCTGCAGGATGACGTTGGCGGCAGTGATCAGTCCGCCGCCGGCGAGCAGCGTCCACGTGGCCCGCTCGTTGGGGTAGTCGATGGCCGCCCAAGCGGAGATGATTCCGGGAACGAACAGGGCGAGCGCCGAGGCGAAGATGGGCTCGACGCAGTAGATGAGGCCGGCCTCGGTGGCGGAGATGCGCGGCTGGAAGGCGATCATGATCGAGAACGCGCCGATCGTGCACAGGAGGGCGAGCGTCACCGTGCATCCGAGCCAGGCCCCGTTGCCCCAAGGGGCCGCCAGCGTCGCGGCGTCGGGCGCCAGCACCAGCGCCAGGGCCGAGAAGACGGCGGCCTGGGTCGAGAACATGACGAAGGTGACGCGGTCGGGGCGGTTACCCGCGAACTCGGGGCGTTCCAGGGTGAGGATTTGCCCCATGAAGAACACCGAGCAGAGGAGCGTCTCCCACTCGCCGCGGCCCATGCGCAGCTCCCGCCAGTCGAAACCTCCCAGGATCGCCACGCCGGCGAGCACCAGGGCGCAGCAGAGCCAGACGCGCCCTCCCGGGTTCACGCGTCCGCGCACCGCGAGCCAGACGGGGATCATGATGGCGTAGAACTGGGTGAGGAACGCCGACGTGCTCGCCGAGGTGAACTGCAGCGCGTCGTTCTGCAGGAGCATGCCCGCCGCGGTGAAGAAGCCGAGCCATAGTCCCTGCAGCCGCTCGCCGGCATTCGACCGCCACACCTGCGTGGGCCGGAGCGCGAACAGGAGCGCCACCGCCATGAGGAACCGGGGCGCCACGGTGTAGACCGCCGAGAACCAGGTTCCCGCCGCCGGCACCAGCTGCGCGTGGAGCAGGTTGATCGCCTTGATCAGGGGAAAGCTGAGCCCCCAGAGCGCGTTCGCGACCAGCAGCATCAGGACCGCGCGGGCACGGGGATCGGACCGGTCGCGGTTCATTCGCAGGCCGGCGCGGCGGCCGGGGTCGTCGCCCGCACAGGGGGTTCGGGCGTCATCCTCAGCGGCCCGGGGCGCTCAGGTCCGCGCGAGCGGCCGCAGCAACGCGAACTTCCCGCTCGCGGCCGGGGCGATGAACTTCCGCCGGAAGGCCGTCACGCGCGCCCGGACGCCGATCAGCTCCGCCAGCGACGTCTCCAGCAACGCATGGTCCGCCGTCGCGTCGGCGACATAGTGGAAGTCCCAGCGCGTCTCGCCCGTCTGAACCAGCGAGTAGTGCCAGCAGGCGAAGTCGGCCGGGAGTGCCGCGTCGATGTCGGTCGGCGAGAGCAGCGAGCCGTCGGGCCGGAAGAACAGGTTCCCTTCGCGGCCGAGCAGGCGGAAGCCGGAGGGGAAACGCTGCACGATGTCGCCCGTGTGGTAACGGAGCAGGGGCATCGCCTCGCGCCCACGCGTCGTCACGTGAATCTGGAAGACGTCCGGCAGCGTCGCCCGCCACGGCACGAGCTCGATGAAGGCGTTCTCGTCGATCACGCGCTGGTTGTCGCGGAACGCGTCGCCGACGAACAGGTAGCCCGCCTCGGTGGAGCCGTACAGGTCCACCTGCGCCGCGGGGAAGACCTCCGCCACGCGACGCCCGTGCTGCGCGCTGGCCTTGCCGTAGGTGAGGATCACCGCGCGCAGGCTGGGCACGGACACCCCGCGACGCCGCGCCGCGCGCGCAAGGAGCGACAGGTAGACGGGCTCCCCCTCGAGCACCTCGGGCTTCGTCGCCTGCAGCTCCGTCACGATGCGGTCCCACTCGCTCTCCGGGAAGGCGAAGGGATCGCTCGAAAGGTTGAGGTAAACGGTTCCGTCGAAGTAGCGGTGCGGGAACGGATGGTCCTCGTACGGGCACAGGTTGCTCGAGCATCCCACCGGGGCGAGGACGCACTTGCGGTAAGGGCGGTCGGTGAACTCCCGCAGGACCGGGGAGGCGCGGTAGGCGCGCGCGGTCTGCGCATTCCACCAGCCGTCCTCCATGATCACCGTCATCGGCGACTGGGTCGTGCCTCCCGTGCTCTCGTACTCGTACCGTCGCGCCTGCAGGCCGCGCTCAACCTCGGCGTAGTCGGCGAAGAACGCCTGGTGCCCGCGCTCCACGATCTCCCGCTTCGAAAGCACCGGGATTTCACGGAAACACGCCCACCGCAGCGGGTCGGCATGCAGGGGAAAGCGCCGGCCGTAGAGCGGACTGCGGCCGTAGATCCTCCGCACCTCGCGCTCAAGCTCCACCGGCACCCGGTCGCCTTCGGCGGCCCCGAGCGTGCCCGGGTCGTTCGCGAAGAGCGGAGCGGTGGTCATCACGGCACCGCGAGCAAACTTCCGGCCCATCCCTTGTCAAACGACGCGGCGGGGGTCTGCCCAGGTCGATTTACCCCGCGGATCCCCGGGCGGATCCAGATTCCTATCGTGGGGATGGACGCGGATCGACCCATCGATCGTTCAGAACGCCGGATCACACTCATGACCGCGGTTCGCTCCCGATCGGGTCAGACGGCAAGTACTAGGTGATTGATCACCCCGACGACGCCGGGACCGCGGACGCGGGCACTCGCGGCGGGCTGGAGTCATGGACGAAGGCGAAACCCCACCCGCCGGTGGCGCGCCACGGTCACGCGGTGAGCGAAAGCCGGTGAAAGCCCAGCCCGATCATCCAAGCCCCGTGGGCCGATGGCTTATGAATGAAGCCGGCCAACTGAGCGAAGAACGCGGGGTTTCAGCCTTCGCGCAGCCAAGTGGTAACGGTGGTGCCGGCGCCCGGCTGTGGTGCGTGGAACCGCAGCATGCCGCCCATGGCGACCACGAAGTCGCGGGTGATCCGGAGGCCGAAGCCAGTCCCGCGCTCTCCGGCGGTGCCGAGTTCGCTCGTCAACGGCTCCGCGCGTTCGAGCGCGGCAACCGTCTCGGCGGAAATACCCGCGCCGCAGTCCGTGATGCGCAGACCGATCCTGCCCGGCTCGCGCTCCAGGCTGAGCGTGATGCGCGTTCCCGTCGGGGTGAACTTCAGGGCGTTGGACAGGATGTTGGCGAGCACGTTGCGGACCAGCATGCCGGCCGCGGCGTAGGCGATGACTTCATCCGCCGGCAGTTGATCAACGAGCTGCACGCCTTTTTCCTCCGCCCGGTCGCGGAACATGGCCAAGGCGTCCCGAGCGAGGCCGATCACATTCACAGCCGATACGGGGAGCGCGCCACGGCTGCTGCGGAGCAGCTCCAGCGAGCGAACATCACTGATGATTTCCAGGATGGCCTGTTCGCCCTGGCGCGCCTGGTGGATTGATTTCGCCAGCGTTGCCGTGGCCTCGCCGGTCTTGACCTGTTGATTCAACCGCTCGAGCGCGAAGCGGATAACCATAAGCGGGTTGCTGATGTCGTGGCAAACGATCTGCACCAGACGCGCCACTTCCTGAACCTCGACTCTGCGCACGTGGGCCTCGTGGCGCTGCTGGCGGAGCACTTCCAATCTAATGACCAAGCCGGCGCCATTGAGCGTCATTTCCCAGAGGATCCCCGCCGGGATAACGAACGGGATCACGGCGCTCGGCGCTAGCAGGCCCGTGATCACCAGATTCATGTAGATGGAAGTGATCGCCAAGCCACTCCACGCCATGAGCAGGAATGCTGCACCTGGACGACGGACCGCGACCGCGCGTGCCGCCACGAAGATGCCCCATGAGCCGGCCACGATATGCCAAAAGGCGATACTGGACTGCAGCATGCGGTGGCCGAAGCAGGCTGCGATCAATGAGATTGCGACCGCGGCCAGTTGCAGGCGTCGATTCCATTTGTGGAGCGGCGCATTCCACTCTTCCAGGTCGAGGAAGCTGCCGATCATGCGGAGGGCCGAGATCAAGACGGCGAGCCGGAGCGCGAAGAGCATGTCGCCGGCGTAGACGCTGGCCTCACCGGGCCAGAAGTCCCACGAAAGGAACCCCGTCCGAATAACATGCACCAATACGATCAAACTGACGAAAATCGCGTAATCCCGCGAAGCCCGCTCGCGTAGCCCAAGGAAAATCAGGAGCTGGAACGAGATGAAGACCAGGCTGCACCCGATGAAAAAAAACAGAAAGGCATTGGCGATGAGGGACCGCTTCTGGGCGGACTTGCCCTCCAGAAATGCGGGGAGATAGGGCAGTCGTTCGGTCGCAACGGTGCGCAGGAGAATCGTCGCCTCGGTTCCGATCCAGGCGTCGAGCGGCACCTTGAAATCGGGCGAGTCGATGGCGTCGCCACCCAACAACCGCGAATAACCTCCCGACGATCGGGCGACCACCCGTCCCTCCACGATCAAAAATGCGTCGAGCTCGCGCCGCTGGGCGGACGTCACGCGAAAATACTCGGCCCGGCTGGCTGAATCCGTCCGCGACACATGCAGGACCAGCCACTGCGGCTTAAAGGGCACAAAGGACGCGGCTTCCAGAGAAGGCAGCGACTTTCCGGGGCCCGCCGCCATTGCCACCAACTCGTCGTCCTGTTCCGGCGCCTGATCCGCTCTCGGTTCAACCTCAAGGATGGACGAGATGCGGATCCCGGCTTCGCCGGCTAGAGTCACCCGCGGGACCGCGAGCACAAGAATCGCCAACACCACGACCAACCGGCGAACAACCAGGCGGATGTGATCAGCCGGGTGCTCGCTGCCGATCGATCCAACGCGTAAATGAGCTATTCGTGAAGCGATGGCCCGAAGAGTCCGACCGGACAGACCCGAGCAAGCCCAAAGGCTCGGACCAGACCGAACGGAAGATCTAGCCCACGAGCGATCCCGCCAGGAGCGACCGATGCCCGCCGCCATTGGGACGGACCGCTTGCGCACGGCCGTGGACCGCGAACTCGTTGTCCGGCTCCGGATGCCGTCAAGTAGATCATCCGAAAGAACCGCCGGCCCGCCAAACGCGTGAAGGTTAATGGCTGCGCCGGGCACCGATGCGTTCGAAATCGGCCAGGGCTTCACCGAAGCCGAATCCTCCGTTGAAATCCACCTTGAGGGCGGGAGCGTTCCCCTGGGGCTTCAGGCAAAGGGCGCGCCAGCAGACGAAAGCGTCACCCGCCATGCGCAACTGAGCGCAGGCTTTCCTGCGAAAGCACTAGGCGCAGGCGGGGACGATCCGATGCCCGGCGAGGCGCCGGCGAATGCCGGCGGGGCCGGACAGGTCGAGCTAGATCGCCGGCACGCAGTCGGGAAGACGGTGCGGGCGTTCGGCAAGGAACTTTTCGGACGCCCCTCCCGAACCAATCTCCTGAAGGTCCAGTTTCACGCCGAAGATCACGCCCGCCGCCGGTGCGCGTCGAAGAGCATGAGCGCGTTGAGCGCGAGCGCGTGCGTGATGCCGCCGCTCCGCGCGAGCGCGAGCACGTCGTCGACGGGCAGCAGTTCCACCGCGATCTCCTCGTCGGCGTCCCATTCCTGGTCGTGCGCCCGCACCGCGTCCTCGACCAGCACGAAGTGGCAGCGGTTGGACTGGATCGCGGGATTGGGGTGTACGGAGCCGAGCAGCCGCGCCCGGCCGGCCGTGAATCCAGTCTCCTCCCGCAGCTCGCGGAGTCCCGTCTCCAGCGGATCCTCCCCGGGCTCCATCACGCCCCCGGGCACCTCGAGCGAGAGCGCGCTGATCCCGAACCGGAACTGGCGCACCAGCACCAGCCGGCCTTCAGGCGTCACCCCGACGACGTTCACCCAATCGGGCGCCCGCAGGACGACGAACTCCCGGGTCGTGCCGCGCACCGGATGATGGAACTCCACGCCGTGCACCGCCAGCACACGGGTCGAGAGCTGCAGCCGCTCCCCCCGCCGCTCCCAGGAGGCGGGGCCGGAAGCAGCGGGATCCTGCTGGCTCATTAAAAAAAATGCCTCCCGGCCGGAGCTCGGGAGGCGAAAGTCTCGTTGCTCGCGGGGAACTTACTTCTTCGAGGGAACCTTCAGCTTCTGGCCGACGGAGAGCTTGTTCCAATTCACGCCGGGATTCACCGCCTGGAGATCCTGGACCGAGACGCCCAAGGTGCGGGCGATCTTCGTGCCGCCGTCTCCCGCCTTCACGATGTATTCACCGGGACCGGCCACCGCGGGTCCGCTCTTCTTGCCAGCCTTGTCGGCCACGACGGGCTTCTTCATCGAGTCCTCGAGCTTCGTGATCGTGGTCTGGAACTCGCCGAGCTTGCCGCCGACGGCGTTGAAGGCCTCCTGCGTGGAGTTGCGCAGCTCGCGCACTTCCTTGGCGGCGCGCTCGGCCGAGGCCGCCGCGCCCGAGGCCGCGGCCTCGAGGCCGTCGATCTTCTCGATCTTGGGCTGATGGTCGGCCACGGCCTTGTTGGCCTTCGAGGCCTGCGCGAGCGCAAGGCCTCCGAGAATCACGCCGACGAGGCCGACGATGATGCCGCCGATCGGCAGCATGCTGTTATTTTCGCGGGAAATCGTGTCCATGGAGGGAAGAGATTTTCGAGGACAAGGCGATAAACAGGGTGACGCAAGCCGAGATTAGGCGTCCGCGGGCGGAGCATCGTGCCGCCGCGCCGCAAACACGGATTTCTTGAGCCCGCGGGACTCCACGCCAACCGTCCCCCGGTCCATGTCATCCCGCATCGCCTCCGTGGAGACGTTCGTGGCGCGCTATCCGGTCACCGGAAGCTTCCGCTACCTGCCCGGCCGCGAAGGCCGGAAGCCGACCCGCGACACCGTCGTGGTGAGGATCACCGATGACGCGGGCGGCGTGGGCTGGGGCCAGAGCGTGCCGTCCCCGACGTGGAGCTACGAGACCCTCGAGACGGTACGCACCACGCTCGATCGTCACCTAGGTCCGGCGCTGCGCGGCCTCGATCCGGCGGATGGGGAGGCAATTTCCCAAGTGCTGCGGCGCACGATCGCACCTTCCTTTTCCACGGGGCAGCCGATCGCCAAGGCAGCAATCGACCTCGCGCTGCTCGATCTGAACGGCCGCCGCTCGGGACACAACGCCGCGGCCGCGCTCGGGCACCCACCGGCGACGGCCGTCACCCTGAGTTGGACGGTCGACGCCGCGACCCCGGCGGAGGCGGAGACGACGGTCGCGGAGGCACGCGCGCGGGGATTCCGGCACTTCAACCTCAAGTCGGGCCGTGACGCCGCGGCCGACGTGGCCGTGGCCGCGGAGGTCCGCCGGCTGGCTCCCGGCGCGTTCATCTGGGCCGACGCGAACGGCGGCTACGATGTGCCGACGGCGCGAACCGTGGCGCGAAAGCTGGCCGACCTGGGACTCGCCGCGCTCGAGCAACCCCTGCCCGCGAACCAGCTCTCGGGTTATCGCGAGCTGCGCCGCGACCGAGCGCTGCCGATCCTGATGGACGAAGGCGTGGTCTCGCTGACGGACCTGCGCGAGTTTCACCAATTCGACCTGTTGGACGGCGTGGCGATGAAGGTGTCGCGCTGCGGCGGGCTGACGGAGGCGGGACGCATCACGGACTACCTGCGCGAGCACGGGCTGCTCTTCTTCGCCAGCGGATTGACCGACCCCGACCTCGCGTTCGCCGCGAGCCTGCAGCTGCTCGGAGGCTGGGGACTGGAGAACCCGGCGGCCCTGAACGCGCCGCAATACCTCGGTGGTTCGATCCTCACGACGCCGATCCACGTCGAAGGAGACCGGGCTGCGGTGCCGAACGGCCCGGGCCTCGGCGTGGACGTCGACCCGGCGAAGCTCGCGGAGATGGCGTGATGTCGTCCGCGGGGCGGCGGCCCGACGGCCTTTGCCGGGTCGCGCTCCTCAAGGGACCGGCTCGGGAAAGGCCGTGGGGCCCGTCATCTCCCGGGGGAGGCGGAAGACGCGCCCCTCCCGCGTCGCGAAATAGAGCGACGAAGGCGTCGGCTCGAGTGGGGAACCGTCGGCCCAGAGCGCGTAGAAGTCAGGGTGCGCGTTCACCGGCTTGCGCGCGTAGGTGTGGTTAAGACGTGAATCCCGCGTGAGCTGGCGCACGCGCTCCCAGGTCGCGCCCTGGTCGCGGCTCGTCCACATCACCATCTCTCCGCCGGTGCCCCACGGCTGCGGCCCTGGGTCGGTCGGCGCGATCAGCCGCCACGTGCCGTCGGCCTCGATCGCGAGCGAGCCATGGTCGTAGTTGTGGTCCGAGGTCACGCACGGCCGGAACACCCACGCGCGGCCGTCCCATCGGGCGGTGTGCCATTGGAAAGGCCCCGAGGCGGGCCCCGGGTTGTAGCCCTTGGAGGTCAGGTAGAGGATCACTGGCTCGCCCGCGGCAGTGAAGGCGATGTCCTTCAGGTAAACGCTGAGATCCTCGCGGCGGTAGTCGCGCACGAGCGCCGGGTTGTCGGCCGAGCGGAGCGGGTGCGCGAGCTTCTGCCCGGCGGCGTTGGTCCAGGTGGCCCCGGCGTCGCGCGTCTCGGCGAAGTAGAGGTTGGTGCGGAAGTTGAGCCCCTTGCCCGCGCGCCCCTGGGAGGGGTGCAGGTCGAAGGCGGTGGCGACGCGGTCGGTCTCACCCTCGCGGAACGAGACCTGGTAGTCACCCATCTCGAGGTGCGCGAGCAGCCGCGGCTCGCTCCAGGTGCGGCCGTCGCCGGAGGTCTTCCAGTTCAGCGTGCGCTCGCCCTTCACGTAGAGCGTGTGGAGGAACAGGAAGCGCCGCGACCGCGGCAGGTACCACGGCTGGGTGTAGGAGAAGTTGGTCGTCTCGAGCAGTTCCCACGCAGTGATGTCGTACGGGCGCACCGACCGGTGGAGGTACGCGGGCCGCGAGGTGCCGTGGGCGGAGGAGAAGACGAACAGGTGGCCGGCCGCGTCGATGGAGAGCGTCGGGTTGTCGTGGGCGTCCTCCGTGCGCTTCTGCAGCAGCCGCACCGGCCGCGGCACCGTGCCCGTGGTGTGATCGTAGTACGCGACGAGGTGCTGCAGCTCGTCCTTACGTTCGGAAACGTTGCCCGCCGAGCCGCCGAAGACGAAGAAGGTCTTCCGCTGCGCCGGCACGTGGATCGCGATCGGCACGTGCTGCTGCGGGTACGTGGCGAAACCGCCGCTGTACTTGTAGCGGTATTCGTCCTTCAGCGGCTGGTTCATGTACCAGATCCCGCGGTACCCGTCGGCCTCGCGTGCGACGAGGTCGTCGGCCGGCCGCGGCGCGGCGGCGGAAAGCCCGGCCGCGGCGGCCAAGAAGACGAACCCAAAGGGAGTGGGGAGCGGAAATGACCCGAACATCGCTCGGCGAAGGCTGCAGCGCGGGTCCGCACCCGCGCAACGCGGCATTTGAACGCGATCGCCGCGGTCGCGCGGGAAATTTGAGTTTGCCAGCCCCGCGCGCCGGGGGCTTTCCTCTCCGTTCACGTCCGCAACAACCCTTTACCACACACAGTCATGGCTGAACTCGTAGGAAATGTCTTGGTTGGCCAGTCCGGCGGTCCGACCTCCGTCATCAACGCCAGCGTCGCGGGCATCATCAGCGAGGCCCTGAACCACGAGTGCATCGAGGAGATCTACGGCACCCTGAACGGCGTGCTGGGCATCCTGCAGGAGGACCTGATCGACCTCGCCTCCGAGTCGCAGCAGCAGATCCGCGCCCTGAAACACACCCCCGGAGCCGCCCTGGGCACCTGCCGCTACAAGCTCAAGAAGCAGCAGGACTTCGAGCGCGTGCTGGAAGTCTTCAAGGCCCACAACATCCGCTACTTCTTCTACATCGGAGGCAACGACTCCCAGGACACCGCTGACAAGATCTCCAAGCTCGCCCAAGCGCAGGGCTATGAGCTGCGCGTGATCGGCGTGCCCAAGACGATCGACAACGACCTGCCCATCACCGACCACACCCCGGGCTACGCCAGCACGATCAAGTACATCGCCACCACGGTGCGTGAGATCGCCTGCGACAACGAGGCCATGGGTCAGGGCGACCTCGTCTCCATCGTCGAGGTCATGGGCCGCAGCGCCGGCTGGATCGCCGCCGGTGCCGCCCTCGCCAAGCGCCGTGACCAACCGCACGACGCCCCGCACCTCATCCTCCTCCCCGAGATCCCCTTCAACCAAGAGAAGGTCCTCGAGGAGGTCCGCCGCGTCCTCAAGCGCGAGAAGTACTGCCTCATCGTCGTCGCCGAAGGGCTCGTCGATTCCGATGGCAACTACCTCGCCGCCGACGCTCGCACCGACGCCTTCGGCCACGCCCAGCTGGGCGGCGCCGGCGACGCCCTCGCCGAGATCCTCGGCGGAGGCCTCCCGGGCGTGAAGGTGCGCGTCGCCAAGCCGGGCCTGATGCAGCGCTGCGCCGCGCACGCCGCCTCCAAGACCGACGTCGACGAGGCCTACCGCGCCGGTCAGGCCGCCGTGCAGGCCGCCATCCGCGGCGAGACCGACAAGATGGTCACGCTGCTCCGCGGCGACGGCGAGCAGTACACCACCGAGACCGGCCTCGCTCCCCTGGGCGAAGTCGCCAACTCGGTGAAGAAGCTCCCCCGCGAGTGGATCAACGAGGACGGCGTGAGCATGAACTTCCAGTTCCTGCGCTACGCCCAGCCCCTGATCCAGGGCGAGGTGACCCTCCCGCACGACGCCGGCGTGCCGGTATTCGCGCGCCTCGACAAGGTGCGGGTCGACAAGTCCCTTCCGGCCTACGAGGTCTGAAGCCGAACTGAACAACCGTTTCATCGAGGGGCGCCCACCGGCGCCCCTTTTTTTCGCCCACACCTCGAGCGGGGCCTCGGCAACCTGCGGTTCCTAGTGCCGGTGTACCCACTCCTCGCCGCCGAGGGTACGCGGCGGCGGCTCATCGGGATTTCCTGGCTGAAGAAGCGGCCGAAGAAAGCCCTCGGGGCCGGACGGTAGACCACTATTGCCTCGCATCACGGCAGGGGCCGACGGCAGAAATTCCCCACCTCTATGACCCGCCCCAACCTCCCGTCCCGCCGACTTCTCCTGCTCGCCGCCGCCTTCGTGATCGGCGCTGCCGCCCCGCGGCTCCTCGCCGCCCAAGGCTTCACCGCCGACCAGTCCGCCGCCGGCGTCGTGATCAAGCACGACGGTCAGCCGTTCGCCGAGTACGTGATCGGCGAGGCCAACAAGGCCTACCTTTACCCGGTGTTCGGACCGACCGGGAAGGCGATGACCCGCGCGTACCCGATGCGCAAGGTCGAGGGTGAGCAGTTCGACCATTACCACCACCGCGGCGTGTGGTTCGGCCACGAGAACATAAACGGCGTGAACTCCTGGACGGAGCGCGGCACCGCCACGCAGGGCCTGCCCGACGACCAGCTCAATGCGAAGCAGAAGGCCGCGCTCGCCAAGGCCCTCCCGCACCTCGGATCGGTGAAGCATCGCGCCTTCCGCGAGGTGACCTCCGGTCCCGACCGCGCCGTGATCGTGACGGAGAACGACTATCTCGACGCGCAGGGGAAGAAGTATCTCACCGAGATTCGCCGGCTCACCTTCCGAGCGGAAGCGGGCGCGCGCCTGATCGACTGGGACCAGGAGTTCATCGCCACCGAAGGCGATGCGGTCTTCGGCGACGCCAAGGACGCCGGGGTGAACATCCGCGTGCCCTCGTCGATGGCAGTGGACTCGAAGAAAGGCGGCCGCCTCGTCATCAGCAACGGCAAGGAGGGCGCCGCGGCTTGGGGCACGCGCGGGGCATGGGCATCGTACTCCGGCCCGGTCGACGGCGAGGTGGTGGGCGTCGCGCTCTTCAATCACCCCTCTAGCTTCCGCCACCCGACCAGCTGGCACGCCCGTACCTACGGGCTGCTCACCGCGAACTGCTTCGGCACGCTCGACAAGGCCGACCCCAACGGCCCGCACACGTTGAAGAAAGGCGAGCGCCTCACCCTGCGTCACCGCTTCTACTTCCACCGCGGCGACGAAAAGGCCGGCGGGGTGGCCGCCGCCTACGAGCGCTACGCCAAGGAAAGGAAGTGAACGCCCCGGGTCGCCGGGCCGCGGGAAACCCGCGGCCGGCGCTCAGAATGTGCTTTTGAGGCCGATCGCCCAGAGGGAACCGTAGTCCACCCTGCTGCGGAACCGCGCCACCTCCGGCGTGCTCGGGCCGTAGACCTTGATGTCGTCCGGGGCGGAACCGACATTACGCAGGCTTGCGTAAAGCGACAAACGACGCGTCAGCACGTACTCGCCATTGAGATCCAGATAGAGCCGCTTCGACCACCACGTGAAGGTGCCGGGCTCGATGCTGCCCCCGGACGCGATCGCCGCGCGGCGCTGCAGTCCGCGATAGTTCCAGTTGGCCCGCAGGCTGAAACGTTCGCGGTTGAGGCTCACGCCCCAGCTATAGGTGCGCGGGATGAATCCGGGAAAGTTCGAAGAGCCCTGGGGACCGAGCAGCCTCTGGGTCGACGCGTTCGCGAAGACCTGCACGCCCCGCGCCCAGCGCGGGAGGAAGGTCAGCGCCTGCTTGTACCCGAGGTTCAAGCCCTCCATCCGCACCGTCCCCGCCACGTTGTACTGCGTCACCACCGGGTAGCGGCCAAAGACATTCGGATCCAGGCTGTAGAGTTCCAGGAACTCCGGCGTCGTCGGCAGCGTCGTGCTGCCGAAGAAGTTCTCGAAATCCCGACGGAATCCCCCGACCGAAAGCTGACCGACGCCCTCGAGGTAATGCTCAAGGCGCACGTTCAGCGTACGCGCGCTCCACGGCTTGATCGAGACGTTGCTCACCGTGATCTGGTCGTTCGGCGAGGGATTATCGGGATCGGGCAGCGTCACGCCGCCGGCGTACTGGTTGAAGTCCGGCCGGCCGACCGAGGTGTACCAGGCCGCCCGCAGGATCAGGTCCTCGCGGAGGTTGAAACTCGCGTTCACGCTGGGGAACCAGCGCAGGTACTCCTTCTCCGCCGTCGCCTCGCGGTCGAGAAACGTGAGCCGTGAGACCCCGAGCGCGTCGGAAGCCGCGATGACCGGCAGCGGACGGCCGTTCGCGCCGAGCACCGGGCGCCCCGCCGCATCGCGCAGCACGTTGCGGTTAGGCTCGGAAAGCGGGCCCTCGGCTCGGATGTTGGTCTGCTCGAGCCGCAGGCCGGCGACGAGCTTGAGGCGATTGGAGAGGAGGGAAAGGTCGCCGCGGACGTAGGCGGAGGACACCAGCTCATCGGCGAACTTGGAGTTGGTGACCTCGTTGCGGTACGTGGTGTTCGCGTTGGTCGTGAACTGCCCGGGGTTGGCGACGAAGTGGTTGTGGAAAAGCTCGCTGCTCACGCCTTGGTACTTCGGGAAACCGTAGGCCGGCTGACGCTCGGAGAAACTGGGATCGAGGAACGGCAGCGCGAGGTCGTCGCTGTTCGCCGTCAGCGTGGCGCTCGCGGCACCGTCGCGGCCGACATAGTTGTAATTCGGCACGCTGAACCGCTGGTCGCGCTCCGCCTGCCGGAAGTCGACGCCCGCACGCAGGGAAAGCGGCACGGAACCGGCCAGGTCGCGGCGAACGTTCGCGTAGAGCGTGCGCTTGATGTCGTCGGTGCTGCGCGTGTTGCCGGTCGCGGCCGTGAGCACGTAGTTCCGCAGCGCGTAGGGGTCGACCGGCGCACCCGCCGCGTCGGTGACCGTGATGACGGCCGGACGAAGGTAGAAGATCTCGGAGAAGGCGACCGTCACACCGGTTCGGCGCGCCGTGGTGGAGTCGAAGAAACCAAACTCGACGTTGCGGTTGCGGTTGCTGGCGCGCGAGTACGCGAAGCCGGCGTCGGCCTTCCATACGGGGCCGTCGTGCCGCCAGACGAGCGAGGGCATGAACGTCCAATTGCTCCGGGTGTTGCCCGTGGTGACGAGCTGCAGCGTGCCCTGCCCGGCGGCGCCGCGGGTCGCGGCGGGGCTGAAGTCGCCCGGGTTCACGCGCCCGACGTCGAACGTCAGCTCGTTGTGGTTGATGTTCACGTCGAACGTGGAGTACTGCACCGAGAACGAGAACCGGTCGCGCGGGGTTATCCGGTGATCCACCGTGAGTCCGAAAGAGCTCCGCTTGGTATCCTTGCCGCTGTTCCGCACCGAGACGGAGGTCAGGTACGGACGGTCAAAGGTGGTGTGCGGGAAAGTCGTGCCGTTGGTGGCGGCCTGCGCGCCGCGCCAGGTGTTCACGATCTGGGGTTCGCCGGAATACTGGCGGTTGAAACCCGCCGATAGCGTGAAGCCGAGGTCGCGGCTGAGCGGCGCGATGTACGACAGGTCGGCGCCGGGGTGTATCTTCCGGGTGGGGTGACGCGGCGCGGGCGTCTTGCCGAGCTTCTTGATGTCGTCGCGCAGCATCACGTAGGTGCTGAGGCTGCCCGACGGCCGTACGCGCTCGAATGAGCTCCGGGGCACGAGGTTCACCGAGCCCGCGAGGGCGTTGCCCTGCGAGTCTGGCGTCGGCGAAAACGAAACCTCGATGCGCGACAGGTTGTTGATCGAGACCTGGTCCAGCCCCACCGATCTCGCCGTGCCGCCCGCGCCACCACCCACCGCACTGGCGAGGCCGAAGCCGTCGAGCGTCACGGGCACGTGGGTGGACGGCACGCCGTTGAGCGAGATGTCGCGGGCGTTGCCGCCGGCGTAGTCGATGTTCACCCCGGGCATGAACTTCAGGAACTCGGCGACGTTGCCCTCCGCGATGTCGCCGAACTCATCCGTCGCGACGACATTGCGCATGTTGGGCGCGTAGCGCTGCTCGTTGATCGCCAGGGCCGCCCCGCTCATCTCGCGGGAAGTCGCCACGACGAAGTCGTCGAGCCGCACCGTCCCCCCCTCGTTCGCCGCGCCACCCGGCGAGAGCTCGAAGTCCCGCCGCGCCACGCCGCCCGGCGCCACCTCCACCGTCGCCGCCGCCGCGGGGAAGCCCGAGAACGTCGCGCGCAGTCGGACCGCGCCCGCCGGCACCGCCACGAGGCGATAGTAGCCGTCGGCATCGCTGAAGGCCTCGAGGGATGCGCCCTCCACCGCGATGCGCGCCCGCTCCACGATCTGCCCGGTCGCGGGGTTGGTCACCCGGCCTTCGATCTGGCCGGTGGGCGCCGGCTGGGCCGGCATCGGCGCCGCGGCAAGGAGCAAGAAAAGCAGGACAAGGAGGCGCCGCAGCGCACGCGGGAGATCGAGGCAATCGTTGGTCATGGGGTTCTTGCCAAGAACCCGCCTCAGGCGGCCCCGCCTGTCAACGGCGCCGACCACGGGACGCGATGCCGGGGCGGACGTCCTCGGGACTCGCCTGGGAATCGTCCCAAGCTGGCGCTTTTCGGCAACGCGGCCCCGTCCGCCGGCATTGCCGGCTGCGCGACGGACTCAGCCGAAGACCAGCGGAAAGACGCCCACCACCAGCGCCGCCCAAAGCGCGTACACCGGCAGGAAGGCGGCCTGCCAACGCGTGGCCGGTCCGAAGTCGCCGCGGCCGCGCGCGAAACGCGCATGGAGCCACGCCGCCCCGGCGAGGTTCGCGAGCAGGATGACATTGGCCCCGAGGGCCGCGACGCGATTCGCGCTGAATCCAAACTCGCCGATGCGCGCCGCGACCGAACCCAGCGCGATCAGGTCGCCCAGCAGCGCAAGGACGATCAGCCCAAGCTGCAGACGGTCGAAGGCACCCGGCGGAGTGCGCGGCTCGCGCGTCGCCACCGCGAGGAGGACGAGCGCGAGCACCACTGCCAGCAGGACGTCGAAGCCGATCAGCAGCTCCCGTCCCCGCACCATTCCGCCGCCACTCGCCACCACGGTGACCAGGAAGGTCGCCAGCACCACCGTGAAGAGCGGGGTGAAGATCCGCATCAGCGTCACCGCGAGGCTCCCGGCCGCGTCGCGCCGCGCGTCCGCCAACCAGCCCGCCACCACCACCGCACCCGCCGCCCCGCAGGGTACCAGCCACGCGCCGATGAAGGGACCGATGTTAACGCCGATCGCCTTGAAGATGATCGCCACGCAGCCGCTCAGCAGCCCGCCGCCGAGCGCGATCAAGGCGAAGTGAATCAGGAACTCGGCCGAGAACCGCGCGAAGGCCAACCTCCCCGCCACCGTGCCCCAGGACCCGCCCGCATGCGCCACCCCCACGGCCAGCCACAAGGCGATCGGCAGGTGCGTCTCCACGAGCACGGTGGTCGCGGCATCAGCGGGAAACGGATGCAGGTTGGCGAAGCCCGCCGCCGCCGCGAAGCCCGCCGCCAAGCCGGCCAGCGCCCGGCCGCCAAGGCCGCGGGCCCGCGCGAACAACAGGGCAAGGAACGGCAACGTCAGCAGCGCGACATGGCGCGCGTAGAAGGACTCATGCGTGTAGAAATCCACGCCGAACAGCGCCGGCGCCTTGATCGCCGCTCCCGCGGCCACCGCAAGCGCCAAGGCCAGGCGGCCGTCGATACCGCCCGCCGGCAACGCGGCAACCGGCGGCGCCCCTTCCGCCGCCTGCTCCCAAAGCACCCCGAGTTCATCGCGCGCGAACGCCAGCGTCGCCGCATCGCGTCGGGCCGCACGCCGCATCGTAACCAGCAAGGCTTCCCCCGGCGCCAACCCCGCCTTACCGAGGCACGCGATCTCGGCCCGCAGGTCGCGCTCGGCCGCGGCCACCGCCACTCCGTTCATGCCGTCTCGGCACAGGACCCGACCACGCCAGCGGGCAATCACCTGCTCGGAGGACGGCGCGCCGGGAACCGGGTTCGCGGGGCCGGCGGCCGCCTCCGGGGAGATAGGTGTTCCCCGCAGGGCGGAAGGATTCGGTTCAGGCTGATTCATGCGTTGGAGAATGGAGACGAGGCCGTAAGCCGGCGTTCTTTCCACGACGACGGTCAGGACCGGGCCCGGATGCGTTGGCGGCCAAAGTGCGTCGATGCACGCCCCAGAACACGGAATCAGCCGGAAAGTTGCTCGCGCCGTGGCAGGCCGCACCCGGGCAGAGATGGAGGAAAGGAAGGTGCAAGGAGACGGTGGAGATCTTGGAGCGCGCCTGACGCAGCCGCGACGGCTGCGGTTACGCCCTACGAGGTCGGAGCAAGCTCCAGAAGCGGCGGGGATCTTTCGCGGCCGCAGCCGCAACCCAATCGCAGGAGTTTCCGCACGGGAGATCAGTCCGTTTCCTGAGCGGAAAATGCATGCACTGGCTGCGGGTGTGCCCGCAAAGGATTCATGAGCCCTCTTCCACCGCTTCGCCTCGGCCGACCGTCAGCGGCTTCCGCCGAAAGCGGCCCTCAAGTAGGCTAGGACGGCGCGGCGTTGCACCGCGCTCAGGATCGATCCGTAGGCAGGCATTCCCTTGGCCTCGTTACCCTGCTCGATCAGGGCCAGCAACACGGCATCGGTCTTCGCGAGCCGGCTCGCGTCATCGACGAAGTTCGCCGCCCCTCCGGGGACGCCGCGACCATCGGGCTGATGGCAACCGACGCAGAACGCCCGGTAGATCTTCTCGCCGGCGGCAACCAGCGCCTCGGCCGACGTCGCCTTCGCGGCCGCGTCGCGCGCGGTGAGCGGGTTCTCTCCGGGCCGCGGCAACCGCGTTGTGCCGCCCACCGGACGCGTACCATCGGTCAATGCGTTCACCGTATAGTAGCCGAGCGGGTTGGCGATACCCTCTCCGTCGGCAGTCCGGAGCGTGGGCAGCGAGAATTCATGGATGAAACCCGCCGCTAGTTCGTCCACTTCAAGCTCCACGCTCAGGCCATCCGACGCGGGCCGGGCCGCCGTCACCTTCACCCGAGCCTCATCGATCGGCGGTGAACCGTACTTCGATTGGTAGTAATAACGGAAGCGGTTGACCTCGTACGCGGCCGTCCGCGCGAGCTCCGGGGCGGGCAGCGGAAGCGTGAACTCCACGCGGAAGCCGCGCGCGGTGAGCCGGATGTCACGGATCTCCAGCGTGGCGCGGCCGTCCCAGCGAATCCGCTGGAGCCCATCCTCGCCCGCGCCCCAGCCGGCCGTGCAGGCGAGCCACAGCGAGCCGTCGGGCGCGAACGCGGCCCGAGTGCCGCCGCCTTTCAGCCGGGCTCCGGAGACATGCGGCGTTGATTCGTTGCGGCCGAGGAACGGGAAACTCGCACCCTGCCAAACGCCCGCCACCCGCTCGAGCGAGGCCCGCACCACGAGCCGCGAATAGTCGCCCGTGAAGACCTGCCCGGCGAACGCTCCGAAGCGCCCGCCCGTCACGTCCCAGACCGGTTGCCCGGGCGAGGTTCCCATGGGGCCGTGCGGAAACACCACCGCCGGCGTCTTCAGCCGCCGCCACAAGGCCTCGGGCGCAACCGCGGTCGGACTGTATCCTTTCTCCCACTTCAGACTGGCGGCGTGTCCGTGGAAGTCGCCGCGCTCGACGTGCAAGAGACCGGTCGAGGACTTGTAGTCGCCCTGGTTGTCCGTTGCGAACAGCTCTCCCTCCGGACTCAGCGCGAGGCCGTTGGCCTGTCGGAATCCGCTCGCCCAAGGCTCGAAGGCGCCGTCGAGCCCCAGCCGCACGATCCAGCCGCGCCAAGGCGTCTCGGAATTGTGGCCGGTGACCTCGCCGGCGAATGCGAGGTCACGCCGACCGCGCACCGGCAGCGTTGGGTAGGCGGCCTTCTGCGCGGCGTCGCTCGAGATCGTCGAGTCGAGCGACGGCGCGACGAAAAGGTTGCCCGCGCGGTCGCTCGCCGGGCCGAAGAGAAACTCGTGGTAGTTGATCGACTGCCCCCAGCGTCCACCGAGCGCCTCGAAGGTGTCGGCGCGGCCGTCGCCGTCGGAATCGGTCATCCGGAGGACCTCCGGCCGGTGTGCGGCCAGCACCTCGGTTTCAGAATTCGCGATGAGGCCCATCGGCTCGTCGAGCCCGCGCGCGAAGAGGCGCCAGCTGCCCTCCATTCCGGCGCCCCGCCGCCAGACCTCGCCGAGGCGCGTCGCCACCACGACCGAACCAGCCGGCGTGAAGGCCACGGCCGCGATTCCACCGCGCATTTCCTTCGCCAAAGGAACGTCCTCGATTAGGTAACCCGCCCTCGCCCCCGGCAGGGCCAGCGAGAGCAACAGCGGCACCGCGCGCCAAAGGTTCACGGCACGCCCTTTCCCAGCGGGGTTTCAACCACCAGCCGTCCATCCGCCGCGGGCCGGAGCGGCTCCGGCGGCCTTCCCTCGACCACGCGCCACCAGCGGGCGTCGGCGCCACCCGCGATCGCGTACGTCCGCACCAAGGCGCCTCCTCCCGTCGCGACCCGCACCTCCTCGCGGACGAGCACGCCGTCAACCGTGTAGCGGAACTCGATCGCGTCGTCGCGCAGCGCGTAGCCGGTAAACATCACTTCCGGCTTCCTCGCGGGGTCCCCGCGTCGCAGCGGAGCCGTGCCATCCTCACGGTGGACCACCGGCCCTTCGAGGCCCGCGGGTTTGATGAACTTGCCCGGTCCCGGCCGCATCGGCGCCAAGTCGAGGAAGCCTCCCGTCCAGACGTAGCTCACGCCGCCGCGCACTGGGTCGAAGCAGAAGTTGACGCCGCCAGGCAGCGCGACCGCGAAGCTGCTCGGCGCCGCGCCGTGCGGCAGGTAGCCGCGTTCCACGCGCACCTCGCCCTGCGCGGCTGCGCTGAGGATGACGGCCAAGGTCAGCGTGAAGGTCCGTGCAACTTTCATCTCCGCTCCGTGAGGAACACGAACGCACCGAGCTTCGAGGACGTCAGCACGTCCGGTACGCCGTCGCGATTCACATCCACGGCCACCACCTGCGTGCCGAGGCCCGAGGCGTCGTCGATCAGCCGCGGCACGAAACGCGCGCCGCCGTCGGCCGCGGGATCGCGGCGCAGGAGAAAGGCGTAGTTGACCGGCGTGGCCATCGGCTCGACGTCGCCCTTCGGCCCATGGGCCCAGCGGCGCTTGCCCGTCACGATGTCCGGCCGGCCGTCGCCGTCGAGGTCGGCCAGCGCGAGGGCGTGCGGTTGCGAGAATGCCACGCCGAAGCGTGCCTCCTCCTCGCGGTTGCCCATGATGCGATGCTCGCGGAACGAGATTCCGCCCGCGGCACCGCGCACCTGCTCGAACCAGGAAAGACCCCAACCGTGCGCGTTCTTCGCGGTGACGACGTCGTTGCGGCCGTCGCCGTTCACGTCCGCGACGAGGATCTGCGCTCCACCGCGGTCGTCACTGAAGACGAACGGATGCTTGCGCCACGGCGTGCCGGACGGCGCCGAAGCTGACGGTTGCTCCCACCAGCCTTCGTTCAGCACAAGGTCGGTGCGGCCGTCGCCGTTGATGTCACCCACGCCCTCGCCGTGGTAGTAATGGTTGTACTCGCCCGGCTCCGTCACCGCGGTGAAGCGCCACGGTTTCGTCGGGGCCGACCAGTCGGGCGCATACCAACCCCAGCGCTTCAGCTTGTCGGTCGCCGCCGTGCCGGAAACCGCCAGCAGCTCCGGCCGCCCGTCGCCGTCGATGTCGAGGAATTGCGGCGACTCGCCGAACACGCGCGGGGAAACGATATGTCTCCGCCAGCGCGCCCCAGGGCGCCGCGCCGCTTCCGGTCCCGGGTTTTCGTACCAGAACGCCTCGTGGAACAGCACACGGCCCAGCACAAGGAGGTCGGGCCGGCCGTCGCCATTGAAGTCCCACGGGAAGGTGAACATCGAGTTCGTGGGCTTCTCCTCCAGCGGTTGCGGCACCGGCTCGTAGAACGTGTGCCGCGTAGTGAAGCCGGGGCCCGCGTACCAGTAGGGACCCGCGATCACGTCGACGTGGCCGTCCCCGTCGATGTCGGCCGCGTTGATGCCGTCACAGAGGTATTCGGCGGTGAGCGTGATCTTCCGGAAGGAAACGGTCGCCGGTTCCGCCGCGGGCAGGGCGGCCGGAATCGAAAGCAACCCGGCGATGCCGAAAACGCCGGCTCCGGGCAAAGTGCGGAGGAAGCGGATCACGGCGCGGCTGCTTTCTTCTTGGCGCCCTTGGCGTTGCGGCGCTTCGCGGCGCCGGGTTCGTCACCGCCGTCGTCGAGGTGCTGGCCGCCCCAGAGGGGCTTCACGTTGCCGGCGTTCCACGCATCCCACTTGGTCTGCAACTCGCGCACTTTTTCCGGCATTGCCGCTGCCAGGTCGCGCTCCTCGCCGATGTCGGTCGCGAGGTTATAGAGCTTCAACGCGCTCGGGGGCTGGTTACGCGCTCCGGTGAGCGTGTCGGCGTTGCCGTCGTAACGCACCAGTTTGAAGTCCCCCGCACGGACCGCCATCTGCTGTCCGAACCGCCAGTAGAGCGCCTCGTGCGGCGCACCGCTTTTCACGCCGGTGAGGAACGGCAGGAGGTCGACGCCCTCGAGGCGGCGGTCGGCCGCGGCGTCGATCCCGGCGGCGGTGAGCGCGGTGGCGGCGAGGTCCAGTTGGATCACCGGCTGCGGATAGATGGCCGGCGGGAGGCGGCCGGGCCAGGCCATGAGGAACGGCACGCGGATGCCGCCCTCCAGCGTGGTGCGCTTGGAGCCGCGCAGCGGCGCGTTGACGGAACCGTTGACCGTGACACCGGGCATGGCGGGACCGCCGTTGTCACTGATGAAGCAAACGAGCGTGTTCCGCTCCTGACCGGTCTCGCGCAGGCGCCGCAGCACCAGGCCGATGTTGTCGTCCATCGCGGACATCATCGCGGCGTAGGCGCGGCGCTTGGAGTCGGAGATCGAGGCGAACTTGGCGAGGCGCTCCTTGGTCGCGTCCATCGGCGTGTGGACGGCGTTGAAGGCGAGGTAGAGGAACCAGGGACGCTCGCGGTTCCGCGTGAGGAAGGCCGCCGCTTCGCGGCCGAAGGCGTCCGTCATGTAATCCAGCTCCTTGATCGGCTCGGTGCCGCGGAGCATGCCCGTGGGGTTGAAGTAACCGTGGGCGCCACCGAGGAAGCCGAAGAACTCGTCGAAGCCGCGGCGCTGGGGCTGGAGATCGGTGCGAGAGCCAAGGTGCCACTTACCGACCAGCGCTGTCGCGTAGCCGGCGGCCTTGAGGCGGTTGGCGATCGTGGTTTCCGCGGGGGGCAGGCCGGACTCGCCGCCGCCCGGGTTGAACTCATGGCCGAAGCGGGTCTGGTAGCGGCCCGTGAGCAGCCCGGCCCGGGTGGGCGAGCAGTACGGACCCGACACGTAGCCGTTGGTGAAACGCACCCCGGAGGCCGCGAGCGCATCGAGGTGCGGCGTGGGGATGTCGCGGCAGCCGTGGAAGCCGACGTCGGCGTAACCCATGTCGTCGCCGACGATGAAAAGGATGTTGGGCCGGGTAGGCGCCGCGGCGAAAAGCTCGCCGGCGGCGAGACAGGCGATCAGGGAGAAGCGAAGAAACCGGGAGGTCTTCATGAGCGGGGTTGGGGCGGAAATCCTTACCGCCAGGGCAGACGTCGGGTCGACGAACAAAGATGCAC
>JACCED010404419.1_pt1 | contig 39327 bp, 38 predicted proteins | sample 7455021 | NCBI WGS metagenome assembly JACCED01 (sample SAMN15323456, study PRJNA562643) | freshwater metagenome | isolation source: river surface water | place: USA:Blue River Watershed | collected 2017-08-19
CATGGTCGCTGGGTGTTGCAAGAAGATGCATCCGCTTCTGCGCTCTCGTCACCGCTGCCGGATATCGCTGTCAACCGACGTCTGGATGATCCGCTAAGCAACCTGCGCTCGTTCGCCTTGCAGACTGCGGCGCGGGTCATGATTTGTGCCGAGTCCAGCGGACGCCGGGAAACCTTGCGCGACTATTTCAGCGAATACGATCTCCCGTTGTCCGTCTGCGAGAACCTTGACGATTTCAACCGTCACACTGACAAGTTGATGCTGTGCGTCGCCCCGCTGCATGCTGGCTGCATCCTGTCGACTGAGCTCGGCGGTATCGCGTTCATCACTGAAACCGAGCTGTACGCCGGCAGTGGCCGCCGTGCGGGTCGTCGCAAACAGGAAGCTGTCACTCAGGTCGATGCGATGGTTCGCGATCTGTCTGAGCTGAAAATCGGCGACCCCGTGGTGCATATCAATCACGGGATCGGTCGTTACCACGGGCTGATCAGCATGGATCTGGGTGAAGGCGAAACAGAATTTCTTCATCTCGAATACGCAAAAGAAACCAAGCTGTATGTGCCCGTCTCGCAGCTGCATGTGATCTCGCGCTACTCTGGCGCCGCGCCCGAAGATGCGCCGTTGCATGCGCTCGGGTCAGGTCAGTGGGACAAGGCCAAGCGCAAGGCCGCCGAGCAGATACGCGATACGGCGGCCGAGCTGCTGAACCTGTACGCACGCCGCGCCAGCCGGCAGGGTCATGCGTTCCAGTACTCTGCGCACGACTATGACGCGTTTGCCGAGTCCTTCGGATTCGAAGAGACTCCCGATCAATCCGCGGCAATCCACGCGGTCATCCAAGACATGACCTCGGGTAAACCCATGGACCGACTGATCTGCGGCGACGTTGGTTTTGGCAAAACCGAGGTTGCATTGCGAGCCACCTTTGTTGCGGTCATGGGCGGCAAACAAGTAGCGATCCTGGCACCTACTACGCTGCTGGCAGAGCAACACGCGCTGACCTTTGCTGATCGCTTCGCGGACTGGCCAGTGCGCATCGCCGAGCTATCGCGCTTCCGCACCGGCAAGGAAGTCACGCAGGCGCTGAAGGGACTGGCCGAGGGCACCATCGATATCGTGATTGGCACCCACAAGCTGCTATCCTCTGATGTCAAATTCCAGCGCCTCGGGCTGGTGATCATCGATGAGGAGCATCGTTTCGGCGTGCGCCAGAAAGAAGCACTGAAAGCCCTGCGCGCCGAGGTCGATGTACTAACGCTCACAGCGACGCCGATTCCGCGCACCTTGGGCATGGCGCTGGAAGGTCTGCGCGATTTTTCAGTCATTGCGACCGCGCCGCAAAAACGGCTGGCCATCAAGACATTTGTGCGCGGTGAATCTGATTCCATTATTCGCGAAGCCTGTCTGCGCGAGCTCAAGCGCGGTGGGCAAGTGTACTTCCTGCACAATGAGGTCGAGACGATAGAAAACCGCAAGGCCAAACTCGAAGAGCTGCTGCCGGAGGCACGCATTGCTGTTGCACATGGCCAGATGCATGAGCGCGAACTTGAAAAAGTCATGCGCGATTTTGTTGCGCAGCGCTTCAATATCCTGTTGTGCACGACGATCATCGAAACCGGCATCGATGTGCCGACCGCCAATACCATTATCATGCACCGCGCTGACCGCTTTGGTCTTGCGCAGCTGCATCAGCTACGTGGTCGCGTCGGTCGATCGCATCATCAGGCCTATGCTTATCTGCTGGTACATGATGTGCAATCACTGACCAAGCAGGCCGAGCGTCGACTGGAAGCGATCCAGCAAATGGAAGAGCTGGGCAGCGGCTTTTATCTCGCGATGCATGATCTGGAAATTCGTGGCGCAGGCGAAGTGCTGGGCGAAAACCAGTCCGGCGACATGACCGAGATCGGCTTCCAGCTCTACTCGGACATGCTGCATGCTGCGGTAAAAGCCCTGAAGAACGGCAAAGAACCCGATCTGGCAGCGCCCTTGTCGACGACCACCGAAATTAATCTGCATGTCCCCGCTCTGCTGCCCGCCGATTTCTGCGGCGATGTGCATGAACGGCTATCGATCTACAAACGATTCGCCAATTGCGAAAATGCGGAATCGATCGATGACTTGCAGGAAGAACTGATCGACCGCTTCGGCAAACTGCCCGACGCGGTCAAGGCACTAATCGAGACTCATCGGCTGCGGCTCTCTGCGAAAAAAGTCGGCATTGTGAAGATCGATGCCCATGCCGAGTCGGCACTGTTGCAGTTCGAACCCAAACCGCCGATTGATCCGATACGCATCATCGACCTGATACAAAAAAGTCGTCATATCAAACTTTCCGGTCAGGACAAGCTTCGCATCACCGCCAACATGCCGGACCTGTCAACGCGTGTTTCTCAGGTCAAGGCAACGATCAAGGCGCTGGCCGCCTGACAGTACTCACCATGGTTGACATGAAACTCATCATCCAAGGCCCGCAGGCCGCGTGGCACGCCGCTCATCGGGTCGCAGATATCGCGAAAGCTCACACGGTCAAACAGATCAGCGAGCATGTATTCCGCTGCGATGGCGTGCATAGCGATGAGGAGACCCGTGATGCGGTGCGAGGTGCCTGCCTGGGTGCGGGTGTAGATGGCGCCTTCGTACCGGTCGATCTCTTGCTGGAGCGATTCCGCGTATTGGTGATGGACATGGATTCAACACTGATCACCATCGAATGCATCGACGAGATCGCTGACATGCAGGGACTCAAATCCGAGGTGGCCGAGATCACCGAAGCCGCGATGCGCGGTGAGCTTGATTTTCGTGACAGCCTGTTACAGCGTGTCGCGCTGCTGGAGGGACTGGATGCATCCGCGCTGGATCGGGTCTTCGAGCAGCGCCTGAAACTCTCCAGAGGAGCAAAGGTTCTGCTAGAGGCGATGAAAAATGCTGGTCTTCGTACCGTGCTGGTATCAGGCGGGTTTACCTACTTTACTGAACGCTTGCAGCAATCGCTGCCACTCGACCTGACACGCGCCAATGTACTCGAAGTCAGCAAAGGCAAGCTGACCGGGCGCGTAAAAGGCGAGATCATCGATGCACAAGCCAAGCGCCACACCGTAGAGCAAGAATGTGCCGCACTGGGTGTCTCGACCGCAGCCGCAATCGTCATCGGCGATGGTGCGAACGATCTAGAGATGATGGCGGTCGCCGGTCTGTCCGTTGCCTATCGCGCGAAACCTGTGGTGCAGCAAAAAGCCAGCGTCGCACTGAATTTTTCGGGATTGGATGGCTTGTTGAATCTGTTCCATTGAGCCAGAATCAGTCGATGGATTATCAAGTGACCTTTGATGCCGATACCGAGTCCCGCAAGCGCTGGCTGTGGTGGCTTTATCTGGGGCATGGCGCATCGGTTGTGTGCTCGCTCGGGATGCTGTCTTTCATTCCCCTGATTATCAACTACCTCAAGAAAGACGAGACCGAGGGCAGCTTCCTGTACACCCATCACCAGTGGCAGATCCGCTCATTCTGGTGGTATGCGGTATGGTTTTCGGTAGCCTGCCTGATCGCACTCACGATCATCGGCATTCCGCTGGCAATGCTGATCTGGGCCGGCGCCTGGATATGGAAGGCGTACCGGCTGACCAGAGGATTTATCTACCTGTCGGACAACAAGCCTATGCCAGTACCTTCAGCGCCTGCTCAAGATCATTGATCAGGTCGCGCGCGTCCTCCAGACCGACATTGAAACGCACTAGCTGCCCTGCCTCGGTCCAGCCACGCCGCATCTGCGCAATGCGATAAGGAACGGCCAGACTGTTCGCACCACCCCAGCTATAGCCGATCTTGAACAGCTTCAGACTGTCGATGAAACGATCGGTTTGCTCCTCGGTGAATCTCGGATCGAAAAGCACTGAGAACAATCCACCGGCGCCTGTGAAATCACGGCTCCAGATCAGATGTCCCGGGCAATCGTCAAACGCCGGATGCAGCACCTTCGCTATCTCTGGCCGGTTCTTCAGCCAGGCTGCAATCTCGCGCGCCGCCTGGTCATGCGCATCGAAACGCAGCTTCATCGTCGGCAGGCCACGCAGCACCATATAGGTGTCGTCCGCCGAGACGCCCATACCCAAACGCATGTGGGTCATCTCGATCTTGCGATGCAGCTCACGGTCGCGCGTGATCACCGCGCCCATCAGCACATCCGAGCCGCCCGAATGATATTTGGTCAACGCCTGCATCACGATATCCACGCCATGGTCGAATGCGCGAAACGCCAGTCCCGCTGCCCACGTATTGTCAAGCGCTACCGGAACCTGCCTCGCCCTCGCCGCGCGACAGATCGAGGGGATGTCCGGCACCTCCATGGAGACCGAACCCGGTGCCTCCGTCCAGATCAGGCGGGTGTTTGGTCGAATCAATTCAGCAATGTCTTCACCGATCAGCGGATCATAGTAGCGTGTGCTGATCCCGAAATCACGGCTGAGCCAGTCACCCATCTCGCGGTTCGGGTTGTAGACATTGTCGGGCAGGAGCACATCGTCGCCGGTCTTTAGCAGCGCGAGATCGATCATCGCGATCGCGGCCAAACCACTGGGCGCAAGCAGACAATGCTCACCGCCCTCAATCTCGGCCAGCCGCGCCTCGAGCGTGAATGTAGTTGGGGTCCCATGCAGGCCATAGGTGTAGGATTGCTTGTCCTGCCAATTGCGCGCGCGTAGCGCCCCAACATTCTTGAACAAGACGGTCGATGCATGATGTATCGCCGTCGGAAACGCAGCAAAACCTTCGGGCGGGCGATAGTCCGTCGTGGTCAGCAAAGTCTGCAGCTGCTTTTTTTCGCTCATGGTCCGTCAGATTCAGTCCGCGCTAGCCCACAGATCGTGAGCGTCTGCCGTGGTGATGGTCACGTCAACAAACTCGCCCACTTTCAGCGTCCGTGAGGGATCATAAGGCAGCTTCACATAAACGACTCCATCGATCTCTGGCGCATCAGCAGAGGAACGGGCGATTGCACCGGTACGATCAACCTGGTCGATCAGCACCCGCATTGTCTTGCCTATTTTCGCCTGCAGACGCTGGCGGGAGATCCCCTCCTGCAATTGCATGACGCGCGCGCGACGCTCTTCCCTGATCTGGTCTGGCACTGCCGGCGCAATGTCATTTGCCACGGCGCCCTCGACCGGTGAATACGCAAAGCATCCAAGCCGGTCAATCTGCGCTTCCTGAAGGAAGTCGAGCAGATACTGAAATTCCTCCTCGGTCTCCCCAGGAAAACCGGCGATGAAGGTCGAGCGTATCGTGATATCCGGACATGCTGCGCGCCACGCGCGGATACGCTCGATGTTCTTTTCTCCGCTAGCGGGACGCTTCATGCGCTTGAGCACATCGGGGTGCGCATGCTGAAGCGGCACATCGAGATAAGGCAGAACATGGCCGCCATTCATCAGCGGTATCACCTCATCCACATGCGGATACGGGTACACATAGTGAAGCCTCACCCACGCATCATGCTCCCTGGCCAGTTCGCCCAGTGAACGCACCAGATCCGTCATGTGCGTGCGCACGGGTTTACCACTCCAGAATCCGGTACGGAATTTCATGTCGACGCCATAAGCACTGGTGTCTTGCGAGATCACCAGCAGCTCTTTCACACCTGCCTTGAACAGGTTTTCCGCCTCCAGCATGACGTCGGCAATCGGGCGCGACACCAGATCGCCGCGCAGTGATGGAATGATGCAGAAGCTGCAGCGATGGTTGCAGCCTTCGGAAATCTTCAGATACGCATAATGCTTCGGCGTCAGCTTCACGCCCTGTGGCGGTAGCAGATCGAGGAAAGGCTCATGCGGCTTGGGCAGATGCAGATGCACGGCATCCATCACCTCGCCTAGCGCATGCGGACCTGTCACCGCCAGCACCTTGGGATGCACCTTGTGCACGATGTCTTCGCCCGACGAATCCTTCTTTCCACCCAGGCAGCCCGTGACAATCACTTTGCCATTCTCGTTCAGCGCTTCACCGATCGCATCCAGCGATTCCTTCACCGCAGAATCAATGAAACCGCAGGTGTTCACGATAACCAGATCCGCGCCATCGTAAGACTTGGCGGTGTCATAACCTTCAGCGCGAAGCTGGGTAAGGATCTGCTCGGAGTCGACCAGGGCCTTCGGGCAACCGAGGGAGACAAAGCCGACTTTGGGTGTTGAGGTAGAAGACATGGGAGCTTGACAGGCAAGGCCGCCACAACGGCGGCGTGGGACGGCATTGTACCCGCCACGCGCGCTAGCCTGCTCACGTGGGGGAGCGGCTACGGCCCGAGATGATCGCCCGAACTGCCACGCAGTCCGGGCGGAGAGGAGAGATTTATTTCGCTTCGGTCGCCGCCTTGGCCATCGGCGCCCCGGGGAAGGGAAACACGCCGAAGACATTTTTTGCCTGGCTCTGCATCTGCTCCTGCATCTGGATGAACAGGCTCTTGCTCTGTTCGATGTAGTTGCTCATCATGCCCTGCATCATCGGTCCCTGCACGCTCATGAATTGCGTCCACATCTCGGGGCTGAACGTCTTCTCGTCCATGATGCCCTTTGAGTTTTCCGCGAGCTTGTTCTGGATGTCGATGAAGACCTGAATGTTCTTTTCAAGGTAAGAGCCCATCATGCCCTGCATCGCATGGCCGTAGTAACGGATGATCTGCGACAGCGCCGAGCTCGAGAACATCGGCTGACCATTGGCTTCTTCTTCAAGGATGATTTGCAGCAGGATGCTGCGGGTCAGATCTTCTTCGGTCTTGGCATCTACAACGACGAAGTCCTCGTTGCCCAGCACAAGTTGTTTCACATCGGCAAGGGTGATGTAAGAACTGGTTTGCGTGTCGTACAAACGCCGATTCGGATATTTCTTGATCAGGCGCTCCGACGCCTTTTTCGCGGTGCTCATGAGGGTTCCGTTTATTTTGCGTCGCAATGTAGGTCGCGACATTGTAGTCAAATTTCGAACCGAAGTTCGTATCTCCGACTTCGTATAGTGCACGAAAACAATGACTTCGCAAAGCAAAGTCTTTCAGCTTTGCAATATATTGCGACGCGACGTCAACGGTTTTTCAAAATGGAAAGTCCCCTATTCCGACGGTGAAATCAGTCGCGCAAGGTGAGCAAACACTCAGGCCTTTACTTTTACATAACTGCCCGGTGCCGGCTCAATCGGCGGGTGTGATCGATTGCCGTAACTACGGGGCGCAGCGACCTGCTCGCCTGCATGGCTGGCCAGGAACTCTGCCCAGCCAGTCCACCAACTTCCCGGGTGCTCGGTCGCCCCGGCAAACCAGTCATCGGCCTGCGCGGGCAGCGTGTCATTCGTCCAGTAGCTGCGCTTCTTTTTGGCGGGAGGATTGATCACCCCGGCAATATGACCGGACGCGCCGAGCACAAAGCGGTTCTTGCTCCGCTTGCCGGCATTGAGCAGCCCAGTACTTGCATAGGCACTGGCCCATGGAACGATATGATCTTCACGCGATGCGTAAATGAACGCTGGCGTCTGTATTTTCCCCAGATCGATAGGATCGCCGGACACGGAAAGTTTGCCCGGGACGCGCAGATTGTTCTCGAGGTACATGTTGCGCAGGTAGTAACAGAACATCGGGCCGGGAAGATTGGTGCTGTCCGAGTTCCAGTACAGCAGATCAAAGGCCGGTGGGCTTTCGCCCTTCAGGTAATTGGCCTCGACATAATTCCACACTAGGTCATTCGGCCGCAGGCTGGAGAAAGCCGCCGCAAAATCGCGGCCCGGCATCAGCCCGCCCTTGCCTATGGCCTGTTCGCGCTGGACCACCTGCGCCTCATCGACATACACGTCGATATTGCCCACATCGCTGAAGTCGAGCATGGTGGTCAGCAAGGTCAAGCTGGAGGCGGGCTTCTCGCCGCGCGCCGCCAGCGCCGCCAGCGCGCTGGCCAGCAGCGTACCGCCCACGCAAAAACCCAGCGTATTCACCTGCTTTTCGCCGCTGATCTCTTGCGCGACATGAATCGCCTCAATCACGCCCTGCTCGACATAGTCATCCCAGCCGAGCGATCCGCGCTCAGCGCCCGGGTTCACCCATGAGACGACAAATACGGTATGCCCCTGCTCGACCGCGTAACGGATCAGCGAGTTTTCCGGCTGAAGATCGAGGATGTAGAACTTGTTGATGCAAGGGGGAACGATCAGCAGCGGACGTCGGTAGACCTTTTTCGTCAGCGGACGATACTGAATCAGCTGAATCACCTCATTCTGAAACACTACGCCGCCCTCACTGGTGGCGACATTGCGCCCGACCTCAAAAGCGTTTTCATCGGTCTGAGAGACATGGCCTCGTCGCATGTCGGCAATCATGTTCATGATGCCGTTCTGCAGGCTCTCGCCCTTGGTCGCGATCAGCTTTTGCTGCGCATCTGGATTCGTCGCCATGAAATTCGACGGCGACATCGCATCAATCGCCTGCTGAGTCGCGAAGCGGATTTTCTTTTTGGTCTTGTGATCAGTCTCAACGGTGTCTGCGAGTGCATTCAAGTAGCGTGCGTTGAGCAGATAAGCTGCTGCATTGAATGCATACAGTGGATTGGAACTCCACGCTGGCGATGAGAAACGGCGATCTCGTATCTCAGGCGCGCGCGAGGCGAGCAAACCTGTCCACAAAGCGGACATCTCTTCGACGTAATCCTTCTGCAGCTGCGCCAGCTTTTCCGGAGGCACCATGGCCATGACTGATGGCATACCGGGCACATCAGGCAATCCGGGCATCATCGGCATGGCGGGCGTGCCCTGCATCCCGGTCTGCATCAGATTGATCACCGACTGCCAGCCCTTGGGATCAGCGAACTGCGCCATCCATGCAGCCGCGCCCGATACAGGATCCGTTTTGTTGCCCTGACCCGGATGCCCGCTGCTGGCTGATTTGCTCATGCGATCTCCCCCGTATTCAATCTGCCGTTTTCGCGTATGCTGCGCGCCATCGATTGGATAACTTCGCAAGAGGAGCGCATGCACATCGCTGCGGTTGGCTGGATGTATGTCGTGCTGATGATGGCTATCACCGAGGATTCGGTGGTCGCCGGCATTATGACGTTTTTCTTTTACGGTGTGTTACCGACACTTGTCATTATCTACATCGGTGGTAGCGGCCAGCGCAGAAAACGCCGCGAGATGGAAAGACTGCAGGCCATGCAAGAGCAGCAACAAGCGGGACAGGACCATACGCCCGGATCTACTTGATCCAGATCAGCGTCGCCATACGACCTGTCACTCGCTCGCGACGAAAAGAATAAAAATGCACGGGTTCGCTCATGGTGCAGTGGTCGCCGCCCATCACCCGGGTCACGCCTGCGGCTGACAGCGCCAGGCGCGCAAGCTGAGGCAAGTCGGCGAGATATTTTCCCGGTTTGCCCTCAATCGCAGTGAAAGCCCTCCGGGCCTCATCGCCCAAGCGATCAAATGACTGCAGCACATCGTCGCCGACTTCGAAGCGGGCAGGGCCAATGCCCGGCCCGAGCCAGGCCGACAGCTCCCCCGCGCCAGCCGCTCTCATTCGCCCTATCGTTGCCTCGATCACACCGCCGGCTAGCCCGCGCCATCCGGCATGCGCCGCGCCCACGACCTTGCCTTGCCTGTCGGCCAGCAGCACGGGCATGCAATCGGCGGTCATGATCGCGCAGACGATGCCGGGCTCGGTCGCGAAACTGGCGTCGGCCTCGGGCGCGCTGAGCTGCGCAAGCGCGAATTTCGCATCGACGACCCGGATGCCATGCACCTGCTTCAGCCACGCCGGCTCTGACGGCAGCACCGACCGCAACAGCGCTCGATTGTGCTCGACGGCGGTCGGCAGATCACCGACGTGGGGGCCGAGGTTCAGGCCGCCACCGCCGGCGCCATCATCGTAAGGCGGCAAGCTCACGCCACCAGATCGCACCGTCGACAGCGCACCGATACGCTCGGGAAGATCGGGCCAGTGAATAGGTAGTGAATGCATCGCCGTCAGACGGATATTCCCGCACGTACCAGCAGGCCGGCCATGTCAGCAGGCACCGGCGCATGCCACTCGCAATCCGCGCCAGAGCCCGGATGTGTAAGACAAAGTCTCTCAGCGTGCAGCGCCTGCCGGGGAAAGACCGATACGAGATGCGATTTTCCGTAGACCGAATCACCCACAATGGGAAAACCTACCGATTGCAGGTGCACACGAATCTGATGCGTGCGCCCGGTCTCCAGCTTGCAACGCAGCAGCGCCACCGGGCGACCATCGATCTGACCGGAAGCGATCTTCTGGTAGTGCGTCACTGCTGGCTTGGCCAGCGGTGACTTGCTGACTGCCATGCGCGTGCGCTCGCGAGCATGGCGGGCAATCGCCGCCTCGACGCGGCCGCTCGACACCGGCTGCCCCCAGACCAGCGCCAGATACTCCCGACCCATCGAACGCTCCTGCAGCTGGCGCACCAGATCTGTTTGCGCGATCAGCGTTCGCGCCACGACCATCAGGCCGCTGGTGTCCTTGTCCAGCCGATGCACGATACCGGCACGCGGCACGCCCTCCAGCTCAGGCCAGCGGTGCAACAGACCGTTGAGCAGGGTACCCGACCAATTGCCCGCTGCCGGATGCACGACCAGTCCCGCCGGCTTGTCCAGAACAAGGATGGAGGAGTCTTCATGCACCACCGTCAGCGGCACGGGCTCGGGCGAGTAAGCATGCGCCTGTTCGGCGGGTTGCGGCTGCACGGAGATCGTTTCGACGCCCAGCATCAGGCTGCGCACCTTGGCCGGTTTGCCATCAACCAGCACCAGCCCCTCCTCGATCCACTGCTGAATCCGGCCGCGCGAGAACTGCGGCAGCAACACGGACAAAGCCTTGTCAAGCCTCACACCCTGACTGCTGTCATCCAGACGCAAAGAAATCGGGTCAAGGCTGCCGCCAACGACCTCCGCATCGTCCAAAGCGTCGTCATCCATCAGTTCTTCGGTAGGGGCCTGGCTGTCTGCTCTCATGGGGTATCCATCGGCTATAATCAGTGCACCGAATTTTCCGCGCACGCGCCCTGCCCCATAATGAAAAAAATCCTGACACTCGCTGTGATTGCGCTCGCCTTCGTGCTGTCGGGCTGCGGCTCGCTGGGAGAAAAAAATGACGAGACCAAGGGCTGGTCGGCAGACAAATTATACGCTGAGGCCAAGGACGAGCTGAGATCGGGCAACTACGAAAAAGCAATCAAGTATTTCGAGAAGCTTGAATCACGCTACCCGTTTGGCGTCTATGCGCAGCAGGCACAGATGGAAGTTGCCTATGCCTACTACCGTCAGAATGAACAGGCACAGTGCCTGGCGGCAGTGGAGCGCTTCATCCGCCTTCACCCCAACCATGTCAACGTCGACTACATGTACTACCTGCGAGGCCTGGCGAACTTCAATGACAAGAAAGGCCTGTTCGACTTCGTGAGCCGCCAGGACCCGACCGAGCGCGACCCGAAAGCGGCGCGCGACGCATTCGACGCATTCAAGCAGCTGGTCGATCGTTTCCCGGAAAGCAAATACGCTGACGATGCGCGTGACCGGCTGCGCTACCTGGTCGAAGCCATGGCGCAGTATGAAGTGCACGTGGCCGATTACTACCTGCGGCGTGGCGCGCATGTCGCAGCGATCAATCGCGCGCAGGTCGTCATCCGCGATTATCCGGCATCGCCCTCGGTGCGTAATGCGCTGCGCGTACAGATCCGTGCCTATGACGCGCTGGGCATGAACGACCTGCGCGACGATGCCGAACGCGTGTTCCAGCTCAACTACAAAGTTAACTCCGCTGCGCAGATCACCAACGACGCAGAAAAATCCTGGTGGAAGTTCTGGTGATGCTCTGGTGATGCTCTGGTGATTCGCCATACAGCAATCCATGGCCAGAAACGGCTGCCTGAACCGCCGCCACCGTGATCAGCGATCAACCCTGCTTGCGCCGAAATACCCAGCGTGTCGCATCCGAGGCCGCTGGCGCGAATGCATAACCCTCTGTATCAAAAGCCTGCAGCTTTTCTGGCGCGGTGATTTTTTTCTCGATCGCGTAACGCGCCATCAGTCCGCGCGCACGCTTCGCGTGAAATGAAATGATCTTGTACTTGCCGCCCTTCCAATCCTCGAAAACGGGCGTGATCACCGGTACCGGCAGATCGTCGGCGTGAACCGCCTTGAAATACTCCTCCGAGGCCAGGTTCACCAATGCCTTTGATTTTAGTGACTTGAGAGTGTCCGAGAGATGGCCAGTGAGTTCATCGCCCCAGAAAGCATACAAATCCTTGCCCCGCTGAGTCTGCAGGCGAGTCCCCATTTCCAGACGATACGGCTGCATCAGATCCAGCGGACGCAGCAGCCCATACAGGCCGGACAAGATGCGCAAATGATCCTGTGCCCAAGCCAGCTGCTTCGTGTTCAGCGAGCGCGCTTCAAGGCCTTCATACACATCGCCATTGAAGGCCAGCACCGCCTGCCGCGCATTGTTAAAGCTGAATTTTTTTGTCCAGCTGGCGTAACGGCTCACGTTCAGCTGCGCCAGCGGGTCAGAGATCTGCATCAGACTACCGATCTCGGCTGGCGACTTGCCTCGCAACGTGGTAATCAGTTCCGCCGAACGCGGGATAAAATCCGGCAAGGTATGTACGTCCGTAGTCAGCGGTGATTCATAGTCCAGCGTCTTCGCCGGCGACAAGACCATCAGCATGAGCTGTACTCCTTCAGATAAGTTCCCCGAATGATACCGAAAGCAAGCTCTGTGTTCAGACCTCGCGTGGTGCTCGATACCAACGTCTGCCTTGACCTGTTCATGTTTCGCGATCCGCGATGGCAGGCGCTGCTGGAGTCGCTCACCTGCGGGGAGATCGAGGCATTCACCCGGCATGATTGCCGCCGAGAGTTCGAACTGGTGCTCGCCTATGACAAGATGAAACTCTCGGCAGAGTCGCAGACGGCGATACTGGCTGAATTCGATCAGCGGATAAGACCGTACGCAAGCAGTGCGGAGATTGAGGCTGGCGCGATGGCGAGTGGGCTACCTGTTTGCAAGGATGGCGATGACCAGAAGTTCCTCGAGCTCGCACTGGCCTGCAAAGCCGATGGGCTCATTACCAAGGACAAGGCCTTGCTGAAGCTGGCTCGCAAGACCGCGCGCAATGGGCAGTTCAGCATACTGGCGCCGGAGGCGTGGCTGGTGTGGTTTGCAGAATTGAAGCGTGCTCACATCAGCACGCCGTCTCTCGGTAGTTGACGGCGCCTGGACACGCGACACCCCCAAAAGCCCAGCTTAAGAAAATAAAAACGGCAACAAAGCGCTTCCATTTGATGCCGTTTTTTTATCAATCCTGCAGAGTTGGCGCGAGGACTCAGGCCTTCCTCTGGCTCTTGATCCATTCGGTCATCTCGACCGCATTCGCTTTCCGATCCGCAGTCACTTGTTGCACCGTCGGGCGCTCACCCACCTGTTTCAGGTAATCGCGCACTGGATATTCCGCCATCATGTCTTCACCATAAATCGCCTTGGTCGCCATGCCAACCATTGGCAGATGACAAATCGCCGCGCAATCGGCCATCGTAAATCGATCGCCTGCGATATAAGGTGAGAACCTTGCGATGCGACCAAAGCCAGCAATGGTGCGCTTTAAAAGTTTTTGCACGCGGACCTTGGTCTCATCGCTGATTTTCCCTCCGAAAAACGCCTCGGCGTAGAGTTCGCGCGCCACCAATTCAAGATGCAATTCCATGTACTGAATCAGCTCGCGAATGCGCGCCGCTTCAAAGGTGTCAGCAGGCAGCAGCGGTTTTTGCGGATACGTCGCCTCGACGTACTCAAGCATCACTTGTGACTCGAACAGCACCTTGTCACCAATCTCGAAGTAAGGCACTTTGCCCAGCGGAGATTTCTCGAGCAATGCCGGTGAACGGTCTACCCACACGAGTTTTTCCTGGAACGGGACTTCTTTTTCCAGCAACGCGAGCTTGACTTTATTGTAGTAATTACTGGCCGAGAAGCCGCACAGAGTTAGCATTCTGCCTCCTGGTTTTGATCGGTCCGGCGCAAGTCCGGGATGTGTTTGACGAAGCTTGCTGGGGTTACAATGAAGGGATGCAGTCTATCACTGGCCGCATCACCCGACAGCGGCTCAACCGCCACCCAACAGCGTCACTAACGAAGCCCCTGCCACCCCATGTCCGCCGAACTGCTCGCCTCCCGTCGAGATGCCACGCTGATCCTCACGCTCTCCAATCCGGGCGCAAGGAATGCGCTGCATCCTGACATGTACGCCGCCGGTGTGGAGGCCTTGTCGACCGCCGAACGCGATCCCGAGATCCGCGCCGTGGTGCTGACCGGCGCGGGCGACACCTTCTGCGCAGGCGGCAATCTGAATCGCTTACTCGAAAATCGCAGCAAAGAGCGCACGGTGGCCGCCGATTCGGTCGGCAAGCTGCACGCATGGGTCGAGGCGCTGCGCGAGTGTCCCAAGCCCGTGATCGCCGCGGTCGAGGGTCCGGCAGCCGGTGCGGGCTTTTCATTGGCACTGTCCTGCGATCTGATCGTGGCGGCACACTCATCTCAATTCGTGGCGGCCTATGTGAAGGTGGGGCTATCCCCCGATGGCGGCATCAGCTGGGCGCTGTCTCAGGCGTTGCCACGTCAGCTGGCCACCGAGATCCTGATCGAAGGCAAAGCCGTCTCGGCAGCAAGGCTGCATCAGGCAGGCGTGGTCAACCGTGTCGTCGTTGACGGACAAGCATTGAATGCCGCACTGGACTGGAGCGACGAGCTTGCGCGGCTGTCGCCTCATGCAATCGAAAACATCAAATCCCTGCTGAGAGAAGCGCATAACCATACCCTGCCCGAGCAACTGGAATCCGAAAAACAAAGCTTCGTCGATTGTCTGCACCACCGCGACGCGTTGGAAGGTATTACCGCCTTTCTCGAAAAAAGAAAACCTCATTATCAATGAGACCATCGGTCAACAACAAAATAAGAAAGCAATCCCGCAATGAGCTTCAAACCACGTCGCCGCGTATTCCTGATGCGGCATGGCAGCGTCACTTACTTCGACAATGAAGGCAAGCCCTATCTGCCAGAGACTGTTCCGCTCAACGAACAAGGACAGGCGCAAACCACCGCTGCGGGTCGCGTATTCGCAGGTGCCGGCATACGCTTTGACAAAATCATCGTGTCCGGACTGCCCCGCACGCTGGAGACTGCCCATCGCGTTCTGGCCGAGACAGGGCAGAAGATCGATCTCGAACACTGGCCCGAGCTCGTGGAAATCCGAGGCGGCAAGCTCTCTGCCATCCCGGATCATCAGCTGCGCGAAGCCTTCACCGGCGCGTTCGAGGGCGTGCCCCCCGAAGACAAACAATTCCTTGGTGGCGAGACCGTTGGTCAGCTGATGGACCGCGTCTATCCGGCCATCGACAAACTGCGTGCCGATCCCGAGTGGGACACGGTGTTGATGGTGCTGCATGGCGGCGTCAATCGCGCGATCCTGTCCTATGCGCTCACAGGCCAGCGACTATTCCTCGGCAATCTGGCACAGACGGCGGGCTGCATCAATGCGATGGATATTGGCGCATCAGCATCGGATTGGGTAGTGCGTCTGGTGAACTACTCACCACCGTCCGAGCTACAAGCCGAATCGCGCAGCACGACAATGGAAGCACTTTTCGAGCAGTACCGCAAGGCGCGCGGTCTGTAAGTTTCAATCAGTAGACTTCTACAAACAATAACGCAGGAGCAAGCGGGACTATGTACGAAGAATTCATGGGAACCAAACCTGTCGCAGAGCGTATGAAAGTCGATCTCGATGCGCTCTCCGCCTACATGCACGCGCATGTCCAGGGATTCCAGGGGCATCTGCAGATAGAGCAATTCAAGGGTGGCCAGTCCAACCCGACCTTCAAGCTGACCTCCGCTGATCAGCACTATGTGCTTCGTACCAAACCCGCACCGGCAGCGAAGCTGCTACCTTCTGCGCATGCAATCGATCGCGAATTCCGTGTGATGGATGCGCTATCGAAAGCAGGTTTCCCCGCTGCTCGACAATACGCCTTGTGCGAAGACGAGTCTGTGATCGGACGCGCGTTCTACATCATGCAATTTGTCGACGGCCGCGTGTTATGGGATCAGTCACTGCCTGGCATGAGCAAGGAAGACCGCGCAGCGCACTATGATGAAATGAACCGTGTGATCGCACAGCTGCACAGCGTGGATTACCCATCGGTCGGATTGGACACCTTTGGCAAGCCGGGTAATTATTTTCAGCGTCAGATCGATCGCTGGATACGCCAGTACAAGGCGGCCGAGACCGAACATATCCCGGCGATGGAGCACCTGATCGAATGGTTGCCAAAGCATATCCCGGAGGGAGAGCTCACCACCATCGTGCATGGCGACTACCGGCTCGACAACATGATTTTCCATCCGACAGAACCCAAGATTCTGGCCGTGCTCGACTGGGAGCTGTCCACTCTCGGCCATCCGCTCGCCGATTTTTCATATCACTGCATGAGCTGGCATATCGAGCCCGGTCTTTTCCGTGGGATTGGCGGACTCGATCTGAAAGCGCTGGGCATCCCGTCCAAAGACGAGTACATCGCCCGCTACAGCGAACGCACTGGTATACAGATCAACAAAGAAGATTTCCGCTTCTACCTGGCGTACAACATGTTCCGTATGGCGGGCATCCTGCAGGGCATCATGAAACGCTACCAGGATGGCACGGCGGCCAGCGAGCAAGCATTAAAGAGTGGACATGCCGCCAAGCCGATGGCGATCATGGGCTGGGATTATGCGTCTGGCGCACGCCCTGTCTGATTCACTCATACCGAGCAATTCGATTACCCCACACGACCACTGACAATAACGAGCGAGGAGACAACATGGAGTTCGAATATTCCCCACGGTGCATGGAGCTGCGCGAGAAGCTCAACCATTTCATGGACAAGCATATCTATCCGAATGAGCGCACCTACAAAGAAGAAGTTGACCGCAATGGTCGCGAGAAAGGCAATCGCTGGATACCGACCGAGATCGTCGAAGAACTCAAGCCCATCGCTCGCAAGGAAGGCCTGTGGAATCTCTTCCTGCCCAAGTCGCCGCACGCACCCGAAGGCCTGTCCAACCTCGACTACGCGCCACTGTGCGAAATCATGGGCCGCATCACCTGGGCGCCAGAGGTCTTCAACTGCTCCGCGCCCGACACGGGCAACATGGAGACCATCGAGCGTTACGGCTCTGAAGAACACAAAGAGCAGTGGCTCAAGCCCCTGCTGCGCGGCGAGATCCGTTCCGCCTTTGCGATGACCGAGCCGGACGTCGCCTCGTCAGACGCGACCAACATCAGCACCCGGATCGAGCGCGTCGGCAATGAATATGTGATCAATGGCCGCAAATGGTGGACGTCGGGCGCCGGCGATCCGCGATGCAAGATCTATATCTTGATGGGCAAGACTGACCCGAACGCACCACGTCATGCGCAACAGTCGATGATTCTGGTGCCCGCCGATACCAAGGGCGTGACCGTCGTCCGTCCCCTCTCCGTGTTCGGCTACGATGATGCACCGCACGGCCATTGCGAGGTTACCTTCGACAATGTGCGCGTGCCAGCGTCCAATATGCTGCTGGGTGAAGGCCGCGGCTTCGAGATCGCACAAGGTCGTCTCGGCCCAGGGCGCATCCATCACTGCATGCGCGCCATTGGCACCGCAGAGCGCGCGCTGGAGCTGATGTGCAAGCGTATCGATTCCCGGGTCGCGTTCGGCAAGAAGGTGTCAGAGCAAGGCGTCTGGCGCGAGCGCATCGCCGAGTCGCGCATCATGATCGACAGCGCCCGTCTGTTGGTGTTGAAGGCCGCCTACATGATGGATACCGTCGGCAACAAGGGCGCCAAGACCGAAATCGCCATGATCAAGGTGCTGGCACCGGTGATGGCGCAGCAGGTCATCGACTGGTCGATCCAGGCGCATGGCGGCGGCGGCGTGTCTGACGATTTCGCAGTCGCCCAGCTGTGGGCACACAACCGCACGCTGCGCATCGCCGACGGCCCGGATGAGGTGCACCGTAACGCGATCGCCAAGCTCGAGCTCGCCAAGTATGCGAGCCTGAGTGAATCGCTGGATCTGCCGATCACCCGTTCCTGATCAGACTGCTGTCATTTAGTTATTGCTGATATCCTGTCAGCAAATAAAGCGCCGGGCGTGTAGACTTCCCGGCGCTTTTTCATTTGGGAGAACCGACCATGATCGACGTTTATTCGATGGCCACGCCAAACGGGCACAAGGTCCACATCATGCTGGAGGAATGCGGCCTGCCCTACCGCGCGCACAACGTCGATATCGGCAAGGGCGATCAATTCAAACCGGAATTTCTCGCGATCTCGCCGAACAACAAGATCCCGGCCATCGTCGATCCTGACGGCCCGGATGGCCAGCCGATCTCGATGTTCGAGTCCGGCGCGATCCTGGTCTATCTGGCGAGCAAAGTGAATAAATTCCTCGGCCAAACCGACCGCGAAAAATTTACTGTGCTGCAGTGGCTGATGTTTCAGATGGGCGGTCTGGGCCCCATGCTCGGACAGGCGCATCACTTTCGCATCTATGCACCCGAGCAGATCGAGTACGCGGTGAATCGCTATACCAACGAAGCCAAGCGCCTGTATGGCGTGATGGACAAGCAATTGGCCAAGCATCGCTACCTCGCAGGCGACGAGTATACGATTGCCGATATCGCCTGCTTCCCCTGGACACGCTCATGGAAGAATCAGGGGATCGACTGGGCAGACTTCCCGGATGCCAAACGCTGGCATGATGAGATCGCTGCACGCCCTGCGGTGCAGCGCGGTGTGCAGGTGCTGGCAGACCTGCGCAAGCCGCTGCTGGATGAGAAGTCGAAAGAAATGCTGTTTGGAGCGGCGCAGTATCAGAAACGCTAGGAAATCACCCCCGGTGCTAAACGCTGTAGCGCTCAATCGGCGGTAAACGTCGTATTTTTGCCTGCTTATAGTGCATTTGCGCCATGTAATCCTCTGCCGGCTTTCTATTAGTCTTTGCGAGAGAGCGGAAGCCCAGCGGGCGAGCGTGGAGGACATGACGGATGGCTATCAACACTGCGGCCAAGGCCAGTTATCAAGTCCTGGGCGCTCGCGAAACAAAGCTGGATGCAGCGGCGAAAGAACAGGCTTTCAACGAGGCGATTGACTCGATTAAACATTTATTATCGAAACCAAATACAGATCGCCCTATTCGGAACGTCCCGCAACTGGTCAGAGAGATCTTTGATCTGACCAAATCTGATCCCGACCTGGAGAAAATCCGGGAGGTCATACGTTCCAACGATAATATTTTCGGCCTTGACAAGCTGTCAGCCTCAGGGAACAAATTGCTGGCCACGCTGGCCATCATTCAATATCCGGACAAATGCTTCTCTGCCGACGGAAAACTGCGAGTCGAATTTACCGCGAGTGTCATGCGAGGATGGTTCGACAACGGTGCCGATCTGATTATCGACAGAAGCGCACTACAAAATTTTCAAAAAAATCCTCTGGACCCTACCGGGCAATCAATCAAGCTGGGGAAAAACCGGCTTGCCGGAATACAGCTCACTGATCATTCCACTATCAGCCAGGCGCTGGATAAGAATAAAAAATCCGTGAATCTTGGTGAGCAAAAGATTCCAGTAAATATTCAAGATGGGCAGCTGCCCGCCGCTCCTCCGCCAGAATTTCGGCGCGCAAACGAAATCACCGGCGGTGACATGCATGGCAATAGCAAGATGCTGACGCACTTTCTTGTGCAGACTGGCATTGCCCGGGTGAAAGGGGATGCCCAGAAACCATGGAAAGAACTGATGAGGAAGATCGACGATAACGATGTGGCCGGTTTTAAGGAAACTCTTCCCCATTGCCTCGAGCTTGTGACACCTCCGAAAAATCTGGTCCTGCTGGGAGATCTGCTCGCCGATCGCGGACAGAATGACTGGTTCACTTTATGCATCCTCGAATTTCTCCATGATAAAGGACAGCCTTTTGACGTCATCTTCTCAAACCACGATGCTGCATTCGTAGAGTACTACCTGGACAATAAAAACAAGAGCCTGACAGAGCCATATGCCGTATCACAGGCAGGCGTTACGCAGCACGGCTTGCAGGGGGATCAGGGCAACAGTCTGATCAATTTGAACACCACACTGAACGAAGGAGCAGATAAAACACGAGAAAAAAAACGTCAGGCATTTAATGAAATGACAGAAAAATATCTGGGACATGTAAAGCTGGTGGAGTGCCATCAGGACCAAAGAAGCCTGTACAGCCACGGGGTTATGAATGATGCGCTACTTTTCGATCTGGCTACACTCTCGGGTTTGAATGAACATCAACAGAGCGAGACAGGCTTGCAAGAAAAGGTCCACGTGATCAACCGATATTTTCGGAGTGCTTTGCAACGTGATGGAGAATACTTCAGGCAAATGATGAATCTGGAGACTGGCTTTGGCGAGGACAAGGCAAAACCATTCGCCGCAACGATATGGAATGATGGCCCGAAGAGGAATAACCGACTCAAAGATGCAGGCATCACAAAAAAACCTGACCATCGCTACACCCAACTTCCATCACCCGACCAATTCGATACCCTAATCCATGGTCACACCGAAGATCTGAAGGAGGCAAAAAAAACAGAGTTCATTGATCATAAAAATAAAATTGCTGCTGCAAAAAAATCTATGATGAACTCTATGGAAGATATTGCAGCAGAAAAAAAGAAAGCTCCCGCCGATCTCTTTCAACCTCAATGGAATTTTGTTCGCGACGCTGTTGCGGTATCACTTGCCCCAAAAGATATTGCCGCAGCAATTTTTTCTTTGATAAAACAAGTGGAAATCCAAGGCAGTGATGAGGGTAGAAAGATAGCAAGTGAACTGATAAAAAAATTACAAAACGAACAGAATAACCAAGAAGTAACGAGCGATCTGGACAAGCTTTTCAAGCAATGCTTACCAACGCGCGTGAGATCAGATTACTTGAAATGGGAAGGGCTCACCTTGCAAGCCTTGTCAATATTGATGACGTCCATTCGATCGCTTGAAGAGACGTTTCAACAGGCCAGAAGGCAAGTAAACACCAATGAAACTTCGCCACTCCAGCAAGCTGCAGAAGCCGCGTATTCATTCAATAAAGCGCTATCCGAAAGCACTGCGATAACCGACAATCCCGCTGACGATTCAGCCGATCAGATATCGGCGAACGATCCGGTTCATCGTTTCATCTCACTGGATGGCTCAACCGGGAAAAGCAAAAACCACCTGAAAGGCGATCTCCCAATTTTCGCTGCATGAGTTTGCGAAAAAATGATAACCCAGCAACAGGAATATCAACGGATGACCGAAATTTATTCAATGGCATCGATAACCAGCTGAAACCACGCCCAGATACAGTGCTTTATCGCACCGGCGTTGTGAGCTCGGCAGTGATTTTCCGGTTGCGCGATAGCCTAAGCTTCAATTCAACATAGTGCAGGCCCACATCAATTCTGGAGGTGCACCTCCAGAACATTCCGTCCTGATACTTCACTCACTCCAGAAAGGCCCATCTGTATTTTGCGATAGAAAGGAAACCGCATGTCTAATGCGATCACAACAACATTTAAAATCTCGCGCACTCAGGGACTTGATAATCCCATCTGGATGGAGGAAACCATCCATAACAAAGAAACCAATAAACCAACGGTATATTTATTTCAAAGAGAGGCTGCGAAACAGACCTTATGGAGATGCATAAAAGATTATTTCAAGGGGATAAAGTCGGCAGGCGAGCAGGTAGAAAAATGTCTCTGCGGTACGCTACATTATAACGAAGATGAATCCACTCGCTCTAAGATAACAAACCCACTTGAACTCAACAAAAGTAATCCATCGGCAGTAAATAAAATAATAGGCAGTTTTGAGACACACATAGGCTTGAAAGGCAGTAAGACATTCGACTATGAACCTCATGCCTCCCCTGGTGATAGCACGTCCCGGGTTCACGTAAAAGTAGATACAGAATATAATCTTAAAACGAAGCTAGGAGTGACTAGGTTTATCGATTCGATGCAGCCTGATTCAAAAACGATTACCTCTTCAGAGAGAGAAAAAATAAAAAAAATCGCACATTACACCTATGACTTAATGTCCGACCGCGCCAGGCCAAAATCCAAGAGAGAAATCACGCAAATGCTGAAGGCACTGGACAACATTTACAAGAAAATTCCCAAAAATGATACCGAATCCCGAGCATGTATCCTGATAATTCAAAATTCTCTTTCTAGCAATTCAAATAAATTACGATCGCCTGATTATTGATAATTTTTCCTGATCAGCTCAGAAATACATCCTCAACACCGACTCCGCCACACACGCCGGCTTGTCCTGCCCCTCGCATTCCAGCGTCATCTGCCAGACGCTTTGCATGCAGCCATCCAGCTGCTCGACTTCCAGTAATTTGAAGCGCCCGCGCAACCGGCTGCCAACGCGCACCGGTGACGGGAAGCGTACCTTGTTCAGGCCATAGTTGATGCTCATCTTCCCCTGCGGGAGAACGACCACTGATTCAAACAGCTTGGGGATCAGCGACAGCGTCAGAAATCCATGTGCGATAGTGGTGCCGAACGGTGACTCTCGTTTCGCGCGCTCGACATCGACATGAATCCATTGCGGATCGTCAGTGGCCTCGGCGAACTGATTCACGCGGGACTGCTCCATGGTCATCCACTCCGAGATCGCGACTTCCTTGCCGACTTCGGCTTGCAGATCGGCGACGCTTTTAAACATTCTTGCGGTCATTTTTATTCTCTATTAAAAATCAGGCGGCTTGCGCAAAACCCGGTTGCGCGATGAAGCGCGCCAAATGATGATCAGTATCGCCCAGCGTCAGCTCGATCGCTGACAGGCGCTTAAAGTAGTGGGCGGCAGGCATCTCATTGGTGACACCCATACCGCCATGCAGCTGCACCGCCTGCTGGCCGACGAATTTCATGGCCTCGCCAACGCGCGCCTTGGCCGCAGACACAATACGACGACGCTCGGCCACGTCAGCGGAAGACACTTTCACTGCGGCGAGCATGGTCATTGAGCGCGCCTGTTCCAGCTGCATGAACATGTCGGCCATGCGATGCTGCAGTACCTGGAATTTACCGATAGGTACACCGAACTGCTGGCGGGTGCGAATGTACTCCAGAGTCGCTGTCTGCAATGCCTCCATCGCACCCAGCGCCTCGGCGCACAACAGCACCGCGCCGTGATCGGCAGCTGCATCCAGCAAATCCCATCCCTTGCCCTCAGCGCCCAGCAGAGCACTGGCTGACACATGCACACCGGAGAAGCGAACCGTGGCGATGCGCAATCCGTCATTGCTGCGTGAATCACGAATGCTGATGCCCGAAGTCTGCGCAGGAATGACGAACAGTGAGATGCCCTGCTCGTCACGCTGCGCACCACTGCTTCGCGCAGAAACGATCAGCTGCCCTGCCTGTGCGCCGTGAATCACACCGGTTTTCTCGCCATCGATCACATAGGCATCGCCATCGCGGCGCGCACCTACAGCGATATCTTGCAACTCGTGCCGCGACTGGCGCTCATTCAGCGCGCAGGCAAGCTTTAGTTCACCGCTGGCCACTTGCGACAGCAGCTCACCATGACTGCCCGCCAGTTTCAGGAATTGCACGCCCAGCGCAGTGGCAAACACCGGCTCGACGACCAGTGCACGCCCCAGGGCCTGCATCACGACCATCTGATCCACCGGCGTACCATCAAAGCCCTCATGATCCGAAGGCACCGGCAAGGCCGGCACGCCCAGCTCGGACAGCGCCTGCCATGCGGGCCCGGAAGTACCGGTATCGGAATGAATAATCTGCTTGCGTTTCTCGAAGCTGTAATCCTTCTCGGTCCATCGTACGATCGCATCAGACAATTGCTGCTGCTCGGGGGAGAGATCGAAATCCATGGTTTCTCCTCACAGTCCCAGAATCATCTGGGTGATGATGTTGCGCTGGATCTCGTTTGAGCCGCCGTAGATCGAGGTCTTGCGGTAGTTGAAGTAGTACGGCATCAGCGGCGCGCTGTCATCGTCTTCGGCGATGCTGTGCTCGCGCTCGCCTTCCAGATAGGCCGGATCGAACGGCAAGCCGAGCGGACCGGCAGCCTCGACCATCAATTCGGTCAGCCGCTGCTGTATCTCGGTACCTTTCACCTTGAGCATGGACGCCTCGGGCCCAGGCGCGCGCTGCTTCGCTTCCTGATAGATCACGCGCAAGACCGTCACTTCCAACGCCATCAGGTCCATCTCCAGCGCAGCCACCTTGTGCGCATAGACCGGATCTTCGATCAGCGGGCGACCACCCTTTTGCATCCGCGACGCCAGCCGCTTGATGAACATCAGCTCGCGCTTGGAACGGCCGACGGCAGCGATGTTGGTGCGCTCATGCCCGAGCAGGTATTTGGCGTAGGTCCAGCCACGGTTCTCTTCACCGACCAGGTTCTGCACCGGCACGCGCACGTTATCGAAGAAGACTTCATTGACCTCGTGGTCTTCATCCAGCGTGATGATGGGGCGTACGGTAATGCCGGGCGTCTTCATGTCGATCAGCAGGAAAGAAATGCCCTCCTGCTTGCGCGCGCCGGTATCAGTACGCACCAGGCAGAACATCATATCGGCGTGCTGCGCGAGCGTGGTCCAGGTTTTCTGGCCATTGACGATGTAATGATCTCCATTGCGCTCAGCACGAGTTTTCAGCGACGCCAGGTCAGAGCCCGAGCCGGGTTCGGAGTAACCCTGACACCACCAGTCCTCGCAAGAGAGGATGCGCGGCAGGTAGTAGCGCTTCTGCGCTTCGTTGCCAAAGGCGATAATGACCGGGCCGACCATGTTCGCGCCAAACGCAAGAATCGGCGGCGTGCCGGCCCGTGCACATTCTTCTTCCCAGAGGTGCTGCTGCACCTTGCTCCAGCCGGTGCCGCCATGCTCCACTGGCCAGTTCGGTGCAACCCAGCCCTGTTGGTGCACGATACGATGCCAGCGCACGAAATCATCGCGCTTCAAGCGTCGGTGATTCAGTACCTTGTGCTGAAGGTCTTTGGGCAGGTTCGCATCTATCCATGCGCGTACCCTATCGCGGAACGCCAGATCCTCTGGCGCATAGTTCAGGTCCATGCAGTCTCCGTACGGTCTTTTTAATAGCACGACCGTTCAGATTCTACATGAAGAGTTCGCGATGTCGGGAAAGCTTTCTTAAAAAATACCCCGCAAAAGACGGGAGGCTGCAGCCTCCACGCCTTGAAGGGAAAACGATCACGCCGGGTCAGTCCTGATAGGACCGGAAAACATCCGGATGCTGCACTTGTCCGGGCTGGTTGGAAGAAGTCATGGGTAGATTGCTGCAGGCCGCGAGCATCACAATCGCCAGAAGAGTCAGGCAGGTTTTCATCGGTTTCCTTTTAGTCAGTGGCTGATAAACACTCCGCAGGCGCGTTGCTAGTCAGTATGACTGACAGCCTGCAGACCTGCGATCAGAACATGGGAGCCGGTAATAGTTTCAATCTTTCGTGCATAAAGCAATACAAACTCGTGCGAACATCGCCAGCAATGGCTGCATAACGAATGATTGGGCGACTATCAACTCTCTGTGTGAAGCTCAGACTAGCAGATCGCGTTGTAGGTATCGCCTGAATGATCGAATACAGAACAACCTGCATCTCGGTTTTGATACGGATCAGGGTTTGCCGCAAACGCCTTTCCAGATTACCCCGGGATGGCTGTCGTCAGCAGCCGCTGTCCAAGCTTGCGCCTCGGTCTTGCTGTAGATGGCGCCGCCCATCGCCATATTGTCCGGAAAGACTTCCAGACTGACCTGGCGGATTTTCTTCGAAGCGCAATCGACTTCGTACCAAGCTTTCGCACTCAGGTATTCGTGACCATCGAGATTCTGTACTCGATGGAAATCCTGCGTGCTCATCACGCGCTGGATATGGTCCTTTTTTTCGATACTGTCGCGATCGAGGTAGAGAATGCCATCGCGGGTCTCGCGCAAGATGGAGAGTCCGGCCTGGCCCGCATGGGCGAGGGATGCAGCCACCAGCATAAAAGAAAACATCATTGGCAAGCGCATCGCAGATCTCCGGTGTTAATCAGTTTGCTCTTTCAGCCTGTGTATGACGCTGTCGGCACGCCAGTCTGCCATTTCTACCTCGCCAGGCGAGAGTTTTTTTTTGGCGACTTCCATCGATTGCTTGGCGATGGCGTAACCGCACAAATAACTGATCCGGTACCACTCGTAGGCTTTTAACAGACTCTCTTCCACCCCTTGCCCATGAGAGATCATGAACGCCAGATTGAACTGCGCTTTCGCATGTCCCTGCTTTGCCGCGCGCTCGAACCATGCGACGGCGTCTTCGAAACGCTGCGGCGTGCCCAATCCCTGAGCATACATCTGTCCCAGCTCGAATTGAGACTCCACATGTCCTTGCTTGGCAGCCATACTGAAGTACTGCAACGCGCAGACCAGATTCGGCGAATGGCTGTGCTTGTAGACAAGCTTTTTGCGCGGGCCCTGGTTTTCTGAATCACCCGACGCCTCGGCAGGGGCGCGGGCGCCGACCTCGGCCTCACGAAACAGCTGACCCAGCCTCAACTGTGACTTCAGATGGCCGTGACGGGCGGCGATATCGTACAGCTCGGTCGCCTTGATACGCGCGCTGCGATCGTGCAGCTGCTGTTCAAGAAATTTCGCCCACTCGTAATTGGCCTCGACATGATCTTGCGATGCGGACAGCCGGAATAGTCGCTGCGCTTCGTCCGAATCGCTGGCTACGCCTTGGCCGTACGCATAGGCGATGGCCAGCAGCAGCTGCGCGTGCGGATCATCCTGCGCCGCTGCGGGGCGCAGCCAGTTCAAGGCCAGCTCGGGATCAGGCTCGGCGCCCACCCCTTCGAATACACAGCGCCCGAGAAAAGACATGGCCTCACCGTCTGCTTCGCGCCGTACTCTGGAAAAACTCTGGCGCACATGATCGCCCTCGACCACCAAGGCCTGTGCCTGCCTGACCTCGGCCGGTTTCAGCTCGGAAGATAATCGCTGAATCTGCGCCGTTGCGCGCGGCTCATCACGGCCGGCGGCAAGCCGGAACCACATCAGCGCGCGTACCGAATTTTTCTCGCCTCCCTCACCCTTGTCATTCATCAGCCCGAGCATGTAGCGCGAGGCGGAATGTCCGTACAGGGCCACGAAACCAAACAGACGACGTGCGCTGCGCAGATCCTGCGGCACCTCATCTCCGTTACGCCAGCGTAGCGCTCTCTGGTACAAGACCTCAGGCTCGACCTTCAGCAAATTGTCCAGGGTGAAATCAGCAGGCTTCATCAATCGGCAGCAGAAAAATCATATGCAAACTAGTCTGCCACATTATCGCGCCGACTGCCGCTGCGCGGTTATCTACTGCGGACGAGTTCAGGCAACAGGAAGCGGTGCGCGTCCAAGGATCATGTCTGCAGCTTTTTCAGCGATCATCATGGTGGGTGCGCCAGTATTCCCCGAAGGCATAGTCGGCATCACCGAGGCATCGACTACACGCAAGCCATCCAGACCTTTGACGCGCAGCTCGGCATCGACCACCTTGCCCATGCTGCAGCTGCCAATAAAGTGCCAGCTCGTCGTGCCGCGCTGCCGCGCGCAATCAAGCAGCTCGTCGTCGGTCGTTGCACCGGGTGGCGGGAATTCATCGCGCTCGATGTACTTCTGGAAGGGCGCACTGTGCAGAATGCGTCTTGCCAGCCGTAGTGCATCGATCGCCACCCGACGATCTTGTTCGCTTTGCAAATAGTTGGGTTGCACGGCCGGCAGCTCAAAAGGATCCAGCGAGCGCAGGCGCACATTGCCCACGCTCGTGGGGCGCAACTGGTAGTAGCCGAGCGTCATGCCCGGAAAATCATCCAGTTTGCCCGCCACGCCGGATGCGTAACTTCCGGGAGAAAAATGAAACTGCAGGTCGTCGAGCGCCAGCTCGGGGCGCGACTTCGTGAATGCGTAGGCCACCGAGGGGCTGATTGCCAGCACGCTGGGCTTTCCGAGCGCCCATTTGATGATCTCACCAAGCAAGCGCACACCGCGTGCGGTGTGATTAATGGTGGTGACACCTTTCACGCGCAGGATGGTACGCACCATGTAATGGTCCTGGAAGTTCTCGCCCACCTCGTCCATTGCATGTACCACGCGCACGCCGATCTGCTGCAAAAACTCCGCCGGACCCACGCCTGAGTGCTGCAAGATCCTGGGCGTATTACCCGCACCCGCCGAAAGAATCAGTTCGCGCCGCACCATCAGACGCTGTATCGGTCCGCCGCGCTCGCGTTGAAATTCCACACCAACGGCGCGCTTACCTTCAAACAGGATCTTCGTCACATGCGCATGCGTCTTCACCTCCAGCCGGCCGGTGGCCTTCGCCGGTGTGAGAAACGCAGTGGCCGCGCTGATGCGACGCCCTTGATGAATCCATCGCTGGTAGTAACCGGCACCCGTCAATTGACCTCGGTTGTAATCCGCATGCTTGGGAATCCCCAGTTCATCGCCCGCTGCCTCGATGAAAGCGTCGCACAAGGGGTGGCGCCAGTCGCAATCGGTAATAGGCAGCAGACCGTCGCTACCGCGTACTGCTGGGTCGTGCTCGCCGATACGTCGCTCAGTCCGTCGGAAGTAAGGTAGCACCTCGCGATAGCTCCATCCGGCATTGCCCAGTGCCGCCCACTGGTCGTAATCCTCTGCCTGACCGCGCGTGTAGTTGAAGCCGTTGATCGCGCTTGATCCGCCCAGCGTGCGACCCATGCGGGTGACAACACGTCGGCCGGCAGAGCCCTCTGCCGGTTCGGTAGAAAAATCCCAGGTGTAGCGCGGGTCATGGCCGACCTTGATGAAGCCGGCTGGAATATGAAGGTACGGATTGATATCCGAAGGACCCGCTTCCAGCACGCACACAGTGTAGCGGCCGTCTTCGCACAGACGGTGCGCCAGTAGACAGCCGGCGGCGCCAGCGCCGACGATCACGTAATCAAATGCTTGCATCGTCTCTGTTCCTTTTTTTATTGTTATGTTGTCTTCGAGCGATGGCCGCCTTCAGGCGGCGGTGTCAGGCGGCAGCGGTGGGAGACCGCGGATCATGTCGGAAGCTTTTTCCGCGATCATCATCGTCGCCGCGCAAATGTTCGCCGAGGGTACGGTCGGCATGACTGACGAGTCTGCGACGCGAAGGCCTTGCAAGCCCTGCACCCGAAGCTGCGCATCCACAACCGCCATTTTATCGTCTGCCGTGCCCATGCGTGCTGTGCCATTCAAATGGTATGACGACACCCCGTATTGGCGGATAAAGCCGAGCAGCTCTTCGTCGCTGGTCTTGCCGGCACCCGGCATGGATTCAGACGCCACATAAGGCGCCAGCTCCGGTGTCTGCAGCAGTTGTCGGGCGAGTCGAACGCCATTGATCAGTGTCATGCGATCGCGCTCATCCGCCAGATAATTCGGCTGCACCAGCGGCGGTGCAAAAGGATCGGCGCCTCGGATGAGCACCTGGCCCCGGCTGTCTGGGCGATGCTGCCAGACACCGCAGGTCATGCCCGGATAATTGTCGAGCATGCCGACATAGCCCTCGCGGTAGCTCGCAGGTGAAAACACGCCCTGCAAGTCGGGGCGCACAAGGTCTGCACGTGACTTCCAGAAAAAATGCACTAACGAAGGACTGAGCGCCAGTATGCTGGGCTTGCCCAGCAACCAGCGCACCACCTGCGCCACCAGACCGAGGCCACGCGCCATTTCATTCATCGTGCGAACATTTTTCGCGCGTGCCACCAGACGTATCGAAAAATGATCGGACAGATTCTGTCCGACACCCGGCAAGTGATGCGCGACACGTATCCCCTGCGACTGAAGATGTTCGGCATCACCGATACCCGAGAGCTGCAAGAGACGCGGGGTATTGATCGCGCCGGCACAAACGATCACTTCGCGGCGCGCCCGGACTTCATGCATGTCGCGGTCGCGCGCATAACGGACACCTTGAGCTCGTCTGCCTTCCAGCACCAGTCGGGTCACTTGTGCGTGGGTCCGAATATCCAGATTCGGTCTGCCCTTCACCGGCCAGAGAAACGTTCGTGACGTGCTCATGCGCCAGCCCTGATCAATGGTGCGCTGGAAGTAACCAACGCCCTCTTGCTTCGCGCCGTTGTAATCCGGATTGCGCGGCATGCCGAGCCCTTGCGCACCGGCGATGAAAGCCTCGTTGATAGGATGATGCCAGTCGATGTCCGAGACCGGCAGCATACCCTCCCGACCACGATACCTCTCATCGCCCGTCATCCTGCGCTCAGTGCGACGGAAATACGGCAAGACCTCCGCATAGCTCCAGCCGCGATTGCCCAATGTCGCCCAGTGGTCGTAATCTTCTCGCTGGCCCCGGTTGTACACCAGCCCATTGATCGAACTGGAGCCGCCGAGCACCCGCCCCTGAGGCAGCGGGACGCGGCGTCCTGATGTTTGCTCATGCGGCTCGGAACTGAACTGCCAGGTGTAGGCCGGGTTAAATAGCACCTTGATGAAACCGGCAGGAATATGCAACCACGGATGCCAGTCGCTGCCACCTGCCTCGAGCAGGCAGACCGTCGCCTGCCGGTCTTCGCTCAAACGATGCGCAAGGATGGCGCCGGCGGCGCCGGCTCCCACGATCACGTAATCAAAAGTCTCTGGGGTTCTGGTGAGGGTCGTCATGAAGCTTAACTCGTGCGCAATGCAGCGCACACCACGGAGCACGACAATGCGCGCCCCGCGAATTGTCTTGGCGTTTAAAAAATGCGCTGGCCAGGGCAATGCCAGTCAGTTAAGCCCAAAAGTCCCTGCATTCAACAAAAGACGCTGGGTCCCGGCCTGCGCCGGGACGACGATATAAAGGCCGCTAGCATCTAAAACGTCATCCCGGCGCAGGCCGGGATCCAGTGACTTTGAGATTTTCGATGATCAGGGACAATCTGGACGCTTCACTGACTGGCATTACTGGCTGGGGTGTCAGTCAAGAAAATCAGGCTGCTCTTTCAGTATCCTCGCATACAGCGGTTGAAACTGGAACCAGCCTGCGTAAGGCGAACCCACGATGTCATAGGTTTGCTGCGCCGATGCGGCGGAGATCATTTTGAGTGGCTTGCCGTGCGACGCTGCCTCGGCCATCAGTTGCACCTGACAGCAGCGTTCCAGACAGATGTACCACCATGCAGCCGCATCCACGGTCTCCCCCACGGTGAGAATGCCGTGGTTCTGCAAAATCGCCGCCTTGTTCTGTCCCAGCGCCTTTGAGATACGAACGCCCTCGTCTACCTCAATGGCGACGCCGCCAAAATCATCATAGACTGCGTGATCGTTATAAAACGCGCAAACGTCTTGTGTGATGTAATCGAGCGGACGACCCAGCGCTGACCACGTACGGCCATAAGGCGAATGAGTATGCGCGGCGGCGTTCGCGTCAGGACGCATCGTATGGATTGCCGAGTGAATCGCAAAAGCCGCGCAGTTCACCGGATGGTCGCCCTCCACCACATTGCCATGATGATCGACCCGGATCAGGTTGGAGACTTTCACCTGACTGAAATGCACGCCGTAGGGATTGACCCAGAAAGTGTCAGTGAACTCGGGGTCGCGCGCGGTGATATGCCCAGCGACACCTTCATCAAATCCAAAGCGGGAGAACAGCCGAAACGCGCCAGCGAGCTTCTGCTTGCGATGCAGCCGTTCCTCTGCCAGCGTGCCGAACTTGGGGATGGCAGGAAGGCTGCGCGCGTTGCCATTACCCAGATGCTGCTGGTTCAGTTGAATAACCGACAGCTCGGCGTGATCGTTCATGATGTCTCCTATGGGTTTTTCTAGGTGGTTCTTTATGGGTGTTTTTTCGTCGCTGACAGCGGTCGTTTTTATTCGTCGCTTTTGCGGTGATGTTTGTAAATTGCTATTACTGCCCAACCAAGCAGGCGATTTTGCCTTCAAGCCTGTAAGTATGGTCTATGCTAACGGATCTGGGCGCAAGCCCCAAGTCGGGGTGTTGCGCCAGTTGGCGAGCATCCGCTGGGCGCATTCAACTCTGCCCGGGCAAGTCGATACCGAGCACTGATATGAGACCACTGACCCGCTTCCTCACGCTGCTGACTCTGCTGCTGACTCTGATGCTGTCCCCACCGTCGTTATTGCCTGCACAGGCTGCGGGCAAGTTCTACACGCAGCAGGAATTCGACACCCTGAATGCTGAGGGCAAGACCATCGTTGTTCATGTGCATGCCGACTGGTGCGGTATCTGCAAGGCCCAGGATGTGGAAGTCAATGCGGCAATGCGTTCTCCCGCGTTCCAAGAGGTCGTATTCTTCGAAGTGAATTTTGACTCTCAACGCAAGGCCGTGAAATTTTTCCATTCCAAAGCACAAAGCGTGCTGATCATCTTCAAGCAAGGCAAGGAAATTGACCGTGCCATCGGGATCCGCGATCCCGGCGAATTACAGACTTTCCTGCGGCAAGCGCTGCCCTGATCGTAAAGGATATGTCATGCGAAAAGCCTACCTGATCGCCGAACTGACGGTCCACGATATGGAGGCCTACGAGCGCTACCGCCAGCAAGTGGTCGCCACGCTTCAAGCTGCGGATGCACGTTTTCTGGTCAGGGGAGGAAAGCGCATGCAAATGGAGGGCGCCGACGAAGCGCATCACGATAACTTGCGCACCGTGATCGTCGAGTTTCCATCGATGGAAGCGGCTCTGGCCTGGTATGAATCGCCAGCGTACATAACGCTGATTGAACTTCGCCAGTCAGCTGCCGACGGCCGTGTGTTCTTCGTCGAGGGCACCTGAGGTCTGCAAGAACGGAATCATCACGCGGCTGTGTACCTCGAAACCCAGATTCTCCGCCTCGAGCGGGTCAAATGACAGCGTGCGATCCATCACGGCAATCGCCTCCCCCTGAGAGACAAAGCGTCGCCAGAGCAAGAGCTCGACCGGCTGTGATTTCGCTGAACCGCCATAACCTTTGCAGGTGGCGGTGAACAGGCCTTTCTCGATCTTGCCACGGCACTCAAATCCTGCCTCGCGCCACGACACCCAGCAGCCTGCCGAGGCAGGAGCCCTCTCGTTCCAGAATATAAGCTGAACCGGTTTGGGGGGTGGTGGTTCCGGCACTTCTTCAGCGACTGACGCTTCTCCGTCAGTCATCGTAACCTGCGCGAGATCCGGATCAGCATCAGGTCCCGCTTCAAGTACCGCATCTGCATCTGCATTTGAATCTGCGTCGGCATCGCCCAACAGTGCCGGCGTTTGCGCTAAGTCGGGGGCCGGTGGCGCCGCAGCCTCTGCATTTGCCGGCAACTCAGGCATCGCTGCAGATGCGAGCACCGCCGATTCATCCTGCATCACAGGCTCGGCGGCGGACTGCGCGGTGTTGGCGTCTTTGGTCGTCATGGAGATAATTCGGGCGTCGCCTTGCGGGCGGCGGACGCCACAGACTCTAGCAGAAGGTAGACGGTAATCCGTCGAGGCCCAGTGTAAATCGGTGTCAACGACACCGCAGGGCTTGGGTCAGAGCCGATCAGGCCACACCCAGATAAATCTTGCGGATGCGGTCATCCGAGGACAAGGCCTTCGCCGTGCCCTCTTGGGCGACGCTGCCGTGTTCCAGTACATAAGCGCGGTCGGCAATATGCAGTGCGGACTGGGCATCTTGTTCGGCCACGAGAATCGCCACCCCGGCATCGCAAATCTTGCGGATCGCCGCGAAGATTTCCATCTTCAGCCGGTGCGCAATGCCCACCGAGGGCTCATCCAGCAAGAGCAGCTGCGGCGCGCCCATCAGCGCGCGGCCGATCGCGACCATTTGCTGCTGCCCTCCCGAGAGCGTGCTGACGATCTGATCGCGCCGCTCGGCCAGTATCGGGAATAGTGCATAGACGCGCTCCAGATCGCGCGCGACCGCATCGCGATCATGACGCAAATACGCACCGAGCTGCAGGTTCTTGATCACCGACAGTTCGGGAAACAGGCGCCGACCCTCCGGGCAATGACAGATACCCTGACCCACTACCTGCTCGGTCGAGTACTGATGCAAGGACTGTCCGTTGAAATTCAGCGTGCCCCGTGATGGCAAGGCTCGCGAGATGACTTTCAGCAGCGTGGATTTGCCGGCGCCATTCGGTCCGAGGATAGCGACTAGCTCACCTTTGCCGATCTGAAGACTCAGATTCTCCAGCGCGATCGCCTGACCATAGGCAGCGGTCAGCTTGTCGAGTTCGAGCATCATGACACCACCGCCACGGGGTCTTGTTTGCCAATGTAGGCTTCGATCACGCGCGGATTGCTGACGATCTCTGCCGGCAATCCTTCGGCGATCACTTCGCCGAAATCCAGCGCGATCACACGCGAGACCAGCTGCATGAACTCGCGCAACTTGTGCTCGATCAGCAGTATCGTGAGGTTCTTCTCCGCATGAAGCTGGCGTATCAGTGCAGAGATGGCCTCGATCTCGGATGATCCCAGTCCGGCAAAGGGTTCATCGAGCATCAATAGTTCAGGCTCTGCGGCCAGCGCGCGAGCGATTTCCAGTCGTCGCAAATCACCATAAGAGAGCAGCTCGGCAGGGGTATCTGCTTTGGCGGCGAGACCGACCTGCGACAATAGCTGCATGGCTCGCTCACCCAGATCGGGGTGATGCACACGCGGTCCGAGGCTCCCGACCAGCACATTTTCCAGTACGGACAATCCAACGAAGGGCCGACACAGCTGAAAGGTACGCGCCACGCCCAGCGTCACGATCTTGTGCGGCTTTACGCCGCGCAGCGACTGGCCATTGAACACCACCTTGCCGGCATCGGGCGCAATGAAGTTGGTCAGCAAATTGAACATGGTCGTCTTGCCGGCGCCATTGGGGCCGAGAATGCCGACGATCTCTCCGCGCGCAATCGTCATGTTGACGTTCTTTACCGCGTGTAGACCGCCAAAACGCTTGTCCAGGCCTTCGACCTCGAGCAGTATCTCGCTCATGGCTTGCCTCCTACCGCGACACGCAGTCTTCGCCACAGCGGTGCGATCACGCCATCGGGCAAGAAGAAAATGATGAGTATCAGCAGCACGCTGTAGACCATCAGCCGCCACTCGCCGACGTTGCGCAAGCCTTCAGTCAGCAGTGTCAGCAGCAGCGCACCCCCCACCGGTCCAAAGATCGTGCCCATGCCACCCACATAGACCATGGTGATGATCGTGACCGAGGTCACGACGGCGAACAGCTGCGGGCTGACCTGTAACTGATAGTGCGCATACAGCGCACCGCCCAGTCCTGCAAACGCCGCGCTGATCACCAGCGAGACGATTTTATAGGTAGTAATCGGAATGCCCGCGGCGAGACAGGTCGCCTCGTCGCCGCGTATCGCGCGCAGTATCAGCCCCCAGCGCGAGCGCGCCAGCCATCCGAGCAGGAAGGTGATCACACCCAGCAGCGCCAGCACAAACCAGTAGTAATGCAAATGGTTTCGGATGAGTGGCGCGATATCCTGTATACCCTCCTCGCCGCCGGTGTGTTCCCAAAAAATCAGCATCAGCCGCTGCATGATCACCGCAGCCGAAAGCATCGCCAGCGCAAAGTAAGGCCCCTTCAGCCGCAGCGTCGGGAAACCCAGCAACACGGCAAAACCCATCGCCAGCAGCATGGACACCGGCAAGCTCCACCAGGGGCCGAGTTCCATCTGCACATTCAGAAAACCAGCGGCATAGGCACCCACACCAATGAACAGGGAATGCCCGAAATTCTCCCGACCGGTCAGGCCGGACATGAAATCCCAGCTGACTGCCCAGATGCCATAGATCGCCGCCACGGTCAGCACACCAATCAGATACGTGCCCGGAAATACCAATGGCGCGGCCGCCAGCAATAACAATGCAGTGGCACCTGCGGCACCGCTGAGCTTGTCAAGTTGCTTGAATCCGCTCATCACTGTGCCCTCAGAATGCGGCGCGCTTGCCAAAGAAACCCGCCGGGCGGAACACCAGCATCAGCAGCGTCGCCAGCACCGACACAATCTCGGTCCAGCTGGTGGAGACGAGATACGCAACCAGTGTCTCTGCATAGCCCAGCATCAGCGCCGCCAGAATACTGCCTGGGATGGAACCCAAACCGCCGACAATCACGATCGCAAAAGCCTTCACGATCGGCAGCAAGTGCATCGACGGCTGAACAGACAAGAAGGGCCCGGCCAGCACCCCGGCCAACGCCGCCAGCGAGGCCGAAATCGCCATCACCAAAGAGAAGATGCGGTCGCTCGGTATGCCCATGTACTTAGCCGCTTCGGCATCCTGCGAGATCGCGAGAATTGCGCTACCCAGGCGCGTACGCTGGATGAACAGATACAGCGCGCCGATGGATACCACGGCCACCAGCAGCGTCAGCAAACGCTGACCCGCCACATCCACCCCGCCGATGCTCAGCTTGGTGTCGATGAATGCAGGCACGTTGCGATACTCGGAACCAAAGATCAGGAACAAGGCCTGCTCGACCACCAGCGACACCGCCAGTGTGATCATCAGCACGCCGAGCTGCGAATAACGCAGCGGCCGGATCAGCACCTTCTCGACGATGACGCCAAACAGCGCGACAAAGGCGATGGCCAGCACCGCAGCCTGCCACAGCGGCAAACCGAGAATGCCGGTGCCCACATAGGTGCCGTAAGCGCCCAGCGCATAGAAAGAGCCATGCGCGAGATTGAGCACGCGAGCCACACCGAAGATGAGCGTAAAACCCACCGCCAGCATCGCGTAGATGGCGCTGGTGACAGCGCCATAAATCAGGATCTCCATGATGGAGCCTTATTTTTTCATCCAGGGCGGGAGAATGAAATTCCCGGTGCGCAGCTCTTTCGGATAAATGACGACACGCTCACCCTTGTCCTGCCACTGCGCAAAGACCAGATTGGTCTTGCCCTTGCCGGTTTGCACGTCATGGTTCTCATCAAAAGTGATCTCGCCAGCGATACCCTCATGCTTCGTCTTTTCCAGTTCCTTGATGATTTTGTCAGTATCAAAACTGCCGGCGCGCCTGACTGCATCTGCATACAGCAGCACCGCATCATAGGCAAAATACGCGGTATAGACCGGATAATTTGGCGAGCGCTTCTTGAACTCATCAAAGAAAGGTACCGTCTTTTTCGTCAGCGGCGCACGTACCGCAAAATTTCCCGCCACCTGAGAAATCGATTTGCCGCCGATACGGCTGAAGAAATCGCCATCCATGCTCTTTACATCGATACCGCCGTAAGGTACCGGCACCTGCGCGTCATGCCACTGCTTGGCAAAGATGTCGGACGAGCCATGCGACACCATCACGATCATGTACTGTGCGCCACTGGTTTTTACTTTAGCCAATAGCGGAGAAAAATCCGATGTCTGTGTATCGAATAACTCGGTCAGCTTGATCTCAGCGCCGATCTCTTTCGCGCCCTTGGACAGTACCGGTACGAGATCCTGCACCCACTTGGCGTTCTCGCCGACGATCGCAATCTTTTTGTAGCCCAGCTCGCCGATCACGAAGTTCGAGATGTAATCGACGAGTCCGCGCGCCTGATGCGCGGCATTGATGGGACCGACGCGGAAGATGTATTTGTAATTGTCGTAGTCGGTCTTGACCTTGTTGGTGATACTGGGCGATGCCGCACCGACTCCGAGGTAAATCATTTTCGCTGCGGAGATATGCGGTAGCTGCGCCAGCGTTACGCCGCTGGTATAACCACCGATCAGTACATCAACTTTTTCATCGGCGACCAGCTTGCGGATGGCGCTGATGCCGGTTTCGGGATTCTCCGTTTCGTCCGCAGAGACGAACTCGACTTTGCGGCCGAGGATGCCGCCCTTCTTATTCACTTCCTCGACGGCCATCTTCACCGCTGTGAGCGTGTCTCGACCGACTTGCAGCTGGACCGAGGTGGGAACGCCGATTCTGAGCGGCTTGCTGTCTTCGGCATGAGCGAGCGTCGGCACCAGAAAACTGATCGGAAAAAATACACCCGCTATTACGCGTCCGCACCACCGGCGCAGCCGCCTTGCGCTGATTGCCATGCTGTCTCCTCGTCTGACTTTGTTATCGCCCCGTGAAGCGAGATTTTTCTGATCAGGCCTTGCAGTGTTCCTGGGCGCTGACTGGCCCTTAGTGATTCGGAGAAAACCGAATCGCCCGCCTGACTGTAGTCGGATCGAAACTTTTACGCAATGACGCAGTGCGGCATGAGAGAGCGGCCCCGACAGAGCTACCCTCAAACGCGTGAATTTCTGGGAGTGTAGGGACTTGGCGCCCGAGATCGGCATTGGACCCGTCCGCCGCCTCTCAGCAAGCGGCGGATGTGAACGATCGCGTGCCCACGGTAAGCACATCTCGCCAAAGAGATGTTCAGCCCCTGCATTAACCATCGCAAAAAGCTAAACTGGCTCAAAAAATACTCATCCTGATGATCCAGCTTAAATTTTTGAAAACCTCAAATAGGGCTGATGTCCTGCGAATTCAGGACCACTGCTATACCGAGATCGAACCTGAATCATTCGATTCGCTTCAGGCAAAGATGCTAGCCTCGCCCAGTACTTGCCTGATCGCTGAATCCCGGGAAGGCGCGGTCGGGTATCTGATTGCAGTACCCATTATTTACCCCAGCCTCCCTGCGCTGAACTCTCCAACGTTTGAGTTGGCACCCGGTGCAGACACGCTCTACATCCACGATCTTGCGGTGGACAGGGCCGGACGAGGGAAAGGTGTCGCCCAGGCCTTGGTACGTGCTTCAATCGATGCCGCGAAGCGCAGCGGATTATCGCTCGCCTGCCTGGTAGCGATTCAAAACTCTCAACGCTTCTGGGAGCAATTCGGTTTTGAGACGGTCGCGGAACCGGCCGATGAGCTCATGCCCAAGCTGGCGAGTTATGGCGCTGACGCCAAGCTGATGCGGACTCGTATCTAAGCGAAGCGGCTGAAGAATTGCCGCATAGTGCACGTGATGATCCGCGAATCTCCAGATCGGAGTCAGAACAAACGCCGGCCATACCTGGCGAGGCTTGAAACGGCGTTTCGTTTGGATACTGGTGCCCGAGACCGGAATCGAACCGGTACGCCGCCTCTCAGCAAGCGGCGGATTTTAAGTCCGCTGTGTCTACCAATTTCACCACTCGGGCGCCGCCCGCGGCATCAAACAGCTGCGGCGCCGTTTATTGTAAATCATGCAAACCCAAGGCATCCAGTAAAACTGACTGTGCGCTGAG
>JACCED010642320.1_pt1 | contig 39320 bp, 39 predicted proteins | sample 7455021 | NCBI WGS metagenome assembly JACCED01 (sample SAMN15323456, study PRJNA562643) | freshwater metagenome | isolation source: river surface water | place: USA:Blue River Watershed | collected 2017-08-19
AAACGCTTCGCCAGAATGTCCTCTGGGGTCAGAGCCATAATTCACCTTCCCTAGCCATCAAAACCTCCGCCTATGCTATTGCCCTCTAGAGGGACCTAGCAAAGCCTTGCAGGATAATCACGGCAAAAACTACAACTGTCCACGCTAAATCTAGGGAAATACCGCCCAATTGCAGTGGCGGGACAAATCTTCTGACAAAACGAATCGGCGGATCAGTCAGGGTATAGGCAAAATCAAGCACCGGCAGCAAAATCCCGCGGGGTCGCCAGCCGGGTTTGAGGCTCATTACTAAGTCAGAGATAAATCGTGCCAGCATTGCATAGAAAAACAATTGCAGGGCCCAATAAAGAACTTGACCGATAATGCTCATGACTACTGCATTAGGTCTTCGGCTTCGCCCTCGTCAGAGTCTGCGTCATTTACCGCAACATTGTGGGGGCTGAGAAGAAAGACCTTTGAGGTGACCCGGCGCAATTGGCCCTCTAGGCCTTCCTTGAGGCCAATCATGAAGTCAAGCATCCTCTTGGCGTCGGCTTCGCTCATGGCACCGATGTTGACAATTACGGGCACTCCGGTTCGGTAGTGCGCGGCAACTTCTTTGGCATCGGCATAGGTCTGCGGATCCAGAGTTACAATTTCGGACATTTCAGAGGAGCGTCGTGGTCGAGGCGCTGCCTTGATCGACTTCGGTGCACCCTCACTCTTGGTTGGCTCATCGCTGCCAAAACCAAAAAACCCTAGGACTGAATTCAATGCTCCCATGTATGTCTCCTCAGTTCGCCTTCCAGACTAGGCGGAAATTGGCCTGGGGCCAGTAATGGCGCTCCCAACGCGAATGTGTGTCGCCCCCAACTTAATTGCAATCTCATAGTCTTCGCTCATTCCCATCGACAGCCGGTTGGCAGCCGGGGCAAGAGTCTGCAGCTGAGCAGACATACCAAGTGCCCGTTCAAATTCCGCTTCCGGGTCCTTCCCCAGGCCCGCCACTGCCATCACTCCCAACAGGTTAATTCGCTCGCTACTTAGCACCTGCTCGGCAAGGGACAAAAGATCACTTGGAGCAACACCTCCACGGGCTGGATCGTCCGTCAGATTGAGCTCGATGAAGCCATCAATTCGCTTTTCCTGCTTTTGGAGTTGCTTAGTAAGTTCGCTGACTAACGATGGTCTGTCGATTGAGTGAATTGTCGACGCGTAGTCCAACACGCTTTTTACCTTGTTGGTTTGCAACTGACCCACAAAATGCCAGTCAACCTCAACCGCTGAAAGCTTAAGCTCGGCAGCTTTCTTGCTAGCCTCTTGATCTCGATTCTCGCCGAATGCTCTCTGGCCTAGCGATACCAGCTCGCTGACCAGCGAAGCCGGGTGATTCTTGCTGACAACAATTAAGTTGACGGAAGATTTATCTCTGCCCGCCGACTTGGCAGCTTGCTCAATGTTGGTAAGCACTGAGCGATAACGCTCAGCAAGATTCATTAGCGGAAGAAGTCTGGCAGATCTAGATCGTCGCCAAATGCACCGCGAGTGGTTGGCTGCACCGGTTGAGCCTGCACATACTCCGGCTCAGACACTAACTCTTCGGCACTTGGCAACTCAGCAACGATCTGCTCAGCCTCTTCGGATAACGCGGTTTCTAGCGCAACGGCTCCAGCGGCTGCAGCTTCGAACTTGCGGTGCTTAGGCTCACCGCCATCAAATCCAGCGGCAATTACTGTGATGCGAACTTCATCGCCGAGGGTGTCCTCAATGGTTGCACCAAAAATGATGTTGGCCTCAGGATTGACGGCCTCCTGCACCAACCTGGCCGCATCGTCGATTTCGTGCAGTCCTAGATCAGATGCGCCTTGCACCAGCAAAAGAACACCGTGCGCTCCCTCGATGGTCGCCTCCAGCAGTGGCGAGGAAATTGCAATCTCTGCTGCTCTGACTGCTCGATCTTCTCCCTTAGCACTACCGATGCCCATCAAGGCAGAGCCAGCTCCCTGCATAACTGACTTCACGTCGTTGAAGTCGAGGTTGATGAGTCCAGGGATAACGATGAGGTCGCTGATTCCTTGAACACCAGCTCGAAGAACATCATCGGCAGTGATGAAAGCTTCTAGTGCAGACACTTTCTTGTTTGACATTTCTAGGAGACGCTGGTTTGGCACCACAATCAAAGTGTCAACTTCTTCGCGCAAGGCCTTGATGCCCTCTTCTGCCTGGATCGCCCGACGCTTTCCTTCAAAATTAAATGGCCTAGTGACCACTCCCACGGTCAAGGCACCAAGTCTCTTCGCGATACGAGCAACAATCGGAGCACCACCGGTTCCGGTTCCTCCACCCTCACCCGCCGTCACAAAGACCATGTCGGCTCCGCGCAGGGCCGCCTCAATCTCGCTCTCGTGCTCTTCGGCAGCACGACGGCCAATCTCAGGATCAGCGCCAGCTCCCAAACCTCTTGTGACATCACGACCAATGCTCAGCTTGATGTCTGCATCGCTCATTAGCAGGGCCTGCGCATCCGTATTGATGGCGACAAACTCGACGCCCCGAACGCCAGCTTGGATCATGCGATTAAGCGCGTTTACGCCTCCGCCTCCGACTCCAACGACCTTAATGACTGCCTGATAGTTGGGTGACTGGGTCACTTCTGCCTCCTGCCATAAAACTCTCAAGTTAAGGCTGAGGCTTAACTTTCCAGAGAGTATTCAATTAGCGGCAAGAAGTTAGGCCCGAAATTCCAGTATTTACGCCAGATTCATGGGCGTGTCGGAAACAACAGTTCGCTCAGTCAAAGGCGACAACCGGGGCATTCGGGGATGAGACATCCACCCTGTTCACCCGATCAGTGCTCGTTGCTAAAAGTGAAGCCAACACCTCCGCTTTGAGAAGTGGGTCGCTGTTGGCTCCCCAGAAAACGTTAATTCCGCTATCTCGAAGAACGAATTGAGATGTCAGCTGGTCGCTGACGCTAATCGAACTGATGGAACTGTAAGTCTCAAGCGGCAAGCTCAGTAAAAGTTCCACGGCATGAGCAAAACGAGGATCCTGCAGGGTATTTCCCTGAAAGTCAAAAACAGGTAGGGCATCCTCGGCAGTTGCAACCGCAATTCTCACTCCTGCCGCGTCGAACATCTGTCGCTGCCCGGATTGGTTAATTATTAGTAAGGGCTGGCGCTCTCTTATCTTCACGCGCAAAGTATTCGGAGGCTCCGCTTGCAGGGCAAACGTCTCAATTAGTTCAAAACCCGCAAGTAAATCAGCCACTTCTTGATTGCTAACCAGCGTAAGTGGCTTATTCTGCAAAGACTGCAGGCTTGCCTCTAATTTCTCGGCGTTCAATCTCTGAGTTCCAACGATGCTTATTTGCTTGATGGCAAACAGGGGCGTGAAAAAAGATGCAATCAGTAATCCAACAACCACAAATGGCGAAATTACTAACACGATTCTGCCCCAAATAGTGAATGGGCCAAGAATCCGACTTCGCTTTAGTTTTGGGGCTTTTCTTCGTTCCTGCCGAATTAATTCTCGATTAGGTTTCTGCAACTACTTCTCCAGGGCTTCTAGCAAGCTTGGAACCATTCGATAAATGTCGCCACATCCCATCGTAATTATGAAGTCACCTGGCTTGGCAAGCTTGGCTGCGGCGGCTGGCACATCGTCCCAGTTCGGAACATAGTGCATGTTCTCTTTTCGCTTAGATCTGCTTGAGATCATCTCGCCAGTCACCCCAGGTTCAGGATCCTCACGCGCAGGATAAATGTCGGTAACCACCGCCTCATCACTAAGCAATAGCGCATCGGCAAACTCCTGCGCAAACAGGCGAGTGCGACTAAACAGGTGTGGCTGAAAGACAGTAATAAGCCTCCCCTCACCCACTACTGCCCTAGCAGCAGTCAAGGCTGCTATTACCTCAGTCGGGTGATGCGCAAAGTCGTCATAGACTCGCACGCCTCGTTTCTCGCCGTGCAACTCAAAGCGTCGCTCGGTGCCAGCAAAACTCTCCACAGCTTTGGCGATTTTGTGAAAATCAAAACCCAGTCCCACTAGACAGGCAATCGCGGCAGCGGCGTTATGGGCGTTGTGCACCCCCGGGATCGACAGCTGAAGGCCTACCTTCTGGCCCAAATACAAAAGTTGAAACGCGACGCGAGGACCGCTGGCATCGATATCTAAAATTTGAACAGCCGCTTCATCACTTTCTCCGAAGGTAAGGACTTTTGGATGACGGAGTAATTTAGTGACGGCCTTGGCTCCTTCGTCATCAGCAGATATCACAACCATTGATTTGGCGGCATTGGCAAACTTGGCAAACTCAGCCTGAAACGCCTCCAAAGAGCCATAGTGATCAAGGTGGTCCGGGTCGACATTTGTTATGACAGCAACGGATGTGTCGTAGTGCAAAAAAGAACTGTCAGATTCATCTGCTTCAATCACAAAGTGCTCTCCTTGGCCAAAGGCACTAGAGGCTCCAAATTCGGCAATCACTCCACCGTTTACAAAACTTGGGTCTGCACCAAGCCTGGATAGACCAGTGATTATCATTCCGGTGGTAGTTGTTTTTCCATGCGCTCCAGCAACTGCAATCAACTTTCCCCGGGAAGCCAAATGCGCCAGAAGAGCCGAGCGATGGAGGACAGGAATCCCAAGCGACTTGGCTTTCAGATACTCAGGGTTATGCGGCCAAAGTGCGCTGGTCACAACAACGGTGTCAGCATCCTTGAGATTATCTTCATGATGTCCGATGGTGATATCTGCGCCTAATTGTCGAAGGGCGGCAATATTTGAAGAATCTCTAACGTCACTGCCGGAAACCTGATGGCCCATCCCGATAATCAGTCTGGCAATTCCTGACATGCCAGAACCGCCAATCCCAACGAAATGCACTTTGCCTAAGTGTTCAGGAATTGGTTGGCTGTAATCGGGCTTAATCACCGCTTAAGTATTCACCGCATTCAACAACATTGCTTGAAGCTGCGCTGTGCCGTCCAAAATCGCTACAGAGCGGGCGGCTCGCGACATTTCCTGCACAGTTTGCCGATGGCTGATTAGCGGGATAATGCGCTCCTTGATGTAGTCAGCAGAGAGGCTGGCGTCTTCAATCAATATTCCTCCACCCACCGCAATGACCTGCTCAACATTGAATCTCTGCTCGCCATTACCAACCGGATAAGGCACATATAGGGCAGGCAGCGCGCAAGCTGTAAATTCACTTACCGTGGAGGCACCAGCTCGTGATATTGCAAAGTCACTGGCGGCAATTGCTACTTCCATGGCATCGCAGTAGATAATTCTTTTGTAGCCAGCCTCGGCTACTTCAGCCAGTCCTGCCACTGGTCCGACGATGTGTAGAACCTGAATTCCAGCTGCCCGAAGATCTGCTCTTGCTTGCTCGATTGCCTGATTGATAGTTTTGGCGCCCTGCGAACCTCCGGTAACTAAAAGCGTTGGCAAGCTCGGATCCAAGCCCAATTCAACCCGAGCCTGCTGCTGGTTTATTGAGCTGCCATTTTGGAACTCTTTTCGAAGTGGCATGCCAACTAACTTGGCGTGCGGAAGATCGGTATTAGGGAAACAGATGGCAACGCTCTTGGTAAACCTTGCCCCTAATTTGTTTGCGAATCCTGCTCGCGCATTAGCCTCGTGCACGACAATCGGCACCCTGGCCAGCACTGCTCCAATGTAGGCGGGAGCGGAGGCGTAACCGCCAAACCCAACAACCGCTCGCATCCCCCGGGACTTGATAATCCGATAAACCTGCAAGCTTGCAACTAAGAGTCGAGGAAGAAAAGTAAACATCGCCAGGGATAATTTCCGCGGTAGCGGGAGCTTGGGAATGGTTAGTAGTTCGAACCCGCGCTTTGGGACGAGGCGGCTTTCTAGCCCCTCTTTTGTTCCGAGTGCAAAAGCGTGATGTCCAGAATCTCTCAGACTTTCAGCCAGTGCCAGCAATGGATTGACATGTCCACCAGTGCCGCCGCCAGCGAGCAAAAAATTCACTTATCGCAACTTCCGACTAGAAGTTTGGAGCCGATCTCTTTCGACTGCCAAAACAATTCCGATACCAAGCAAGGTTGCGATGGTAGAGGAACCTCCGGCAGAAATCAGCGGGAGCGGCACTCCCAGCACCGGAAACAGACCGAGCACAACTCCGATATTGATGAAGGCTTGCATAGAAATCCAAACCATGACACCAGCCACAAGATTGCGCGAGAAAGCATTGGTTTGCTGCTTTGCAATCGAAAACAGAACCATGGCGAGGGCAAGGTAAAGACCAATTACGCTTATTGCCCCAAGCAACCCAAGTTCCTCACCGATCACTGCAAAAATAAAGTCATTCTCAACTTCCGGAATCCAGCTCCATTTAAGTTTTGATCGACCAAGTCCAGTTCCCCAAAAACCGCCGGCTGCCAGGGCCCAAGTGCCCTTTTCAAATTGCCACATAACTCCCATTGGGTCAGCGCCATCAGGATTTAACCAAGCTTCAAAACGAATTCGACGAGATGCCGATGACATAACCGCCGCAGCGGCTCCCGCAACAATTAGCGCAGACAATCCCAGCCAACGACCAAGCGGCATGCCCGCAAACAGAAACATCGCCATCAAGGTGACGCCAATTACAACACCAGTTCCAAGGTCTCTTCCAATTAGCGCCACCAGACCAACGGCTACCGCCGAAACACCAAGCACCATGCGCCAGATTTGTCGGTCGGTCTCAGGATCTTGATTTAGTTGAGCAAGTTGCAATGCCAGCGCAACAATTAGGGCAATTTTCAAAAACTCAGCTGGCTGGATAGTGGTGATTCCGATATCTAGCCAGTTTCTGTTGCCGTTGATTTCCACACCAAAAAAAGCGGTCACTAACTGTAGAACTAACATTCCCAGTAAAACCGGAGGAGCTAAGCGTCGATAGATGTCCAGCTTCAGATTTGATAGAACCACTAAACCAAGGAAGCCAACCACCACATAGAGGCCTTGCCGAAGAAAAGTGTAGGCAGCGTTGTCAGTTTCTTTATAACTATCAACTGCAGAGGCACTTGCCACCATGATCAGGCCAACTGCCACTATCAAAACGGTGAGTCCAAGCAGTAAGGCTGCCTGCCTAGACTGGGCCTTAAATTTGGGTTTCAACGCATCACGAATAGTCACTGCAGACTCCCGACGGCGCTGATGAATTGATTACCCCGATCGGCATAATCCTTGAATTGATCCATTGAGGCTGCAGCGGGAGCCAGTAAGACAACATCGCCAGGCTTGGCTAATTCGGCAGCTTCCCGCACAGCTTTCTCCATTACCGAGTCTCCTGTTATGACCCTAATTGGCAAGTTGGGCTGAAGTTCGGAGAAAAGCCGTTGAAGCTCGGAGCTGTCAGCTCCTAATAGGACCGCACCTCGGAGCCGATTGGCGTGCTCAGCAATGAGTTCCCTGGGTGAAGTCCCCTTTAGAAGACCACCGACAATCCAGACCACCGAGTCATAGCTACGGAGCGAGCTATCTGCAGCGTGAGGATTGGTGGCTTTAGAGTCATTTACATAGCGAACTCCTGAAACCTCTGCGACCAGTTGATTGCGATGCGGAGCCAGCCTGAACGTATTAATTGCGCGCTTAATAGCTGCTGGAGTAACCCCCGCAGCTCTAGCTAAGGCAGCAGAAGCGGCCACGTTGGCTAGCAGGTGTGGTGAAGGGATTGCAATTTGCGAGATGTCCTCAATAGTCGCAAGTTCTAACGCTTCCTCGGCTCGATTTTCCAAAAAGGCCCTATCCACCAATACATCTTCAACAAATCCAACTGAAGATTTTTGTGGAGAAAATAACGAAAACGAGATTCCTCTGCAACCTTCCTCGACGTCTGCCTGCTTTGCTGCCTCAAAAGTTTTCTTGTCTTGCTCGTTAAAGATGATTGCTGCCTGAGTTCCGTTGTAAATCTTGGACTTAGCTTTGAAATAGTTGTCCGCACCATCGTGCCAGTCGTAGTGATCTTCAGCGATGTTCAAAAATGCAGAAGCTAGCGGGTGAATCTCCTTGATGTAATGCAACTGAAAGCTGGATAGCTCAACCACGAGATAGTCAAAACCCTTTGGATCTCGGATGGCATCCAGAATTGGTACTCCGATATTTCCACAAGCAATGGTTCTGTATCCCTCAGCACCAATCATTGCGGCCGTCAGTTCACAAACCGTAGTTTTTCCATTGGTACCAGTTACCGCTACCCATTCAGCGCTCTTCTCAGTCTTGTCCCTCAGACGCCACGCCAAATCAATGTCGGTAAGGATTAGTGCATTGAGTTCTACGAGCCTTGCCACGAGTGGGTGCCTGGGATCGAAGCCAGGCGAGACGATGACAAAGTCGAACTTTCCAACCGACTCCAGCACCCCAACGGTCTCATCGGCAATAAATCTGGAACCGATTACCTCAACGAGTTCGATTAGTTTGGGGTCTGCATCCCGGCCAACCACTGTTGTGGTCACACCTAGTTCAACTAGCGTATCGGCAACGCTGAAGCCGCTTTTTCCTAACCCCAAAACCAACGCGGAAAGCTTGGACCAATCAGCGTGCCATGAGTTAGGCAGGGTCATAGTCCGTAAATCCACTCGACGTAAAACAGGCCGACACCGGCTGCAACGCAAAGAGCTGCAATAATCCAGAATCTAACCACGATGGTGATCTCTGCCCATCCCTTTAGTTCAAAGTGATGATGCAGAGGAGACATTCGGAAAATTCTCTTGCCAGTACCAGTTCGCCACTTGGTGAACTTAAAGTAGCTACGCTGTAGGACCACCGAGCCGGTCACAATTACAAAGATGCCGCCAATTAGCAACAGTAAAAGTTCCGTCCTGCTCAAAATAGCTAGCGCGGCTAGCGCCCCGCCAAGCGCTTGCGAACCTGTGTCACCCATGATCAGCTGAGCTGGTGAGGTATTCCACCACAAAAAGCCAAGACAAGCTCCAACAATCGCAGCAGCAACTGTAGCCAAATCCAATGGATCCCGAACTTCATAACAAGCCGAGAGGTTCTCTACCGCAGTCCTACAGGACTGGTTGAACTGCCAAAAACCAATCACAACATAGGCGCCGATAGCCAAAACGGCAGAACCAGAAGCTAGGCCATCTAAGCCGTCTGCAATGTTCACACCGTTAGAAGAGCTTGCTACCAGAAGAAAAATCCAGGCTACGAACAAACCGATGCCGATGGTGCTACCCCAGAAGAATAAATCGATTGGCAGGTCACGGAAAAGCGAAATGTGAGTGGAGGCCGGCGTCAGACCATTTGAGTCTGGAAACTGAAGTGCCAAGATGGCAAAGGTAACGGCGACAGCACCTTGCCCGATAATTTTGGCCCATCCGCCAAGACCAAGACTGCGCTGATTCCTAACCTTCATGTAGTCGTCAATAAAGCCAACCGCACCCAAGCCGAACATCATGAACAAAACAAGCAGCGCCGAAGGGCTAGGAACCTCTTCGTTCACGAGCTTTGCAACAAAGTAAGCAACCGCGGTGGATCCCAAGATAACCACGCCACCCATGGTGGGAGTACCGCGCTTTATCTGGTGCGACTGCGGTCCATCATCTCGAATGAACTGGCCCCAGTTCAGTCGTTTGGCAATACGGATAAAAAATGGAGTCGCAAAAAGGGCTAGGAAAAGAGAGATCCCACCTGCGGCCAATAAAGCTCTCACTGAACACCCGCCAAGTCGTCTCCCAGGAACCTCAACCCCGCGATATTACTTGCCTTCACAAGCACAATATCCCCAGCTCGCAGCCTGTCGCGGATTATTTCATAGGCGTTACTGATGCTTTCAATGAACTCGCTTTCGCCGTCCCAGCTACCCTCTTGGCTGGCAGCCATGTGAATGAGCTTTGCCTCTTGACCTATCACGAACAATTTGTCGATATTCAAACGAACCACCAATCGGCCAATTGAGTCGTGTTCCTCGTTCGAAAATTCACCAAGTTCCGCCATGTAGCCAAGAACGGCAATTGTTCGATGTCCACCTTTCCCTAATACAGCAAGAGTCTGTAGTGCTGCGCGCATGGAATCTGGTGAAGCGTTATAGGCATCATTGATAACCCAGTAGCCGCTTGGGGATTTCAATAGCTGCATTCGCCAGCGCTCTGCCAGTTGCATTTGAGAAACAGCAGCAATTGCCTGCTCGACGGGTACACCTAGTTCGGCTCCGACGGCAATCGCGGCAAGCATGTTCATTGCCTGATGTTCACCAAGAATTTTCAAAGTGACTTCAAATTCTCTAGCGCCGTGCTGGAACCTTATCGTAGTTCCGCTGAGATCAAGCCGTGTGCTAAGCAGGCGGTAATGCGCATCAGTAGCAAAGCCAAACCCAACTCTCTTACCGCTGAATGTGAAATTACGAACTCTCGGATCGTCATAATTCAAAATTGCGGCGCTTTGGATGTGCGGCATCATTTCAGCCTTAATTTTCTCTGTTACATCTATGCCGCCAAATTCTCCAGCATGTGCCATACCAACTTTGAGTTGAACACCAATGTCTGGTTTGGTCCAGCTCGCTAACCGATCAATGCTGCCGATTCCAGCGGCACCCATTTCGAGCACCAGAAACCTGGTTTGTTCGGTTAGGCGCAAAACCGTGAGGGGAAGACCGACTTCATTATTGAAAGAAGCAACCGGTGCTACCGTCTCGCCTTGACTGGATAAGACCTTTTCCAACATGTTTTTGGTTGAGGTCTTGCCATTAGATCCAGTAATTCCTACGACTTTGAGTTGACCATTAGCTCGAACCATTGAAAGAACAAACGAGGCCAAATCACTGAGCGCTCTGACTGTGTCGGGCACAAGTATCTGATCAATTGGAATTTGCTCCATCGGCCTCGAAACGACGGCCAATGTTGCACCTTGTGAAAAGGCGTCGCCGACATAGTCATGGCCGTCTTCGTTCTCACCAAGCTTGGCAAAGAAAATTCCACCACTATCAATTTGTCGCGAGTCGGTCTGCACCTCCCCCGAGACCACACGAGCGGCGTCACCGCGCACGATTTCGCCGGACATCGAATTAGCAATTTGCGCGATTGTGAGACTAAGCATTCTCAACCTCCGCCTTGGCAATTGCTATCGCATCAAATTCAACTTTCTTGCCCGCAATCTCTCGGTATTTAAGTTGGCCTGGCCCACACCACAGCACCGCAGCACCATCTGCAATAGCCACAGCTTTCGCGATGGCCTCAGCTGGATTGGGTTCTTCAAAAACTTTGCAATCGAGTTCGCGAGCTGCTTCTAACAGTGTGGCCCTAATGAGAGCGGGGTTCTCATCACGAGGATGCTGGTCGGTGATTATCAACTTATCCACTCCTGCGCAGGCAAGAGCCATCTCTCTTCGCTTGCCCTGATCTCGATTTCCAGATGCGCCGAGCACAACCACTAATCTGCCATGTCTAGCAAGTAACTCTTGAACGGCACTGCTGACGCCGGCTGGCGTATGGGCGTAGTCGACATAGACCACGGGTTCTTTGTCACTCACTCTTTGCAATCGGCCAGGGATTCGTTGGTCAATTTTTTTTGCTGCAGCTTCTAACTCAGAGGCTGAAACTCCATGTTCAAGGAGCATTACAGCGGCGAGTGCAAAGTTCTTTGCCATTAAGTGACCCTGACCAAAATCTAGTCTTACCTGGGCTTTACCAGAAATGGCTATGTGCGAATCAGAAAAACTAACTTGGTAATCAAGTTTTGGTCCAATGCCAACCTTAGGAATTTCTACTGCTTGGTAGAGCTTCAGACCGAATTCATCCTCGACGTTGATAACGGCGCGCTTGGCAAGCTCTGGACTGAAAAGCCTGGCCTTTGCCTCCAGATAGTTCTCCATGGTTCCAAAGTCATCCAGGTGATCACGTGAAAGATTGGTGAAGCCAGCGATGTCAAATTGCAATCCATCCACTCGATTGCGAACCAAGGCTTGGGCTGATACTTCGAGCGCAGCAGTCATCTGTCCGAGCTGGCGCATTTGACTCAGCAACTGGTGCAACCTAGGAGCTTCGGGTGTTGTTAGTTCACTGACTGTGCTAGCAGAACCAACAATTTGTGCGGCGCTGGAAATAAGTCCGGTTGGAATTCCAGCGGCGTGCAAAAGTCGCTGCAAGTAAAAGGAAGTAGATGTTTTTCCATTGGTACCAGTGACTCCGAGTAAACCTGTACTTGGGGTTTGAAATATCTCTCGTGCAAGAAATCCGGCAATTTGCCTTGGCTGAGGGTGCAGAAGTGTCGGCAGCGGATAAATACCCGGTTTATCCGTTAGCAACGCTGTGGCACCCGCTGCTATTGCGGCAGACAGAAAATCTAGGCCGTGACTTTTCTCGCCCTGCACAGCGACAAAAATGGAATCTTTCTCACAAAAGTTTGAGGAAATCGCAATTGACTTGGGTTCAACAAGGGCATCACCAACCAAAGTGCAATCAAACTTGCTGGCCAGTGAGCCGAGGTTACTCACCGGTTTTTCCATATCTGTTGGAGGGGATGTCATCACGAGGAGCGGATGTAGAGGGTGGGACTCGATAGTGCTTTAGCGCCTGCTGCATGATTGCTTTGAATGGGCCAGTTGCCTTTACCGAGTTGGTCTCCCCGACTGGCTTGTAGATGGTCACACCGACAATGAACCTGGGATCTTCAGCTGGTGCAATACCAAAAAATGATATTGCGAAGCGCTCGCCGTATCCTTCGCCTTCTCGGATTTCAGCAGTTCCGGTCTTGCCAGCAACTCTGTAACCAGGGATTCCAGCTAGCTTTCCAACTCCACCGTATTGGACCACCTTTTCCATCAGTTGCAAATTCATTTCCGCTGACTCTTTGCTGATCACTCTCGTGCTGTTGCGCTCTGGCGAGTAGATGACTTCCCCATCACTATTGACACAGCTGTCAACCAAACTCGGGCTAAGACGGACCCCCTCATTGGCAATTGCTTGGTAGGCAAATGCCATCTGCAGTGGTGTTACCGCGACTCCTTGGCCGAAGAGATGGGTGTAGCGGTCGGAATACTGCCACTCGTCATAGGGTCGAAGGATTCCTGAGCTCTCACCCTCGAAATTCAAATCCGTTGTTTTACCGAAGCCAAACTTCTGCAGATACTTGAATCGGGTCTTTTCGTCAATTTTCATACCGAATTCGTAAATGCCTGTGTTAGAGCTGTAGCGCAAGACCCCGGCAAGGGTTAGCTCATAAGGCTCATGACGGAAACTGTCCTTAATAAATTCGCCGTACTTAAGCTTCAGTCGATCCGGCGCCGTTACGGTTTCATAGATGCTGGCAGATTTACTATCTAAAACCATGGCTGTCGATACCGCTTTCATAACTGAACCCGGCTCAAAAGCGAACTGCATAATTCGACTACCGCGATCAGCTGCGTCAGATGCACCGGGATCATTTGGATCTACCGTCGGCGCTTCAGCTGCCGCAAGAATACGACCCGTCTTCGCTTCAACAACAATTGCACTCGCCCACTGTGCACTTAGGTCAGCAACTGACTTAGCCAACACCTGCTGAGCAAAGAATTGCAAATTGGAATCAATACTTAGATTTAGCGACCCACCATCTTGAGTTGGTTGAGTTACCTGACTAGAGGTAGGAATCCGCACGCCCTCTGCAGAGCGTTCATAGGTCTCTTGACCATCCACGCCAGCCAGACAACTGTTGTATTGACGCTCCAAACCAGCAAGGGGTGTTCCATCTGAGCTAACAAAGCCCAAGACGTTGCCAGCTACTGCGCCGTTGGGATAAAGGCGGTAGGAAAAACGATCCCAATAGATCCAAGGGATGTCTAGCTCTCGAATCTGGTTATAGACAATCGCATCAACCTTCTTGGCAAGATTTGAATAGGCGGAATCGCCACTTATCTTCGCTAAGACCTCGTCAACTTCTAAGCCCAGCACCCTGGCAAGCTCTTGCGCCGCGGTTTCAACAGAAATTTCAGTCCTGGTGCCATCTTGGTAGCGAATCACTGGTCCGACATTTTTTGGAGCAGCATTTATGTCATACCTAAACACCGTTCGTGCCAGCACCTCACCGCTGGAGTCAAGAATGCTGCCGCGCAAAGCGGTTAGCGTGCGAGTTTCTTTTCTGCTCTCGAGCGATTCTGCTCTAATTTCATCTGCCCGGACAATTTGGAAATCGACCAAGCGAATACTTAGAGCGACCACTAGTAGGACCAGAGAAAGTGCGAAAAGAGACAGGCGACGAGTCACGCTTGCGTGATTGCCCATGTTGCCCTACCTGGTTGGTGACGCTGGTATTTGACCTGCCACCAAAGTTACTTCAGAGCCGTTATTGCTCTTGTCTGCCACACTGGTCTCTGCCTCAGCGGAAGGTATGGATCCTTCCGAAAAGTCACTGATCGTCACCATGGCAGAGTTGGCCACCAGATTTGCGCTGGCCGCTGAAGAACCAGCCCGGGCGGGCTTGGGAGCGCCATAAATCTTGTCAAATTCGATGTCAATCAAGACTGACGAGGGGTTGGCAACCATGCCAAGTTGATTGGCGGCATCCGCCAGATTTTGTGGAGATGCCAGAGAATCAACCTGCTCCTGAATGATCTGGACTTCAGTAGCTAGCTGACGCTTTTCGCTCGACAGCTTGCTGAGATAGTAAGCATCCTGAGTCAGAGCCATGTTTAGACCAAGCTGAATCAGTTGAACCAGCACAATTCCAATCACCAGTAGCAAGCCAGTGAACAGTCCGGGTCTTAGCTTCTTTGCCTCGTTGGCACTTAGCATCATCATTCTCATTAGGCAGCCTCCAGCTTTTCTGCCGCGCGCAGACGAGCCGATGCTGCACGCGGGTTTTGACTTAGTTCAAATTCGCTCGCTCTTTCAACACCTTTGGTGATGACGCGAAGACGAGGTCCGGATCCAGGAAGTTCTACGGGTAATTCAATTGGCGTGCTAGAGGTCGCAGCACTTTGAAATGCTTGCTTGACGATTGCGTCCTCGAGCGAGTGATAGCTCATCACGACAATCCGGCCGCCAACTGAAAGCGCAGCAATTGCTTGTGGGATAGCGGAGCTTAGGATGGCCAGCTCATCGTTAACCGCAATTCGCAAGGCCTGGTAAACACGTTTGGCCGGGTGGCCAGTTTGCTTGCCGGGAGCTTTTGGAACCACTGATTCAACAATCTCGTTTAGCTGGGCCGACGTTTCAACGGCAGAACTAGCGCGTTGGCGCACGATGGCGCGAGCAATCGGTGCAGCGTACCGCTCCTCGCCATAAGTCCTAAAAATTCTGGTGAGCTCTTCTTCGGAAGCACTCGCCAATAGTTCTGCGGCGGTCGAACCGTGTGACTGGTCCATGCGCATATCAAGTGGAGCGTCCTGCGCGTAAGCGAAGCCACGCTCCGCTGAATCAAGCTGCATCGAAGATACGCCTAGGTCAAACAGCACTCCCTGCACTGACTGAATGCCCAATTCCGCAAGAACACTTGCAAGCTGATCGTAAGTCGCCAGCACACCGCGAAAGCGAGAGCCAAATTTTCCAAGTCGTTCGCTTGCTAGTTCAAGTGCTACGGGATCACGATCGAATCCGATTACTGTCAAATCGGAATGAGTATTGAGTAGTGCCTCAGTGTGACCGCCAAGACCAAGCGTTGCATCAACAACTACGGAGTCTTTTTGAATGCCGGGTCTAAGAAGCTCTAGGCACCGGTGCAGCATTACGGGTTCGTGCAGGTTAGCAATTTGGTTCATGAGCTTTGGATCTTGATCCCTGCCTCCAGATCCTTGTCCGAGCCGTGAGCCTGGTTTTCACAGTGTCCGACTTAGGGGAAGAAAGCCGGTTCGGCCAAGGACTTGAAAGCAGGGTCAGAACAGACCCGGAATCACCTCCTCAGCTTGAGTGGCGAATTTCTCTTCATTGCTTGCTAAGTACTTCTGCCAGCTGCTGGCGTCCCAAATCTCGGCACGAGCGCCAACTCCGATGATGGTGAGCTCTTTGTTCAGCCCGGCATACTCGCGAAGAATTTGAGGTAGTAAGACTCTTCCCTGCTTGTCAGGAATCTCGTCCGTCGCACCAGAGAGGAAGACTCGCAAATACTTGCGAGCCTCCTCTGAGGTGACTGGAGCTTGCCGGATTTTTTCATGGACACCAGCAAATTCACGCTTTGAAAATACGTATAGGCAACGCTCTTGGCCGCGGGTGATAACTACCCCTTCGGCCAGATCATCGCGAAATTTTGCGGGAAGAATCAGACGACCCTTGTCGTCCAACCGGGGGCTGTGTGTGCCAAGCAGCATTGCGGCCCTCCCCTTCCCTAATATCCTCCACTTTACTCCACTTTGCCCCACTTTGCTACATAATTGCCATAATTTAGGTCACATTTTGATATAGAAAAAACCCCCGATTTCTCGGGGGTTTCAGGCCAAAAACTAGGTTTATTCGCCATTGAAGCGCTGGTTCCAGCGATCCTCAAAGAAGCTGCCAGACCGGCGCTGGGTGGGCTGGGGAAGGCTAGGTAACTGGAAGTTGGCGCTTGCGATGACCAAACCCATCACCATGACCACAAATGCCACCACACCAAAAAGTGCGAATTGGATCATGACGGCAAAAATCAGCAGTCCTAGACCAACCAGCATAGTTAGGACGCCTGCCACCAGCTTGCCAGCGCTGCGGTTGGTCGAGCCTAGTTGGCTGGCCTTGCCGGCGAGGGCCGCATCCTCCTTGAGTAGGTTGCGCTCCATCTCCTCAAGTAGCCTCTGCTCGTGCTCAGATAGTGCCATTGGTCCTCCTTCCTCTGATTGTAAACAAAATTGGGTCGCTAGGCTATCCCGTATGCCTCAAGATTTTCTGCTAAAACTCGTGCAGCAGAAGCTAGACGGTTTCTGTGAGGAAAAGCGTGGCCAGCTGGCCGAAATATCCCCCGATTTATTGCCAATCATCGACTACACCCAGACCATGCTGGCCGGAGGCAAGCGTTTCAGGGCTTTGTTCTGCTTTTGGAGTTGGGCGGGTTACCAGCCAAATGCAGTGACAGAGCAGGATTTAACCCTGGACTCCCCCATCGTTGGAGTGGCAGCAGCTCTCGAAATGTTCCATGCAGCTGCGCTAGTTCACGATGATTTGCTTGATCAATCAGACACTCGTCGCGGACAACCCGCTATCCATAAACGCTTTGAGGCCCTTCACAAAGACAACCGTTACTCAGGATCTGCTACGAGGTTTGGAGTTGCCGGTTCCGTCCTTACTGGAGACTTGCTTTTAGCCTGGAGTTCCGAGTTATTTGGCTCTGCTCTAACGGATGTTAATCCCCAAAACGAGGCCAACTGTCGTAGGCAGTTTTCTCAGATGCGCTTTGAGGTAATGGCAGGTCAGTACCTAGATGTTTTAGAGGAAAATGCTGCACCTACTCGCAACCCAGCTGAAGCTGTAGCAATCGCCAATCGTGTAATGCTTTACAAGACTGCGAAGTACTCCCTGGAAGCTCCGCTGTTAATAGGTGCTGCACTTAGTGGTGTAAGTGAAGAGACTCTTTCAGCATTGAGCCAGTTTGGTATTCCACTCGGACTGGCCTTTCAACTGCGAGATGACGTATTGGGAGTTTTTGGCGATCCCTCGGTTACGGGAAAACCCGCTGGTGATGACCTGCGCGAAGGTAAGCGCACCGTGCTAGTTGGTCTGACACTCGAGAGTGTCCCTAGCAGTGTTTCCAAGATTTTCAATGAGCTACTAATGGCTGGTGAAATAGAGGAAGAACAACTGGACTTCATGCGCAAAACAATTGCCGATTCTGGCGCTTTGGCGAAAACGGAACGTTTGATTGAAGAACATTCAAATCGTGCAATTGAAGCCCTGGCCGGCCTCGAAGTTACACCCGAAGCAAGAAAGATGCTCAGTTATCTAACCGAAAAAGTAATCAATCGGCAGGCCTAGCCAAGCGCCTGCGCAGCGCGTCGGACCGGTGCCTTATGGCCCTTGAGCAAAGCTGACATTGGGGTCTCCCCAAGTGCATCATTTTCTTGGTAGAGCCAGTCAATAGCTTCGTCTTCGGTAAGTCCTAGGTCAAGCAGCTGCAACATGGTGCCACGAATACTGCTCAGTGGCTCATGATCGACAATCAATTCAGCGGGAATCATCAGTTGTTTGTCAATCTTCACCGCAAATAAAATGTGTTCCTCCAGGTAACGCTTTACCTTCGAAGGACTTACCGAAAGCTGCTGGGCCGCTTCCTCAATTGTGACCCAAGACTTAACGTGGTCAGTTATCACCTGTTCTCCTGGTGGTTTGAACCAACTGCTCTGCTACTAGGAATGCTAGCTCCAAAGACTGCATGTGGTTAAGTCGGGGATCACAAACTGACTCGTAGCGCTGTTCGAGCGTACTTTCATCGATTTGCTCGGATCCGCCAAGGCATTCGGCGACATCATCCCCAGTGAGCTCAACGTGGAGGCCGCCTGGGTGGGTGGCGGTAGACCTGTGCACCTCAAAGAATCCTGTTACCTCGTCCATCACATCATCAAAACGTCTTGACTTGTAGCCGTTCTTTGTTGTGATGCCATTGCCATGCATCGGGTCGGTAATCCAAAGCGGTCGCGCCCCAGCATCTCGCACCGCCTCCACCAGTGGCGGAAGCGCTTCACGAATCTTGCCAGCCCCCATGCGGCTAATCAGGGTTAGGCGGCCCGGTTCACGATTTGGATCAAGCTTGTCAATTAGTGCAAGGACTTGGTCCTTCGTTGTAGTTGGGCCAAGTTTAATTCCAATTGGATTGCGAACCCTTGAGAAAAAGTCAACGTGCGCACCATCCAGTTGTCTGGTTCTTTCGCCAATCCAAATAAAGTGCCCGCTGGTTACGTAAGGAGTCAGGGTTCTGGAATCGATTCTAGTAAGTGGTCTTTCGTAGTCGAACAAGAGCCCCTCGTGTGAGACAAAGAATTCCGTAGCCCGCAATTCAGCCGAATCAACGCCGCAAGCTTCCATAAATCTCATAGCTCGATCTATGTCACCGGCGATGGTCTCATACTTCTTATTTGCTGGATTGTCAGTGAAGCCTTTGTTCCAAGCGTGAACTTCACGAAGATCGGCAAAGCCTCCGGTGGTGAACGCTCTAATCAGGTTCAGGGTGCTGGCAGAGGTGTGGTAAGCCTGCAGAAGACGCTTCGGATCGTGGTTTCGTGACTGCTCGGTAAAGTCGTAACCGTTCACAGCATCTCCGCGATATGCCAGCAGTGTCACATCGCCACGAGTTTCAGTATCGCTTGATCTTGGCTTCGCAAATTGACCGGCCATACGGCCCATCTTTACTACCGGCAACGACGAGCCGTACATTAGGACAACAGCCATTTGCAGAACGGTCTTGATGCGATTGCGGATTCGATCAGCGGTTGCATCGACAAAAGTTTCTGCGCAATCGCCTCCCTGGAGGAGAAATGCCTTACCTTCCGCTGCCTGAGCTAGTCGGGTTCGCAGAGTGTCTACCTCACCAGCAAAAACCAAAGGCGGCAGCTTGGAGAGCTCTGTTGTGACTCTCTCAAGCTCAGCTTGATCAGGCCACGTAGGTTGCTGCTTGGCTTCCAGGTTACGGAAGTTATCTAAACCAAAATCCTGCACCACTACCTCTTAGTCCTCTTGCCTTGCCATGCGATTTCTGATGGTTGACGCATAAACATCTTCATATCTTTGCCCAGAAAGTTCCTTTATGCGATAAATAATTTGGTCTGTAACCGCGCGCAGAACTGCTCTTTCACCCTCCATACCTGCAAACCGAGAGAAATCCAGCGGCTGGCCGAACTTAACTCCAACTCGGTGAATCTTTGGATACTTTGCGCCTAATGGTTGCACTTGATCAGTGTCAATCATCGCAACTGGCACAACGGGAACCTGCGCCTCAAGGATCATCCTTGCGATACCGGTCCGACCGCGATAGAGCTTGCCATCTGGTGAGCGAGTACCCTCGGGGTATATACCAAGCACCAATTCGCGCTCCAGCACACCAAGGCCTGTATTCAAAGAATCCTCGGAGGCCTTTCCGCCACTTCGATCAATTGGCAGTTGCCCGGTTGATTTGAAAAACCAGCGGATCACTGCGCCCTTGAAGCCTTTGCCGGTGAAGTAATCACTCTTGGCAAGAAAAGTTACTGGGCGCCTTACTTTGAGGGGCAAGAAGATTGAATCAACAAAAGATAAATGGTTGGACGCAAGAACTACGCCGCCCTTTCTAGGAATGTTTTCACTTCCACGAACCCAAGGACGGAACAACAAATTAAGAATTGGCCCCAAAACTATGTTCTTGAGAATTAGATAGGTCATGTTCCTCCAGGCTTTAGAGTTTAGCCGCAGTTTCGCGCGCCAGTTCTGCTGCCCCAATTAACCCAGCCTGGTTCGAAAACTTGGCCCTTAGCACCTGTGCCTGAGGTCTAAAGCCTTTCGCCGGAAGTTGTTGAGCTAGCTCTGCACGCAGCGGTGCGAGCAGCGTTTCTCCAAGCTCCGATAGCCCGCCGCCAATTACAAAAACTTCCGGGTCAAGAGTTGCAATGATGCTCCCCATCGCGCAAGCAAGATGTTCAGCCGCAGATTGCACCACCGAAAGAGCGCCTGGATCTTTTTCGGTAAGTGCTTGAAAGGCAACCTCCCCCGAAATTTCTCCCTTCTGCTCTCTCAGTTCTCGCAATCGAGCACCCAGCGGATTGCCGGAATCAGCTAATTCATTGGCGAATCTTAAAAGTGCTGTGCCTGAGGCATATTGTTCGACGCATCCTCGGCGGCCGCAGCCACAGACCAAACCATCTCTCACCACCGTTAGGTGACCGAGCTCTCCAGCAATGCCAAAACCACCCCGCATCAGACGTCCATTGTCAACAATGGCACCACCAACACCGGTACCAAGGGTAAGCATGACCATGGAGTTGAATTCCTGAGCCGCTCCAAACCTAAACTCTGCCCAGCCCGCTGCATTGGCATCATTCTCAATTACGACTTTCTTGCCGATTCGCTCGCTAATTTTCGATTGCAGCGGTTCATTTCGCCAGCTCAAATTAGGTGCGTAGAGGACGGAAGATCTTTCGAGGTTTATGAATCCTGCAGCAGCAATTCCGATAGCGTCCACTTCCCCAACTTCGGCCACGACCTGCTCAATCAGACTCACTACCGTGTCGACCATTTGTTCGGGATTTTGGGCTGGCGAGGGAACTTTGTGCTCAGCTACTACCTCGCCTGATTCATCTACCGCTCCCGCGAGGATTTTGGTGCCCCCGATGTCTACCCCAAGGCTTAGCAAGAGATGGCACCCCTCCAGAAATTGGCTTGAAAACACAAATATTAGGCCCTGCGCGGGCGTTTGCGAAAAATGGAGGTAACAAATGCTTATAACTTGCCCAAGCTGGGGGTTATGCCAATAAAGTTTTATAAACCATAAAGGGAGAAAACGATGGAGTTTTACGATGTTCCACTGCGGGTGGAATCTGACCCCCGTGCAAATGTAACCAGTATTTTGCTTGATCGAGTAAAGAAGAGCCCAAACCATGCTCTTTTCAGTCGCAAGAATCCCGACGGCAGTTGGCGTGACGTTACTTCAGCCGAATTTCTAGCTGAAGTCAGGAGTCTAGCGAAGGGTCTGCTCGCAGCTGGCATCAAGCCAGGTGATGCGGTTGCACTGATGTCCCGCACTCGCTACGAGTGGACGATGATTGACTTCGCAGTTTGGTTTGTCGGTGGCGTAGTGGTTCCAATCTACGAAACATCTTCCCCGGATCAGATTCAATGGATTCTCTCAGACTCCGACTCGGTTGCTGTATTCGTCGAGAATGATGATCATCTGCAGCGGGTAAACCAAGTCAAGGCTCAATGTCCTCGACTAAAGAACCTTTGGCGCATTGACTCCAAGGACTTTTCTGACCTGCACCAGCAGGGTGAAAAAGTTTCGGATGCTGATTTAGAAACTGCTATCAACAGTGCCGAAGCGAAAGACTTAGCAACTATTGTTTATACCTCCGGTACTACCGGAAATCCGAAAGGGTGTGAACTAACCCACAAGAGCTTCGTGGATCACTGCAAGAACGCTGCTGCTGAGATCCCTGAGATTGCGAACGAATTCCAACACTCGTTGATTTTCGTCCCACTGGCTCACATCCTTGGCCGATACGTTTCAGTCCTCTGCATTTATGCAGGAATCCGCGTCGGACACTTGCCGGACACGAAGCTTGTGGCTGCCGAGCTTCCAGTTTTCCAGCCGACTTTTCTACTGGCTGTTCCTCGCGTATTTGAGAAGGTCTATAACAATGCTGAGCTCAAAGCGGAGGCTGGCGGTAAAGGAAAGATATTCCGTGCCGCTGCTCAAGCAGCCATTGATTACTCGCGTGGCCTCGATGATCCAAAAGGGCCATCTATCGCCGTCAAACTCAAGCACACGGTTTTCGACAAATTGGTCTACGGCAAGCTTCGAGCAGCCATGGGTGGAAAGGTCAAGTATGCAATTTCCGGTGGTGCGCCACTAGGTGAAAGACTGGGCCATTTCTTCCGCGGAATTGGATTGGTAGTACTTGAGGGATACGGCCTGACAGAAACGGCTGCCGCTGCGGTAATCGGAAGAGTCAGCTGGCAAAAAATCGGCAAGGTCGGGCGGGCACTGCCTGGCACGGGAATCAAGATTGCGCCGGATGGAGAAATCTGGTTGCGTGGCATCAACATCATGCGTGGCTACTGGCGGAATGAAGCTGCCACCAGGGATGCATTCGTTGAGGACTGGTTCCGCAGCGGTGACATTGGTGAATTGGACGAGGATGGCTTCCTGACCATCACTGGTCGCAAGAAGGAAATTCTTGTTACAGCTGGTGGAAAGAACGTGGCACCGGCGCCAATTGAAGATCCACTGCGCGCACACCCATTGATTGGGCAAGTGGTAGTAATTGGAGATGCCAAGCCCTTCATTGGCGCCCTGATTTCGCTAGATCCAGAAATGGTTCCAGTTTGGTGCTCACAAAATGGCATCACCGAGACTTTAACCCTCTCAGATGCCACTAAGCACCCGACCATTAGAGCTGAGATTCAAAAAGCGGTGGATGAAGTCAACGCCAAATTCTCAAACGCTGAACAGATAAAGAAGTTTGAAATCTTGGATGTTGAGCTAACTGAGGCCTCGGGTCACCTAACACCTTCGCTGAAGATCAAGCGTTCACAGGTTCTGAAGGACTTTTCAGTTTACGTAGATCGTATCTACGCTAATTCCTAAACCACGGCTGTTCCCTGAGTGAGCGAAGCGCTAGCTTCCGCTCCTCAGGGTTCAGCTTTTCTATGTAGAGAGTTCCTTTTAGGTGATCGCACTCGTGCTGCAGCACTTGGGCCAATAAACCCTCACCAACAATCTCGATTTCTGTGCCATCCAATTGAAGTCCCCGAACCTTTGCTCCTTGGTAACGCGGGGTTTTGTGCCATAGACCAGGCAACGATAGGCACCCCTCATCAAGTTCAATCAGTTCTCCGGTTAGTTCAACAATCTCCGGATTAATTAGGTAACCCGCTTTACCCTCAACGAAGTAGGAAAAAACAGCTAGTCCAACACCAATCTGATTGGCAGCTACACCTGCTCGCCCTGGCTGACTGGCGGTATCTACTAAGTCTTGAACAAGAGCCGCAACTTTGGAAACGTCTTGCACCAGCTCACACTGGGTTTTTAGAATCGGATCTCCAAAGAGCCTGATCTCTCGAACGCTCAAGCCACCAAACCATCAACCACTAGCGCTGCTAGATCACGTGCTGCCTGCTTTGTTGCGGGGTGTAGTTTGTCGAATTGAACAGCTGCACCAGCCGCCAGCATTGGATCGTAAGGAATGCGAACCACAGCCCTCACCCTCGTCTTAAAGTGATTCTCAATCTCGTCAAGCTTGACAAGTTGAGTGCCGTAGGTGGCTGTGTTTAGTGCAACCACTGAATTCTTAACCAGTTCACCAAAGCCATTGGACTCAAGCCAGGTCAGCGTCTCACTTGCCAGTTTGGCCTCATCAATGCTTCCGCCCGAAACTACTACTAGGCCGTTAGCACGAAGCAAAATTGCGCGCATCACGCTGTGGACTATGCCTGTTCCGCAGTCGGTCAAGCAAATGCTGTAGTAGCGAGAAGCGATATCTGCCACCACGTTGTAATCACCCTCATTAAACGCCTCAGACAGCATGGGGTCTGTGTCAGAAGCGAGAACATCTAGACGGGTACGGTCACGCGAAACAAAGTCACTGAAGACCGTGAAGCTATTGATACCGCCAGCTCGGCGAACCACATCCCGGACCGTACGATCACTCTTTTGCTCTACGCGCTCAGCCAATGTTCCACGGTCGGGGTTTGCGTCAATTGCCAAAACCCGGTCTTCTCTGACAAGAGCCATTGCCATTCCGATAAGCGTGGTGACGGTTGTCTTTCCAACTCCACCTTTTCTGGTGAGGACTGGAACAAACTTGGTCTCACCCCGCAGATCTGCCATGATGCGGGCATCGAGTGCTCGGCGATCCCTAACCTTCTTGTTGTCGCCTGGATTCACTTTGCCGAAGGTCATTCGGTAGACCAGGCGGCGCCAGAAAGTTTCAGGAAGAACAAGTGGGCGCGCTTCATCCTTCAAAAGTCGATCAGCCGTGAGCATGCTGGCTGGCTCGGCCTCTTCAAAAATGTTCGGGCTGACCGGCACGGCTTCTGTTTGTGAGATGAGCTGATTTAACTCAGTCGGTTTTGGATCTAATTCAAGATCCGCAAAGTTGGTCTTCTCCCCCGATGAGTAATCGTCCTGCGATTGCGACATGTTCCTCTATTCAATAACTGCTATCAAGTCGCCACCCTCGACCGGAGTCGGGCCAGCAATACCCAGCCGTACAATCTTGCCACCAATTGGCGCTGCAATCGTCGCTTCCATCTTCATGGCCTCAATTGAGGCGATTGGCTGGCCCATTTCAACCTGGTCACCAACGGAAACCTTAGGCGTCACGACGCCAGTGAATGGGGCAGCAGCATGTCCAGGCTTGGATGAATCAGCCTTTTCAGCGGAAGTCTCCACAACGGTGATCTTTCGATCTCGAACCGTGACAGGACGTAGTTGACCATTCAGCTTGGTCATTACCGTTCGGAATCCCTTGCTATCGGGTTCACTAATGGCCTCTAGGCCGACCAGCAGCTGCAGTCCTTTGCGTAGTTCAACCACATGCTCATTTTCAAAGTCCAGGCCGTAGAGGTAGTCGATCGTGTCAACACTGTCGAGATTTCCATAGTTCGCTCGGACTCGCTCAAATTCCCGCTGCGGCGCTGGGAAAAGAAGTTCATTGAGTTTTTTCCTGCGAGCACTCGAGTCCGGTCCGCTCAAGACTTTCTTATCTTCTTCGCTCACTGACTTTACGCTGATGTCAACCTTTCGACCCTTCAGTACTTTGCTTCTGAAAGGCTCTGGCCAGCCACCTGGTAGGTCACCCAGCTCACCTGCCATGAAACCAATTACTGAGTCTGGAATATCGTATTTGTCAGGATTTTTCTCAAAGTCGGCCGGGTCAGCGCCAACTGCCACGAGGTGCAACGCAAGATCACCAACAACCTTTGAGCTCGGTGTCACCTTTGGCGGTCTACCAAGAATCAAATTCGCCGCGGCATACATTTCCTCAACTAGCTCAAATCGATCACCCAGTCCCAAGGCAATTGCTTGTTGGCGCAAGTTGGAAAGCTGTCCACCCGGAATCTCGTGTTCGTAAACACGACCGGTGGGACCCGGTAGGCCAGATTCGAACGGCGCATAAACACGGCGAACAGATTCCCAGTAGGGTTCAAGCTCACAAACCGCATCGAGGTCTAAACCGGTATCGCGCTCGGTGTTTGCCAGCGCGGCAACCAAAGCGGACATCGATGGTTGAGATGTAGTTCCAGCCATTGGTGCACTGGCAACATCAACAGCGTCAACACCGGCGTCAACGGCAGCCAACAGAGTCGCTAATTGCCCGCCGGCCGTATCGTGGGTGTGCAGGTGCACAGGCAGATCAAAACGCTCGCGAAGGGCAGTCACTAGTTTCTTCGCGGCGGTAGGTCGCAGCAGACCGGCCATGTCCTTAATGGCAATGATGTGCGCTCCCGCGCCAACCATTTTCTCCGCTAGCTTCAGGTAGTAATCAAGGGTGTAGAGCTTCTCATTGGGATTGAGCAGGTCTGCCGTGTAACTAATTCCAACTTCGGCGATTGCTGCAGTATTTTCTCTCACAGCCTGGATTGCTGGCGTCATTTGATTGACATCGTTTAGGGCATCAAAAATGCGGAATATGTCTATCCCGGTGGCGGCCGCCTCTTTCACAAAGGCATCAGTCACCTCCGTTGGGTATGGGGTGTAGCCAACGGTGTTGCGACCCCGCAGCAGCATCTGAATGGCGATGTTTGGCAATTCTTGCCGGATTGCGGCCAAACGATCCCAAGGGTCTTCCCCGAGGAATCTGAGCGCAACGTCATAGGTTGCCCCACCCCAAGCTTCAATTGAAAGTAGTTGCGGTGTCAGCCTAGAGACGTGTGGGACAACCGCCACCAAGTCCTTGCTGCGAATTCTGGTTGCCAGTAAGGACTGATGAGCATCTCGAAAAGTTGTATCGGTTACCAAGACCCGTTGCTGCTGTCTTAGCCAAGCTGCAAATTTCTCTGGACCAAGCTCGGTCAAAAGTTGTTTAGTCCCTGCAGGTGGTGCTTTTGTGAAGTCAACCGCGGGAAGCTTTAGCTCTGGATTGGGTTTGTCTCCGCGCTCCCCGTAGGGACGATTGACTGTAACCTCCGCCAGCCACTGCAAAACCTTAGTTCCTCTATCTTGCGAGACTCTTGCCTTCATAAGCTCAGGTCGCTCGTCTATGAAGTGTGTCGATAGGTCGCCGCTTGCGAAGGTTTTGTCATCCACTACTGCCTGCAAGAAATTAATGTTTGTTGCTACACCGCGAATGCGAAATTCAGCTAGTGCTCGTCGAGTGCGCTGAACGGCAGCCGGAAAATCTCTGCCCCTGGCGATTAACTTAACCAGCATTGAGTCAAAGTGAGGCGACACCTCAGCACCAGTTGTGACTGTTCCACCATCCAAGCGAATGCCAGCGCCACCGGGTGAACGGTAGGTGGTAATCATGCCAGTGTCTGGCCGGAAACCGGCAGCTGGATCCTCGGTGGTGATGCGGCATTGGATCGCGAAACCGTGTGAGGTCAGATCTTCTTGCTTCAACCCAAGCTCAGACAGCGACTCACCCTGAGCGATACGCAGCTGCGACTGAACCAGGTCAACATCGGTAATTTCCTCAGTGACTGTGTGCTCGACCTGGATTCTGGGATTCATTTCGATGAAGACATGTTTTCCAGTATTTGGTCCTTGCGTTTCAATCAAGAACTCGACCGTGCCGGCGTTTTGGTAGCCAATTTCTTTAGCGAATGAAATCGCATCTTTGAATAGCTGTTCCCTGAGTTTCTGATCTAGCTTTGGCGCAGGAGCAATCTCAATTACTTTCTGGTTTCTTCGCTGAATCGAGCAGTCTCGTTCAAATAGGTGCATGACATTGCCGTGGTTGTCCGCCAGAATTTGAATTTCGATGTGGCGAGGTCTGATTACAGCCTGCTCAAGAAAAACCCGAGAGTCGCCAAAAGCACCGCTGGCTTCTTTCATGGCCTGCTCTAAAGCAGCAGGCAAATCCTCCGCCCGGTCAACCTTTCGCATGCCTCTTCCACCACCGCCAGCAACCGCTTTCACATAAAGTGGAAATCCGATTGATTTGGCTTGAGTAATCAATTTCTTCGGTTCACTTGATGACTCAGTGGAATTTAGGACCGGGACACCTGCCCTAATGGCAGCTAACTTCGCATTGACTTTGTCACCGGCGAGTTCTAAAACTTCCGCAGACGGACCAACAAAAACAATTCCGTTTTCTTGCGCTGCCTTTGCAAGTTCAGGGTTTTCGCTCAAGAAACCGTAGCCAGGATAGATGGCATCTGCCCCACACTCTTTGGCAACTCGAATAATCTCGCTTACGCTCAAATAGGCGCGGATAGGTGAGCCATCGGCTTGAATTTCATAGGCTTCGTCAGCTTTTTGCCGATGGATGGAATTGCGGTCTTCATAGGGAAAAACCGCCACCGTCTGATATCCCAGCTCATAGGCAGCGCGGAATGCCCGAACCGCGATCTCGCCTCGGTTGGCAACAAGAATCTTCCTAAACATGGCTCTCCGCTGAAACTGGCGCTGGCTGGCTGACTAGCAACAGATAAAAAGGTAGCCTATTGCAATGCATGTGCTGAGCGTCAGTTCCCTTAAGGGTGGGGTGGGTAAGACCACTGTAGCGCTGGGACTTGCCTCTGCTGCACTTAATCGAGGCTTAAACACATTGGTGATTGACCTGGATCCTCAGTGCGACGCAACTAGCGGCTTGGCCGCTCCATCTGACCAGGGTTTCTCGGTCGCCGAGGTCTTGCAAACCGGCAAGGTTGCCACACTCAAAAGAGCCATCGTTCCCTCTGCATGGTTTCGTGACAGCAAGATGGACGTCTTGGTCGGGTCACCTCGGTCACTCTTGCTGGATAACCCTGCCCCGTCCGTAAATGACGTCTGGAAACTCGAAGAGGTGCTGGTAAGAATTGAAGACGATTACGACCTCGTAATCATCGACACTCCGCCTTCCATCAATGCCCTAACCAGAACTGCCTGGGTCGCCTCCGACCGGGTGATTCTAGTAACTGAGCCAGCCCTCTACTCGGTCATTGCCGCAGACCGGGCACGCAAAGCGATCCAAGAAATCTCAGCCAAACTCTCCCCCAGGCTTCAGTTGTTGGGTGTGGTGGTGAACCGTTTCCGGCCGCAGTCGCATGAACACGACTACCGAATCAAGGAACTTAAGGAATTGTTCGGCGAGCAGATTTTGATGCCATTCTTTGAAGAACGCGCTGCCGTTCAGCAGGCAACAGGTGCTGCCAGACCAATCCACTCTTGGCCAGCCGAAGGAGCAGCTGAGATTGCCAGAGGATTTGATTGGCTGTTGGCGGGAGCGCTGAGTGAGCTTGAGCAGGCAGCAGGAAACAGGGAAAAGGTTGGCTCCGTTGGTAGATCTATTCGAGGAACTGGAATCGATGAAATCATCGAGGTTCAAGAAATAAAACCCAAGAAAAAGCGTTGGTGGTCTAGGAAATCTTCCTAGCGCGGCGAGCAGCAAGCTCATCCTGAATCTGAGCTTCTTCGGCAGCAAAGTCAATCAAAGTTGCTTCAACTTCTCTAACTAGTCGACCGACCGCAATACCGAAGACTCCCTGGCCCTGACCCAAAAGATCAATGACTTCGTCTTGTGAGGTGCAGAGATAAACCCTTGCGCCATCGCTCATCAGTGTTGTGTTGGTTAGATCAGCTATGCCGGCAGCTTTTAGCTGCTCCACTGCAATACGAATTTGTTGCAGTGAAACACCGGTATCGAGCAGGCGCTTTACTAGCTTTAGCACCAAGATATCGCGGAACGAGTAAAGCCTTTGTGATCCTGAGCCAGTAGCTGATTGGATCGATGGAACGACCAAACCAGTTCTATCCCAGTAGTCAAGCTGACGGTAGGAAATGCCCGCGGCAGCGGCAGCAGAAGTTCCTCGATAGCCCAGTGGTATTGCTGGCACGCCATCGTCGAACAGAGTTGGTGATTGAATCTCCAACGCATCTCCTTTTCTCAAGACGAGATAAAAGTTTGCCTTCAACTACCGGTTTAGGGTTTATCTCCCCCGCGTGTCGCTAACCTTCGATTTGGTCGATAGCGCTGGCCACTAAATGTGCCCTAATTGCGCCAAAACGTTCCGCTATTTCGCGTCCGAGGTGTGCAGCCTTGGCTGCCGAATCTGGGGCTTTTTTGCGAACGACGGGTTCGGTAACACCAGTGATGATTCCAACCTCGCGCTCAGCCGCAGCCTTGAGGCCGCGAAGGTGCCGTGGCTGAATACCAAATTGCTCTAGCCCAACTAGGGCAAATGCAATTTCCACTTCGTGCGAAGAGTGTGGTTGCGGGCCAAATAATCCAAGTTCAGCCGCTTCTTTGAATGCGAGGTCGGTAAGACCAGTTTCGCTCTTGAGCTGAGCGGTTGAGAAACGCTGTCCTTTTCGAAGGCTAACCGAATTGCCGCTAGGGAGTAGTGGTTTCCTACCAGCATCTAGTTCCGAGAGATATTCCTTGATTATCTTCAGCGGAAGATATTGATCGCGCTGCAGAGACAGGACTATGCGCAAGCGCTCAATCTGAGACTCGGAATACTTTCGATACCCCGCGTCAGTTCGCTCTGGGGTGACCAAACCTTGATCCTCCAGAAAACGTAGCTTGGATGGCGAGAGGTCACCGAACTCTGGCTTCAGAACTGTTAGCACTTGGCCAATTGTGTAGAGCTTCCTGTGGTCTTGAAGCTTGCGGACGGCACTGTCCATTTATCGATCCTTATCTGAAGAGTAAAAGGTTAGTCGAAACTTTCCAATCATGATTTCCATCCCATTAATAAGTCTTTGTTTATCTACCCGTTGGGAATCAACATAAGTTCCGTTCATAGAACCCAGATCAGAAACAGTAAAAATGTTGCCAGCACGATCAAAACTTGCATGCCTACGAGAAACCGTCACATCATCCAAGAAGATATCTGCATCTGGGTGTCGGCCTGCAATGGTTTGATCCTGATCTAGCAAGTAGCGGGAACCTGCACTGGGTCCTCTGTGCACAATCAAAAGTCCTGATGATGCAGGCAGGGCTGCTAGGGCTGAAGCTTCTTCTGAAGAAAGTGTGGGGGCTTGACCCACCACCATGTCGGCTGAAAACTTAGCGGTGTCTTCTCCGCTGAATTCTTTGGACATTGAGCCTCCCCTAGAACCTAAATGCTAGAGGATTTTTGCCTTTCGCGCGAAATCAGAGTTTGTAGCTGAAAGAGGTAGATGAAGCCGGATAGCCAATAAAGCGCTATCCCCCACCATGCGAATGCCCAGGCCAAAGGTTGAATCAGCCAGGCTGCCTCCTGCCAAACATCTGCCATCAGTAAAAGTGGTAGGGCGTATAGGAGAGCAAACGTGCCGGCTTTACCCACGAAGTGAACGGGTAGCGATTTATAGCCGAGTTTGCGAAGAACAGGCAGGCCTGTCAAAAGCAACAAGTCCCTCAGGACAATCACCAAAGCAAACCAAGTCGGGATGATTTGATGCCAGGTCAGGCCAATTAGGGTGGCCAAGATAAAGAGCCTGTCTGCCGACGGATCCAGCAGCTTTCCTAGCTGGGTGATCTGGTTAAAGCGCCTAGCAATCTGACCATCCAGCCAATCCGTAAAGGAGGCAAAAGCCAACACGGCCAGCGCCCAGAGAAAGCGATCATTGACCAGCAGCAGCAAGAAAACTGGCACCAGCAAAAGCCGGAGAATACTAAGCATGTTGGGGATGCTCTTGAGCTCCTGGCTTAGCTTCATGGCCAAATTCTACTTACAAGGCCCCGGCCACCCTCATCGGCAACGCTAAGGTTGTGCTCATGGAGCTTTTCGTAGCAAATCACCCGTTAATTTCCCATAAAGTCACCTTGCTAAGGGACAAGAACACTTCCAGTGCTCTGTTCCGCCAGTTAGTTGAAGAGCTGGTGGCCCTGCTGACCTTCGAGGCAACCAAGAATCTAAAGGTTGTCGACAAAGAGGTGGAAACACCGCTCACTAGGACAATCGGAAAGCAATTGGCCAAGCCCACTCCCCTGATTATTCCTATCCTGCGGGCTGGGCTGGGAATGCTTGGTGGAATTACCAGACTGATTCCTGACGCTGAAGTTGGATTTTTAGGCATCAAGCGAAACGAAGAAACTTTGCAGCCGGTGACCTACGCCAACCGTTTGCCGGAGCGGCTGGACAATCGCGAAGTTTTCCTGATCGATCCAATGCTGGCAACAGGTGGCACACTGATGGACTCGCTGGACTACGCATTTGAGCGAGGCGCAACCGCTGCGACTTGCATTTGTTTACTCGGAGCACCCGAAGGAGTTGCCGCAGTAAAGAAGCACGTTGAAGAAAAATGGCCGAGCAAACCCGTTGCAGTTCACCTTGCAGCACTGGATGAAAAACTCAATGAGGTTGGTTATATCGTTCCCGGCCTTGGTGATGCGGGTGACCGCCTCTACGGAAATTCGGGTGACTAGTTCTCAGCGCTGCGCTTTCTGGCGGAGGCGAGTCTGGCTCGGACGTTTGGATCAAGCTCAACTTTTCTAATACGAATAGCCTCAGGCGTCACTTCAACGCACTCGTCTTCTCGAGCGAACTCCAGGCTCTCCTCCAGCGACAATTTCTTGGGTGGCGTTAGACCAACAAAACTGTCGGCAGATGCTGCACGCATGTTGGTTAGCTGCTTCTCCTTAGTGATGTTGATTTCCATGTCTTCTGGGCGCGAGTTTTCTCCAACCACCATGCCACCATAAACCTCACTGGTTGGTTCAACGAAGAACATGCCTCGCTCTTGCAGAGCAATCATTGCAAATGGCGTAGCAACACCAGCACGGTCAGCAACCAGCGAACCGTTTTGTCTCGTCACGATGTCACCTGCCCAAGGTTCATAACCGGCAGAAAGCGCATTAGCAATACCTGACCCCTTGGTAGTGGTTAGGAACTCGGTTCTGAAACCAATCAAACCACGCGATGGCACCTTGAACTCCATGCGCACCCAACCGGTGCCGTGATTAATCAGGTTGATCATTCGCCCTTTTCTCGCGGCCAGTAGCTGAGTTACGGCTCCTAGAAACTCCTCAGGGGTGTCAATCGTTAGGTCTTCGTATGGTTCATGCAATTTGCCGGCAATTGTCTTAGTGACAACCTGCGGTTTACCAACCGTTAGTTCATATCCTTCGCGCCTCATTTGTTCAACCAAGATTGCGAGGGCAAGTTCTCCTCGACCCTGTACCTCCCAGGCATCTGGACGACTGGTTGGCAATACCTTGATGGATACGTTTCCAATCAGTTCGCGATCAAGTCGTTCTTTCACCAACCGAGCTGTCACCTTAGCGCCCTTAACTCGTCCCGCCATTGGTGAGGTGTTGATACCGATGGTCATCGATATTGCAGGTTCATCAACTTGGATAAGCGGGAGTGGCCTGATGTCGTTTGGATCACAAAGCGACTCGCCGATGGTAATTTCTTCAATTCCCGCAACTGCAACAATATCGCCAGGTCCGGCCTGATCGATTGGATAGCGGTCCAGCGCCTTGGTTCCTAATAGCTCTGTAATTTTCACCTGCTGGGTTGTGCCATCCTGTCGTACCCAGGCAACCTGTTGGCCTTTTTTGATTTCACCGTTGAAAATTCGAATCAGCGCCAAGCGACCAAGAAAAGGTGAAGCATCCAAGTTGGTTACGTGGGCCTGCAACGGAGCACCTTCCTCAAAAGAAGGGGCTGGCACATACTTCAAAATGGTTTCGAACAGCGGTTCCAGATTTTCCGAATCTGGAAGAGATCCGTCAGCGGGTTGATGGAGCGAGGCACGGCCAGCGCGACCAGAGGCATAAATAACTGGAAGCTCCAAAATGGAATCAACATCTAGATCGGGAACTGTATCGTGCAGGTCAGAGGCCAGCCCGAGCAGCAGGTCGTGACTTTCTTCGACCACTTCGTCAATCCTGGCATCAGGACGATCAGTCTTGTTAACCACCAAAATCACGGGGAGCTTGGCTTCTAGAGCTTTTCTTAGCACAAAGCGAGTTTGTGGAAGTGGCCCTTCTGAGGCGTCAACTAGTAGAACTACCCCGTCGACCATCGAAAGCCCGCGCTCGACTTCACCTCCGAAGTCAGCGTGACCGGGGGTGTCAATGACGTTAATTCGAATTTCTTTACCACCGGCGCTTGGCCCCGAATAAGTCACAGTGGTGTTCTTGGCCAGGATGGTGATGCCTTTTTCCTTTTCAAGATCGCCAGAGTCCATGACGCGCTCGCCGACTGCAGCATGGGCGGAAAAAGCACCGGTTTGACGCAGCATCGCGTCAACCAAAGTGGTCTTGCCGTGGTCTACGTGCGCGACAATCGCGACATTACGAAGAAGGTCATTGGAGGCCATGGAAAATCACTACCATCAGGGTTATTTGAGCAAAAGGCAAGTCTAGGGGTTGGAGGCTCAGGAAGCGTTCTGTAAATACGGAACAGCCACATTTCTAGTCGGACTGGCGGGATTTGAACCCGCGACCCCTTGACCCCCAGTCAAGTGCGCTACCAAGCTGCGCTACAGCCCGTCAATGAATGAAGTCTATTGGCTAATGAAGAATAGTTCTTCGGGTCATCGTTGTCTTCGCTCCCTGACCCGGACGCCTATCTCGACTGGTGAACCATCAAAACCATAAGTTTCACGAAGTTTTCGAATAATGAATCTTCGGTAACCAGCTTCTAAAAAGCCAGATGAGAAAACAACAAACTTGGGTGGTCGAGCGGCAGCTTGAGTGCCAAAGAGGATTCTTGGTTGTTTACCACCTCGAACCGGGTGAGGATTGGCAGCCTGCAACTCCTGTAAAAAGGCATTGAATTTCCCGGTTGGAATTCTCTTATCCCAAGACTCCAATGCCAACTCCAAAGCGGGCACTAATTTCTCCATGTGCCTACCCGTTAGGGCGGAGATGTTGACTCGCGGCGCCCAGTCCACGTGCGCTAAGTCTCTTTCTATTTCCTTCTCCAGATAGATTCTGCGTTCTTCATCTAGCTGATCCCACTTATTGAAGGCAAGCACCAAGGCACGACCTGAATCGAGTGCGAGCTGTACGATCCGGATATCGGCCTCGCTGATTGGCTCAGTCACGTCAAATAAGACAACCGCTACTTCGGCCCGCTCGAGGGCTGCCGCAGTTCGAAGGGCCGAGTAGAAGTCAGCTCCTTGTTGGCGATGCAGTCTTCTTCGAATCCCTGCGGTGTCGACAAAACGCCAAACTTTTCCCGCAATTTCAACCTGCTCATCTACTGGATCTCGAGTTGTCCCAGCAACATCGCTGACCACCGCCCGGTTGGTACCAGTTGCCTTATTCAGTAGCGAAGACTTACCAACATTTGGTCTTCCGATCAGAGCAACTCGTCTAGGGCCTACGTATTCATCGGCCGCAACCGCGGAAGTTTTTGGCAAGACACTCAACGCCTTATCCAGCAGGTCAGCAACACCTCGTCCGTGTAGAGCAGAAACTGCGTAAGGCTCTCCCAATCCAAGAGACCAAAGGCTAGCAACCTCGGGCTCTTGGTGCGCATCGTCAATCTTGTTTGCAACCAACAGCACCGGCTTGCCACTAGCCCTGAGCATTCGAACGACTTCCTCGTCCGACTGCGTTGCACCTACCATCGCATCCACGACAAACAAAACAGCGTCAGCCAACTCGACAGCCACCTCTGCCTGTTGAGCGACAGACAAATCCAACCCCTGAGCCGCAATGTCCCAGCCGCCCGTGTCGACCAGGGTGAAGGGGCGCCCATTCCACTCAGCTTTATATGCGACTCGATCCCGGGTAATGCCGGGCTCATCCTGCACAACGGCTTCGCGGCGACCAAGAATTCGATTTACCAGCGCTGATTTACCAACGTTGGGCCTGCCAACTACCGCCAAAACAGGTGGAGATGGAATGTAAGTGCCTGGCTCGCTTTCACCTAACTCAAGTTCAAGCAGGTCTAAATCATCGGGCTCAAGTTCAAACTCGGACAGCTCCTCTTTCAACTGCGGAATCATGTCGCCTTGCTCAGACATTTCTCACCGCCCTAATTGCTTCAACTAGGGCCTGCACGCTCTGTTCAAAATCAAGATTGCTCGTGTCAAGAAGTTTTACTCCCTCAGCAGGAGTCATAAAGTCCGCTACCGCAGAGTCAGAGTTGTCCCTCGAGAGAATGTTTTCTGGAGCCTCAGTTTGATCTTTCGCTCGTCGGCTAAGGCGAACGTCCTCGGAGGCAGTCAACAGGATTCGAACTTGGGCACTAGGAGCGACAACAGTAGTAATGTCCCGGCCCTCAACGATGATTCCGGGTCTTTCGCAGGCGTTGATTCGGTTCCTTGCATCCGACTTCTGAAGATCGCGGACTCTGCCGTCGCGGGCAATTGGTCGAACCCACTCAGCCACCTCAGCGCTTCTGATTTCAAATGACACGTCTTGGCCCGACAATTCAACTTTTGACAGCTCAGGATCTAGCGATATTTCATACTCGAATTCAGCGAGGGCAGCATCGAGGCTGCCCAGCCTCTTAGCCAAAATAGCCATCGCTCGATAACCCGCACCCGTGTCCAGAAAACCGAAGCCAAGTCGGCGAGCAGCCTCTCTGCAAACACTTGACTTTCCCGACCCTGCCGGCCCATCAACCGCTACGACAAATTCGCTCATTACACAATCCGCCAGCCATTATCGGTTAGTTGCTTGGCAAGTTGCTGTGCTGAAGCAGGATCAATTTGAATTTCTACTAAGCCAATTGGCGCACCCGGAGAATGCTCAAGCTTGAGATCTTCGATGTTGACACCAATTTCACCGATGAAAGTTAGTAGTGATGCAAGAGCACCGGGGCTGTCATCGATAACTATGGTCAGCTGCTGGTAGTTGACAAACTTGCCACCGTGTTTGCCTGGAATCCGAGCAATTCCAGCGTTGCCTCGCTCCAATAGTGAATTTATTCTGGCCAGTGCGCCAGCTTCTGAGAGATTATGGAATGAAGTCTCAATGAGCTCTAAATCTTCTCTCAGCTTGCTAATCAGTGGAGTAATAGCGGCAGCATTCTGCGAGAGGATTTGCATCCAAAGATTTGGATCACTCGCTGCAATTCTTGCGGTATCGCGTAGACCTTGACCAGTGAGGTTCAGCTCACTTTCCTGCCCCTCTAACAACCTCGCTGCCAGCAGCGACGCCACCAGCTGAGGAAGGTGAGAAACTAATGCCACTGCTCGATCATGCTCACTAGCACTCATCAGAATTGGTAGCGATCCGATCTTCAACGCTAAGTCCTTTAGAAAATCAATTGCTTCAGCGGATGAATTTTCGGTTGGCGTAATCACCCACGGGCGAGCAAAGAACAAATCGGCGCGTGCACTACCAGGCCCACCTTTTTCTCTTCCTGCCATCGGGTGCGAGCCGATGTAGCGACTGGCATCTTTGCCAGCGAGTTCAGCAACCCGAGAGTGTATTTCAGTCTTAACGCTGGCAGTGTCAGTAACTACTGCCTTGGGATGTTTGGCTAATTGTTCTGCAACAACTTCGGCTGTTGTGTCTGGTGGAACACATACGATAACCAGTTCTGGTTCTTCGGATGCCTCCTCGCCCGCTCCATACTCAATCGCCAAACGCAAATTGGCTTTGGAATGATCGCTAAGGCCCGCTTTGATCCCGTGCCGCGCAAGCGCAAGCCCGAGGCTAGTTCCAATTAGACCAGTCCCGACAATCTTGATAGCGCCGAGTCTCACTGTGCTAGATCAGTCCGCAGAGCTTGCGCACCCCGCAAATAAACATGCGTGATTGCACTTCTTGGTTTATCGGTCTCAGCATGCAACATTAGACGGATGACTCTTGGCATAGCTCCAGTTACATTCATCTCGACTGAGCACATCAAGGGGACATCTCCCAGGCCAAGCTCTCTCGCAGCCAGAGCTGGAAATTCACTCACCACGTCTGGGGTTGCAGTGAACCAAATGGAAATCAAATCGCCAGTTTCTAGCTGATTTTCATGCATTACTTTGGTTACCAGCTCAGCTGTTGACTTGAGTAAATGGGTGCGCTCATCACTATCAAGTTGGATTGCTCCCCTGATCGCACGAACGGCCATGGTGGTTAACTCAATTCTTTGACTTGCTAGCAGCGCTCAATAATGAGCTAACCTCAAGTTTACTCAGCTCGCGGTATTGTCCAGGCTTCAGATTTCCAAGCCGCAGCGGGCCAAAGCTCTTGCGTGTTAGCTCAATGACGGGATGCCCTACGGCCTCCAGCATTCTGCGGACAATTCGGTTTTTGCCGCTGTGCAGGACAATCTCCACTAGCGATTCCAGGGCATTTTGATCAAGCAAGTGAACTCTGTCCGCCTTTTGAAGGCCATCTTCCAGCTCTACCCCGTCCAGCAGCATTTGCAGTTGAGCTTTCTGAATTTTGCCAGCTACCTTGGCCACATACAACTTCTCAACGCCGAAACTAGGATGAGCGAGCTGATTTGCCAACTCTCCGTCATTAGTCATCAAGATCAGCCCGGAGGTCTCGGAATCCAGGCGACCGACATTGAACACTCGGTCAAAGCCCTGAAAAAAATCGGCTAGGCACGGCCGGCCATACTCATCGCTCATGGTTGAGATGATGTTTTTCGGTTTATGAAAAGCCAGATACACCCGTTCTGGGTCGAGCTGGACTGGTCGTCCATCAACCATCACCGAGTCCTTGGCAGGATCAACTCGACTTCCAAGCTCTCTGACTACCTTCCCATTTACCTTGACTCGTCCAGCCAGCATCATTTCCTCCGCCTTGCGACGAGAGGCAATGCCTGCTATGGATAGTGCTTTTTGAAGGCGGATTTCTTCGCTAGTCAAGCTGATCCTGGTTTGGCAGGTGGGGGCTGACAGGAGGTAATTCGGAAAGAGAGTTAATGCCCAAGTTTTCCAGCAGTGTTTCGCTGGTCCCAAACATCACCGAGCCCGTTTCATTATCTGTGTAAAGCTCAGTCACGAGTCCGCGTGAAAGCAATGTCCTTACAACTGAATCCACGTTCACTCCACGAATTGAGGAAATCTCTCCACGTGAGATGGGCTGTCTGTAAGCAATAACTGCCAGAGTTTCCAGTGCAGCCTGCGATAGCTTTGCTGGATTTTCATTTGCTACTAATTGACGAACTCCCCAGTCATGGGATTGTCGAACATAAAAACGCCAACCTCCACCAACTTCTCTAAGCTCAAACCCGCGACCTAAGCCCTCATGCGCCTGGTCGTAATCTTCTTTTAGGGCTTCGAGCTCACGCCTAACATCGTTGATTGGTGCTTCCAGAGCTCCGGCTAAAGTGACCATCGACAGAGGTGTTTCAGCAATAGTCAATATTGCCTCCAGCGCTCCGCGCAGCGCTAAATCATTTGTCATAGTCAACACCTAATCCGTCAAGTTGATGGAAGTCAAAAGATTCCGCTTCCCAGCTGAGAGTAATTTCACCAAATGGCGTGGGCTGGAGAACCCCAATGGCACCAATTCTATAAAGTTCGAGGATTCCTAAGAATCTTGCAACGAACTCGGCTCGCTCCTTGGTGTCAGCAATTAGCTGGAGGAAGGTAAGTGTCTTGGCGGTACGAAGTCGCTCAACGATAATTCCAACCTGCTCGCGGATAGAAACTTTTGAGGCATGAAGGTGGGTCAGCCCAACGCTGGGAATTTCCTTTGGTGTAAATGCAGACAGCGCCAGCATATGAAACTCATCTAGAGTTGTGTCCCACTTCAGCTCCGGCCGAAG
>JACCED011812223.1_pt1 | contig 39315 bp, 21 predicted proteins | sample 7455021 | NCBI WGS metagenome assembly JACCED01 (sample SAMN15323456, study PRJNA562643) | freshwater metagenome | isolation source: river surface water | place: USA:Blue River Watershed | collected 2017-08-19
ATTTGACATTACTGTATTTCCTAGGGTTGTTAAGTTACTTGAAATATAAGCACTATTGCATAGACTAGTAATTCCGTATACTGTCAAATTACTGTACACATCAACTACATTTGACATTACAGTTTCTCCCAAGGTTGTTAAGTTACTTGAAATGTAAGTACTGTTGCATAGACTAGTAATTCCATATACTGTCAAGTTACTGTACACATCTACGACATTTGACATTACTGTATTTCCTAGGGTTGTTAAGTTACTTGAAATGTAAGTACTGTTGCATAGACTAGTAATTCCATATACTGTCAAGTTACTGTACACATCTACGACATTTGACATTACAGTTTCTCCCAATGTAGTAAAGTTACTAGATACATAAGCACTATTGCATAGACTAGTGACTCCGTATACTGTCAAATTACTGTACACATCAACTACATTAGATAAGACTGCAGTTCCCAAGGTAGTCAAGTTACTGGATACATAAACACTATTACATAGACTAGTTACTCCATAGACAGTCAAGTTACTATAAACATCTACTACATTTGACATTACAGTTTCTCCCAATGTAGTAAAGTTACTAGATACATAAGCACTATTGCATAGACTAGTAATTCCGTATACTGTCAAATTACTGTACACATCTACGACATTGGATAAGACTGCAGATCCCAAGGTCGTCAAGTTACTGGATACATAAACACTATTGCATAGACTAGTTACTCCATAGACAGTCAAGTTACTGTACACATCTACGACATTGGATAAGACTGCAGATCCCAAGATAGTCAAGTTACTGGATGCATAAACACTATTACATAGACTAGTTACTCCATAGACAGTCAAGTTACTGTACACATCTACGACATTGGATAAGACTGCAGATCCCAAGGTAGTCAAGTTACTGGATGCATAAACACTATTGCATAGACTAGTAATTCCATATACTGTCAAGTTACTATACACATCTACAACATTGGATAAGACTGCAGATCCAAATGTTGTCAAGTTACTTGTTGCATAAACATTATTAGAAAATGTAGTTTCTCCTTGTACAACTAGATTACTTAAATCTAGAATAGTATTTGAAAATGTTGCAGTACCTTGTACATTAATATTTGATACTGTAAAATTACTAACTGAAAATCCAGACCCATAAATATTACCATATAGATATAGATCATTACTTAATGTTGTAATACCATGGACAGTCAAGTTACTTAAATCAAGAATACTATTTGAAAATGTAGCAGTTCCTTGGACGTTAATATTAGATACAGTAAAGTTACTAACAGAGAATCCAGACCCATAAATATTACCATATAGATATAAATCATTGCTTAATGTAGTTATACCATGAACTATTAAATTGCTATCAACTGTTAAATTAGATGTATGTAAAGAATTTGTATATAAATTGCATGAATATAAGTCATTACATAATGAAATATTTCCTAATACTGTTACATTGCTTAAAATAGCATTATCAGTAACTTGCAATGTATTATATTGAACATTTGAAATATTCAATGTTGCAATATTAATTTGGCCTAAAACACTTAAATTGGAGAATGTTGCATTACTTGTTGAAATAATTTCTCCATTGACAATCAAATCATTTGAAATAGATATATTACTATTTACAGTTAAACTTTGATGTATTTGAACATTACTTCCAAATGTAGAATTTCCGTTTACATTTATTTCATTAGAAAATGTTGAATTGCTATTTACAATTAATGTTGAACCAATTACTACATCATTACCAATAGATAAATTACCAAGATTACTAAAGGTATTACTTAAAGTTAGATTACATCCAACTACTAAATTATTTTGTATAGTAATACTATCATAAAAATTAGCATTACTATAGCAGTCTAAACCATTACAAAATGTAACATTACTTGTAGATACAAAACCATTAATAAATGTAACATTACTTCTAAATGTAGATGTACCAACAGTTGTTAAATTATTTGATAGAGTAATATTACTTTGAACATATAATGAATTACCCATAAAAACATTGTCAGCTAGATAAGTTGTACTTAAATTACTAAATGTATTACATAATGTAAAATTCGAATTTACAAATAAATTTCCATAGATTTTAGTATCATTATAAAAATTATTACTACCATAGACATTTAGACCATTACATAATGTAACATTACTTGATACAGTAAAACCACTATTGAATATTGTATTACTTAGGAATTGAACAGTACCATAAATAACAACATTATTACATAATGTGGCTTGTCCTGTAATAACAATATTAGAAGCGGTAAGATTGGATCTTGTAGATATATCACCTTGGACTTGTAAAGAATTTGAAAACACAACATTACTAGATACAATTAGTTTATCATCTACTAAAATCTGACCATGAGCACGTATTGTACCATATATATCTACATCATTACACATTGTAACATTACTTGAAAATGTCATTGTGTTGTTCACATTTAAATTGCTCCAGAATGTAGCTGGACCATATACATTTAGTGCATTACATAATGATGTGTTACTATTTACTGTAATATCTGATCTAAATACTACATTACTATTAAATGTAGATTGTCCAATAACATTTAATGCATTTGAAAATACAACATTACTATTAACATATAATTTACCATTTATGTAAACATCTCCAGTTTCTCTTAGATCTCCGATAATAGTTGCACCATTGCATAAAGTAACATTACTAGTTACTAATAATGTGTTGCATAAACTCAATGGTCCTGTAAATGTAGATGCATTTTTCAATAATAAACCATTGCAAAATGTAACAGGACCATAAACAGCAAGTGATTCTGTCATTGTGACATTGCTTCTAAATGTTACTATATCTAAGAAATCTGCCCAATTACTAAAAGTAACATTACTACCTATCATTTGAACGGTTGTAACTTGGATATTATTCGAATAACTAATAAAGTTACATGCTGTCAGTGTTCCATATACAAATGCATTACTCCACATAGTTGCAACTCCATTTATGTTGACATTACTTGACGCCAGTATATCTCCGGTAACATTTAATTGATTATTTACATTTACTCCTTGGAAATTAGCAGTTCCAAGTGTTGTTAATGAATTACAAAATGTTACATTACTAGAAGTTATTAGATTCTTTTTTAATAGAACGCTATCCCATAGCGTTGTTTGTCCATAAGTATTTAAATTATTACAAAATGTTACATTACTTGTAACCATTAGTTCTCCTGTAACGTTGACATTACTTGAAAAGTTAACAATATCACTAAACTTGACATCATTACAAAATGTTGATATGCCATTTACTGTAAAACTTTTGTCAACATAAATATTTGATCCAAGTAAATCAACATTGCCATATGTAATTAGATTATTACAAAAAGTTACATTACTATTTACATATAGATTCTTGTATATAGTAACATTATTTGATAATGATGTTTGTCCTGTTACAAATAAATCATTGCATAATGTAGTATTACTATTTACAATAATACTTTTATCGAAATAGGTATCTTGATAAAAACCAGCAGTACCATACACATTAATATTATTACAAAATGTTGCATTACTTTTTACTAGGATATTTACACCACTAATATTGGATTCAAATATAGCAACACCTTTGACTAAAAGATCATTACATAATGTGGTGTTACTTGATATAATAACAGAACCAGCAATATTTGTTGTATTACATAATGTTGTTGTACCAAGATTAGTAAAATTGTTACAAAATGTTACATTGCTATTTACAATTAAAGTTCCACTAGCATTAATATTTGTTAATGTAGATTGACCTAATACTAGAATTGAATTTGAAAATGTAGATAAACCTGCAACATTTAATCCATTTTGAATATTTACATTACTATTAAAGTTAGCTGTTCCTAATGTTGTTAAATTATTTGATAAAGTGATATTACTATTTACTACAAGATTATTAGCTATTTTTACATTACTCCAAAAATTGGCTTGAGCATAAAAATCAGCAACATTGCAAAATGTAACATTGCTTGTTGCTATTAATGTTTTTGCCAATTTTAGTGTATTACTTAGCGTTGTTTCACCATATACATTGAGTGTATTACACAATGTAACATTACTAGACACTACTAGATTATTAACACTTAAATCACCTAGTGTAGCACTACCACTTACCATTAAAGAATTACACAATGTAGATGGTCCTGTAACCAGTAAACTACTCAACATCTGTACATTACTATTGAATGTGGTTTGGCCCAAATATAATACAGAGTTACAGAATGTAGTATTACTATTAACTACAAGTGTATCTGTAGTAGTAGTTCCATTTATTTTTGCAGGTCCAAATGTTACAATTCCATTACAAAATGTTGCGTTATTAGCTGCAATAAATGATTGACCAACAAGTAGATTGCCAGTAAGTGTAGAATTACCAACTACTCCTAGATTATTACATATGGTTGCATTACTGTTGATAACTATAGATTTATCTACAAATAGATTGCTCCATAAATAAGTATTATCAAATACATTTAAAACATTACATAGGGTAGTATTACTTGTGACAATTAATCTATTTGTTGTTAATAAATTTGGTATATTAACAGTTCCTAAAAATGTTGTATTATTACAGAAAGTTGCATTACTATTAACAATTAGAGTTTTATTAACATCAAGATTACCAATAATATTCACATTACCAATTGTTAACAAGTTATTTGATATAGTAGCATTACTTGCAATAATATTTTTTTGGAATGTAGTATTATTATAGAATGTAGCATTGCTATATAATTCTAAATTATTACAGAACGTTACATTACTTGATACTACTAGATTACTTGAAATAGTTACATTACCAAAAATATGTGCATTTCCTAATGTTGTTAAATTATTACAAACTGTTACATTACTAGAAACATTTAATGAATATATTGAAACATCATTGCAAAATGTTACAGGTGAAGTGAAACTTACTGTATTACAAAATGTTGCATTACTTCTTATCAAAATATCATTGATATCTAGATTACTTAGGAATGTTGCTGTACCATAAGTAACCAAATTATTACATAATGTTGTAGAATCAGTTATTACTGCTTTTCCTAATACATCAAGATTACAACTAGTATTTATATTTCCAAGAGTTGTTAGATTATTACATAATGTTACATTACTATCAACAATTAATCTACCTTTGACAATTAAATCATTCCATAATGTTGTTTGTCCATAAATATCAACATTATTACATAATGTTACATTGCTATATACAACTAATGAATTACTAGCGATGATTGTATCTTTGAATGTAGATGTTCCATATACAAATATACCATTACAGAATGTTGATAAACCATATACATCCAAAGTTTGTGTCATTGTAACATTGCTTCTAAATGTTGCGATATCCAAACAGTCAATCCAATTACTAAAAGTAACATTACTTCCAACCATTTGTACCGTAGTAACTTGGATATTGTTCGAATAACTAATAAAATTACATGCTGTCAATGTACCATATACAAATGCGTTACTCCATATATTGACATTACTATATATATCAGCACCATTAGAGAATAACGCATTACCATATACTGTGAGTGTTTGATTTACATCTAGATTACATTGAGCATATACTTGACCATATACATTGAGATTATTACAAAAAGTAGAATTACTAAATACTAATAAACTACTATTAATATTAACATTACTTTGGAATTGTGCACTTCCATTAATAGTAGTATTACATAATGTAGTATTTGAAGTAGATGTTAATCCACCTAATAAATTAAAATTATTATATGTAGTAGCATTTCCTAATATAGAAATATTACTTACTGAAATATTGCTTCTAAAAAGTGCATAATTATCAACTGTAAGATTGCTATGTAATATTACATTACCAAATGATTCCAAAGTATTACATAATGTAACATTGCTATTTAACACAACATAGTCATTAGCAATAACTTTATTAGAAAATGTTACAGGTCCATAGGCAATTAATGTATTACATAAACTAACTGGTGATGTGAAAAATGTTGGAGCATTAAATAATGTATTACTATAAAAACTAGCAGAACCTAATATTGTTACATTATTACATAACGTCGAATTTGACGAAGATATAAACGGACCATTTGTAATTAAATAGTTGCTAAAAGTTGCAGTACCATATGTAGTTTGACCATTGCAAAATGTAGCGTTACTAGCAAATGATACTACACCTATAGCATTTACACTGTTCCAGAATGTAGTTGGTCCATATGCTGTAATCATATTGCAAAAAGTTGCATTACTTTCTGAAACAAATGGTCCAATAGTATTAAGCCCGCCCCATGAAAACATAGGACCATATGCATAAACAGCATTGCAAAATGTAGCGTTACTATTTGTAACTAGACTTCCTTGAGTAATTACATCATTCATAAATTGTACACTACCCATTGCAATAACTCCATTACAGAATGTTGCATTACTACGAACAATCAATGATCCAATAGCTTGAATATCTTTAAAAGTGGAATTACCAATAACAATTAAATTATTACAAACAGTAGCATTACTATTAATAATTGTATTTCCATACACTTGTAAATCATTTCCTAGTGATGTTGATCCATTAACAATAAGAGAATTACATAATGTCGTATTACTACTTACATATAAAGCACCAGAAGTTAATATATCACCAGATGCGATAACTCGAGCTTTAGTGATAATATCATTACAGAATGTTGTATTACTCGAAACTAATAAATTACCATAAATATTGGTATTATTCCATAATGAAACTATACCATAGGTAGTCAAATTATTACATAATGTAGTATTACTTGATACTGTTAAAGAACCTGTTGTAGTACTTCCACTAATAACTGCATTCCCTAAAGTATTTAAAGAATTACACAAAGTAACATTACTATTTACAATGAGAGTTTTAAATACATTTAATGAATCAAAGAATGTAGATGGACCATAAGCATTTAAAGAATTACATAATGTAATATTGCTTTTAACGTAAAGATTTTGATTTATATAGACATTACTGTTAAAAGTACCATTTCCATATACATTTAGTGTGTTGCATAACGTTGCATTATTTTCTGCTATTAAATCACCATATATATCTGTAGTATTCCATAATCTAGTTTCACCATATATTTCCACATCATTACAGAAAGTTGCATTACTATTACCAATCAAGTTCATAATAAAAGTGTTACTCAACATATTAACTTCCGAAAGAGTTTGGAAATTATTACTGAATGTTACTAAACCATTTGTAACTAGATTTGATCCTGTTATATTTCCTAATTGAGCAGAACCAATAACTGATAGAATATTTGAAATATTTAAATTACAACCGATTGTTGCAGTTCCATTAATTGTTACATTACTTTTAACATTTAAACTACCAAATAAATCAACTGTATTACATAATGTCATATTTGATAAAACTGATAATCCAGAGATACTTACATTATCTAAGAATCTAGCAGGTCCAAAAACATCAAGACTATTAGAAAACGTTACATTACTACGAACATATAGAGATTGATTCATAAGTACATTACTCCACATATTCGCGAAACCAGTAGATAATGTATCTCCAATAGATACATTACATTGTACTAATAGAGATTGTTTCATAATAGAGTTACTCCAAAATGTTGCTTGATCGTATATATCTACATTATTACAAAATGTAGTTAGACCATCAACAGTAAGATCTCCATGAATATTAACATTACTCCATAGATCAAGTTGTCCATATACAGCAAATCCATTATTAAAGTAAACATTACTATTAAATGTTGTTTCATTATTGAATGTATTTGCACCATTAAATTGATTACTTCCATATGATAATAAAGAGTTACATAGTGTGAGATTTGAATTAATAATAGCTGATTTTGAAAAATATACATTACTATAAAATGTTGCTTGATTATACACACTTAATGAATTACATAAACTGACGTTACTAGTAACTGCCAGTGTAGATTTAATCAAAGTCGAAGATTCTAATGTTGTTGGACCAAGTACATATAAATTATTACAAAAACTAGCATTACTTTTTGCAGTAAAAGATCCAGTTGTCAAGTTACTTGAAACACTTGTTGATCCATAGAAATTAACATTACTATAGAATGATGCTATTCCTGTTGCTACAAAATTACTAGTAATATTTAAAGTATTTGACATTGTAACTTTTCCTAAAAATATGACATCATTACTAAATGTCATATTGCTGTTTATCATTTGAACACTCGTTGTATAGATGACATTTGAGAATGATATTAATTTATTTGTTGTAAGAGTACCATTTACAAAAACATCATTCCAGAAATTAGCTTGTCCAGTTGTATTTAGTCCATTTGATAACATTGTATTACTGTGGACTAGTAGTGAGTTCATTTCAACATTACTTTGGAATAATGAGTCCGCTTGTACAAGAATAGAATTACAGAATGTAGAATTACTTTTAACAGTAAGTGTTTGATCAATATTAACATTACTCCAAAAGAATGTACCACCATATGTATTTAGTTGATTTGAGATTGTAATGTTACTTAATGCTTGAATATCTTGAGAAACTACCAAATTATTTGATAATGTTGTAATACCATAAATATTTACTTGATTGCAAAAAGTAGCATTACTTCTTACTGTTAAGAATTTAGAAATATCTACATTACTCCAAAAACTTGCTGCACCTGCAACGTTTATATTTGAAAATGTTGCATTATTTAGAACTTGGAAATTACTTCTGAATAATGCATTACTATATGTATTTAAAATACCATATATATTGACGTCATTGCAAAATGATGCATTACTTGAAACTGTAAGTGAGTCACCTACTATTAAATTACTATCAAGTAATAAATATCCCATTATTTCGACATTATTACAGAATGTAGTATTACTATTTACCACAAGTGTATCTTCTATAATTGCATTACTCCACATATGCATAGATCCATAAACATCAATATCACCATATACAAGTAAATTACTATTAGCTACAATAGGTTGGGTATATTGCACAGTATTCCAAAATGTACTTGGACCATATATATCTAATGATGATTGGAATTCTATTGGACTAGAAAATATTGCAGTATTTGCAAATGTTGTAAAACCATAGAAAGTTGAATCTCCATATGTATTTAAAGTACCATATATATCAACATTGCTATTAACTTGTAGATTTGCTTCTATATTAACATTATTACATAAACTAGTAACACCATATGATACTAGAGAATTGCAAAATGTTGCAGAATTATTTGCAACAAAAGGTTTATTCATATAGACATTACTCAAGAAGTAAGTATTGCCATATACATTCAATGAATTACATAATGTAACATTACTGTTAACAGTTAACGTTTTATAAATAAATAAATTACTCCAAAAGTTAACTCTATTATAAACATCCAAAATACCATTAATAGATACATTACTATCAAAACTAGAAACACCATGTAAATATGTATAATTTGAAAGATGTGTAATACCATATACATTTAATCCATTGCATAAAGTTACTGTATCATTAAAAGTTGTTTGTTGAGAAAAGTATGCATTATTATAGAAATTTGTTATTCCATAAACATCTAGAGTATTACACAATGATACTGGCCCATTTACAGCAAATTGACTATTTACAAATAATCCATTCCAGAAATTAACAAAACCATATGAATCAGTATTACCATAAAATGCATTATTACTATAAGAATATAGTGAACTATAAATATATAAATTACTTCTTATATTTACATCTCCTAATGTTGATAATGAATTGCATAATGTTGTATTACTGTTCACAATTAAATTGCGTTTTAAAAATACATTATTACAAAAACCTGCAACACCATATGTATATTGAGCATTACAAAATGTAAATGGTGCTATTGCCGCAGATGGTTCATACATAAATAGATTACTACGGAATGAAGCTACACCATAAACATCAAGAACATTACATAATGTAGTATTACTATTAACAGTTAATGTTGCATCAATATAAACATTACTCCAGAAATTAGCTTGATTGAGACTATTTACAGTATTACAAAATGTTACATTACTATCAACAACTAAATTTCTATGAAGATATACATTATTAAAGAAATGAGATACAGCCAAATTTGAAAAAGAATTTGAGAGTGTCAAATTTCTCATAATAACTTGATTATTGAATGTTGCCAGTTGTTGAGCAGTAATTGGTTGATTGAAAAATACATTACTATATGTTGTAAGTGTACCATAAATTTCAACATTATTAGATAATGTTGCTGTATCTGTCAAGTAAAGTGGTGCAAACATAGAAACAGTATTACAGAATGTTGAATTGCTATTCACTATGAGATTCTGTGATGCAATAATATCATTCAAAAAATTTGCTATACCAGTTGTATAAATATCATTTGAAAATGTTACTGGATTATGAAATGTTACATTTCCCCATACATCTAGATCATTACACATTGTAGCATTTCCAAGTGCTATTAGATTTTGTGTTGCATAAATATTACTTTTTGATATAATGTCTGAAAGTGCATTTATTGCATTACAAAATGTAGCATTACTTTGAACCACCAAATTACGAATTACAACATTACTTGTGAACGATGCATTACCTACATTACTTAATGCATTACAAAATGTAACATTGCTATTCACAACTAGATCCATGTTCATTAAAACATTGCTCCATAAGAAGGTTGCACCATAATTATTTAGTTGATTACATAGAGTTGTAATTCCATTTACTGTTTGATTACCTGCTATAAAAACATTATTGGAGAATGTTGCTGGTCCAATTGTAGTCAAGCTATTACAAAATGTTACATTACTATTTACTGTTAATGCTCCTCCAATATATGCATTACTCCACATATTAGCTTGTCCATAAGATTCAAAACCGTTACTAAAACCAGTAACATTACTAGACATTGTGATAGTTGTGACAATGACATTATTGGAATATGTAATTAAATTACTAGCTATTAGAGTGCCATATACTGTAAGATTACTCCAGAAATTAGCATTTCCATAAGTATCTGTATTACTTTTCATAACAACATTGCTCCATAATGTTGTTGTACCATAAACATCTAGATTATTTGATATAGCGACTGGTCCATTTAATGTAACGTTGCTATAAGATACTATAGTATTTGAAAATACTGCGTTACTATAAATATTAATTGGTCCAGCTATAGTAACATTACTTGCAAATGTTACAGAATTACTCGAACCACCACTAGCAGATGCTATAATATTGCTAAGTGGAGTATTATTGACATACATCTCTCCAGTTACATAAACATTACTTGTAAAGTTGGTTACACCTGAAACATTCAGATCATTTGATACAGATACGGGACCTAGAAAAGATGTATTACTCCAGAATTGAGCATTTCCATATACAGAAACATTACTAGCAATATTTATAGTATTTGAAAAAGTTGTTGGTCCAGTAACATTTAATGTTTTTACGTTTGTAGTATTACAAAAAGATACAGTACCACCATTAACAAGTAAATTGTTATAAATTCCTACATTACTATTGAAATATGCAGAATTACTAAAACTTGAAATTCCATATGCAACAAGATTATTGCATAATGTAGTTTTTCCAACTACTGTTAAGTTACTATGGATAAGTTCAGAACCTAATAAGTTTATATCACCTTGGAATTCTGCATTTGAAAAGGCAGTTATTTGTTCATAAAAGTTTACATTACTATATGCTGCTATATCACCAGAGACTATAACACTATTACTCAATGTAGTAATACCATATATTAGAACATCATTGGAAAATGTTGCATTTTGAATAACAGATAAATTACTTTTGACTTCTAATGATTTTGTTATTGTAACATTATTTGAAAATGTTGCAGGAGATGCAACTGTTAATAAACCAGAAATATTAACATTACTTGTAAGTGATAAAGGACCACTAAAAATACTAGCAACAGCTGATGTATTACAGAATGATACGGGACCAATAAAGGTTGTATTAGACGGACTTATAATAATACCTGCATCATAATTTGATAATGTAATATTATCATCTAACCAGATTGTAGCATTTGAATTTTGTAAAGTTACTGTATTTGAATTATAAATTAAGGTGTTACTGGTATTCATTGAAAAACTAGCATTAGATGATGATACATTGATATAAGTTAGATTTGATGCATTTAAATCTATATTACTAACTCCCATCATAAATTTAATATTTGATCCAACATAAGTCCATTGAGTAATATTTGATCCAATCATCGAAACATTGCTTGGTGTTAAATTATATTGCAAATTTGATCCAACTAATGAAATATTAGTAGAGTTAGATGCAATTAAATAAATATTACTTGGAGTCATTGTAAAATCCATATTTGATCCCTTGAGTGTTATACGTGTTGAATTACTTGCTGATGCTACTATATTGCTTTGTGTAATTGCAAAAATTGTATTAGATCCATTAAATGATATAGAATTAACATTTGATCCTACAAATGCCAAATTACTTGGAGTAATATTAAGACTAGTATTAGAAGCACTTAAAGCAATGTTTGTTGCTGTAGTACCAATTAAACTAATAGTACTTGGTGAAATATTAAAATTAGTATTTGATCCAACGATACTAATCGTAGATGCATTTGAACCAATTAAACTAATTGCTGTTGGTGTAATATTAAATAGTGTTTGATTTCCGACTAAAGAAATAGTGTTTGCATTAGAGCCAACAAGACTAATACTATCTGGATTAATACTAAAATAAGTATCACGTCCTATAATATTAATAGCATCTGCATCTGTATTGCAAAGTGTAATATTACTTGGGTTTAATCGAAGTACAGTATTTGAACCAATTAAATTAATTTGATTTGCATTTGAACCTATAAGACTAATTGTATTTGGATTAATTTGGAATAATACATTTGATCCAATGAATGCAATATCTGTTGCTTTAGTACCTACTAAACCTATATTTGATGGTGTAATATAGAACCGAGTATTACAACCTGTAAATGAAATATTAGTTGCATTAGATGCAATCATAGAAATATTACTAGGAGTAAGATTGAAACTAGAATTAGATCCAACAAGTGATAATCTTGTTGCATTAGAACCAACAAGGGATATATTTGATGGAGTAATAATAAGACTAGTATTAGATCCAATTAATGAAATATTTGTTGCATTACCAGCTATTAAACCAATATTACATGGCGTCATGGAAAAATTAGTATTACAACCTGTAAAAGTTATACTAGTTGCTCTTGGTCCAGTTAATGCAATATTACTTGGGGTAATTAAAAAACTCGTATTAGAACCAACAAGTCTTACAGATGTAGCATTTGATCCAACAAGTGAAATTGCATTCGGAGCAATACTAAATTGTGTATTACATCCACTAAATGAAATATTTGTTGCTTTTGTATTTGAAAATGATATTGTATTAGGATCAATAATAAAACTAGTATTAGATCCTACAATACTAATTGTACTTGCATTAGAACCAATAAGTTGTATATTAGATCCTAAAATGAAACTTGTATTAGAACTCATAATAGTAATATTAGTTGCATTGGACCCAATAAGTGCAATATTATTTGAACTAATAACAAGACCTGTATTAGATCCCATAATAACTAAATCAGTTGCATTAGAACCTTGTAAAGATATAATATTAGATCCAAGATACATACTAGCATCTCGGCCTTGATACCTAACCACTCCATTTCTATCTAATACAAAAGATGTATTACTACCTGCAAATGTTACATCTCTATCTAGAACCATTGAAGAATATAATCCTCTAAATTCAATAACATCTCCAAGATTAATTGTAGAGTTTACACCATCTAAACTAATAAATTCATTACTTAATGTAATAGTTGTAAGTTCACTCTTAAATCGAATAAGATCATTAGATAATGTTACTCTACGATTACTACCAACCATATCACTGATAAGAACATCATTAATATTCAAATAATTATTTGAAGTATTAATATATGGTGTATTCGATGCAGCATTTTGATTATTTTTAATAATAAGTACATTACTACCAAAATTTGTAATATTATTTCCAATAATAATATTATTATTTCCATATCCACCAGATGAATTACCCATAGATATTGAATTTTTAGCATTTACTAAAGAACCTCCACCTATATTAATATTATTAATACCCATAGTATCTGATAAAGCACCAATACCTATTGAATTTGAACTATAAGTAGTATTAGATGTACTATGATTGTAACCAATCATAACATTTTTATCCCCACTACTATATTGACAAACAGCAGATCCTATTAATGTATTTTGTGATCCACTTGCAACTGTTTGATTTACAAATGTACCAATTAGTACATTATCATCACCAATCAGTTTCTCACCGATGGAATAACCAACAGCAACATTTCTACTAAAATCTTTAGCACTTGTAAAAGCTTTATAACCTACAATTACGTTTTTAGTTTTACGAACTTGGGATGCTGCCATATAACCAACAATTGTAGATGAGTAGTTATCACGGGTAATTACATCTATACCCAGATCTAATGTTTGTGGCAAATTGAGCAGGTTTAAATCAGAAGAGGTTGATATGCTCATTATATAGAACTACTTATTTTATGATGATTTCTTTTTTGATCGATATTATACATTCTATATAAAGATATAAAGCCATTGAATATAATTACAATTATAATGATGCAGCATAATATTGGTTGTGTAATATTATCTAATACAGATGATTTAAGATTTCTAAAACCTGGTTTAAAACAAATTTCAAATATATTTAATTCTATTGTAGTTGCAATGGGTTCAAAATTATGGAATGGAGGTGATGAGAATACTGAAAAAATGAAAATATTTATGGATGAAACAAAAGAACAGTATAATAATATTCAATTTATTGTTTATAATATTCCAGATGACAAGAATCATTCTATGTTAAGATATGTATCAAATGAAATGTATTGGGAAGGACATGCAAGATATATATCATTAACAGAATCGATTAAATCTTGTGAATATGTAGTATTTTTAGATTCTGATGAAATTATTGATGGTGAAAAGTTCAAAGCATGGTTAGACACTGGTATCTATAAAAAATATGATGCTCTTAAGCTTCAAAATTATTGGTATTGGAGAGAACCAATATATCGTGCAAAAAATTATTTTGAAGATAGTGTTGTTATGATTAAAAATGGTACATATGATCCTAGATATCTATTTAGTAATATGGGTAGACATGGTATTTTTGCAGCATGTACAGGTAGTCGAAGAAGAGATGTTACAAGTAATGAGGATGATCCCATGATTCATCATTATAGTTGGGTGAGAAGTCATTATGAAATGATTCGAAAGGTTCAATCATGGGGACATAGAAATGATAGAATGGATTGGCTTGCGATGGTTGATGAAGAATTTTTTAGAGGATTTAATGGGACAGATTTTCTAAAACATTTGGAATATGATATTGTAGATAATAGATTTGGTATAGAATAAATAATATGATAATAAATAAAAGTTTATATGTCTAATGCAACTAATAAAGTATTAAATACAACTTCTACAGTTGTTGTAGAAAATGTAAAAAAAAATTCAGCAGTTGTAGCAAATAATTTAAAAAGTAAAATAAGTAATACAATAAGTAATCTAGTAGCAAAGGGGGATTTTTATGTATTAAATGTTATTTTAATAGGTATAAGTGTAATATTATTACTTGTTTTTCTATATTACTTAGGGTTATATATTCTTCTTCGACAAAAAATATATATTTTAAATGATACAATGACCAAAAAATTCTCAGGTAATTCAAATAGAAAGAGCAAATATTAAATATTTTAAAATATTAAAAATGACATTGTTATCTATTGTCAATTTTGTTATTATTATTATTATTTTAATAATAGCTTTTATTATGTTTTTTATGGAAAAAACATTATCAAGAAAGATAGATGAAATTAATACTAATAAAACACTAGTTGAGACAGAAGAAAAAGATAATTATATTAAAAATCAGTATCAACTATTATATAAAAAACAATTTTATAATTTTAGGGTAGAAGATTATTTCTTAGATGATATTTATCAACGTTTAATAGGACCAGCAAAAAAAACGGCTGTAATGAATGATTATTTTGGTCTTCTTGTAAAAGCCATTGATGCAATTTTAAATAATAAAACCGATTTCCAACAAAATTATAATATATATAATAAACTAGAAGCACTTAAATTTCCTTATTATTTACCGTTAGCAAAATATGCTAAATATACAATAGATTATGATAAATATTTAAGAGATTTTGATCCTAATCAAATATTCTACAGACTAAATGTTTATTATCCAAACTTTAGAACAGATGAACAGTATTATATAATACTCAAAAATAAAACATGTACTCAACGAGCACATGTTTTACTATTTTTAGAAAAAGCTGTACAGTTATATATTGATTATCCAGATAATGTGGATCAATGCATATATTATAATATATGTGAACAAAAACCACAAACTAAACAAGAACAACAATGTAAATTACTATAAAGTTAATTTAAATAATAAAATGTTTTTGTATTTTGAAATATTGTATTTTTTTTGATTTTTTGGATTAATATTTGACCCTAAATATTATTATCTTTATTGTAATCCAATTGCAACATTGTATGGTGGTGGAGGAGGGAAATTAGGAATCATTTGATTTGCGATTTCAATCAACTTTGTAAATTTTTGAATACGCTTTGGACGCTTGCTCTCGGGGCAATCATAAATATTCAACATTTTGTATAGATCAGAAATACAAGAGTGAATATCTGGAGTAGCTATCCACAGATTTGCGTATTTGTCATAGATGCAAACACAACGACCCTTGTTCCAGAAATCAATGAGCTCAGAATCATCTTTTGATGCGATCGTAATATCAATAAAGTCTGCAGGTACGCGTTCTTCGTGCACGATCTTTCCTGTCTCGGGATCTTTCTCAATATACATATTATTGAACCTAATCCTATAAAGATCGAAATGTCCAGGTGTAGCCTCATTATTTCCGCGCGAGAAATCGATAGTATCGTTATATGAACAGAACAAAGGCGTTTTGCGAAGAGGAATGCGCTCACAACGATCAAAGTGAGGAACTTCAATCTTGACGACAGAGTTCTCCTGTGCAATACTGTTTTTGATAAGGAAACTGTTGCGAGAACAATAATTACGAATCTCATCATTCACAAATGGCGAAACAAACTCTGCACCATCTGGAAGTTCAATTGACTCTAGCGTTTGCGTGTAAACCTCCTTGAATGTCTCGATCGTGTGCTCATCCAAAAACATACCGTCAATTGGCTTATTTAGGAAGAACATGTGATCAAGAAGACGCTTGTATTGAGAGATTGTTTGAAGAACTGCCACACGGACAGCTTGTTTTAGCTGATTAAACATCGCATCATCTAGATATGGATTGATATAAATCATGACGTCCAGATCAGAGAAAGGGAAATCCTCTGGGTACTTCTCCTCTGTGACAAAGGCGTATGCATTACTACCCTTGATAACAACAAAGATATCACCATTCAGATAAGGACCGGTATATGAGTTTGATGACAACTTTTGCATCAAAATTTTGTAAAATGACAGGGATACATTGCGTAGTTCAGGAGTTGTCTTGTATATGGAATCAGCTAATGCTTCAGTTAGCATATTCCTGCGAATATCTTCTTGTTCATTTCCATTAATCTTGGGAAGAACGGAAAAGTGATAAGGGCCTTTTTGTCCACGACCGTCTTTTGTATTTATGGCTTGCTCAATTAGAGCATTGCGATCCTCGGGAGTCCACGGATCCATATTGTATTGAATACGTGAAATCTCTTTAAGTAGTTGAAAGTGTGAGAGTTGAGAAGATAGGAGATGATTTGCGATTTGATTGTTGATAATATAATTGGATAATCGATTATTCAATTTTTTTCATAAATTGTAATAAAAAAATAATATTTTTTATTTTAAAAATTTTTATCAAGTTTTTCTAAAATTTATAATTTAATATTTTTAAAGTTGATTTAGTCTTTCACATGTTAGACATACATTCGCAATAAAGATTGGTAGACATATACCTTCATCACAATTATTGGAAAATGATTGAATACATTTTGCAATAACTAGTGCTTTATTACCAGTACTTTTAATAAGTGTATTTTTCATATAACCTAATAGACAATTTCTAAGAGTGTTTACTTCTGTTTTTGTAACATCTTTTAATAGAGTAGTACATTTTTTCCACTCACCTTTTAATACAGCTCTACAAAAATCTAATGAATTAACTGAAACATCTGAATTAAGAGAGATACATACATGTGCAGGAATTCCATTAAAGAATTTCTCTGCAGCTTGTAGAATTAATCCAGGAGACCTAATATCATTAATTACTAGAATTTCGTGTAGTGAATCAATACTCTCTGTAAATCCACATTTTTCAGCACCTCTTTCAAGAAGTTCTTTAATTTTTTCATCAGTAAGGAGTTTAGGAGATAGAATATAAGCTCTCCTTTGAAGAGCTGGAATAATTTTAGTTACACAAGAAGTACAGAAAATATAATATACATGATTAGCTGTATCTTCTGTTTCTGTTAAAAGAGCATTTTGTGCAGCTGTTGTTAACTGATGTGCTTCATCCAAAATTACAATTTTAGCTTTAGATGGTGATAATGGTTTATATTTCATTGTTTCAACAAGTTGACGAATATCGTCAATTCCATTCTTATTTGCAGCATTTATTTCTTGAATATCAAATATTTTATATTTTTCCCATGGCAGATTACTTACATCTTTAATATTTTCTGTTTCACCTGATTGAATAATCAATGACAAGATTTTTGATAAAGTAGTTTTACCACATCCAATAGGTCCAGAGATTATATAAAAATGAGGAATCCTATTACATGAAAATTGTTCATTTAATGCGTTTACTAATTCATCTTGACCTACCATATCAGCTAGTGATTTTGGTCTCATTGATAGTGATAATACTTGTTCTGCCATTTTAATTATAATATCACTAAAATGTTTATATAGTATTTTACTTGTAGTATTAATTTCAATTTTTTTTACTTTGGTCTTTTATTTAGGTCATTGGTGCTCCTGCAATATAAGCTAGTGTAAATGATATTACTATCATAAATGCTATTATCATAATTAATATTTTCATAACGCGTTTCCAAAAATCACTATCATCCTCTTCACCAGATCCAGATAATAGACTACAGAATGGATAATTTGATTTAGAATTACAAAACGCTTGAGAACAAGCTAATTTCATTTTGTTAATTATTTTTGGATCTATATTATTCTTTTCCATAACATCAATACTTGAACATAAACTTAATGGCATATATTTGAATTTTTCCATTGATTTATCACACTTTTCTAAAAAGTTTCGTTTCTTAAAGAAATGAGCTTTTAATAATAATTCTCTATCAACCGGACTACTTGATAGGTATTTCATATTTCCTTTTGTCTGATAATCTTTAAAATAATAATTTCTATCATTGCCACTTCCAGTATACATTCTCATAACCTCTGCTTGTGGACAATATGATGGAGACCCTTTAGGAACTCTGACACAAAACATACCAGTTGTGTCAGGATGATATCCTGTATAACATTGTCTATTACAGAAAAAACCACGTTCATATTTATTTGTTAAATGGAAATTTGGTGTCTTGTACCATGCAGCTACATGATTTTCACATAATACGAGAGATTTTAATGAACCTTTTGTTAACCAATTAATTATACCTAAAACCATACAAAACAATGTAATAACAATAAATAATGCCAACATAACAACTGTATAAACGATGAGTGGTAATATATCAAATATCAAAAACCAAACCAAGAATGGAATCCATATAAAAGGTGGAATATAGAAAATATAATAAACTACATATGCAACTGCTAGTACGATACAAGACATACCAAGCATAATGAATTCCAAAGGTTTAGAGAAAAACCCGATAATCATGCGAGCCACGATGATCAGTGAGAAGAACTGGAACATCATACGCATGAAGTTGGCAAACATGAATGCATATCGCATAAACTTGTAATACAGAATCTTATATTTATCGATCTTATCCTGAATCCATTGTCTTTTTTTCTCTACATAATCTTTAACACGTTGAATAAGAGTTTGAATACGTCCTGATGATTGTTGTGTATTTGTTGCAGCTGTTTGTGCTGCAATTGCCGCAGCCTGAGCAGCATCAGGTATCATGCCTACTACAACCATTTTACAATACTATTACAATATCCTCAGACATTTTTATCATAAAAAAAATTATGAAGTCTCAGTTGGTTGAGGTTTTTCTACTGGTACACCGGTGAAGAATGATTTAAATACTGCTTTAATCATTCTATTTAGGTCTTTACCTAATTGTTTATACCATGTGTGGAATTTCTTATAAGAAGAACCCATTCCTTGAGAACTAAATGTTAATTTGAAATAATTACCAATTCTATTAACCATTATATCAGTTATAACAGGTTGCCACATTTCCATGAAAAATCTTTTAGCAGATATAATTTGTTTATTATACATCCTTGTAAGATTTTGTTGATATACATTTAAAAATAGATGCAAATAAGCAATGGAAATTATAAATTGTTTAAATGCATAACCGTTTTCTTTTAGATTTGTTAATCTTTCTCTCATTGTAGCAGGTTCTATATCAGGAGTAACATTATCAAGACGACAATCACATAATAATTTATAACAATTCATAACTTTTGAATAAAAGTCTGCTTTATTTCCCAAATTTTGCTGGGAAAAATAAATATGTGAAAAAATAGGTCTTTTATTTACAAATTCAAAAAAATTCCTATTTGCTGCAGAATTCATGATTCTAATATCAGCTATTTTCTTTTGATCACGAGGAAGATTTAAATAGTAAATTAATTTATAAATATCATCATTTGTATATGGAGGTATTTGTGATGCGAATGTTCCATATTGATTTGGATTTGATAAATATGAAATATATTCTAATAAACACCAACTAAAATCGTCCATTTCAGAATATGGAGAAGAATATACTTGACCAGATTGTATTTGAATTTTAAGTTTTCCAAAATTATTTAAAATATTTGTAATTGTTTTGTCATCTGGTGGAATTATAATATATGATGTAATGGGTAAATTACTATATTTTTCAATAATATCCTTTGATTGATTACCTATATTAATAAGTACTTCATGAATATTTGCAATAGCATCCAAAGTACGTAATGGATTTGCTTGTTCTTTTTTATATATTTCTTGAATAAGTTCATCTGGACTTTTTTCTACACCGGCTGCATTTTTTGAATCTACTTCACCAATATCAATTTTATATGTAACCAATAATTCATGAAATTTATAATATTTAACATCTATTTTTACATTGTTGTAAACAACTGGTTCTGATGTCTGGTCTTTATATACATTGTAAAATAAGAAGAATTCTTTAAATGCATTGTGATATTTATCATCATATTTGTATTTTCCATAATATTTGTCTTTTAATGATTCAAAACTTTGAATATTCGATTGAATATTATTACCACCATAGATAGATTCATATATAGAATATGGTGAAATACATTTATTAGGTGGATTGGCTAGAAACTTAAAATTATTAATTAATAAATTACGTTCTTTAATAAAATCATCTAGTTTCTCTTTATGAAAAAAACTTAATGTTAATACATTCACCATTATTCTAGGATATCCCCTAAATATCAAAATATATAATGTATATAATACAACTATGATTAATACGAATTTTAGAAAGATTACAATATAATGTATAATCTTTTCAGCAATACCTTTTTTTTCACCAGTTAAAATTTGTTTATCTCTACCACCCTTTTGGAATAAATAAAAAAAATCATCCATTAATCGTGATAAATCATGAAAATTCATCTTATATGATGATGACATGGTGGGTCGTTATTTATATTATTACAGATAATAATGCTGTTTTCATTTCTTACATGAAAAAATAACAACATTTACAAAAAATAATTATTGAGATTTACGAGTTGCCTTGTTATACTTTGCTACATTCTTTTGCATTGGTGGCTTCTTACCCTTGGGATGAAACGGAGGAGGACCAGCAACTACCTGTGAAGGATCCATTACACGTGGTTTACGTACTGGAACACTTTGCCACTCTGTCTGTTCGCGAGGTACGCGTACTGGATATCCAGCTGTAGGCACTGGTGGAACTGGTACAACACGCTTACTTGTAACATAGTCACACATTAGAGGACCTCCCTTAATTCCAGTAACATCTACTGCTTGAAGTCCATTCATACCATTAATAATATTGAATTGGATATATTCACCCTTGCGAAGAGTCTTGTAATTACTATTTAGTGGCTTAACACCTGAATGATGTACGAAAATATCCTTGCCCTTTTCATCTCCATCACAAATTGTAATAAAACCATAACCTAGCTTATCATTAAACCATTTAGTACTACCTGTATACTTTCCATACGACTCTTTCTCAACAACCTCATCTAGCACAACTTGATCAACAACTTCTACATCAACTTGTTTTTCTTCTACAGGTGAAGACAGTACGACGGTATCAGCGACTTCGGATGACATTTTATATGTTTGTTGTAACAAAGCTTTATATCATTTTCAAATTTTTTATTTTTATATTTCGTCTTATATATGCGTAATTAAATAATTGCATTTGTATAAATTAAAGTTAAATGTATACAAAAATTCTTATTTCTGTTATTATAATTTTAATTATTATAATCTACGTTAACTATTATACAAACTATAAAAAGGATTATAATATCCTTCAAACATATTTAGATAATATTGATTTGGCTCTTATTTATGAGAAATATCCTATCGTTGTATATGATAGAGTCATTAATCCACCAGAATTAACAAAAACATTATTCGCTTATTCTTATATTTATAAAAAACAATATGCATTAAAAGGACCTTTCAATCCAGTTATTAATACTTCAAAACATGCAATACTTTGGAGTCCAGATTCTGATTTAACTGTTAATATTATTAACCCAAAATTTAAACAACATTTCAAGTGGGTGAAAAAAATGTCATCCCAACCATTAAAAGATATTCAAGATAATACAGTACAATATGTTACTATTAAATTGAAAAAAAATCAAATTATTATCTTGCCTGCTTTCTGGATTTTTGATAGCTCAAATACAATTAATATTATTCAAATGGATGATTTATTATCATTTTTTTCAACATAATTCCAATATAGTCCCAACTTAATTCCGACTTTAGAATGCATCCAAATTAATCCTGTCTGCAATATTGTTGAATGTGTTTCGTCCAGTAATAGAGTCCTGAATCAAATTTGACATTGCCATGTCTCCACGAATTACCCTCCGCTGTACTCTCGGAGGAGGGGGGAGATCGCGAATCAAATTGTTCTGAACAGGAAGGTTGACTCCAAACAAAGAGATAGGCTGAACAACTGGCTGAGTTTCCTGAGGTGGAACAATATCAATAATATTATCATAATCATTGTGATCACGGCAATCCATATTGTGAATCACTGCAATTGCATGTTGCTCCCTTGGGGTAACACTGCAATACTTCTTACACAAAGGACACTCGTGCTTGAAGTGAGTGTGCTTCACCATAGTCAAATAACACTTCAGATGAAACCTTGCATCACAGTTGCGATCCTTCACGTACATCCTGTTAACAGTCAGCTCGTCTTGGCAAATAATACAATATCCATCGTATGCTGTTGTCAGATTTTGAATCTGAAACGATGTCGAATCAATCTGCCATCCCTTCTTAACCATCTTCACAATCCGGAATGATGCAGGGGAATCGTTACCAATCACAATCGCCTTTTTGTTTTTAATATCATCTATGATAGAGTTAATCCTCTTCAACTTATCATAAGGAGTCATGTATTTTCCAATAGAATAAGGAAGCTGAATCTCGTCATTCGAATTCAGGATCAGAGAATTGCACTCGAAATCAAAGTTGCGCGATAGCTCTTTGTAAATATCGATGTCGTTATTTTCTGTATGAATAATATCAACATCAACTCCAACATGTGTGATGTCCAGAAAATCAGACAAAAGACGATTAATATTGAAGTAGATTGTTGCCTTTGTATGTAGCAACTCTGACAAGAGATTGCTATTATTTTTTTGAGTGAAATAGAAGTTTGCCTTTTGTGTATGCTTAATCTTCATATAATAATGCTTCTTCTTGAGCTCAACTGATCGAAGTTGCTCAAGAGACTTTGTGCTCATATAACAATCGATATCTGATGGAAGGAGACACCTATCCTTGTGTTCAGGCATGAACTCTGGATTATTATATTTCTCATTTATTTCGTCGTCGCTCAGATTCAAACTGTGAACATATTCGTAAAAGTAATCAGCATGATTGTCATGAATAATCTGATCCCTCACAAAACCACCGTAAATACTTCCACCAGTCTGTTGAATAATTTTTTTGAGTTCCACCATCATCTTCCACCGCAGCTTCTTAATAACCTGATCCTTAGCCTGAGCCAAAGTCGTATTAATAATATCTGAGGCAGACATTGTCACGATATTGGTTCAGGTTATAAGGGTTGGTTGTTGGATATCTGAGGATGAGATTTAGATTGTTGATTGCTTGAGATTGTTTGCTTGATGCCCAAATAAATTATCTATCATTTATCAAATTTTATTTATTTTTAGTAGTTTTTCCAAAATATTTTTTTATAAGTTCAGATAAGTTATTCATACCACGAATCTCTAATTTGATATCAAAATTTAAATCAGCTTTCTCATCAATTTTATTATCTTTCAAGATATCTTCTTTTAAGAGTATTGGAATTTTAATTTTCGAAAATGTTTCTTTTACAGGTTCTACATGAAATTGTTGGATTTCTTGTACGACTTTTAAAAAATTATTACACACTTTATTACACATTTTTAAACACTTTAATAATATTATCATATAATCTTTAAATATTTATCAAGTAAAATATTATCAATCTACTTCGTCTACAATTGGTCCTGTTTGAGGAGGAGGATGAACGCCATCGCCATTCATTCCTTGGTACATCTTTGTCATAATTGGATTTACAACTTTCTCAAGTTCTTCTCTTTTATGAACAAATTCGTCCTTCTCAGCTAGTTGGTTAGCATCTAGCCATTTTAGCGTTTTATCTACGAGCTCTTTCAGTTTCGACTTATCTGATTCAGATATCTTTACTTCTTCTTTATCTAGAATAGAGTTTTTAAGATTAAAAATGTATCCTTCCAATTCATTCTTTGCATCAATTCTCTCTTTTTGGAGATTATCTTGTTCTTTATATTTTTCAGCTTCTTTTACCATTCTTTCAATATCATCTTTAGATAGTCTTCCTCTATCATTAGTAATTGTAATACTATTCTTATTACCACTTGCTTTGTCTACTGCCGACACATTAAGAATTCCATTTGCATCCAAATCGAGCGATACTTCAATTTGAGGTACTCCACGTGGAGCCGGTGGAATACCACCTAGTTCAAATTGTCCAAGCAAGTTATTATCTTTTGTCATTGCACGTTCACCTTCAAAAATACGAATCGTTACAGCAGGTTGATTATCAGAATATGTAGAGAATACTTGTGATTTTCTTACAGGAATTGTAGTATTCCGAGGAATTAATGTTGTCATTACTTGACCAGATGTTTCAATACCAATTGAAAGTGGACATACATCTAGTAGTAATAGATCTTTAATTTGTTCATCTTTATTTCCAGTTAATAAAGCTGCTTGAACACCTGCTCCAATCGCCACACTTTCATCTGGATTAATAGATTTACATAGTTCTTTTCCATTGAAAAAGTCAGATAGCATTTGTTGAAGTTTTGGAATACGTGTACTGCCACCTACAAGTACAACTTCATGGATTTCTGATTTTGAAAGTCCAGAATCAATTAATACTTTTTCGACAGTAGTAATAGTACTACGATATAGATCCATACATAATTCATCTAGTCGTGCTCTTGTGATACTACTTGTAAAATCAATACCGTCATAAAATGAATCTAGTTCAATACTAGCAGTTGTTGCTGATGATAAAGTTCTTTTTGCACGTTCACATGCAACCATTAGACGTTTAATTGCGCGTGGACTATTACTTGGATCTTTCTTGTATTTACGCTTAAATTCATCTACAAAATATTTTACCATTCTATTATCAAAGTCTTGCCCTCCAAGATGTAAATTACCTCCTGTTGCCTTTACCTCGAATAATCCTTCTTCTACTGTTAAAATTGTAACATCAAATGTACCCATTTTTGTTATCGTAAGGCTCTTTATCCTTACTTCTACTGCTTTCGTCAGTAGTTCAGACTATATCTTTACGTCCTTTTAAAATCCATAAGGAACGTATCCGATGTTCGTGGACATTTTACCATACCTTTAAAAGGTTTAGGTTACTCTGTCTAGTCGTTGAACCTTACTCCGTTTTCACGGCGATATTTTTAGTATCGTTCTAGAATTTTATTGGGTTCAATTCTAGAAAGTCTTGGCTGCTGATTGCCCAATCCTTTGATTTTTCAAACCATCACGTTCGTCGTTACCAACCACGTTGTGGTATCAAAGGCTCTAAGGGTGTTCCAGCAATTTATCGGATTTTTTTATGTGGAGGCAATACATTTACCACCACAATCATAAACTAGAATATTCTTTTCTTCAGAAGACTTGTTATCAAGTCCATATGCAATTGCAGCTGCAGTTGGTTCATTAATTACTCGTAATACATTAAGACCAGCGATTGTACCAGCATCCTTTGTAGCCTGACGAGCAGAATCATTAAAATATGCAGGAACAGTAATTACTGCATCTGTGACTTTTTCGCCTAGATAAGATTCTGCAATTTCTTTCATTTTTCCAAGAACCATTGCTGAAATTTCTTCCGGATAAAAATATTTCTCTTCTCCTTGATACATCACTTTTACCTGAGGTTTGTCATGGCCATCATCTATAACATCATATGACCATAATTTCATATCTTCTTGAACTATGGGATCTGAAAACTTACGACCAATCATACGTTTAACTTCATAAATTGTATATTTAGGATTCATACTAACTTGATTTTTTGCAGCATCTCCAACCAAACGCTCAGTATCTGTAAATGCCACACATGATGGCGTAATTCGATTACCTTGATCATTTGGTATCACTTCATTACGACCATTTCGCCATATAGCTACAGCACTCATTACTGTACCTAAGTCTATACCAACTGCAACCATTAAATCTATTGTAAATTACAATCAATTTATGTCTTTATATAGTTTTAAATCTTTTGAAAAAAATACTTTTATAAATTTTGAATAAAATCTAGAAAAGTTTTTATAAAAATAAACCCTCCCCTCCCCCCTATCATTCTACAAATGATCTTTTATAAGATTGATAATAAAAATATATATAATTTGTTGGTGTTATAATTACCATTATATTATATTATAATTTTGTTGAACTGGATCTTTAGATGATCTTTAAATTTTGTTGAATTTTTGATCTAAATTATTTTATCATCTAGAATACACCATAATTATTTTTGATTTTTAAAAATCGAAAATGATCTTTATGATTTTAAAATATTCTTTTTCAAGGATTGATTAATTCTGTTTTAAAATATTCTTGTTTTTAAATTCTTTTTAAGGATTGATTCTGTTTTATAAATACCTTTATAAACATTTTTATAAATTATAAATTATTTTTTGTAGAAATGATATCAATGATATCTTTAATTCAGAAAATGTTTAAAATTTTTATTCTTTATCATATATTTATTATATTAAAATATTAAAACAATCATTTGTAGAAATGATCTTAAAGATCATATTAAAGATCAAAAATGATCCTTAGTAAATTCTACAAACTATATAAAAATAATTTTTATAATATAATGTAATGAGTATTTTGATTTGTAGACGATGTGGTTATGTATGTGATTATAAATATTTATTGAAAAGACATTTAACAAGAAAAATCCCATGTAAAATCTTAATAGAAGAAATATCTATTGATGAGCTTTTAAAAGAACTAGACAATGAAGATCTTGAAGAATATTCAAGATTAAAAGAACACGACGAACCTACAGAACTCAAAGAACCTGAAAAATCAAAGGTGTATAAATGTAAACATTGTAACAAATCATTTTCACAAGCGACAAATATGTATAGACATCAGAAAACTTGCAAAGAGTCTAAATCTGAAATTGAAGTTTTAAAAGATACTATTGCTACTTTACAAAAACAAGTTGCAAATATTACTACAAGTACCACAAATAATAATACAACTAATAACAATATTCAGAAAGCTAATAATATTGTAAACATTACATTAAATAATTTTGGTAATGAATCTTATGATCATATTACTGACGACTTTCTTAAAAAATGTATTATGAATAATGTATCAGGTGTAAAATCATTAATTGAAAAAATACATTTTTCAGAAGAAGCTCCTGAAAATAAAAATGTAAGACTTCGAAGTATTAAAAATAATCTTGTTGAAATTTCAAATAATGCTAAATGGGTTGTAAAAGACGCAAATGAAGCTATGGAAACAATGATTCATAAAGGATGTAAAATTCTAAATGGATATTATAATAATCCACAATCAGGTTTATTAGATGAAGATCTAAATGAACTAGATACTCGTATTCAAAACTTCTTGTTGAGTATAATGGATAAAAATAATAAATATTATTTTACTCTTCGGAGAAGAATCCTAGCTCTATTAATTGAACACAGTGATGCTTGATGTTAGAGTTTTATTTTACTTTTTCATTCTCAACATTACCATCTACAGCTAATGTTACTTTTACATTTGCATTTGCTATATCTTTTTCATCCGTAACAATTTTAATTTTACCACTATTAGTACTTACATTACCAGTCTTTATAGTTATTCCAGATATACGTGAAATTATATTTTTCTTCAATATAACATTCAAATAATCAAATATAGGATTAATCAACTCTTTACTAAATTCTTCAATCACATTATTAATAAAAATAATTAAAGTAGTAGTATCAAAAGGTTTCGCTGGTTTTGTTTCGTCATCTTCTTGTTCAGCAACCATACTAATCACTGTATCATAAAAATGAACAGCACTAGCCTTACCATTATCTTCATTTTTCATACTCTTAAATACACTCACATTTGTATTATTATAAAAATACAAGTAATAAATATAAGACCATAATTCCTCTTTCTTTAAATTTACTGATTTATCTATATCAATTGTACCATCCGTATTTATCATATCACCAAATAACATTTTTGACACAGTACAAAAACAAGCATTTATATTAGGCTTAAATTTATTTCCAAATATTTCTTTTCTTGTAAATGCAACACGAGATTTTTCATACATTTACTATATATTCATATTTTTCAATAAAACTATCTTGCCCAACTATCTTTTATAATATCCATCATGTACTTTTCTTGATTATGTTGATCCTTTATATTTACATTCTTAATAACTCTTTCTCTCTTATTAGAATACATCTTGTCATTATTTACAATATTAATAGTATCATGATCATATCTTGTCAATACAAATAAATAATCAGTTCTATCATCCTTAATAATAGCCTCTTCTTTTATCATATACTCATCTAATACTTGGTATTTTACACGTTTTTGAACTAATACAAATAAAGCATATACCAATAAATTTATTCTATCGTTTTTAACTTTTTTAGTAAGTCTATAATAAAATAAATCTTTACAACTAATTACATAACTTTTTACATCAGATGGTACTCGATTGTTATCCAAATATTTTAAAAGTATTGTAAATAATAAATCAATAATATCATCTGTTTTTTTTGATTTTAAAATCATATATCTGATTATAGAGAAACAATCATGAATATAGATTCCATAAGCTATATTATGGTATAAAACATTTATTAAAATATAAATTTCTTCATCTAAAATTTCTTTGTATTCAACTAAATCTACATATTCTTTCTGACTCGTATGCAATATTCTTTCTATAGATGAATCATCTTTTATTGTCTTATCCAATATATTTTCTTTTTCCTTGTATTCATGTGCAGATAATAAAAAACACACTGCTTTCATATGATATATAATCTTATCTTTATCATTTTTGTTATCATTCTTTTCAATTTCTGAAATATGCTTTGTAAATTCTTGAAGTAACCATAAATTCTTGTTCAAATAATACTTGCAAAAAAAATTTATTAAACAATTACTAAACAATACTCTAGATTTTTGTTGTAAACCTTGTTTACAAAAATGATTCACAAGTACTCTTATCGACTTATTATCCTTAGCCTCAATGTTCTCTAAGACTATTTCCAATATATCCATTACTTTACTTTATTTTAATATGAATCAAAAATTACTTAAGCGCATTATAAATTATTAATTCAAATAAAATGGCAACATTTATCATATTTCCAAATCAACTCTATGAAGAATACAGGGTCTTAAGAAAATATGATAAAGTTTATTTGGTAGAGGAACCAATATATTTTTACGATCCAGTTTATAAACCATTCAAACCAAATAAAATTAAAATTGCTTATATGAGAGCTTGTATGAAATATTATAAACGTTATCTAGAAAAACATGATATTAACGTCGAATATATAGACTATTCTAAAATTAATAACTATAATTTCATCAAGGGTGATGTTAGTCTATATGATCCAACAGATCATGATTTAATCAAAAAATTACTAGATATATTTAAAAATATAAATGTGATAGAATCACCTAATTTTATATTTACTATTAATACACTTAATCAATATTACAAAGTTTATCCTAATCCAAAACATTCATCTTTCTATGAATTTGCCAAAAAGAAATTAAATATCCTATCAGGTGTCAAAAATATGGACAAAGAAAATAGGAGTCCACCTCCTATTAAAGAACCTAATATTCCCATGTATAAAATACCATCAAAATTAGTAAAATACTATAGTGAAGCTATTAGTTATACTAATAATTATTTTTCAGATCATTATGGATCGGCAGAGAATGTTATATATCTTCCTATAACATCCAACGATTCATACAATGCATTTAAACAATTTTTAAAAAATGGTCTAAAATATTACGGTAAATATCAGGATGCTGTAATGGAAAACGACACATTTATGTATCATTCTGTTATTAGTCCAATGTTGAATATTGGATTACTAGATCCCAAGAAACTACTAAATTTAACACTTGATTATTATAAAAAAAATAAATCTCCAATTTCTAGTGTAGAAGGTTATATTAGACAACTCATAGGATGGCGAGAATTTCAAAGGGGTCTTTATATGTTCAAATATAAAGATCTTGTATCTTCCAATTCACCAAATAATACAAAGAAATTCAAAAATATTGAACAATGGTACAAAGGAGAAACAGGAATATATCCAATTGATAATGAGATTAAGAAAGCAGCTAAATATGGATATTCACACCATATTGTTAGATTAATGTTCTTTATGAATTTCTTCATTCTTCTTGAATTAGATCCAGCTGAAATATATAAATGGTTTATGGAAATTGTAAGTATCGATGCATATTCTTGGGTAATGATATCAAATATATATAGTATGGGATATTTCTATTCAAAAGCCATGACAAAACCATATATAAGTAGCAGTAACTATATAAGCAAAATGTCAAATTATAAAAAAGATGGTTATTGGGAAAAAATATGGGATTCTCTATATTATAATTTTATTATTAATAAACCTTATGCATATACATTTTTTTATAAAAGAACTATAAAGAAAAATAAAGATTATGATCTCGAAAGTGGTCAAGAATTTAAAGAAAATATGGTTGTATAAATTTTGTAATTTATCTTAAGATCCTTCAATATTCGGAACTAATTTAGCTTCATCTAATAATAATTGAAAATCTATTATAGATTGAATATAAAAAACTTTAACTTTCATCTTGACTTCTTCTATGATTGCATCTAATGTTACTTTATCAATATCTCGTAATGTATATGTTCCGTTATTATTATTTACAAATTTGTTTAATAATGTAATGATATTACCTATATTTACTTCATAATTCTTTTTCATTTGATTATAAGAATCTAGTATTTTTTTACCTTCTTTGCTAGATGTCTTGATTATTATTTTTCTAGGTGCAAAACAATATTCTTTTGCTAATATCGGGTTATCTCTATTTACAAATACATCAAGATTTATTATATGTTTTGAAGAAACGGGTGTCGCAACTTTATTCTGACGACATACTAGACGATTACCATATTTTTTCATATATAATTCTTCTAAATATTTCAAATCTTCACTTTTTAAAGTCTTATTAGCAATATGATGACATACTATAGAAGAGAATTTTTGTTTACTATTTCTCGCTAATATAGATTTCATTATACTCATAAATGCAGATGCTTCGGATTTATCAAGGAAATAATCAACAAAAAATTTAAACCCTTCCAATTTTGAAAAGTTTATTTTAAATGTTTCTTTCTGATTACTGTAATTCCTATGTGGTAAATCGCAGAAATTTATCTCCATTATATCATCCAATACTCTGATATTTCTATATACAATACCTGCTATACTAAGATCACCATCTTGTTCAATATTATATACGTATTTTATCAATGATAGTATATATAGAATTTTAATATAATGATTTGATACCTTTTCACATACTTGTTTTTTGGTTAAATTGAGTTTTGTTAATTTATCATTATTATCTTCATCTTTTGGCAAAATATATAATGATGTACCCAATGCTTTAATAGATAATTTTAAATGTTTATCAAGTTCCTCCTCCAATACTACTTTATATTTATCACATACATCTTGGGATAAAAAATTATAATCATTATTTTTAAATAAATCTTTCTCAGTTAGTAAATTGTTCACTATTGTATTTAATAATGATAATTCTTTTTGAAATACATGAATATCATTACTCCTATTTGAACTATTAGTATTTCCCATTTATTTGTTTATAGTAATATAAAAATCTAAAATATGGCAAAATAAACAAGATGAGCTACTGTAAAAACTATCAAAAATTCTATAAATGATATATAATATACAGATGACACATTTATAATACATATATAAAATACAAATATCAAAAAAGATATATACAATGTATCATTTCTTTGTTTTTTGTAATAATTATTATACATAAAATACACCCACAAGAAAATTGCTATATGAAATGGGATGTCAACATATACAGATTTACTCCAACCATCAAAAATGTATTTTTCATTATCAAACTTGAATACAAACTTTTTAGGATTTATAAAAGATATATACAAACCACAAATCAATGTAATAAAAGACAAATATAATAAGTTTATCTTGTCATATGTATATTTGTGAAATATTACAAACAATAAATTCCATGTTGTAAAAAATACAAGAATATACAAATATTTAGTCAACATATTCTTCTATTAAAATATACTTATAGAAATATACTTAGTTATTATCTTTCGTATATGATAATATAATTGTATCTTCATATCCGTCATCATAATGATCATTTATAACAATCGAAGACGGTGTCATTTCAATGACATTCGGAGAATTTAATAAACACAAGAAACCAGGAGACAATTCAAACTTTGCTATATTAACCATTGTATCAGTTACATCACGTGATGTCATAAATTCATATACATTATTCGTTATATTATAATTATTAACATTAAATATAGCAACTTTTTTATAAGTTGTAGGAAATAATATCGATGGAGGTTGTTCAGATATATATGCTTTACTTTTTCTACGTTGGAATTTTATTTTAATGTTCGAATTATCTTCTAACTCCTTTATTTCTGATAACTCTAAAAATATATCCAACAGTTTGTATAATACTTTTGGATTTTTAGGTTTAATATTATCTACTTTTGTTATAAATCCTTTGTTATATTCTATTATTGTATCCAAAGATCCATATAAACTTCTTTGATTTCTAGAAAAGTTATGAAACTCTGGAATCATACTATGAATATTGATTGTCCTTCTCAAGTCATGTACTTGTATTTTTAAAGTAGGATAATTTGTGATTAATGTCATTTTTATATATTGAATGTATTATTTCGCCAAGACAAAATGTATAAATAAATAAAGATCCATGTCTTTAGATGATAAAAAAAAACTAAATGATTTATTATCACGTTTAGATACTTTGCACGACTTTTGTGACCCATCTCCAGATACAACACGAAATAAAGACTTATTAATTAATCAAAAAGATCGTGTAGCAATATCTGAAGAATTTGCAAATGTATTTAAACCAGAAATATTAAAAGCATTAGATAACGAGCCAAATGTACGTGATATATCTAAAAAAGAATTAATTAAAAATATTAATAGTTTGATAGACAAATATATTGCAGCTCCATTGAGAACATATTATAAATCAGATGTAGATAACTTGATCGATAGAACCAAAAATGGACTTATATTAGTAAATTATCTCAAAACGAATGGCAAAGAAGTATTTTCAAAATCAGATAGATTAGGTAATTTTGAACCAACAGTTGTTGCATTCTATGAATTTTTATATAACACTATTTTTCAAAAAGAACAAGGTATAGGCAAATTTGTAGCTAATATGCAGCTTCCTATTTTTGATTATGTAAATAGTGAATACAAAGTATTAGATAATGGAGAATATAAAAAAATTCAAATTAACCCTTCACAGAAAAATATTTACATTCCTACAACTGATATTAATATGCAATCGTTTATTCAAACATGTACTACAAATAAAGAGTCTATAATATCATTTATTTTAGGCACAATTAATGATAGTGATAGTGGAGAAATATTTTTATCTACAGAAGATACTTCTGGATTTTATAAATTTCCAGCTGATAATAAATCTTCTATTAAAATCCCTAGAAAGAAAAATAGAAATGCATTAGACCAGAAAATTCTATCTGAATTGTATTTTAGATATCTTTCAGATATACGTGCTATTTTAGGTCAATACTTTAATCGTGATAATAATGCTATGATTTATTTAATAGTGGATACAACCAATATTTCTTTTTCAAAATATTATAAAGAATTAACAGCAGAACAACGAAGCAAATTGAAGTTAATGGTTTTATGTAATGTTGCTATGAGTTGGGATGGTGCTACATCTCCAGAATGTCAACCTAAAGATAGAGATTCTGGTCAAGATAAAATCGTACATACTAAAAAAGATGATAATAGAGCTATCTATGATATTGAATCATTATCTCTTCAAGAAAGATCTGGATCTACACTTGTCAAATTTGATTCTGATAAAGAAATAGATTATAAACCAGTCCCAAGAGAAGTTGGTCAATTAGCAGAATGTATTCGTCAACAAATTTCTCCACGCAGACAACAAACAAAGGAATGCAAAAGTTTTAAAACAAAGGCTAGATTATTAGATATTAAAAGAAGTGGAGATGCATTACAGGCATTGATGGCAAAAAAATTAAATGAGGAAAATCCAGATCCATCTGAATTATATATATTCGTTACATTAGATCATCTAGCGTTTTTAAAGGCTAGATTAAATGGTATTCCGAGTATATTTACATCAACGATGAAGGAAAAAAATAGTAAAATTAGGAATCGAGTTATGGTATTATTCAACAACACATTTGAAAAAAATTATAAAGCTATGTCACTACAACTTCAAAAAGAATTTACACAATTTAAGAAAATTAAAAATGTTATAGATGATAATTTTCCTATAATTTATTTTGCTGACACAATGCAAAAAGAAAAAGAGACCGAAGCATATTTTAGATTCTATTTAATGTTAGACTATTTGTGTAGATCGATGTTTGGTCTTATATTATATGTTCGACCAAAATCTTTGCCAAATGATGTAGTAAAATGGTTAAAGACACCTACATACGAGGGAGAAACACTTGAATCTGCTAATTTTATTACAGATGTTGATGATACTCAGGATATAATTAAAAAGAATCTTCAAGTATTATTACAAGACTATATTGTACAAGAAAAATTAACAAACAATACTAAATTTCAATACTATCAACCTTATGTAGAAAATTCTATATATAAACAACTCCAAAATAAAATAAATACTTCGACAGAGTCTTTAATAAATTCATTGAATGATAAAATTAATAAAGTTAAGGAGGAACTTGTTAAAATTGCACACGAACATAATCAAATGCAATTTATATTATCTTCAGATGTAGGATTAATAGATCTTAATAAAATTAAGAGTATATTGGAACAATTTATTTTAAATACATTTATTATCGAATGTTTTTACACTATTAAAAGATGTGGCATTTTTTCACAATATTTAGATGATTCGACAATTATAGAAATGATGAAAATAAATGATGAAAATGTCTCTAAAATGATTCGTATTTTAAATACTGAACCCATGCAGGATCAAGAAACTGCTACAGCTGTATCTAATAATATTGAATTTTTGAAATCAATTAATAAAAAATATATTACGTATACTTCTGACTCGTCTATTGAAATATTAGCCGATTTTTTTAGCGATTATACTTACGCTAATGATGAACAATTCAAGAATAAATTAAAGATATTATTTGATATGAATTATAATGAATATATAGAATTTGTAGATTCGCTTCTAGGTGAATTTGAAGTCATATTTGAAGATATTATGAAAACTCGTATCAATTTCTATCTTAATAAATTTAAATCTAATGATTATTTTGATGAGCCTGCTAGACCTACACGTACAATGTTAAGAGTTAGGGATAAAATGGCAGAATGTATGAATCAATTTAATTTACCTAGTATGTTGCAAAGAACATATCAAGATTTATTATATTCGAGAATACACAATAATGCTGAAGGATTTTATAAGAGTAAAATGGCTGAATTACACCTTGGTAATATTACAAATAAATCTATCTCATTTGAAAAAGCCATGAGTAAAATAATAGATGATGAAATTAAACTTCGAAATAGAGAAATTCAAAAAGGTGGCGATGACTCTCAGCAAGATGGATCTCAAAGAGATGGATCTCAAAGAGATGGATCTCAAAGAGATGAATCTGAAAGAGATAGATCTCAAAATGGTGGTGGATTTAAAGAATTACTTGCATATCGTAATTTATTATTAAGCAATTTTATATACGATCCAGAGTTATATTCAGGAATATATCCATTTACAGATCAAGATTTTATGAATGTAGAATTATTTAAAAAATACAATCTATTTTTGATGGATATTTATTCAAGATATGATGAATATTTGCCAAAATATTATGAAATTGATCAAGAAATTTTTGATAATATAGTTACAGATTGGTTTTTATCAAAATATCAATCTTCGGCAAAAGAACAATATCAAAATGGAAAATTAAATTTAAATTATCTAATACTGATATGGTATAAACAGTTATATTCAACTGATTCTTTATCAGATGAACAAATTGAGAACTTAAATAATTATCCCACTAAAAATATTCCAAATTTTACATATGATTTAATATCAGTATTATTGCAAAAAACAGTTGATAGTTTGTATACGATTATAGAAGATGTTTATAATAAAAAAATTACTTTATTTAGTAAAGATCAAGATTCAAGATTAGATATGGTTTTATGGATGATGATTAATGATCCGGTTATGTTATTATATCATCCAAATAGAAAACCAGAATGGGCTGCACATGAAATGGTATTGATAAATAGTGCTGTTAGAAAAGATGCTATATTGATGAAAGAAAAAAGGTTAATATATAACGGTGGTGTATTATATGCAAAAAGATATCCACTTGAATCTATTGTTGCAGAATTAGTATATAGATCATCAAATAAATATAATCCAAAGCTTCTTGGTGTCAAAAAAGGTAAAATTGAAAAGGATGTTCGCCGTCCTAGATATGATGATAAGGAGAATTATTATAAAGAAAATTACAAAGAATACTATAATGAAAATAAAGTTGTAGATAGAGAAAAAAATGCACTTGAAGTTATTCAAGAAAATTTAAATCAAGATCAAATTAATTATAATGAATACTTTACTTTAGATGAATATGCAACAATTAAAAGTATTTTCCAACGAACAGATAAATATTTATTAAAAACGAATCTTGGAATATTAGCATTTTTAGATCCAAAGACTGGAATTATAAGAGAAGATTATGGTAATTTCTATTCACCTTCAAAAATGCTAAAAGAAAAACAAATACTTCCGAATGAAAAACATTTTTATAATGATATATTGACTGTACAAGGAGGTGGGAAAAAAGATATTTTTAATGAATTTAAAACATTAGCGGATTATCATAAGAAGTTTTATCCAAAATATTACGAGCTATATTATTCAACTAAATAATTTTTTATTACTACATGTTTATATTATGTAGTATGAAGATCTAATAGCATTTAGTTATTATTCTATAAATTTTTGTGAAAGTATTATAATAATGAGAGTGGGAACAATATATAATACGCTCGAACACCGTATAAATGGTGATCCAGATCCAAAATATAGAAGAGATGATGAATTGATTCGAGCAATGAATCATATACTTGTGAATGATAGAATGATAATCACAAATCATCTTAAAAAATTAGCTCAAATATTATTTGTAGCTCGTGGAGAATATATGCAAAATGCATCACTGGTATCATTATATGATGGGTATAATAGTGTTATAGTAAATACAGTTAAACAAATTGATAGAATCGAACCACCTACAAAATTAATCCAAGTTTACCATTTGGATAATTTGGTTGTTATTAAATTATTTCAAATTTATACAAAGTTTATTTCCAAAATCACTACGAATTTGTTGAGTATGGGCAAATATGTAAAGAATGGGTCGATAGATACAAAGTCATTACAAATATTTAATGAGACTGGTTTGTATGTAGATACTATAAATTTATTAAAACGCAAGATTTTTGACCCTAATTTTAGTTTAGATGATTTGGATGAACTATTATGGTTATTGGAACATAAAGAATTTGAATATTTACTTTATTTGCAAAAATTATTAGCGTCATTAATACAACCACCCATTTTTTCAATCGATCTAACATTATCATTACCTTCTGAAAATCCTATTATACAAATTATAGATCCAATTCTAGATGTTGCTGAAGTTGGATTATTAAGTGAACTTGATACATTAATTGAAGTACCTATATTAACAGATATTAGTCTTGGAATTCCAAAGATACCCGCTGGTAAAGTTATCATTGATGTC